>Ga0310811_10002474_pt1 | contig 23158 bp, 22 predicted proteins | sample YCmetagenome_FD_207642 | JGI IMG/M metagenome (GOLD analysis project Ga0310811, IMG submission 207642) | Soil microbial communities from experimental microcosm in Duke University, North Carolina, United States - YC | ecosystem: Engineered > Artificial ecosystem > Soil microcosm > Unclassified ... | reverse complement strand
GCGCTCTCCTCGACGACCGCTTTGGCCGCCGCGGCGGCGGCCTTGGCCTCGCGGGCCAGGCGGTGACGGTGGCGCAGCAGGCCGGCGATCAGGCCGCCGAAGCCCAGCAGGATGGCGATCAGGGCGACGCCGTCCAGGGTGACCGGGACGCGGCTCTCGACCGGGGCGTCGGTCTCGGTGGCGGCGGCCAGCCCGGCGGTCAGCAGCATGGTGGCCGGCAGCAGGCAGGCGGCAGTCAGGGTGGAACGCGTGAGGTGCCGAACCTGGTTACGCAAGGCAGCGTCTCCCGACAGTGAGGTCGCCCCGAAAGAGTGAACACGAGGGTGTCCGTCGTTCGGAAAACTACCGAACGTGTCAACCCCACCCGTTCCGGGGACTGTGCGGTCCATCACGAGGAGCGAGAATAACCGCGCTGGTCGGCCCGCCCGGCGGCGGGTCCCACAAGATCAGGACCTGCGCTTACGGGCTCACGGCCCCCTTCGGGGTCGTCGATCATGCGCCTTCGGGCAGATGTGACGTGCCGTACGTCGCGGGCGCCCCGGGCGGGCGGGGCGCCCGACGACTCAGCTACGGGCCTTCGGGTTCCGACGGACCAGCAGCATCAGGCCGCCGCCGACGATCAGCAGCATGCCGATGCCGATCAACATGCCGGTGTCGGCAGTGGTGCCGGTGTAGGCCAGCTGCTGTGTGCCTGGCGCCGTGGTCGTGGTCACCGGTGGCGTGGTCGACGACGAGTGCGACGGACTGGTCGTCGTGGTCGTCCCCGTCGTGGACGTGGTCGTGGACGGTGTCGTCGTGGTGGTCGACCCCGTCGTCGTCGAGGTGGTCGTCGACGGCGTTGTAGTCGTCGTCGAGGTCGTGGTCGACGGCGTCGTGGTGGTGGTCGTGGTCGACGACGTGGTGGTCGTCGTGTACGTCGTCGTCGTGGTGGACGGCATGGTCGTCGTCGTGCACGGCGTGGTCGTCGTCGACCGCGTGGTCGTCGGCGGCGTGGTCGACGTGCACGGCGGCAGGCCGCGGCCGTGGCCGGCCGGCTCGCACGTGGGCGGCGGCGTGGTGGTCTGGCAGGACGGCGGGTTGCCCCGGCCGGTCCGCTCGCACGGCGGGTTGCCGCGCTCCGGACTGCTACCGCGGTGGTGGTCGACGGCCGCGTGGACGGCCGGGCCGATGTCGCTCGGTGTCGCGGCCAACGCGGCCCCGGCACCAGCGATGATCGTCCCGGCCACCATCACGGCCAGCGGGAACGCGAGCGCTCTTCTGTTGCGCACGGGATTGTCCTTCCGAGGCCGACGTTGCTGGGAGGCAACCTCAGAAGCTACCCATTCGACGTAACGTCAGTGCTCCGAAAGGCTCACTCGAACGGGTCCATTTAGCGCAACCTGGCCGTAGACCGTGGTTCGCTGACGCGCGTGCCGGCCGGCCAGTGCCGCCATCGCGTCCAGTTCGGCGATGGTGCGGGCCGAGCCGTGCTCGGAACCGGCCATCCGGCTGATCGTCTCCTCCATCAGCGTGCCGCCCAGGTCGTTGGCGCCGCCGCGCAGCACCTCGGCCGTGCCGCGGTCGCCCAGCTTCACCCAGGAGCACTGGATGTTGTCGATCCGGCCGTGCAGGGCCAGCCGGGCCATGGCGTGCACGGCGCGATTGTCCCTTCGGGACGGTCCGGGGCGGGCCACGCCGGCCAGGTAGATCGGGGCGTTGTTGTGCACGAACGGCAGGCCAACGAACTCGGTGAAGCCACCTGTCTCGTCCTGGAGGCGGGCCAGCGTGCGCAGGTGCCCGAGCCAGTGGCCGGGGTGGTCGACGTGGCCGTACATCATCGTCGACGAGGAGCGGATGCCCAGCTTGTGCGCGGTGCCAACGACTTCGAGCCAGGTCTTGGTCGGCAGCTTGCCCTTCGTCAGCACCCAGCGCACGTCGTCGTCGAGGATCTCCGCCGCCGTGCCGGGAATCGTGTCCAGGCCGGCGTCACGCAGCTCGGTCAGCCACTCCTCGACGCTCACGCCTGCCTTGGTCGCACCGCTGACGATCTCCATCGGGCTGAAGGCGTGCACGTGCATGCCCGGCACCCGGGTCTTGATCGCCCGCACCATGTCGGCGTAGAAGCTGGTCGGCAGCTTGGGGTCGATGCCGCCCTGGATGCAGACCTCGGTCGCGCCAACGTCCCACGCCTCCTGGGCGCGGTCGGCGATGTCGTCCACGGTCAGCCGGTACGCGTCGGCGTCGCGTTCCCGTTGCGCGAAGGCGCAGAACCGGCAGCCGACGTAGCAGACGTTGGAGAAGTTGATGTTCCGGTTGACCACGTAGGTCACGTCGTCGCCGTTGACCTCGGCCCGTAGCTGGTCGGCCAGCCGGGTCATGGTCTCCAGCGCCTCGCCGTCCGCGGTCAGCAGGGCCATCGCCGCGTCGACGTTGGCTTCCTCCAGCAGCGCGGCCGGATTCTCGGCGGCGATGGTCAGTCCATTGAGGACGTCGCTGGGCAGCTTGCTGAACGTCGGGCTGCTGTGCAGCTGGTGGCGCAGCGACTCCCAGTCGCCGTACACGCTGTCGAAGTCGCCGCGACGGTCGCCGGTGCGGCCGGTGGTGTCGATGGTCTCGTGCAGATCGGTGCGGCCCTGCGACTCCAGGGCGTAGTCCGGCTCCTGCCACGTCCGTCCACTCAGGACGGCCGACTCGTCGGCCAGGCCGGTTTCCCTGTCCGCCAGGGCATCCACGTGCGCGCTGATCCGGGTGTCGATCCACGGCTGGCCGGCCTTGACGAAGCGCGGGTAGGCGGTCAGCCGCTCGCGCAGCTGGAAACCCGACTCCGCGGTGACCGCGGTCAGCTCGTCGATCGCCGGCCAGGGCCGCTCCGGGTTGACGTGGTCCGGGGTCACCGGCGAGACGCCGCCCCAGTCGTCGATGCCGGCCCGCAGCATCAGCTCGAACTCGTTGCCCACCAGGTTCGGCGGGGCCTGCACGCTCACGTTGGACGGCATCAGCAGCCGGCCGACCGCGATGGTCGCCGCCAGCTCGTGCAGGTCGGCGTCGGGCATGCCGCGCATCGCGGTGTCCGGCTTGGCCCGGAAGTTCTGGACGATGATCTCCTGGATGTTGCCGTACTGGCGGGCCACGCCGCGCAGCGCCAGCAGCGACTCCGCCCGCTCGTCCAGGTTCTCGCCGATGCCGATCAGGATGCCGGTGGTGAACGGCACGCCGACCCGGCCGGCGTCGGTCAGCACGCGCAGGCGCACCGCCGGCTCCTTGTCCGGGCTGCCGTAGTGCGGGCCGCCCGGCTCGCTCCACAGGCGGGTCGCCGTGGTCTCCAGCATCATGCCCATGCTGGCCGCGACCGGCTTGAGCCGTTGGAACTCCTCCCAGCTCAGCACGCCCGGGTTGAGGTGGGGCAGCATGCCCGTCTCCTCGAGCACCGCGATGGCCACCGAGCGCAGGTAGTCCAGGGTCGAGCCGTAGCCGCGGGCCTCCAGCCACTCCTTGGCCGCCGGCCAGCGGTCCTCCGGCCGGTCCCCCAGTGTGAACAGGGCCTCCTTGCAGCCCTGGGCCGCCGCCTGCCGGGCGATGTCCAGCACCTCGTCGCGCTCCAGGTACGCCGCCGGCACGCGGTGCGGCACCGTCGCGAAGGTGCAGTAGTGGCAGCGGTCCCGACACAGCCGGGTCAGCGGGATGAACGCGTTCTTGCTGTACGTGATGACGCCGTCGCGTCCCTCGGCCCGCAGATGCGCGTCCCGGACCCGGCCGGCGATCGCCAGCAGCTCGTCCAGGTGATCGCCGCGGGCGTGCAGCAGCACCGCCGCCTCGGTGGCGTCCAGCGTCGAACCGTCTGCGGCGCGGCGAAGTGCCCTGCGGAGGGCCGATTCGCTCGGGCGCGGGGTGTCTGTGACCACGGAGCGAGCGTAAGTCGGCTTTCGCGAAGCACCGTCGCTCAGCGTAGGGAGACCACTCTCACACCACTCCCGGGAATAAACCCAATGTCATATGCGCAAGTCCTACTTGCCTCCCAGAGGCACATCCGGACCGCATGTGCCAAAAAAAAAGGGGGGCGGTCAGACGTCGTAGCGGACGGTCACGGGGGCGTGGTCGGACCAGCGCTCGGCGTAGGTGGCGGCCCGTTCGGTGACGGCGGAGACGGCCTTGGTTGCCAGCCCCTCGGTGGCCACGTGCAGGTCGATGCGCCAGCCGGAGTCGTTGTCGAAGGCCTTGCCGCGGTAGGACCACCAGCTGTACGGGCCGGCGACGTCGGGGTGCAGCGAGCGCACGACGTCGACGTAGCCGGCGGCGTAGAGGCGGTCCAGCCATGACCGCTCCTCGGGCAGGAAGCCGGCCGAGCGCTGGTTGGTCTTCCAGGACTTCAGGTCCTCGGGCCGGTGCGCGATGTTCCAGTCGCCACAGACGAGCACCTCGCGGCCGTCGGCCTCGGCCTTGGCCTTCAGCTCGACGAGATGGGCGTAGAAGGCGTCGAGGAAGCGGTACTTCTCGTCCTGTTTGGGCGTGCCGGCGTCGCCGGAGGGCAGGTAGAGGCTGGCCACCACCACGTCGGCCAGCTCGAACTCGACGTAGCGGCCGCTGCGGTCGAACTCGGCCGAGCCGAAGCCGACCCGGACGGCCTCCGGCGCGGTCCGGGACAGCAGGGCCACGCCGGCCCGGCCCTTGAGCTCGGACTCGGCCAGCACGGTGTGCCAGCCGGCCGGCTCCCGCAGCTCGTCGGAGAGCTGGTCCAGCTCGGCCCGCGTCTCCTGGAGGCACACCACGTCCGCCTCGGTGGCGGCGAGCCACTCGACGAAGCCCTTCTTGGCGGCCGCGCGGAGCCCGTTGACGTTGATCGTGGAGACGGTCAGCACACCCCGAGCCTAGCGGCATCAAGAACGCGTAAACGCGGGCCACCTCGGCGTTAAGACGGCATCAGGGGCGGCGGGTCCGCCATTTACGCCGCACACGCTGGCACTGAGTGGTCCGTGGGAGAGGAAAAGCGTGTTCGACGTCGTGAAGCGGCTGCTCGTCGGCCGGCCCCTGCGCAGCGAGCGATTGGGCGACACGCTGCTGCCGAAGTGGCTGGCCCTGCCGGTCTTCTGCAGCGACCCCATCTCGTCGGTGGCCTACGCGACCGAGCAGATCCTGCTCACGCTGGCCGTCGGCGGCGCGGGCGCGCTGTCGCTGTCGACGCCGGTCGCGGCGGCGGTGGCGATCGTGCTGATCGTGGTCGTCGCCTCCTACCGCCAGACCTGCTACGCCTACCCCAGCGGCGGCGGCGCTTTCGTGGTGTCCAAGGAGAATCTGGGCGAGTCGGCGGCGCTGACCGCGGCGGCGGCGCTGCTGGTGGACTACGTGATGACGGTGGCGGTGTCGGTGGTCTCCGGCGTCGTGGCGATCACCTCGGCCTTCCCGGAGCTGGCGCCGCACGCCGTGGTCATCTCGGTCGGCTTCGTGGTGCTCATCGCGCTGGCCAACCTGCGCGGGGTCAAGGAGTCCGGCCGGACCTTCGCGATTCCGACCTACGCCTTCATCGTGCTGACGTTCCTGATGTTCGCCGTGGCGGCGGTCCGCGGCGTCGTCGGCGACCTGCCCGACGCGTCGACCGCGAACCTGCCGCTACACCAGACCGAGAACGCCACCGGCTGGGGCGCGATCTTCCTGTCGCTGCGGGCCTTCGCCTCCGGCTGCACGGCGCTGACCGGTGTGGAGGCGATCAGCAACGGCGTGCCGTCCTTCCGTAAACCCAAGCCGCACAACGCCGCCCTCACGCTGGTGATGATGGGCCTGATCGCGGTGACGATGTTCGGCGGCATCACCACGCTGGCCGTGCACCTCAACGCGCACGCCATGGCCGACGGCAACCCGTCGGTGATCTCCCAGGTCGCGGCCAGCGTGTTCGGCGGCCGATCGCCGCTGTTCTACCTGTTCCAGGCGGCCACCGCCGGCATCCTGATCCTGGCCGCCAACACGGCGTTCAACGGCTTCCCCGGCCTGGCCTCGATCCTGGCCCGCGAGCGCTACCTGCCGCGGCAGCTGCACAACCGCGGCGACCGGCTGGTGTTCAGCAACGGCATCCTGCTGCTGGCGGCGTTCGCGGTGCTGCTGATCATCGGCTTCGACGCCAACATCGACAGCCTGATCCAGCTCTACATCATCGGTGTGTTCACCAGCTTCACGCTCAGCCAGGCCGGCATGGTCGTGCACTGGAAACGCCTGCTGGCCGGCGAAACCGATCCGGTGCGGCGCCGGAAGATGCGCGGCTCGCAGGCGATCAACACCTTCGGCGCCGGGCTGACCGCGGTGGTGCTGGTGGTCGTGTTCGCCACCAAGGTGGTGCACGGGGCGTGGCTGGCGGTGCTGGCCATGGTGGTGCTGTTCATCGTGATGCGGGCGATCAGCCGCTACTACCGGCGGTTCGAGAAGCAGGTCGCGACGGTCAAGGAGACCACGACGCTGCCGCCGACGGTGCACGCGCTGGTGCTGGTCTCCCGGCTGCACCAGCCGGCGCTGCAGGCGCTGGCCTTCGCCAAGGCGACCCGGCCGGACCGGCTGGAGGCCGTCACCGTGGCCACCGACGACGAGGAAACCCGCCGCCTGCAACGGGAATGGGAGCGCCGGGGCATCGCGGTGCCGTTGATCGTGCTGTCCTCGCCGTACCGGGACGTGGGCAAGCCGATCGTGGACCACGTGAGCCGGCTGCACGCCCGGGACCGGCGCGGCGTGGTCAGCGTGTTCATCCCGGAGTACGTGGTGCGGCGCTGGTGGCAGCACCTGCTGCACAACCAGAGTGCCTTGCGGCTCAAGGCCAGGCTGCTGTTCACGCCCGGCGTGGTGGTGGTCAACGTGCCGTACCACCTCGGCCTGGACGAGCAGCGTCAGCAGGTGTTGCCGGCCGCCGCGACCAAGTAGTCGGCCGAGGCCCAACGAGCGCCGTCGAGCTGGCGGAAACCGTTCTGCACCACCGGTTGCGCGGTGGTCGACTGGCTCTGCACCAGCCGGCCGACGACCCGCTCGGTGGTGGCCGGGCCGGCCCGCACGTTGAGCACGTCGGCGTTGACCGTGAAGGCGCACTGGGCATTGCTCTGCGACGCGTCGGCGTTGCGGTGCGCGATCATGGCGAAGGCCACCACGCCGACCCCGCCGATCACGGCCAGCTTCATCACCGGAATGCCGAACACCCCGCCCTCCTTCCACCGCTGCGACGCCGGCCGATTCCTTTTCGGCCGAGACATCTCAGCAATACCGGAGGACGGGGTGCGGCAGAACCACCCGGTCCGGAATCCACCCGGCCGAGGCCCCTACCGGGCTAGGCCGTCACCAACCGTCACAGCAAGGGCTGAAGAAGATTCGCGAACGCCACGTGGCCGTCGCGGTTGGGGTGGTAGGACTCGGTGGTCGGGTTGGACAGGCCGTTGAGCCACTCCACGTCGTCGCACACCGCGTGCCCGGTGAACGCCGACCGCACGTCCTCGAAGGTGAAGCCGTGCGCGGCGGCCCTGGCCTTGATGGCGTTGTCGAGCTGGTCCGCGCCGGCGTTGAGCTGCCCCTGCTCGGTCGAGCTGATCCGGGCCAGCAGGTTGCACTCCTCGCCGTTGAACAGGCGCGGATAGCCGACCACCACGACCTTGGCGTTGGGCGCCCGGTCGTGGATCTGGGTGTAGAGGTTGTCCAGCGACCCGTTGAGGGTGCTCGTGATCAGCGCCAGCGCCTTGTTGATGTCGCTGGTGCAGTTGTAGAACGGCAGCGCGCACTTCTCGACCACACCCGAGAAGCCGATGTCGTTGCCACCGACGGAAAGCGTGACGTACTTGGTCGAGGTGGACAGCGCGCCGACCTGCTTGCTCAGCACGTCGGCGGTCTTGGCCCCGCTGCACGCCTGGAAGTTCAGCGCCAGCCCGAGCCGACCGGCCAGCAGCTCGGCGTAGGCGTAGGAGGAGCGCTTGCAGGTGTCGTCGATGTAGGCCCGAGTGCCGACGCCGGAGGCGTAGGAGTCGCCGAGGGCGACGTAGCCGGGTTGAGCCGCCGCGGAGGCGGTGCCGGCGAGCGTGAGACCGAGCATCGCGGTCAGGGCCGCGAGCAAGAGCTTCTTCCCCATGTGCCGGACGGTAAACCGTGACCGGTAGGCAAAAGGGCCCCGTCACCCGACGGGGCCCTTTTGGTCACGCTATGCGGTTCAGGCGGACGCCATCCGCTTCTGCAGGTTCTCGTCGAGGGTGTTCAGGAAGTCCTCGGTGGTCTGCCAGGCCTGGTCCTTGCTGATCAGCAGGGCCAGGTCCTTGGTCATCGCGCCGGCCTCGACCGACGAGATGACGACCTCCTCCAGCGTCTGGGCGAACTGGGTGACGGCCGGGGTGCCGTCCAGCTTGCCGCGGTGCTGCAGGCCACGGGTCCACGCGAAGATCGAGGCGATCGGGTTGGTGGAGGTGGGCTTGCCCTGCTGGTGCTGGCGGTAGTGCCGGGTGACGGTGCCGTGCGCGGCCTCGGCCTCGACGGTGCGGCCGTCCGGCGTCATCAGCACGGAGGTCATCAGGCCCAGCGAGCCGAAGCCCTGCGCCACGGTGTCGGACTGGACGTCGCCGTCGTAGTTCTTGCAGGCCCAGACGTAGCCGCCCTCCCACTTCATGGCCGCGGCGACCATGTCGTCGATCAGGCGGTGCTCGTAGGTCAGGCCCTTGGCGTCGAAGTCGGCCTTGAACTCGGCCTCGAAGATCTCCTGGAACACGTCCTTGAACATGCCGTCGTAGGCCTTGAGGATGGTGTTCTTGGTCGACATGTAGACCGGGTACTCGCGCTGCAGGCCGTAGGACAGCGAGGCGCGCGCGAAGTCCTCGATGGACTTGCGGAAGTTGTACATGCCCATGGCCACGCCGCCGTCGGGGCCGTAGTTGGCCACCACGTGCTGGATCGGCTCCGAGCCGTCGGCCGGGGTGAAGGTCATGGTCAGCTCGCCGGCGCCGGCCACCTTGAAGTTGGTGGCCTTGTACTGGTCGCCGTGGGCGTGGCGGCCGATGATGATCGGCTTGGTCCAGCCCGGCACCAGCCGCGGCACGTTGGAGATGACGATCGGCTCGCGGAAGATGACGCCGCCGAGGATGTTGCGGATCGTGCCGTTGGGCGAGAGCCACATCTTCTTCAGGCCGAACTCCTCGACCCGCGCCTCGTCCGGCGTGATGGTGGCGCACTTCACACCGACGCCGTGCTTCTTGATGGCGTTGGCCGAGTCGACGGTGACCTGGTCGTCGGTCGCGTCCCGGTGCTCGATGCCCAGGTCGTAGTAGTCCAGGTTGACGTCCAGGTACGGGTGGATCAGCTTGTCCTTGATGAACTGCCAGATGATGCGGGTCATCTCGTCGCCGTCGAGCTCGACGACGGTGCCTTCGACCTTGATCTTGCCCATGCGCCGGGCTCTCCTCTCGCGACAATGCAAGCAGTACGAGTGTACTGCTAACCGTGGGTGACCGTCCTCGGGTGGTGGCGCAGCCCACGGCGAGGAGTGCCCTTCCGTCCCGCCGTGTCCTTGCCGCCGCGAGGTCGATCGCCGGTTACCCTGCCTGGCCGGCACAACTGATCATGAAGCAGGGGGGCGCTGTGTCGACCGGACCCACGCACGCGATGAGCGGCCTGATGGCCTGGGGCGGCGTGTCCATCGTGGCCATCGCCAACCACATGCCGATGACGCCGCAGACCTGGGTCGTCGGGGCGGCGCTGTGCAGCGGCGCCGCGCTGCTGCCCGACCTGGACCACCCCGAGGCGACCGTCGCCAACACGTTCGGCAAGGTCACCTGGGTGCTGTCCAAGGGCGTGCACTGGGTCAGCCACGTGGTCTACCGCACCACTCGCTTACGCAGTGACGCAAATCGGCACGGCGGCCATCGAGGCGTCACCCACACGCTGGTGTTCGCGGCACTGGCCGGGCTCGGCACGTACGGCGTGGTGCAGTGGGCGCACAAGGTGGCGCTGCTGCCGCTGCTGTTCCTCTTCTGTGCCCTGGCCGTGCGCGGCCTGCTGCACGAGTGGACGCCGAAGGGCCATGTACTCGGCGTGACCGTGCTGTCCCTCGGGCTCACGGTGCTGTGCTGGCACTGGATCGACGTCGGCCCGGCCGAGCAGGCCATGTGGTGCGCCATCGCGGTCGCCGCCGGCTGCCTCGCGCACTGTGTCGGGGATGCCATCACCGAGCAGGGCTGCCCGATCTTCTGGCCCATCCCGTTCTCCGGCAAGACCTGGTACCCGGTGGCGCTGCCCAAGCCGATGCGGATGCGCACCGGCGGCAAGGTCGAGCTGGGCATGCTGCTGCCGGTGCTGACCGTGCTCGGGGTGTGGCTGTCGCTGGCCTCGCTGCAACGCACCGGCGTCGCCACCTGGGTCCCGTTCGACCTGCTGACCCTGCACCACGTGCCGGCCGTCGTCGCCGGCCGCTGATCTGCGACTGGCTTCGTACAATGGGCTCATGAGCAGCACCGCGACCGCGCTCGAGCACCCCGTCCGGGAGGACATCCGGATCGAAGGGGTGCTCCAGGCGCTGGCCGACCCGGTGCGGCTGCGGATCGTGCGGGCCATCGCCGACCACGGCGAGATCCCCTGCGGCGTGCTCGACCTGCCGGTCAGCAAGTCCACGCTGACCCACCACTACCGGGTGCTGCGCGAGTCCGGCGTCATCCACCAGCGCCCGGTCGGCACGTCCAAAGTGAACACCCTGCGCCGCGACGACTTGGACGCGCTGTTCCCCGGCCTGCTCGACGGCGTGCTGGCCGCCCGCCGCGACTGAGCGTTTCGCCGGCTGTAACCGGCGCGTCAAAACGGGCCGAGACGATGGTCGGGTGCCCGCCGCTACCTGGTGGCCCTCGGTCGTTCAGGGCCATGTGATGCATCTGCCGGAGACGGTCGCCGGGCGACCGCGCACCGTCCGACACGCGGGCGGCGAGGCGATCGTCGCCGTGTGCCGGTCATGGGTGCGCCCGCCGGCCAGCGAATCGGCCGGCGAGCACTGCCCCGACTGCGTGGAGATCGCTAGCGCCTGGGTCCCTTGATGTTCAGCGCGGCCATGTGCAGGTCGCCGCTGATCAGGAAGTGCGGCGTGCCCATCCGGCCCTGGTAGCCGGCCTTGTCGTTGATCGAGGCGCCCATCCGCTGGTTCAGGTCGCGGATGCTGACGCTCGCGGCCGCCGGCAGCCGCAGCGTGACGGCGCCGCCGGTGACCTCAAGCCGCATGTCCAGCTGGTCGTGCTCGAAGACGGCCTCGGTGAAGTCCAGGTTCACGCCCGACCCCCACTTGGACCGGATCACCATGGACCGCGGCACCGGCCAGTAGCCGTTGCGGGTGATGCTGGACCCGCAGCCGCTGGACAACACCATCGGGTCGCCGGGCAGCGGCGCGTAGCCCTGGCCCGCCCGGCCCCACTGCCCGCCCCCGCCCCGGACCCGCATCTCCGGATGCGTCATGCCGGGCAGGTCGGCCAGCACCACGTTCAGCTCGGCCCGGGTCCGCGAGGCCAGCGCCACGTCGGTGCGCTCGGTGAACTCCTCGAGCGTCAGCAGGCCCAACCCGATCGCCTTCTGCAGCAACTCGACCACGTGCTCCCGCTCCGCGTCCGAGACGCGGAGTTCCCTGCTGCTCACCCCGTTCACCATGACACCGAGGCTAGGCGCGGCCGACCCCGGTCCGGATCCGGGAAATCCCCGGATAAATGAGTTGCGGCCGTCCCTAGCGTGGACAGACGTGTGTGCAGTGATCGGCTGTTATCTCCGCATCACGCTCGCCGGATTCCACAGGTACTCCACCTACCGCCAAGCCGTGCTCGCCGGGACCGCGACCAACATCGTCTTCGGACTGATCAAGGTCGGCATCCTGTCGGGGGTCTTTCTGGCGCGTGATGGGGCCTCGATCGGCGGCTACGACCTGAAAACCACCATTACCTACGTCTGGCTCGGCCAGGGCCTGCTCGGTGTCGTCGACTTCTGGAGCGAGGACTACCTCGCCGAGCGGATCAGGACCGGCGACGTCGTCGTCGACCTGTCCCGACCCTGGAACCTCCAGGCCGCGCTGCTGGCCACCGACCTCGGCCGGGCCGGCTACAGCGCGATCGCCCGCTTCGTCCCCCAGCTGCTGCTGGGGGCATTGTTCTTCCCGTTCCGCTGGCCGGACGACCCGTTGGTCGCGCCGGCCTTCGTGGTCAGCACCGTGCTGGCCGTGCTGATCAGCTTCCACATCCGGTTCCTGCTCGGGTTGACCGCGTTCTGGCTGCTGGACTCCCGAGGAGTGCGCGGTTTCTACGGGGTGACCTCCGGTCTGCTGGCCGGGCTGGAGATCCCGCTGACCTTCTACCCGCAGTGGGCGCAGACCGCGCTCGCGTTCACCCCGTTCCCGTCCCTGCTGCAACTGCCGATCAACGTGTTCGTGCAGGTCGGCGACCCGGTGCTGCTGCTGGCCCAGCAGCTGGCCTGGGCCGCCGTGATGGTGCTGGCCGGCCGGCTGGTGCTCCAGCGGGCCATGCACAAGGTGGTGGTGCAGGGTGGCTGAGGCGTCCGTCTACGGCCAGTTGGTCCGGGCCCAGATCCGCAGCCAGCTGGCCTACCGGGGCTCGTTCGTCATGAACTGCGTCGCGCAGGCCATCGCCCAGGCCGGCGACCTGGTGGTGATCGCGGTCGTGTTCAGCCGGGTGGCCGCGCTCGGCGGCTTCGACATCCACTCCGTGCTGCTGTTCTACGCCTTCTCCGGACTCTCGTTCGGGTTGGCCGACATGTTCGTCGGCAGCATCGAGCGGCTGCCGACCTATATCCGCACCGGCACCTTCGACGTGGTCCTCGTTCGTCCACTCGGGACGCTGATGCAGCTGTTCGCCAGCGACTTCCAGCTACGCCGCATCGGCCGTGCCCTCACCGCTTTCGGCACGCTGGTCTACGTGCTGTCCACTGCGGACATTCACTGGTCGCCGGCCAAGGTCCTGCTGCTGGTGCTGACCCCGCTGGCCGGGGCGGTGATCTTCGGCTCGATCTTCGTCGCGGCCAACTCGGTGTCGTTCTGGTTCATCGACGCCCGGGAGCTGGCCAACAGCGTGACCTACGGCGGCAGCTACCTCACGTCGTACCCGATCACCGTGTTCAACGAGTGGCTGCGGGCCCTGCTGGCCTACGTCGTGCCGGGCGCGTTCGTGGCCTACTACCCGGCGCTCACCCTGCTCGACCACGCCGACCCGCTGGGCGCGCCGCGCTGGCTGGGCTGGCTCGACACCCCGGTGGCCCTGCTCGCCGCCACCGCCGCCGCGCTCATCTGGCGCACGGCCGTCCGCCACTACCGAGGAACGGGATCATGATCGAGGTCAGCGAGCTGGGCCGCACCTTCACCGTGACGCGCAAGGCCGGCCGGTTCCGCCGCGCCCGGGAACAGGTGGTGGCCGTCGGCGGCGTGTCGTTCGCCATCGCGGCCGGCGAGTCCGTCGGCTACATCGGGCCGAACGGGGCCGGCAAGTCCACCACGATCAAGATGCTCACCGGCATCCTCGTGCCGACCACCGGGCGGGTCCGGGTCTGCGGGCTCGATCCGTCCCGACAACGGGCCGAACTGGCCCGGCGGATCGGCGTGGTCTTCGGGCAGCGCAGCCAGCTGTGGTGGGACCTGCCGCTGCGGGAGAGCTTCGAGCTGCTGCGGCACATCTTCCGGGTGCCGCCCGGCGACCACGCCAAGCGTCTGCGGGAATGCACGGAACTGCTTGGCCTGGATGGATTTCTGGACACGCCGGTACGGCAGTTGTCGCTGGGCCAACGGATGCGGGGCGAAGTAACGGCCGCCCTGTTGCACGGCCCGGAGTTGCTGGTGCTCGACGAGCCGACCATCGGGCTGGACCTGGAGTCCAAGGAGCGGCTGCGTGAGTTCCTGGCCGAGCTGAACACCAGCCGCGGCACCACGTTGCTGCTGACCACGCACGATCTGGACGACATCGAGCGGCTGTGCCGGCGGATGATGGTCATCGACCACGGCCGGGTGCTGGCCGACGGGCCGCTGGCCGAACTGCGGGACGAGGTCACGCCGGAACGGGTGCTGGTGGTCGACTTCGAGCGGCCGTGCGAGGAGCTGACCGGGCTGCCCGGCGTGCAGACGGTGCGGGTGGAGGCCAACGGCCTGCGGCAGCAGCTGTCGTTCCGCCGGGACACGGTGACCGCGGCGACCCTGATCAACCTGATCGCGCAGCGGTCGCCGGTGCACGACGTGGCGGTGATCGAACCCGACATCGATGACGTGGTCCGCCAGTTGTATCACCGGTAATGTCGTGTGATGCGGGCAAAACTGGTCGTGACGGTCGCACTGTCGTCGCTGTTCACGCTGACGGCGTGCGACGCCTCCGCATCGGGCGCGCCGCCGACGAAGTCGGAGATCTGCGCCCAGGCGCTGGGCTCGGCGCTGCTCGGCGAGATCGGCGACGCCGCGCAGCGGGACGCCACCCACGCCAAGGAACTGGCCGACCTGTTCACGAAGCTGTCCAAGCAGACCCAGGACCAGGAGCTGTCCAAGGCCCTGAGCGACGCCGCCTCGACCGCCGGCGAGGCGGCACTCGACCACCTCACCAACGGTGAGCTGCTCAAATGGGCCCAGCAGGAAACCGACCGCATCAACACCCTGCGCCGCATCTGCACGCACTGAGTCTTGAGGTTCGGAAGGGACCATTCCTCCACTCGGAGTGGAGGAATGGTCCCTTCCGAACGTCAGCCCTTGACCCAGAAGGTGTAGGTGGCCGAGTAGGGGACGGAGACCTCGCCGCCGTCGGTGCACTTGCCGGCAGGGGCGAGACCGCCCTTGGTGGCGAGCCGCTGCACGTACGTGACGTCGGAGAACTGCCCCTTGCCGCGGTTGGCCGACGCCTTCAACAGCAGCTCGGGGATGGCGTCGCTGTGCTTGACCGACGCACCGGGCACAGCGGTGCCGTCGACCTCGCTGCCGTCCTTGGTCGACACCCAGATCGGGCCCTTGTAGTGCAGTGCCACCGGTTTGCCGTGGTCGGTGATGCTGGCCGCGGGTTCCAGCAGGGTCCACGCGGCGTTCGAGCACTGGTAGATCTGGACGCCGTCGCCGGCGAAGCTGGCCAGCAACTTGTTGCCGGCCGGGACCTTCACCGCATCGGGGGCGGCAACCTCTTGCTGGGCAAGGGGTTTGATCGCGGTCTCCGGCGCGGAGCAGGCGGCGAGGCCGGCCGTGGCCGTCACGAGGGCGAGCGCCAGTGCAACACGGTTCATGGTCTTGGTCTCCCGGGGCGAGGTGGCCGGCGAAGAAGCGACACCGCGAACACGAGTGATCCACAGACCCGGTTCGATCGAGTGACCCAGTTCACAGCGGAACGCGAATCCGATTCGGTTCGTTCAAGCGGGCGTGGAACGGCCGCCGCTGGTGTACGGACAGGGCCAGCAGCTGCTGGTCGTCGACGACGAGCCGGGCATCACCGAGATGCTGGCCACCACTCTCGGCCTGGCCGGCTACCAGGTCCGCACCGCGGCGACCGGCCGCGAGGCGCTGCGCCTGGTCACGGCCGAGCCGCCGGACCTGGTCATCCTCGACGTGATGCTGCCGGACATCGACGGCTTCGAGGTGTGCCGGCGGGTGTCCGAGCAGCCGGACGCGCCGCCGGTGCTGCTGCTGACCGCCCGGGACTCGGTGCTGGACAAGGTCACCGGCCTGACCACCGGCGCCGACGACTACCTGACCAAGCCGTTCAGCATTCCCGAGGTGCTGGCCCGGGTGCAGGTGCTGCTGCGCCGGGCCCGCCGCCGGGCCGACCCGGTGCTCAGCGTGGGCGACGTGGTGATGGACGAGGCGACCCGGCGGGTGACCAGGGACGGCCGGCTGGTCGAGCTGTCCCCGACCGAGTACCGGCTGCTGCGCTACCTGATGGTCAACGCCGGCCGAGTGGTGTCGAAGAGCCAGGTGCTGGAGCACGTGTGGCGGCACGACTTCGGTGACGGCGTGGTGGAGAAGGTGGTGTCGCGGCTGCGGCAGAAGCTGGACGCGGTCGGCGAGCCGCTGATCCACACCGTCCGCGGCTTCGGCTACAGCCTGCGGGAAGGCTGAGGTGCGCCGGGCCAACTCGCTGCGCGGGCGGCTGGTCTGCGCGGTGCTCGTGCTGGCCGCGCTGGGCATGGTCATCGTCGACACCGCCTCGATCGTCGCCTTGCAGGTGTACTTCCGGGACCGCGCCGACGTCTGGCTGGCGGCCACCACGAAGCGGGTGACGGCGCAGATCGACACCACACCGGTCGTGCTGACCAGGGACAACATGGCCGCGATGTTGCAGCCGGGCTATGTCGTGGCGCTGGTCGGCGCCGACGGCCGGGTCCTCGATCAGACGCCGGCCCAGAACTCGATGGGACAGGCCGCGCCGCCGCCGATTCTGCCGACCGTGCTCGGTCACGACTTCGCGGCCACGCCCACGACGCTGCAATCGGCCGGCGGCCCGGAGTACCGCGCACAACTGTTCGGCGTCGGCACGCACGTCCGCTACCTCGGTTCGGATGGCCGGTCGTCGCCGGTCGCCGGCGCGCTGATCGCTGAGAGTCTCGACCCCACGGCCGACGCGCTCAACCGGCTGATCCTGTTCGAGGTGATCGCGACGCTCGTCGCGCTGGCCGGCATCGGGCTGCTGAGCTTCGGCGTGCTGCGAGTGGGCCTGCTGCCGCTGCGGGACATGGCCCGCGCCGCGCGCCGGATCGCCGCCGGTGAACTGCACCAACGTGTCGACGTGCCGAACGAGGCCTCGGAGGTCGGTCAGGTCGCGACCGCGCTGAACGAAGCGTTCGACGCGCGCCAGCAGTCCGAGGAAAGACTGCGGAGGTTCGTCGCCGACGCGTCGCACGAGTTGCGCACGCCGCTGACCACCATCCGCGGCTGGGCCGAGATGCACCAACACGGGCTGGCCGACGAGGACCTGACCGCGTTGTCGATGTCGCGTATCCAACAGGAAGCGGCGCGGATGCAGGAGCTGGTGGGCGACCTACTGTTACTGGCTCAACTGGACCAGCAGTACGAGCCAGTAACCGAACCGGTCGACGTAGCCGGGCTCGCAGCCGACGCCGTGGCCGACGCCCGGGTCACGGCGCCGGACCGGCACATCGAACTCGTCACCGAGGGCGACACCGAGGTGGCCGGCGATGAGAAACGACTGCGCGAGGTGCTGCAGAACCTCATCAGCAATGCCCTCGTGCACACCCCTTCGGGCACGGAAATCGACGTCCGCGTGACCGGCGCGTCTGGCAGGGTGGAATTGGTTGTGGCCGACAACGGACCGGGGCTGGACGAGGCGACCGCGGGCCGGGTGTTCGAGCGGTTCTTCCGTGCCGACCAGGCGCGGAGCCCGGGCACCGGCGGCACCGGGCTGGGGCTGAGCATCGTGCGGTCGATCGTGGCCGCGCACGGCGGCTCGGTCGACCTGGTCACCGGTCCGGGCCGGGGCTGCGTCTTCACTGTCAGGCTTTCGTCAGCTTCGTGGGAGTCGGCGGTCAGGCGCGGCCGGTTGGCTGGGGATGACTTCTGAGGGGAGACCACAGTGACCATCGAGGCGACACCGTTGCCCACCACGCGGCCGACGCCGTTCGACCCGCCGGAGGACTACCGCAAGCTGCGGGAGGACCAGCCGGTGAGCCGGCTGGCCATGCCGGACGGGTCACTCGGCTGGCTGGTGACCAGCTACGAGCTGGTCCGCGCGGTGATGTCCGGGCCGCAGTTCAGCTCGACGCCGGAGAGCATCACCAACCCGCTGCGGCTGGTGGCCCCGGAGGAGAAGTTCACCGCCCAGCCGGGCATGTTCATCTCCATGGACCCGCCGGACCACGGCCGCTACCGCAAGCTGCTGACCGGCCAGTTCACCGTGCGGCGGATGCGGTCGCTGGAACCGCGCATCCAGCAGATGGTGGTGGAGCACCTGGACGCCATGCAGGCGGCCGGCGACTCAGCTGACCTCGTCGACCAGTTCGCACTGCCGATCCCGTCGCTGGTGATCTGCGAGCTGCTGGGCGTGCCCTACGACGAGCGCGACGAGTTCCAGCAGCGTTCGGGCAAGATGCTGGACACCTCGCTGCCGATCGCGGAGACCTCGGCGGCCGCCCAGGGCATCCGCGAGTACGTCGGTGGCCTGGTCGCGCGCAAGCGGGCCGAGCCGGGCGACGACATGATCAGCGGACTGTTCGAGTCGGACCCGACGCTGACCGACGGCGAGGTCGCGGAGATGGGCCTGCTGCTGCTCATCGCCGGCCACGAGACCACCGCGAACATGCTCGGGCTTGGCACGTTCCTGCTGCTCCAGCGCCCGGACCAGCTGGCAAAGCTGCGCGCGGACCCGAGCCTGGTCAACAACGCCGTCGAGGAGCTGCTGCGCTACCTGTCGGTGGTGCAGTACGGCACCATGCGCGGCGTGATCGAGGACGTCGAGATCGGCGGCCAGCAGTTCCGCAAGGGCGAGACCGTGATCTGCTCGCTGGCCGCGGCCAACCGCGACCCGGCGCGCTTCGACAACCCGGAGATCCTGGACATCACCCGGTCGCACAGCACGCACATCGCGTTCGGGCACGGCATCCACCAGTGCCTCGGCCAGCAGCTGTCCCGGATCGAGATGCAGATCGCCTTCCGCGAGCTGTTCGACCGCTTCCCGAACCTGCGGCTGGCGGTGGCGCCGGACGAGGTGAGGCTGCGCACGACGTCCGTGGTGTACGGCGCGGCGTCGCTGCCCGTCGCCTGGTGACCGGCGCGTGAGAAAGGCCCCCGCCGCGGCGGGGGCCTTTCTTTTCCGACGTTTTTTCAGATGGCGATCAGATCAGGCCGAGGCTGCGCACGGCCTCGCGCTCTTCCTCGAGCTCGGCCACCGAGGCGGCGATCTTGCCCCGGGAGAACTCGGAGACGCCCAGGCCCTGGACGATCTCGTACTTGCCGTCCTTGCAGGTGACCGGGAACGAGGAGATCAGGCCCTCCGGCACGCCGTAGGAGCCGTCCGACGGCACGGCCATGGACGCCCACTGGCCCTCGGCGGTGCCGTTCACCCAGTCGTGGATGTGGTCGATGGCGGCGTTGGCGGCCGACGCGGCCGAGGAGGCGCCACGGGCCTCGATGATCGCCGCGCCACGCTTGGCCACCGTCGGGATGAAGGTGTTCTCCACCCAGTCCTGGTCGTCGACCAGCTCGAGGGCGTTGCGGTCGCCGACGACGGTGTGCGACAGGTCCGGGTACTGGGTGGCCGAGTGGTTGCCCCAGATCACCAGCCGCTTGATCTCGGTGACCGGCACCTGGAGCTTGTTGGCCAGCTGCGAGTACGCGCGGTTCTCGTCGAGGCGGGTCATCGCGGTGAAGCGCTCGGCCGGCACGTCCGGCGCGTGCTGCTGGGCGATCAGGGCGTTGGTGTTGGCCGGGTTGCCGACCACCAGCACGCGCACGTCGTCGGCCGCGCCGGCGTTGATCGCCTCACCCTGCGGCTTGAAGATGCCGCCGTTGGCCGCCAGCAGGTCGCCGCGCTCCATGCCCTTGGTGCGGGGCCGGGCGCCGACCAGCAGGGCCACGTTCACGCCGTCGAACGCCGTCTTGGCGTCGTCGGTGATGTCGATGCCCTCGAGCAGCGGGAAGGCGCAGTCGTCCAGCTCCATGGCGGTGCCCTCGGCCGCCTTGACCGCCTGGGGGATCTCCAGCAGGCGCAGCCGGACCTTGGTGTCCTGGCCGAGCAACTGGCCCGAGGCGATCCGGAACAGCAGTGCGTAGCCGATCTGGCCAGCCGCACCGGTGACGGTCACGTTGACGGAGCGTGCCACAGGGAAGATCCTCCCGAATCGCAGTCTGCATCACGTCCACGGGTGCGACCACCATGGCAGGAGTCCTGTCCGGCGGTCTCAGCACCGGGACCGCGCACCGGGCGCGTCGCCCGGTTGCCGCAGATTACCAAGCAGCACAGCACCCCCGCCGTCCGCCGTGAGCAGCGTCTCGACGTGGCCACGCCCACCCCCGCTGATGCAGGGAAGGACGCCTTACCTGCGTTGAACGCAGGTAAGGCGTCCTTCCCTGCATCGAGCCGGGGTCACTGGTCGAAGGGGCCGCCGGTGATGGTCGCCGCGACGAAGATGATCAGGAGGCCGAGGCCGCCGTACAGCACGATGTCGGTGAGCTTGCGGCGCAGCGCGATCAGGCCCAGCTGCTTCTCCGGCAGCAGCACCCGCAGCCCGGCGGCGACCAGCAGCGAACCGCCGATCAGGCCGGAGCCGATCCGCCAGTGGTACAGGAAGATCAACACCACGCCGGCCGCGGCGACCGCCATGACCAGCGCGAACGGCGCGTAGCGGCCGATCTCCCCGGTCCACCGGCGGCGGCCGGTCACGGTGATCACGACTGTGCCGCGAGCGAGCGCTCGGCGGCCTCCACCACGTTCGCCAGCAGCATGGCCCGGGTCATCGGGCCGACGCCGCCCGGCATCGGCGCGATGAAGCCGGCGACCTCGCGGACACCGGGGTGCACGTCGCCGCGCAACCCTTCGTCCGTCCGAGTGATACCGACGTCCAGCACGGCCGCGCCCGGCTTGACCATGTCGGCGGTGATCAGGCCGGCCACGCCGGCCGCGGCCACCACGATGTCGGCCCGGCGCACCTCGGCGGCCAGGTCCTTCGTGCCGGTGTGGCACAGGGTCACGGTGGCGTTCTCGCTGCGGCGGGTCAGCAGCAGGCCCAGCGGCCGCCCGACCGTCACGCCACGGCCGACCACGCACACCTGGGCGCCGGCGATCGGCACCTCGTAGCGGCGCAGCAGCGCCACGATGCCGCTCGGCGTGCACGGCAGCGGGCCGGGCTCGCCCAGCACCAGTTTGCCCAGGCTGACCGGGTGCAGGCCGTCCGCGTCCTTGGCCGGCGCGATCCGCTCCAGCAGCGCGCCCGTGTCCAGGTGCTTGGGCACCGGCAGCTGCACGATGTAGCCGGTGCAGGCCGGGTCGGCGTTCAGCTCGTCCAGCACGGCCTCGAGGTCGACCTGGGAGATGTCGGCCGGCAGGTCGCGGCGGATCGAGGTGATGCCCACCTTCGCGCAGTCCGCGTGCTTGCCCCGCACGTAGGCGTGCGAGCCGGGGTCGTCGCCGACCAGCACGGTGGCCAGGCCCGGCGTCACCCCCTTGGCGGTGAGCGCGGCGACCCTGACCCGCAGGTCGTCGAAGATCGCGTCGCGGGTGGCCTTGCCGTCGAGGATCGTGGCGGTCACGACTTCATTCTGCCGTGTCCGTGTCGCGCGTACCGAGCGGGGCGAGATCGGCCCGAAACCACCCCTTCGGCCAGGTAACGCTCGTTACACCCACCGACCCCATAACTCACTGTCGCCCGATTGCGCCATTCGCCCCCCGTTGGCCTTCGTCAGGGACAATCATCGATGCTGGTCGTGACGAGGAGCAGGGAGGTCTGGGCCACACCCGGTGTGAGGCGGGTGTCAGATCGCAACGGAACGCGAGAGGATGGGCGTGTGTCACAGCCGACCCCGCTGAACCCAGTCGAACAAGACGCGTTGGTCAAGCAGATCGGGCTGGCCCTGATGAAGGCCGCTCCGCAGGACTGGGAGCAGGTCAGGGCCTACTACCGGGCTGCCGGGCGCTACTTCGAGCTGTCCGCCGAGGTCACCGACCAGGACGGGCAGAGCCGGGCCTGGACCGCGCCCGCGGACATCGCGTCGCTGTTCGCGCGCCTACGGGCCGGTATGTACCGCGAGGGCCGCGGCACCTGGTTCAACGCCCGCTACCAGCTCGACAAGCCGTCCAGCTACAACCTGGACTTCGACCGCGACGAGCCGCAGTGGCAGAACCCGCCGCCCCTGATGGCCTACACCGACGAGATGCGGTTCTTCCCCCGCACCGAGGACAACGTGCCGGAATGGCTGGCCGGGCGGCTGCAGGCGCCCGCGCCGCCCCGGCCGCCGATGCCGCCCCAGAACGGTCCGGGCGCGCCGAACGGCCCGGGCCCGCAGCCCGGACGGCTGCGCACCGCGCGGATCTTCGACGGTCCCGGCCCGGACGGCCGGCCGACGGTGAACCGGCCGCCGCTGGACCCGGCCGAGGTCGGCAAGGTGCTGGACTACCTGGAGGCGGCCCCGGTCGTCATGACCGCCCAGGGCATGGACAGCGACCGGCTGGCTCACGAGAACCCGGAGTCCATCCCGTTCGCCTTCCACACCGACGGCAGCTGGATCTGGCCGGCCGCGGTGATCTTCTACCTGGCCCGTTACGGCGTGCCGCCCGAGCCCGACCTGGTGCAGCACATCCGCAACGCCAACTTCCTGGCGCCCGAGGTGGACGAGCCGACCCGCGGCCAGGCGGTGGCCCTGCTCAGCACCATGGTGCCCAACGGCCGGCCGGTGCCGGCCCAGCAGCCGCCGGCCACCCAGATGATGTCGGTGCCCGAGCCGCCGGCCCCCGAGCCGCTGCCGGAGCCCGAGCCGCTGGTGGTCGAGCAGCATGTGGAGCCGGAGCCCGAGCCGCAGGTCGTCGAGCCGCACATCGAGCCGGAGCCGGAGCCCGAGCAGCTCGGCGGGGCCAGCATCGACCTGCTGCGCAACCTGCTGGACGAGCTGAACGTGCCCTCGTCGGTGTACCGGATCGGCGAGCCGTCGCCGAACACCTGGTACCTGGAGCGGGTCGAGGACGGCTGGCAGGTCGGTTGGTACGAGCACGGCTTCAGCACGCCGATGCTGTTCGACGACGACAACGACGCGGCCGCGTTCCTGCTGGGCAAGCTGCTGCTCAACCGGCCGACGCCGGCCGACGAGCCGCAGCACGCCGAGCCTGAGCCGGAGCCCGAGCCGGTGGGCGTCGCGCCGATCCACGTGCAGCAGCTGTCCGACCTGGACCTGCCGCCGCTGGACCTGTCGACCCGGCCGGACCCGCTGGACCTGCCGTCGCACGAGCAGCACGAGCCGGAGCCGCTGGACCTGCCGGTCCGAGCCCAGCACGAGCAGCCGCTGGACCTGCCGGCGCAGCCCATGGACCTGCCGTCGCGCAACCAACACGAGCCGCTCGACCTGCCGGTCCGTAACCAGCACGAGCCGCTTGATCTGCCGTCGCGCAACCAGCACGAACCGCTCGACCTGCCGGTACGGGCGCAGCACGAGCAGGCGATGGACCTGCCGGTGCGGCCGCAGCCGGACGGGCCGCCGATGGATCTGCCGTCCCGGGAACCGGTGGACGTGCCGGCCCGGGCGCTGGCGGAG
>Ga0310811_10002472_pt1 | contig 23164 bp, 12 predicted proteins | sample YCmetagenome_FD_207642 | JGI IMG/M metagenome (GOLD analysis project Ga0310811, IMG submission 207642) | Soil microbial communities from experimental microcosm in Duke University, North Carolina, United States - YC | ecosystem: Engineered > Artificial ecosystem > Soil microcosm > Unclassified ... | reverse complement strand
ATGCAAGAATTCCCGTGCAATCTGACCGATTGCTTTTTGTGCAGGCATAGTATACCGGAATGGAAAGCGGTGATCGCTCTGAAAAAAACAACCCTACATATAAAGCGGGGGAAGCAGCTGTTTGCGGAAGGCGAGAAGGTAAAAGGGATCTTCTTTATCTATTCAGGATCTGTCAAGGTTCACAAGCAATGGATCAAAGATAAGGATCTGATACTCCGTTTCGCCAAAGCTGGCGATATTGTCGGACATCGGGGTCTGGGGGGTAGTGAGAACTATCCTGTTGCGGCTACTGCCCTGGAAGATACAGAAGTGTGTTTTATCGATAATGAATTCCTGGAAGCGATACTCAGGACCAATATATCTTTTACCTACAAGTTAATGTATTTCTACGCTTCTGAGCTAACGAATGCCGAGCGGCGTATGCGTAACCTTGTTCACATGGAGGTAAAGGGCAGGATTGCGGATGCTTTGCTGGAAATAGCTCTTTTCTTTGGTGTGACGAAGGACAATTATATCGCCGTTACTATTACCAGGCAGGATATTGCCTCCTATGCGGGTACTACTTATGAGACGATATTTAAATTCTTTACGGAGCTGATCCGGGAGAAGGTCATATCCACCTCCGGGAAAAGCATCAGGATCGATGATGCTGATAAATTAAGGCAGTTTGTATCAATTCCCGGGTAAGGATCATTGCTTATCTTAGCCCGGCTTTCTCATAGCAACCGGAGATCAATGACTATTTTTTTGTTATCTATAGGCGCCCTTGTTCCTTCTCTTGCAGGATGGGCGGGCACTTTATCATATCTGATCGCTTATTCACTGCTGAGCTTCAATAAACTGAGAGCTGATCAGCCGCTGTATCATATACTGAATATCCTGGGGGCGGCGGGGCTGACCTACAATGCCCTTGTGCTCAAAGACTATCCGAACATCATCGTCAATATTGCCTGGGCCATGATAGCCAGCTGGGCCATTTTTACAATACAGGAACGGAGGAGAAATTAAGCAATGAAATGGCCTGTTTTTTATACTGCATCAGTTTCTGCTGATATTCCTTTTTGTCGGTAACAAGGCTTAGATAATAGTATGCGCCATCGACCAGCACAAAGATCAGGTCGGCTGTGTGTGCAGGGTTCTCTACGGTGAGGATGTCCATTTCATTACAGTCGATGATCAGCTGTTGCAATCTCTCGCGCAGTGTGTCCAGCAGCACCTTGTATTTATCTTTTATTGTCTTATCACGGAAGGCAAGGGAATAGCAGCTATATGACACGCTGTCGTCAAACAGGGTATTCCATTTACTTGAGAAGATATTGTCTATGACCCGGAGCAGCACTGTTTTGGGACTGGAGGACTCTTCGGCCGGCACTTTGTAGATCAGCAGGTATTTGTCCAGGATATATTCGATCAGACCGTAAACAAGATAATCTTTGCTTTTGAAATAATGTACGACCAGGCTGGGGTTGATATTGATCAGCTCTGCTGTCTTGGCGATGGATGCATTCTCGAGCCCTTCTTTTTTAGCGACTTTGTAAAATGCTTTGATGATCTCTTTCTGTCGGGTGTCTTTGAGGCTTTTTCTTCCCATATGGTATCTAAATAATATTATTCGACGCAAATATATGATTGAGGGCTAAATGAACAGCGGCTGACCTAAAGTTAAGTTTGTGTAAAGTTGTCATTAAGGATATATTAATTGAACGTTCATTCAATCTAAATTATTCTTTTCTTCCCATATTTGCCCACGGTTTTTTTAACAATTTATTCCAAAATATAATCTGCAATGAAAAAGATAGCGTTCGCTATATCTTTATTAGTGGCTTTTCACTATGCCGGATTTTCTCAGACAAGCAAGCTGACGGGTATTGTCCGTTCGGCTGCGGACAGCAGCGTCCTGGCCGGAGTTTCTATTGAAGTGAAAGGCTCAAAGGGAGGGACGGTCACGAATATGGATGGACAATTTTCCATCACTGTCCGGGAAAATACCGTACTGGTATTCTCTGCCGCCGGTTATGCTTCCCAGGAAGTGCCGGCGGACGGCAGGACCCGCCTCAATTTGTTTTTGCAGCAGAGCGAAAAGGCCCAGTTGAGCGAAGTTGTCGTTACGACCGCGCTGGGGATAAAAAAACAGCAAAAGACCTTGGGGTATGCCGTTCAGGAAGTCAGTGGGGAAAGCATGAACAAGAGCCGGACTCCGACGGCAACGGGCGCCCTGACGGGCAAGGTAGCCGGGCTGAATATTTCCAATACTACGGATCTTTTTCAGAATCCCACTATTACCTTGCGTGGCAAGACTCCCCTGATCGTCATCGACGGGATCCCCGATCCCGATGCGGACCCTTTCAAGCTTAATGCGGACGATATCGAAAGCGTTTCCGTGCTGAAGGGAACGGCTGCAGGAGCCTTATACGGTGCATTGGGAGTAAATGGCGCGCTCCTGTATACCACGAAGAAAGGGAAGAGAAGTGTATTGAATGTAGAGGTCAACTCTTCAACGATGCTTCAGTCCGGATACACTGTCGTACCCAAGGTCCAGACCCAATATGGCGATGGGGATCAGGGTAAATATGCCTATGTAGATGGTTCCGGTAACGGAACGGAAGGAGGGGGCTGGATCTGGGGGCCTAAACTGGATCAGAAGGTGGCCGGCACTCCCAGCGGTTTTTATGAGACGACGCAGTACAACAGTCCGGTGGACCCGGTTACCGGGAAACTGGTGCCCTTGCCCTGGATCTCAAGGGGTAAGGATAATATCAAGAATTTCTTCCAGACCGGTCTGCTCTCTACCAATAGTGTTGCGGCTACTATCGGCGGCGACAAGGGCTCATTCCGTGTTTCGGCTGCCCATATTTATCAAAAGGGAGTGGTGCCTAATACAGGGCTCAACAATACTTCCTTCTCCGTAGGGGGCAACTATGCGCTGTCGTCCAAATTAAAAGTCGAGACCAAGCTAACGTTCAACAGGGAGTATTCCAATAATTACCCTACTGTCGGATATGGACCACCCAATATTTTGTATAATCTGCTTTTATGGATCGGGCCGGACATCGACATCCGGGATCTGAAGAATTACTGGGTGAAGGGGCAGGAAGGACTGCAGCAGAGGAATTACAATCTGTCCTGGTATAACAACCCTTATTTTGTAGCCAATGAGCTTCTCAACGGATATAGAAAGAACAATATGTTTGGTCAGGCGACATTCGACTACCAATTGAGCAGGGATCTTTCCTTAAAATTCCGAAACGGTTTCAATCAGTATTCCATCGATCAGGATAATAAAGAACCCTATAGCTACATTGCCTATTCCTATATCTCCAAAGGCAACTATAGTGTCACCAACACCAATTATATCGACATCAACAGTGACCTGATCCTGAATTATCACCATAAGATCAGTGACGACTTTAGCGTCAGTGTGACGGCTGGTGGCGCCAATAACTACCGGAATTACAAGTCTGCGTATGCGACCACGGACGGGCTTACCATCCCTGGTTTTTACAGCCTTACGAATTCGATAAATGCGCTGAAGGGGACCAGTACGCTGGAAGAACGCCGGACGGCCAGTGCCTATGGAATGGTCGATCTTGAAGCGTTGCGGTTCCTTTATTTTTCCTTTACGGGCCGTTATGATAAGACCAGCACCCTGCCGGTTAACAACAATGCCTACTTTTATCCTTCCGGCGGTGTCTCGGCGGTGTTGTCTGACGTCCTGAAACTGCCTGAGGCCGTTTCATTCCTGAAGCTGAGGGCTTCCTGGGCAAAGGTGAATACCGGATTTATCGACAACAACAACCCTTATGCCCATCTGACGGTTTATAATATCGGTACTAAATGGAACAATGTACCTTCCCTGGTATGGCCTTCAACTTATATTTCGCCCTCTCTTATTCCTCAGACGGTGCTTTCCGGTGAATATGGCGTGGCGTTGGGTCTGCTGAAGAACCGGATCAATATTGACGCCACCTGGTTCAGGAATAAAGAATCCAATAATTTCGTGAATGTTCCTCAGTCCCAGGCCAGCGGTTATACCAGCGTACTGACCAATGCCAACGTGTTTGTCAGAAAGGGCTGGGAATTCGTGATCAGCGGTTCTCCCGTGAAAACACGCGATTTCAAATGGGATGTCGGTGTCAATTTCAGCAACAATCATCTTTGGCTGAAAAAATCGACACAAACGACCGACGGATATATTACGTACTCCGATACATACAGCGGTTCTCACCTTGTCAAAGAAGGGCAAAGGACGGATATGATCTATATTTCCGATGCCCGTACTCCGGATGGCAAAGCTATTTACAACAGTAATGGCATGCAGGCAACATCCCCTTATGCTCAACCTTTTGGAAATGCTGCTCCCAAGTGGATCTATGGTTTGCAGAATACTTTCTCCTATAAAAGCATTTCTCTTACCTTTTCTGTTGACGGACGTCTCGGCGGTCTTATCTATTCCACAACCAATCAAAAAATGTGGTGGGGTGGTACTGCGCCGGGAACGGTCAATAAATACCGCGACGATGCCAATGCAGGTAACAGCACATATGTGGGACCAGGTGTCGTAGTCGTATCCGGTGACGCTACCTATGATAGCCACGGAAACATCACAGCAGATACCCGGAAATATGCGCCCAATACGACAGCTGTCAACTATATCAGTTTCATGCAGACTACCAGTGGCGCCATGCTGAACCACTATTATTACTATAGCGGGTCATACCTGAAAATGCGGGAGGTGGCTCTGACGTATAATGTACCGACAAGATGGTTGAAGGGCGTTTTTAAAACCGCTTCAGCCTCGCTGATCGCCAACAATCTCTTCATTCTGGCAAAACTACCGAATGTCGACCCTGATGCGGAAAGCGACAACCTGCAAACCCCGTCCATGAGGAGCATGGGCATCAACTTCAATTTCAAATTCTAAACACTTTTCAGATGAACTGTCTTAAGATATCATCTATAGCTCTTTTGCTCGTGTCGCTGGTTTCCTGTAAGAAATTCCAGGATTTCCAGGTGAATCCGAATAATCCCACCATAGCAGACCCTTCCCTGTTGCTGACGAACCTGGAACAAACTGCGTTTGCCACTATCTCGACCGATCCTGCTCTTGCCTGCCGGTACCTGGCCTATACGGAAGGGGCAAGTAACTCCCAGTATTATGGCTGGCAGCGTGGCAGCTTCACCTATGGAAATATCAGCCAGACCGTGAAAATGGAACAGGAGGCGGCGCGTGTGGGTAAGACCAATTACCGGTACATCGCGAAATTTCTGCGGTCTACTTTTATCGTAAACATGACCCAGGAGTTTGGCGATATTCCTTATTCGCAGATGATGCAGTCGATCAGCAAAAATGATTTTACCGATTCAGCTGCTATCCGTCCGGTATATGATAAGCAACAGGACGTTTACCTGGCTGTACTGAATGATCTGAAAATAGCCAGCGACTCCCTGTCTTCGACAGCAGTGGCGATCGGCGGGGATATCATTTATAATGGAAAGATCGATGAGTGGAGGAAGCTGATCAATTCTTATACGCTACGGGTGTTGATAAGCCTTTCGAAGAAGGAAAGTAATACGGTTTTAAACATCAGGCAGCGTTTCAGCGACATCGTTTCGAACCCGGCTAAATATCCCATCTTTGCATCCAATGACGACAATGGTCAGCTGCCTTACTATAATATCACGGGCAATCAGTATGTTTACTACAATGACAATTCGATGAAAACGGACTATTACCTGGACAGTTCGTTTGTCGACTTGTTGAAGGGACTGAAAGACCCCCGTCTTTTTGTATTCGGTGAGCCAACGACTGCCTCGGGTCTTCCGGCGGGTGACTTTTCCGCCTATGACGGACTTGTCGGCAGCGCACCGCTGGCCTATAATACGAGCAAGAGGGGGCAGGGCAAGGCTTCCCAGATCAATCGCCGGTATGCCTATGACGCCATTAATGAGCCCAGCGTGCTGATGGGGTATGCAGAAGTTCAGTTCCTGCTGGCGGAAGCCGCTTTTCGCGGCTGGATCAGTGGCGATGCCAATGCCTTTTATAAAAAGGGGATAGAGGCTTCGCTCGAATTTTCCAATTATAATGATACGTATTCCGCCTCCGACATTACCAACTACCTGGGTCAGCCGGGGCTGGATCTGCAGACGGGGACTGAATTGAAACAGATCGTCACGCAGAAATATATCAGCATGTTTATGAACACCGGCTGGCAACCCTTCTATGAACAGCGGAGAACCGGCTATCCTGTATTCGAGACTGCCGGGAGCGGGGTTTTGAATGGCGGAAAGATCCCTGCAAGATGGATGTATCCCTCTGATGAATATACCAATAATGCTGCGAGCGTGAATAATGCCGTGAAAAGCCAGTACGGCGGAACTGATGACGTGAATGGGATAATGTGGCTGATCCAATAAGTATCAAATTTGTAAATAGTATGAAAAATTTTTGGATCGTATTACTTTTCGTTAGCAGTGGTATCGCGGGTTTCTCCCAATCCGTCAACAAAGTGGTATTTGTCATTGCGGACGGCATTCCGGCTGACGTCATTGAAAAATTGCATCTCCCGCATTTGGATACGATAGTACGGCAGGGAGGTTTCACGAGAGCGCATGTTGGAGGAGAAAAAGGCGGGTATTCACAGACCCCGACTATTTCGGCGGTGGGGTATAACAGCCTGTTGACCGGCACCTGGGTAAACAAGCACAACGTTTGGGACAATGATATAAAAGCGCCTAACTATAACTACCGGACCATCTTCCGGTTCTTTAAAGAACAATATCCGCAGAAGAAAGCCGCGATATTTTCCACCTGGCTGGATAACCGGACGAAGCTGGTTGGGGAAGGTCTGCCGGCTACGGGGGGAATCCAGCTTGACCGGCACTATGATGGTCTGGAGAATGATACGGTGAACTTTCCACACGACAAGTCCAGTGATTATATGCATCGTATCGATGAGTCGGTAGTTGATCATGCGGCGGAGAGCATCAGCAATGAAGGGCCTGATCTTTCCTGGGTGTACCTGGAATATACTGATGATATGGGACGTATGTATGGTGACAGCCCCAAGTTCTATGCGGCAGTGGAGATGATGGACAGGCAGATAGGGCGGCTTTGGGCGGCTATGCAGGCCCGGCAACAGAAATATCAGGAGAACTGGACGATCTTTATTACTACTGATCATGGTCGCACGGCCGTGAACGGAAAGGGTCATGGGGGGCAATCGGAGAGGGAAAGGAACACCTGGATAGTAACGAATGCGAAGGGATTGAGTAGCTATTTCAAAAATGGCAATCCGGGGATAGTCGACATCATGCCTACTATGGCGGATCTGTTGGATGTACAGATCCCGCGGGAAAATGAGATGGAAATTGACGGGGTTTCCCTGACGGGTGAGCTGTCTGCGACGGAGCCTTCAGCGGTATTGAAGAACGGGAAGCTGGTTGTCAGCTGGAAGGCTGTATCGGGTAAGGGGAATGCTAAGATCTGGGTGTCTACGACAAACCGGTTCAAAGAGGGGGGTAAGGATGATTATGAGCTGATGGCCACGGTGCCTGTTGACAAACAGGAGGCTGTCATTGATGTGTCTGGTAAGCCCGGTGCTTTTTATAAGATAGTTATCGAGACACCGGATAATTTTCTTAACCGGTGGGTAGTTGTTAAGAATTAGATGCTTAGCGAGGATCAGACTTTTAGTGAGCCACGGAATCCTCTGGCGGCATAGTATGAATCGGCGCCGTTGTGATATATGAAGACGGTGCCGTAGCGGTAATCGCCAAAGATAGCGCCGCCGAGTTTTCTGATATCGGAAGGGGTTGTTAACCAGCTGGACGTTTTTGCATCGAAATTTCCGAGCTTTTGCAACTGCCGATATTGTTCTTCAGACAAGAGTTCAATGCCCATGGCCGTTGCGAGATCAACAGCATTGTTTTTTGGTTTAGCCTCTTTCCTTGCATCGAGGGCTGCCCGGTCGTAACAAAGGCTTCTGCGGTCTTTGGGGCTTTCCGCTGAGCAATCGTAAAAAATGTATTCTCCCGTTTTTTTATCGTAGTCGACGACATCGGGTTCGCCCCCGGTGTTTTCCATTTCATTGAGTGACCACAGTTTTTCAGGATTGGCTTTCAGCCTTGCTTCTACTTTTGTCCATTCGAGGTCTTTGTGACGAGGGATGTTTTTCTCAAAACGGGTTTTTAATGTTTTTAGGAGGTGTTCACGTTGTTCGGGGGATAGTGTTTCTTTGTTCATATGGTGATATTTTTGAGGTTTGTTTTCCATAAGCGATACAAAAACAAAATTACGATAAGATTGTGAGGAAGTGCGTTCCCGGGGGGAACGCACTTTTTTTATAGGGAAGGTTACACATGAGCTATTCAGGCAGCAGGACCAGCCGGACGAAATTCTGCCCGGTGAGACATTTAGTGGCCAGCTCTTTCACATCGCCAGTTGTCATCCGGCTGATAATGCTGTCGTAATCGAACACCTGGTGCATAGGCTCATTGTTCAGCAACTGCCCGGACAGATAACCCAGCCAGAAGCCATTGGTCTTTATCGAGGTCTGCCAGCTGACCCTGCTTTCCGCCTTGAATTTGTCGAGGTCGGTCGGGGAAGGACCAGTAGTCTTTAACTTTTCGATCTCGCCAAGGACAGACTTTATCAGCCGTTCGACGTTGGCCGGAGCACAGCTGAAAGAGACCGTCATAGCATATCTTTCCGTCGGGTATTTCGAGACATTGATATCGAGACCGGGTGTATAGACACTGCTTTCTTCTTCTCTCAGCTTCTCCAGCAATTTAATTTGGAGCACCTCTTTCAGGGCGGACATTCTCAGCGTGTTCTCATAACTGTAAGGAAAGGCGCCGGACAGCACCAGCAAGACGGTTGCTTTTTGTTCCTTTCCCCCATATACAGTCCGGGACAGCTGACCCTCCGGGATATGGAGGCCGAGGTCTTTTGCCTGCTGGTGGATGTGTTGAGCGGGCAGTGATGCCAGGTAGGTCTCTAACAGGGGCTTGAGGGTTTCCTCTTCGATATTTCCTACAAAGACAAAGGTAAAGCCGGAAGCGTCGGCAAAACGCTCTTTGTAGATCTCGTATGCCCGATGGACATCGATCTGATCGAGCATAGCAAGCGTAGTATTGATACGCCTGATATTGTAATTACCCAGCACGGCCTTTACCGTATCCCCAAAGTCCCGGTTGGGGTCATTGCCGCGATGGACCAGGGCCGAACGCGTCATGGCCAGCTGGCCGTTGAATTGGGCTTCATCTATTCCCGGCTCCGTAAACATTGCATATAGCAACTCCAGGGCAGCGGGCAGGTCTTTGGGAGAGGAGTTGCCCGAGACTCCCTGGCTGCGTTCGGCGATGTAGGTGCCGACGCTCAGCTGTTTGCCGGTGAGCAGCCGGGTTAGCTGTGTGGCGTTGTAATTGCCAACGCCTGACAGGGAGACAAGACCCGCGGCATTGGCGGCGCTTTCATAGTCCGTATCGCTATATAAAGAGGTGCCGCCATCGGAGAAGCCGTTGAATAAGATCCTGTCATTCTGATAGTCAGTCTTTTTTATGATGACCCGGATGCCATTGCTCAGGGTAAAAGTGGTTGTCTGAAGAAGGGTATCCTTCTCCTCACCGACGATGCTTCCGGGTGTCGGCTGTACTTTCAACAGGGGCAGTGTAATCGTTTCGTCTTTGAAGGAGGTCAGCGGCTCTTTGCTTACGGCTGCCATCCAGGACAGGATCGTTTTTTCGTCCGGCAGACGGGCGCTGTCCTTTTCGGGGGCCTCCAATATAATGTCGCGGTCATGTTCCTGCAGGCCGACATTGACCAGGGAGTCAACTTCTGCCAGGGATATACCGGGTACCAGGGAGTCGACCAACTGGTATTCCCTATCCATGCCCGGAGAGGCGGCGCCCTGTAGAAAATGCTGAACATATTCTTTTACATGCTCAACGGATGACATCTTATCTTTTTCGCGGAAAGCTTCGTCGAATCCCGACAAATAGTTTTTCCTGGCGCGTTGCAGTTCTGTGTCGGTAAAGCCATGACGCCTGATACGCAAAAGCTCACGCCATGCGGCTTTGAAGCCTGACTCGAGTGCTCCGGGACGGGCGGTGACAGTCGTAGTGAAAACATCGACGCCGCCCATCAGGCTGCCGATGCCGGCGCCTCCTTCAAGGAAGGGAGGGGTGGGATTTCGCTCAAGGGCAGCAAATCGTTCGTTGATCAGCTGGCCGAAAAGCTGGCGTACCAGGGCTGCGCGATATTCGGCAAGCGTCTTTATCGCCGGAGCCCTGAACTTGGTGACTACTTGCAGGGAAATATTGGAGAGCTCTTTGTCCGTGACCCGGGCGAACTGGTTCCTGCCCGTCAGGGGAATAGTATAGTGTGGACGGGGCCGTTCGTGCGCAGGGTTCGCCAGGTCACCGAACTGCCGGCGTATCAGCAGCTCTGTCGCTTCGACATTCACGTCCCCTACGACGATGACGGCTTGCAGGTCGGGGCGATACCAGTCATGGTGGAACCGGCGCAGCTGGCCTGGCCGGAAAGTGGTCAGTGTAGCATGCAGACCGATGGGGACGCGATCCGCATAACGGGAATGGTTAACCAGAACAGGAAAATATTGCCGTTGCAGCCTTTCCCCCGCGCCCAGTCTCAGTCTTTCTTCTTCCAGCACCACGCCGCGCTCCTGTGCGATGTCGGTTGAGTCGAGCAGCGCGTCCTGCGCCCAGTCGCGGAGGATGCCCAGTCCTTTTGGAAGCATACCAGCATCAGTAGTAGGAATGGGCAGCATATATACCGTCTCTTCGTAATTGGTAGAGGCATTCAGGTCGGCGCCGAAGCGGACGCCAGCCTTTTGTAAAAAATCTTCCAGCGTATTTTTCGGATAGTGTTTGGTACCGTTGAAGTTCATGTGCTCCATGAAGTGGGCGAGACCCCGCTGATCTTCGTCTTCGAGGATGGACCCGACCTTGTTGACCAGGTAGAGAAGGGCCCTGTCCTTTGGCTGCTGGTTGTGGCGGATATAATAGGTCAGACCGTTGGGCAGCCTGCCGGTCCGGACGGCCGGGTCCAATGGCAGGGGCTGCGCGGATTGAGGCTGCGCGGGCAGAGGCTGCGCGGACAGCTGGTGAGCGGACAGGATCAGGCATACGAAGGTCCTGATCAAAAAAGAGCTTTTGAAAAATTTCATATTGATATGTTTTGTCGTTTATAACATCTCCAGGATGCCTTCATTGCGGATGATCATCATGCCGTGCCGGTCGCTGGTGATCCCCTTTTCAAGCTTATAGGTATATTTTGGTGTGGAACCCTGCATCACCGTGGGGAGGAAGGAGAAGCGGATATTTGACCGCCGCTCCTGCAATGCTGTGCCGACTTCGATGATATGGGTGGAAATGATAAAAAAGCAATTGTCATTATCTGAGAAAGCTTCCGTAACGGAGAATGTCGCATCATAAGCGTCCTTGACGTTGGTGCCCTTGAAGAGCTCGTCGAAGATGACATAAAGGTCCTGCGCCGCATTGATCGCCTGCGCTACGGCCTTTACCCGCAGCACTTCCGCGTAAAAATGGCTATATCCTTTGTTCAGATCATCTGCGACATTGATGGAAGAGAACAGGCCATCCTTGACCGCAATGCTCATCTTGTCCGCCGCTACAGGGAAGCCCATATGAGCGAGATAGACGGCGATACCAAAAGATTTCATCAACGTCGACTTCCCGGCCATGTTGGCGCCCGTCAGGAACAGGACATTGTTCTGCTGTGCCAGCTGCAGCTTGTTGGATACGGCGTTTTGAATCGAGGGATGACGGAGGCCGCTGATGTCCAGCCTGTTCTCTTCCCGTGGCAGGGCATTGGCATAGGAAAAGCCGTAGAGATCAGCGGCTTCTGCGACGCTGACGCAAACATCGAGATGATATATGATATCCAGCAGGGCTCTCATCTCCTTTGCCAGGGCATGGCGGATGAGATGGTCGATGCGGATCAGCTGGGGGAGGGATAGCTGGGGTTGATAGTTATCCAGCATGGTCCTGATCTTCGGGTGCTGAAAGATCTGTCGGGCTTTTTGCAGCTGGGGCCCGTATACTCCCTGCGAGTCTTTACGTGCCAGCTCTTCGAAGAAGGCGCTGAAGGTTTGCAGGGCTTCAACGGTGATGGCGAGCCCGGCCTGCAGTTGCAGCAGCCCTGGATTGTGGTACACCGCCTCGGATATCTTTTTGCCGGTGATGCTGACGGCGACGCGAAAAAGGGAAGCTCCGCCTCCTCCTGAGAGATAGCTTTCGATCGACTCAAATTGCGATCTGCTCACGGGGAACCTGACCTTATGCTCCTGGAAGAATGCAAAGAGAGCGCTCCGCCGGTTGATGGACTCGTGATCCGTCAGTGGATGGTTGAACATCTCCTCCAGCAATTTCTCTCCGCCGCGGGTCTGGACGCGGTTGAACAGGCCGTAGACAGACTGGAGTCTGAACTTTCCCAAAAGGTTGAGGTCTTCGAGTGTCTGTTTATCGGCAATGAATTTACCTGAAGGCTGCCTGGCCTGTTTGGGACTTTTGATCAGGTCCACCACCTGCTCATTGTTGATGATGACCATGCCATGCCGGTCCTCCGTGATACCTTCTTCAAGCTTGTAAGTATACTCCGGGGTATTGTGCCGCATGCGGGTAGGCAGGTAGCGGAAGATCATGTTGCCGCATCTATCCTTTAGGACGTTGCCGGCTTCGATGATATGAGTCGAAACAATAAAGAGTGAGTGCCGGTTTTTGGCAAAAGCTTCCATAATGGCGATGGTGGCTTCATAGGCGTCTTTAACATTCGTGCCCCGGAACATCTCATCAAAGATGACGAACAGGTTCTTCCCGGCGCTGAGCCTGGCGGCAATGTTCTTTACCCGCAGCACTTCCGCATAGAAGTGACTGGCTCCGATGGTAAGGTTGTCGGGCAGGTTGATGGTCGTATAGATGCCGTCGCATACGGAGAACTCCATTTCTTTGGCAGGTACGGGAAAGCCGAGATGGGCCAGGTACATGGCGATCCCCGTGGATTTCATAAAGGTGGATTTGCCGGCCATGTTGGCGCCTGTGAGAAAGACAATATTGCTGTCCGGCGTCATTAGCAGGGAGTTCGGGATGGCGTCGGGTACGAGGGGGTGATAGACGTCCTTAATATTCAGCCGGTAGACATCAGGTTTTAGCGCTCGTGGAAATACCAGCGCTTTTTTGGTGGCCGTCTGTGCGATGGATGTCAGCGCGTCAAGGCGATAGACCAGGCGCAGCAGCTGCTCCAGCTCGCTTTTATAGCCAAAGCGGAAGACATTGTCCCGCTCGACCACTTCGCCTGAGGATGGTTTCGTGGACAGCTTCAGCCGGAAGACGGGTTCCAGCTCTTTGGCCTTCAACAGAGATAACATGCGCTCCACGTCATGGCCATAGGGACCAGCCGATGCGGCGTTACGGATGTTTTGCAGGAATGCCAGCAGGCTGTGCAGTATCTCGGTGAGGGCCATGACGCCATTGCTGATCAGCTTGTAGTCCGACATTGTAAATCCCTGGTTGGACAGACGGCTGCGGGGATCGGTATTGGAAAGATAGCGTTCAACTTCTTCAAACCGGTTTCCCTGCAGGGGGAAGTCGATGCTGCCGAGCTGGAAGAAGCGGATCGTGTCGATGCGTTCGTTGATCAGCGTGTCGGAGGATAAGGGCGTACGGAACAGCTCTTCCAGCACCAGGGCTCCCCCCCGTGTATAGGTCTTGTTGAACAGCTGGTAGATGGATTCACTGCCAGCCTTTCCAAAGATGGACAGGTCGTCGAGTGTCTGTTTGTCGGTAGTCAGGTGCATAGCTTATTTTCTTTTGCGACGGATAAGGATGATGGTTCCGGCCAATAGGAAGAGTCCGGGAATGAGACCGAAATAGACGACCCTCAAAACCTTTACTCCCCCGGCAGAAAGGGTGATGTCGTCATCGGTGGGCCTGGGGCGTGTGGTCTGTACAGGAAATTCTCCATAGGCAAACCAGCCAAAAATGGCATCGGAGAACAGGAAATTGGAGGAGGTCATGTTGTTGCGGCTTAGTTCGGCGTTGCTCATAAAGTCGGCATCGCCGGTCAGCAGGATCCGCTGTTCTTTGCCATTGATGGTACGGGTCAGGGAAAGGGCCGTAGGGAAAACGCCTTTTTGGTCGCCATTGACAGCGGAATACGCCGGGGCTGCGGAGTCCAGCACAAAGGCCCCCATCTTGCTCCAGCTATTGGTTGGGTCGGTCAGCAGGAAAGGCTTGATGGCGAAAGGACCGGTGTGATCATAGGCCAAACCGGCGACGCCGGGCATAGTCACGGGTATGCTATCGCGACGTACATAATGCATCGTACGGCTAAGACTGTCTGCTGCGGGTGTCAGCCAGGGTGTGACCAGTCCGAAGGAGAAGTCTTTGCTACGCTGGACGATGGTGCCGTCAGCCAGGCGCACACCAAGTGTGTGCATCAGCGGATTGTCGACCGACTGCTTGCCCGGTTCGCCAGCGATGAAGAGATTACCGCCGGCGTCGATATAACGTTGAAGCTTGCTTATCGCTGCCGTGTCGAGGCTGACTCTTGGGTCGGCAATCACCAGGGCGGCGATGCCCGGCGGAATTTCTTCCTTGCTTAAGGACAGCGTATCGGCATCGAAGCCCTGGTTGATCAGCGACTGGCGGTAGATCTTCCAGTTGGTGAGGACCTTGTAGTCACGGTCGCCCATCTTTTCGATGTCGCGTTCGTAGCCGTCGTTGACGAATGCGATCCGGGGCAGCGGGGTGATCATTCGTTTAAGCGCGGCGGATATTTCGGTCTCGGTCGGCCAGAACGTGGGGTCAGCGAAGGTGCGGAGCCAGGTGGTTTTGTCTTTATACCTTACCCGCATGACTACACGGTTGCCTTCGTCGCCGAGATGGTCGATCTTTCGGATCTCTTCGGGCGTCATGAACTCGCGTGGATCAAGACCGGAGAATTTGATGTTCTGATCGAAGATCTGTTTCAGCGTCTTGCCGGGATTGTCCTTGTATAAGGGGGATGGGAAGGTGAGGCTGTCGTAGTAGTAGATCCAGTTGAGATGGATATTGGATTTAAACCGGATATAGGGCTCCCACCGGTCGATGTCCTCTATGCGTCGATCAGGGGCAGCGTTCTGGTAGCCATCGCCGAGATAGTTGATGTATTCGGTCACTTCGATGGGGGCGTCGCCCATCTTTTTAAGGATGTCCTGTGAGTTCTTACTAAGCGTATTCTCTTTGGTACGGGTAGCGTCGTAGTATCCGATATAGCCGGGCCGGGAGGTCAGATAGGTGATGGTGATGCCGGAGGCGATGATCAGGGTATACCGGAGGATATGGAAAGGAAGCCTCCGCGAATCTCTTGCCATGCGGAGACGGCTGATGCTAAGCGCGATAAAGATGTAGCATATCGCAAGGAAGTACATCACTTCGCGGGTCGTCAGCATGCCGTGGAGAATACGAAGGGGACGCTCGGTGATCCAAAGGCTATGGGTGAGGTCACGGACGAAATCGGTGCCCTGGAAAAAGCCGCCTACATAATTGAAGAAGGCGAGCACGACAAAGGTCAGGATGGCTGCCACGACGGGGTAGCCGGTGAGACAGGACATAAAGAGACCGATGGCGGAGTAGGTGCATAAGAGCAGATAGACCCCCAGCAGACCGACCAACAGGTGAGGGTAGTCGAAGTGGATGACGAAAAGGGCTGTTCCGAAAGCAAAGATCAGCATCAGCCCGATGATGATAAGGTTATACAGCATCATGGAAAGGAACTTGCCGAAGATGATCTGCCTGATCGTCAGGGGAGAGGAATAGAGCAGGTTGATGGTACCGCTGCTGGTCTCCCGGCTGATGAGCCCCATGGTCAGCAGGGGCATATAGAGATAGAGGAAGGAAAGGATATTTCCGAATACACCGCCACGCGTATCCATCAGTATATAAGAAGTAAGGCCCGGAAGATGTCCCCTCGGATAAAGAAGAAGGAATTCGTGACCTTGTTCCATACCTGCCATGGAGGGTACGAAGACGATGGACATTTGAATAAAGAGCGCGATCATCAATAGCCAGGCAATGGGCGAGTAGAACAAGAGGCTCAGTTCGAGCAGCGCTACCTGTAAAGTCTTTTTCACTATAGGGATTTGTGTTTGTTTATTTTGACATTTTTGAGATCCGGGCGAAGGTTTCGTCGAGGGATCGTTTCTCCATGGAGATCTCGCTGAGGCGCCAGCCTCGCTCTGCGCTGGCCAGGACGATGCGTTCCGCTACGGCGCGGTCGCCGTTGAAATAGATCCGCAGCTGTCTGTCGGAAATGGCTTCTGCGCGGACCACGCCTTCTACTTGAAGCAGGGTTTCAGCCGGCGGCGGGGTCTCCATCGTCGCCAGCAGACTGTGCGCGGCCAGATAGTTGTCGAAGGCGTCCATGGTGTCGGCGAAGACGATGCGACCGCTCTCGATCATAAAGATGTCGCGGCAGAGCAAATGAACCTCCGACAGGATATGGGTGGAAAGGAGGACGACCCTTTCTTTGGCGATATCCTTGATGAGACTTCGCACCTCGACGATCTGGTTGGGGTCGAGTCCATTGGTGGGTTCGTCCAGCACGACGATGGCGGGTTGGTGGATGATGGCCTGGGCGATACCGACGCGTTGACGGTAGCCTCCTGAGAGGTTACGGATGAGGCGCTGGCTTATGTCCGTGAGTCCGCAGCGTTGTTTGACCTCTTTCATGGCTGCCGGGATGCGGCTTTTTTCAATAGACCGGATCCCGGCGCAGTAGCGGAGGTATTCGTCCACGGTGAGGTCCATGTACAATGGAAGGACTTGCGGAAGAAAGCCGATCTCCTGTTTGGCGCGCTCGGGTTCCTGTTTCAGGCTGATGTCGTTGATGAATACCTCTCCCTGTGTCGGAGTCAGCACGCCGCAGAGGATGTTCATGGTCGTCGACTTGCCGGCCCCATTGGAGCCAAGCAAGCCTACGATACCATGCTGTTGTATTTCGATGTTGATATCCTGTATGGCCCAGCTGGTATTATAGCGATGGGATAGCCCGGCTATTTTGACAATAGAGTTCATGATGTTCTTTTAGCTGATAAGAATAAGGATGTCGTTAGTATCCGGGATTTTGGGTGAGATTGGGGTCGGACTGAAGCTCGGGCGTAGGGATGGGGTAGAGCAGCTGGTAGTCGCCATGCCAGGGCTGTTTGCCAGGAAGTACGGACAGTACCGCGTGGGCCTGGCCGGTGCGTTTGAGGTCCAGCCAGCGGTGCCCCCATTCCGCGAACAGCTCGATCTGTCTTTCGTGGGCGATGGCAGCGGCCAGCTGATCGGCGGCAAGCGAGGCAGGCAGCGCCGGGAGTCCTGCGCGGGTGCGAATGACATCCAGGTCCTGGATGGCGGCTGCTGCGCCGCCCGGGGCGCCATTGGCTTCGGCTTCGGCGCGGATGAGATATTGTTCGGCGAGGCGAAGGACCATATAGTATTCGGTGGCCTCACCGCCATCGACGTGGTTATAGGCGCCGACTTTATATTTATACGGAAAGTAGTAAGTGATTCCTCCATAGATGGTGCTGTCGACCCAGTCCTGCCGGCGCAGGTCACCGGGTTCGAAGGAGGTTAGCAGTTGGTCGGTCAGGGAGGCCGTGCTGACAACGCCGGTATTCAATGGATTGGGTAAGAAAAGCAGGCCTTCGCCAGTGGCGTTGCCCTGGTTGGGGACAGAGATGTTCTGTTGCAGCTGCCAGATGGCTTCCGTGCTGTTCTTCAGGAAGACGCCGTTGGGGTCGTTGACGAGAGTATAATGGGAGCTGTTGCCGATGACCGTGCTGGCCTGGGCAGCGGCGTCGGGATAGTCTTTGGTATAGAGATAGACGCGGGCCAGCAGAGCCGTAGCGGCCATTTTATTAGGCCTGATCCTTTCGCCGCCAGCTACGGAATAATCTGCTGCCAGGGCGGACTGTGCGTCTTTCAGATCGCTGACGATCTGCTGGTAGACCTGGGCCTGGGGCATACGGGACAGCTTTGTCGTCTTGTTGAAGTCGATGGTCAGGACCATGGGGACGTCGCCGTAGAGATTCGTCAGGTAGAAATAGGCAAGGGCCCGCACGAACTTTGCCTCACCGGTCAGCCGCTGCCGTAGGGAGTCATGGAGGGTAGCAGCAGTAGATGCGGCTATGCCTTCGATGACGGCGTTGGCATTGTAGATGGTCGTATAGGGTGTGTTCCAGATGATCCAACTGCTGCTATCGCGGGTGAGACGGTTCTGGCTGTAGATGTAAGTGCTGATCTCGCTGCTATTGAACTCGTCAGCGGAAAAGCCAGGGTATTCGGTCATCAGGCCGCTGCTGAACCAACTGTAATTGTTGTTGATCATCTGTGAGTACACAGCTGCCATGGCAGAATTGGCCTGGTCGTCGGTGGCAAAGATCTCGGTCGAAGTGAGGGAATTGATCGGCTCGTCGATGGCTACCAGCTTTTTACAAGCCGGGAGGAGGGCAATGATGCCTATGAGGAACGGGAGAAACTTTTTATTTAAAGCGTGTTGTGTCAGCATGTGGTAAACGATTAAAAGGTGAGTGATAAGCCACCGGAAATGTTTCTCGAAGGTGGGAGGCCGAAGTTGGTAACTTCAGGGTCGATGCCTTTATATCCTGTGATCACGAACAGGTTGCGTGTGTGCACGAAGATACTGCAGCTCTGCATGCCTGCTTTCTTAGCCAGTGTAGCCGGGAGGGTATAGGATACAGCGATCTCAGAAAGCCGGAGGAAAGAGGCGTCTGTATAGGCGCCGTCCGATTGCATAAAGTTGCCGTCGCTTTGATCCCCGGAGGGAGTGAAGCGGGCATAGGCGGCATGATCGCCTGGCTTTTGCCAGTGGTCCCTGAAGACGGCGAGGCTTTGGTTGACCATGTTTCCTGGAATACCGTTGACCAATCCATTCTGGGCTTTTTGTTTTTTGAAATAGAAGAGCAGGTTCAATCCCCAGCCTTTGTAGGAGAGGTTGTGGCTCCATCCGCCGGTATATCGGGGGGAGAGGTCTACCGAGGTCACACGGTCGTCTGTACCGGTGCCCGGAGAGGTGGAATAGCTTCTGCCTATTTGCCCGTCGTGGTTGGCGTCCTCGTACTGGTAGGTGCCGGTGGCAGGGTCTACGCCTTTGTAGTGATAGAGGTAGATGGTATTGATCGAGCGGCCTATCTTATATATCGATATATAGGGCGACTGGTCGAGATTGGGATACCCGACAAGCCTGTTGCGGTTGAACGAGATGTTGAAGCTGCTGGACCAGTTGAATTTTGGTCCGTTGATGATGCCGGCCTTCAGGGTAAATTCCCAACCGTCATTTACTACATTGGCGGGCCAGTTGGCGACTACAGTAGGAAAGCCGGAAAAGACCGGCGTCGGGAGGCTGGCCAGCTGGTCATTGCTGCTATTGCGGTAATAATCCGATATTAACGTGATCCGGTCCTTCAGAAATCCAAGCTCCAGTGCGGTGCTGAGCTTCCTGGTCGTAGGCCAGTGGTAGTCCTGGTCGACAGCATGTTGACTGACGAGGGAATTGATGCCGCCATAAGAATACATAGGCAGGCCGCTCTGGCCAAGGTTGCTCCATTGAGAAAGATACTGGTAGTCCCCGATGTCATCGGCGCCGGTGGTGCCATAGCTGCTGCGCAGCTTGACGAAGCTGATGGCCGAAGGCAGAGCTTTCTTTATCCATTTCTCTTCCGTCAATATCCAGGCGGCGGCAACGGAGCCGAAGCTGCCATATTGCCTGCCCGGACCGAAGCGGGAAGAGCCGTCCCTGCGGGCATTCAGGTTCAGGATATACTTGTTGAGCCAATTATAGTTGATACTGGCAAAGATGGCGGCGTATTTGTACTGGCCGTAGTTCTGGAAATTGAACACCGAAGCAGCATTGGTGACGCTGTTCAGCAGCTGGTCATTGGAGAACCCGACGGCATATTGCGAAATGCCGTTGGTTACTGATGAGCTTTTGGAGGCGCCGATTAGCGCGCTCAGTTTGCCATGGCTGATATACCCATCATAGCCCAGGCGGGGTTCGAGCTGCCAGGTATGCGAGTCGTTGGTGCCAAACTGGCCTGAGCCCAGCGGTTGTAATGCGGGGTCCTGTGCTGCGATGGGAGTGAGGCTGGTGACCTCGTTATGGGTGGTATTGTAGCCGGATGTCATCGTAAATACCAGGCCGTGCATCAGCACATAGCTGACGACAAAGGAGGTCTTCCACGTGCCGGTCTTCGAGTCATAGGGCATGAGCATGGGGGCAAAGGGGAAGAGGTATCCCAGGCCGGCCGAATCCCATGGTGCATAGTTGAGACCTCCTTTGTTATTATAGACAGGCGGGGCATTTGGCGGGGAGGAGATGGCAAGTGGAGTGGAGGTTAAGTTGATGTTAGTATAGTTGTAGCCTGCATCCAGGTTGGTCGTCAGTTTATTGTCAGCCGAATGATGGCTGAAGTTCGACTGAACGGAGATCAGCTGGTTAGAGCCGCTATGGGTGAGTATCTCCGTCGACCGGTTGTATGCGCCGTTGATGCGGAACTGGTTTTTTTCATCGCCTCCGGACAGGCCGACGTTGGCAGTCAGTACCTGACCGGTGTGTCCGAGCAGCTCTTTTTGCCAGTCGGTATAGCGGGTGGTATCCCACAGCACCAGGTCGGGTGCGTTGGAAATGGTAGGGGCGATGCCCGCATTTTGAAAGGCTTCCCGTCGCATCTGGAGATACTGTTCCCTGTTCAGCAGCGGCCAGTGGCGGGTGACGAAATTGACGCCTTCCTGCAGGCTGGCTTCGAGCCGGGTGCCGACAGCGTGTCCTTTTTTCGTGGTGATGAGAATGACACCATTGGCGCCCCTCGAACCATAGATGGCGGTAGCATCAGCGTCCTTGAGCACTTCTATGCTTTCGATGTCATTCGGGTTCATCCCGAAGTAAGGACTTTGGCCGCCGGCGGGTGAGATCATGCCATTCTGCAGGATGCCGGTAGAGCCTGACTGGTATGTGGTAAAGCCTCCTACTTCCAGGATGGTTTGAGGGATCCCGTCGATGATGTACAAGGGGTCGGAAGTGAATTGGGAGCTGAGGGAATTCCGGCCCCTGATCTCCAGTTTTACCGGGCTGCTGGCATACCCCGTATTGATGGATACGACGAGACCGGGGACCCTCCCCTGCAGGGCGAGCAGGGGATTGGATACAGGCTGCCGGGCGATGTCCTCACCACTGACCCGGACGATATCGCCGGTGGCCAGCCGCTGGCTGGTGGTGCCATAAGCTTTGATCACGGCCTGGTCCATCTTGTCTTCTGCTTCGTCGAGGTAGATGGTGCCTCCTGACTGGATCATGTCACGCAGGGGCAGGGTCTTTGTTTTATAGCCGATATAGCTGACGATGAGATAGTCGTCCGCTTTGAAGTCGTGGATGGTAAAGCTGCCATTGGCACCGGAAATGGTGCCCTTCCTTGTGCGTTTGACCATGACCGAGGCACCGGCCAGGGCCTGGCCGTGGGTGTTGTTTACCGTGCCCTTGAGGTTCTGTCCAGGGTCTGTCCCGGTAATGCTGTCTTTTTTCTCCGGCGCCGGCCGGGTTTGTTCCCGCAGCACGATGGTCTTGTCGATGAAGCTATAGGTCAGCGGCTGGCCATTGAGCAGGAGGTCCAGGGTGGTCTGCAGAGGAGCGTGGTCGACGGAGAGGCTTACAGGCGGTATCTTTTCCAGTAGCTCCATATTGTAGGCGAAGGAATAACCGGTCTGCCGGTGGATCTCAGTAAGGATGGATTCGATGGGGGTATTATAGCGGTGTAGTGTTACTGTCTGGGCGAAGCCTTTGGCATTGACGTGGAGACAGCCGATGATAAGTAATACGATAGTCAACCTCATAACCAGATAGAATTTTCTATAGGGTAAGGGTAAAAGAATTGGTTTTCTCGCTGCAGCAGGGCATAGGGCCCTTTCACAAAAATTAGGCATATTTTTGTTGAAGTTTGGGTTGATATGAGAGTTTTCCTAAGCAGATGACTTTTTATAGGAGGCCCAGACATCCGCCGGCGGTGAGGTCCAAGTCACTTCCGGCTTTTTCTTTGCCTGCCTTTTGGGGTGGTTATTGCATATGTGTGATCTTTAAGGTTAAGAATATCGTTTAAGGACTTTTGTTAATGGACGATGATGCTCCCGTTCTCCAGGCTTAAATTGACGCCGCTGAGGCGAAGGACGTCTATTGCTTTGGAGAGCTGCATGTCGCGGGGGATCTCTCCGCCGATGCGCAGCGTTGTCGGTGTGCTACCCTTATAAATGACGTCGACATCGTACCAGCGGGACAGCTGCCGCATGATGACGGGGACGGTATTGCCTTCGAACCGGAACCAGCCTTCTTTCCACGCGATGACATTGGCAGTGTTCACTTTTTTGACGGTCCATTTCCCGTCGGTTCCGGCTATGGCCTGGTCGCCGGGGAGTATCTTTTGCGGAACATGATCGGGGGCATTGACCTGTACGCTGCCCTGGATGAGTGTCGTGTGTATCGGGCCGTCTTCTTTATATCCGCTGATGTTGAAGCTGGTCCCGAGTACCTCTATGCGTTGGCTGTCGATTGACACGCGGAAGGGCTGAGCAGAGTTGCGGGTCACTTCGAAATAGGCTTCACCGGTAAGCACGACATCCCGGTAGCTGCCGCTAAAGGTAGTGGGGTAACGGATGCTGGAGGCGGCGTTGAGCCATACCCTGGTGCTGTCCGGCAGGACCAGCTGGAACTGTCTTCCACGGGGGACGGTGAGAGTATTATAGGTTACAGAGGAAGCGCCCCCTTTGACGCCAGGCCCGGTCCCGGCGTCTGTTCCGGCGCTGGACTGATAAGCCAAAAGGCCATTGGTCTTGATGATATGAGTATTGCCCTGGGTCGCGACATCGCCGTTGGCGAGGCTGTCGAGGACGACTTGCTGCCCCTGGGCGAGGGTAAGGATGGCGCCGTTGTGTCCCGGGGGCAGATCGGTTACCGGGGTATGGGCGATGGTCGCCGAATTGGTTGCCGTATGTTGGCGGTACCACCAGGTGATGCCGATCGATAATATGATGACGGCTGCTGCTGCCGGCCACCAGCGGAGGGGGCGGACGCGGGGTGTGCGGTCCTGCGAGGGGG
>Ga0310811_10002470_pt1 | contig 23164 bp, 20 predicted proteins | sample YCmetagenome_FD_207642 | JGI IMG/M metagenome (GOLD analysis project Ga0310811, IMG submission 207642) | Soil microbial communities from experimental microcosm in Duke University, North Carolina, United States - YC | ecosystem: Engineered > Artificial ecosystem > Soil microcosm > Unclassified ... | reverse complement strand
CGTTCATGTGCGGGTAGAGGGCGTAGTTCTGGAAGACCATCGCCATGTCCCGCGCCTTCGGAGGCAGGTCGTTGACGACCTCGCCGCCCACGCGGACCTCCCCGGCGGTGATGTCCTCGAGCCCCGCGACCATGCGAAGGGCGCTCGTCTTGCCGCAGCCGGAGGGCCCGACGAAGACGACGAACTCCCCGTCCTCGATCTCGAGCGTGAGCTCGTGGACCGCGCGGGTGCCGTCGGCGTAGACCTTGGTCAGCCCGTCGAGCTCGATGGCCGCCACGGCCGGGAACCTTACTCGGCCGGTTGCGCCGCGTGCAACGGAACCCGTTAGAGTCTCGCGGCACATGTCGGCGGTGGCGGCCGTGGGAGGGAGCCGCAGGACGCGGCTCCGCTACATCACCGAGCGTCGGGGGTTCCTTGCCACGCTCCTGATCTCCCCCGCCGTGCTCTTCATCCTGGCGCTTGTCGGCGTGCCGCTCGTGCTCGCCGTGTATCTCAGCTTCACCGACGCGCAGGCGGGGTCGCTGAGCGGCAGATGGGTCGGCCTCGCGAACTTCCGCCACGCGGTTCACGATCCCATCTTCCGGGGCGCGCTCTGGCACACGTTCCTCTTCACGGCGATCTCCCAGGTCGTCGTGATCCTCTGCGCAGGCCTGATCGCGCATGCGTTCATTCGCAAGTTCCGCGGCAGGTGGGCGCTCCGCTTCTTCATCCTCCTGCCGTGGGCCGCCCCGATCGCCTTGACCGCGATCGGGTTCCTGTGGTTCTACGACCCGCAGGCGAGCATCTTCAACTGGTTCCTGGTCAAGCTGCACATCGTCGGCGCGTCGCACGTGCCCAACTGGCTCGGGACGCCGAAGGCCGCGATGTCCTCGATCATCACGGTGCAGGCGTGGCGGACGATTCCGTTCGCCGTCGTGATCTTCCTGGCCGGCATCTCGTCGATTCCACAGGAGGTGGACGACGCTGCGGCGATCGACGGTGCGACGGGCGTGCGGAAGTTCTGGTACGTCTCGCTGCCGCTTCAGCTGCCGATCGCGATGGTCGCGGTCCTCTTCGGGATCGTCTTCACCGCAACCGACATGATCGTCCCGTTCATCCTGACGAACGGCGGCCCCTTCAACTCGACCCAGGTTCTGACGACGTACGCGTTCCAGACCGGCATCAACGCCGGCAACATCGGCGAGGGCGCAGCGGTCGCGCTCTTCATGCTCCCGGTGCTCGCCCTCGTCGTGATCGGCATGCTCGTCTTCGCCCGGAGAGCCGAGGTGACATGAGGTGAAGAGCGGGTGGCGCTACAACGCCTTCTCCTACACGGTCGCGATTCCGTTCGCGATCGTGCTCGCGTTCCCGTTCGTCTGGATGGCCGTCACGTCGTTCAAGCCCGAGGCGCAGGTGTACGACCCGACGAAGGTCTGGAGCTTCCACCCCACGCTCGCGAACTACGGCTTCCTCTTCCACCACACGGACTACCTGCGATGGATCCGGAACTCGTGCTTCGTGGGCTTGCTCGTGGTGCTGATCACGCTGCTCGTCGCGATGCCGGCGGGGTACGCGCTCGCGCGGCTCTCGGGCCGCGTCGGCCGCAGCATGGGGGTCGGCATCTTCCTCACGTACCTCGTGCCGCCGACCTTGCTCTTCCTGCCGCTGTCGCGCGTGATCGCGCAGTACCTGCACCTGAGCGACCGGCTCTGGGCGCTGGTCGTCGTCTATCCCTCGTTCACGATCCCGTTCGCGATCTGGCTGCTGATGGGGTTCTTCAAGACGATCCCGCAGGAGCTCGAGGACGCCGCCCTGATCGACGGCTGCTCGCGCCTCGGCTCGCTCGTGCGCATCGTCTTCCCGATCTCGATCCCGGGCATCCTCACCGTCGTGATCTTCACCTTCTCGCTCGTCGTCAACGAGTTCGTCTACGCGATCACGTTCATCTCGAGCTCGACGAACCGCACGTTGACGGTCGGGGTGCCGACCGACCTGATCCGGGGCGACCTCTTCAACTGGCCCGGGATCATGGCCGCGATCCTGATTCCGAGCATCCCTCTGGCCCTCGTCTACAACGCGTTCCTGAACCGATTCATCGCCGGGTTCACCGGCGGCGCATTCCGTTGAAAGGAGGAGGTATGTCCGACGTCAAGGACGAGCCACGGAAGGAGGAACGACGCCTCAGCAGGCGTGAGCTGCTGAAGAGAGCCGGTGCAGGCGCAGCCGCCGCCGGAGCCGCCGGAGCGACCGCGCCGTTCTCGTTCGCGGGCCCCATGCGGTTCAAGAACCGCTTGCTGAAGGGCGACCTCTCGATCATCCAGTGGGTTCATTTCGTCCCGGCGTACGACGACTGGTTCGACAACACCTGGGTCAAGCAATGGGGCGAGAAGAACGACGTCCAGGTGAACGTCGAGCACATCAACAACACGCTGCTCGACACCCGCGCCGCCGCGGAGGTCGCCGCCCAGAGCGGGCACGACCTGTTCTTCAACCTCCACCCGATGGCCTCGTACGAGGACCAGGTGATCAACCACGCGCCGGTCATCAAGGAGATCGAGCGCAAGGTGGGGAAGTACGGTGCACTCGCCAAGGCGTCGACGTACAACCCGAAGACCAAGAAGTACTTCGCCGTCTCCGACAACTACGTGCCGGACCCCGTCATCTGGCGGCACGACCTCTGGAACGGGATCGGCGAGGCGCCGTTCACCTGGGACCATGTGCGCAAGGCCGCTCCGAAGCTGAAGGCGATCGGCCACCCGATCGGGATCGGGCAGTCGCAGGAGCTCGACTCGAACATGGCGCTGCTCGCCTTCATGATGTGCTTCGGCTCGTTCGTCCAGAACGACGCGAACCGGCCGACCCTCAACACGAAGAACACGATTCAGGCCGTCAACTTCATGACGGACATCTACAAGAACGGCGAGGACCCGGCGATCTTCGGCTGGAATCCCGCCTCGAACAACAACTACCTCTACGCGGGCACCGCGTCGTTGATCCTGAACGCGATCTCGGCGACGCGCACGCCCGAAGCGCAGAACCTCCCGTTCTCGAAGGACCTCTGGATCTGGCCGATCCCGCACGGGCCGCACGGCCGCCTCGGTCTCGAGCACGTGATGGGCTGTTACAACATCTGGAAGTTCTCCCAGAACAAGGAGAATGCGCAGCAGTTCCTCGTCGATCTCTGCGTCAACTACAAGCAGGCGACGATGGCGTCGCAGCTGTACAACTTCCCGAGCTTCCCGGGCGCGTTCCCGTTCACGCAGATCCGCAAGGCTGCGGCGGCGGACAAGAACAAGCCGAACGGGAAGTACACGATCCTGACGACGATCGCGGAGAAGTACACGCACAACATCGGCTACCCGGGCACCACGAACGCCGCGATGGACGAGGTCTTCTCGAAGTACCTGATCCCGCAGATGTTCGCGCAGGTGTCGCAGGGCAAGATGAGCGCCGCCGACTCGGTCAAGTCGATCAACTCGCAGGTCAAGGAGATCTACGCGAAGTGGAAGGCACGCGGCAAGATCTGACCTGTGAGCAGCCGCCGGGGGCGAGACGCGAGCCGCCCCCGGCGTTCAGAACATGACGACGATCTTCTTTCCGCCACCCTCCTGCTGGCGCGCCCAGGCCTCTTCGACGTGGTCGAGGTCGTAGGTCTCGACATCGACCACGATGCTGCCGTCGAGAAGATGGCCGAGCAGCTCGAGGTAGGCGCGGTTCCGCTCCTCGTCGCTCAGGGCGAAGTTCGAATGGCCCTGGATCGTCAGCTCCTTGCTCCGCACGTCGGCCGAGCGGAGCGGGGCCTCCGGGCCTGCGGACTGACCGACGTGGACGATCCTCGCGTGGCGGGCCGCCGAGGCGAGGGCGCCGGCGAGCGGCTCGCCCCAGAGCGGGTCGATGCAGACGGTGAAGCCCGCCTCGCCGAACGCGGCAGCGATGCCGTCCAGGTCGACGATCGCGTCGGCGCCGAGCTCGCGCGCGCGCTCGAGGCGCCCGAGGTCGCGACCGGCGGCAACGACCCTTGCGGCGCCGAGCAGCTTCGCGGCCTGCAGTGCGACGAGCCCGACCACGCCGCTCGCGCCGAGCACGAGCACGCGGTCAGCCGGCGTCACCTTCGCCTTCCACGCGACCGGGACCCAGCCGGCGACCCCGGCGATACCGGCCGCCGCCGCGAGCGCCGGCTCGACGCCGTCCGGCAGGCGGAGCTGCAGCTCGTCGGGCGCCGAGACCCGCTCGGCCAGGAAGCCCGGCTGCACCGAGCCGCGCCCTGCGCCGAAGAGATAGACGGGCGTGCCGTCCTCCGTCCGCCCCGCAGCCTCGCAGCCGGGGGGATACGGCAGCTCGGGGTGGCCGCCGTAGAAGCGGCCGCCTCCGACCGCAATGTCGAGCGGATTGAGAGCCACCGCTTCGATCTCGATCCCGGCCGCCACGTCCGGAAGCTCGCCCCGCCGAGGCGGCGACCCGAGCTCCGCGATCAGGGCTGCGCGCATGGCGGGACGATAACGCAGGTCACGTCGCGTCCTCGTCGAGGCCGACGGCGGCCAGCGCGCCGGCGATGTGCGGGTACTCGACGACGCGCGTCACTCGTCCTTCCTGCATCGTCACGACCGCGGCATAGCGCCCGACGAGGTACGAGCGCCGTGACTGCAGCGGCCGCTCGTCGGTCGGATCCGTCTCGACGCGCGAGAAGCGCATGCCGACGACGACGTCGTCGCCGACGCCGATGCAGCGGTCGACCGTGACCGAGTAGTCCTCGGCCAGGCGCTCACGCAGGACTTCGAGCACGTCGCCGCGCTCGGCGATCGCGGCGACCTCGCCGGCGCCGATCCACTCCACCTCCGGATCGAGCATGCCCTCGATCGCGTCGAGGTCGCCCGCCACGAACGCGCGATACCCACGCAGCAGGAGGTCGACGGCCGCCTGGCTCATGCTCCGTCGTGTCTACGGCTCACGCAGCGAGGGTAGCGAGCGGAATCTCGGCGCGCGCGTGCTCGATCAGCACCGGGTCGTGCGTCGCGCACACGACGGCGGTGCCGGTCGTCGCGGCGAGCTCGGCGAAGAGCCTCCCCACCGCACGCGCGTTCGCCTCGTCGAGCCGCGCGGTCGGCTCGTCGGCCAGCAGGAGCTGCGGCCTCGCCGCCAGGGCGCGCGCCACGGCGACACGCTGGCGCTCGCCCATCGAGAGTCGCGCGACGCGCTGCCCGGAGAGCTCGTCGAGGCCGACCGACGCGAGCGTCTCGCGCGCGCGCGCGGATGCACCTTCCCGGGAGACGCCGCGAAGCGCCAAGGCGAGCTCGACGCTCTCCCGCGCCGTGAGGAACGGCACGAGATCGGTGCCCTGTGTCACGAGGCCGACGTGGTCGCGCCGGAGGCGGGCGCGACCTGTCGCGTCGAGCGTCGACACCGGCGTGTCGAGCACGACTACCTCGCCCGCCGAAGGAAGGTCGAGGGCCGCGAGCAGGTGCAGCAGCGTCGACTTCCCCGAGCCGGACGGCCCGGTGACCGCGGAGAGCTGTCCCGCGGCGAGCTCGATCGTCAGGTCGTGGAAGACCCGCTCGCTGCCGTAGCTCTTCGCGAGCGAGACGGTACGCGCGACGATCGGGCCGCGCACCTGCGCCTCGAGCCCCCGCTCCGGCCCGGTCGCGCGCTCGCGGACGCGGACGATCACCCCCTCGGGCGCCGGCTCGAGCCGGGCCCGGGACGCGCCGTGCAGCAGCTCCTCCGGAATCCGAACCCAGCCGCCCCGGTTGACCACCGCGTCGCCTCCCTCGCCGCTGACGCGCCCGTCCCGGATCTGCACGATCCGGTCGGCGACCGTCGCGGACTCCGGGTCGTGGCTGACGAGCACGGTCGTCACCGAGGAGTCCCGTGAGAGGGAGCGGATCAGCTCGTAGATCTGCGCGGCATTCGCAGAGTCGAGCTCGCCCGTCGGCTCGTCCGCGATGAAGAGCCGGGGGCGGTGTGCGAGGGCGGCACAGATCGCGACGCGTTGCTGCTGCCCGCCGGAGAGCTCGCGCGGGAGCGCGTCGCGGCGGTCGTCGAGGCCGACCCGCTCGAGCAGGCGGTCCGCCACGCGGTCGCGCTCCGACCGGCCGACGCCGAGCAGCGCGAGCCGCAGCCCGACGAGCTGCCTCGCGGTCAGCTCGGGTGCGAGCGCACGTGAGTAGTGCTGGTCGGCGTAGCCGAGCGTGCGGGAGCGATACTCGCCGAGCGCACGACCGCGCAGCGTCCGCAGGTCGTGGCCGAGCACGCTGACCGTCCCGGCCGACGGGCGGTCGAGACCCGCGAGGATGCGCAGCAGCGTGCTCTTGCCCGATCCGCTCGGCCCGAAGACGACGAGCAGCTCACCGTCCGAGACGTCGAGCGTCAGGCCCTGCAGCGCGACGGACGTCCCCTGGGGGGAGGAGTAGAGGCGGAAGACGTCCCGTGCCTCGACGGCGCTCATCGCGCCCGCCGTGTCGCGACGATCGCGCCGCCCGCAGACGCGAGCGCCACGAGCCCGAGTGCCGCGGCGACGAGCTTCACGTCGAGCACGAGCGCGAGCGGCGGCAGCGCGTCGGCGGCGCCCGCCGTGACCGTGACGACGGCGACGACGAGCGCCGAGACGATCGCTCCTGCCGCGACACCCGCGCCGACCCCGAGTGCGCCGACGACCCCCGCCCGGAGCAGCACGTGCCGGCGGATCTCGGCCGGAGTCGCGCCCTGCCCCTCGAGGTCGAACAGGGCGCCGCGATCGTCGCGCAGGTCGCCGGCGACCGTCAGCAGCAGGCCGGCGGCCGCGAGCAGGAGACCGACGAGCGCCGTCACGAGCAGCAGCGAGATGGCGCCGCGCGCGAGCGGGTCGGTTCGCAGCTCGTGCTCGCGGGCGCGCTGCGAGGCGACCGCGAGCGGCAGCCTCTCGAGAGCGCCCGCGGCGCCCGGGCCGGCGTCCACCCAGAGCTCGGACGGCGTCGTCACGCCCGGCTCCGCCGTGTTCGCCGCTGTCAGCCAGGTGGCGAGGTCGGCGACGACGACGTCACCGTCGACCGACGGGAAGTAGCGCGTCGTCCCGACCACCTTCGCCGAGATGACGCTGTTCGCGAAGTGCACGGGCAGGATGCCGCTCGGTCCGGCGGCGCGCGCGAGAGCGGGCGAGACGACCACGGGGACGAGCTCGCCCTCGAGCGGCTCGCGCGGCCGGATGACGGAGTCGGCGGCGCGGTTCAGGAGATAGTGGAAACGGCGGCCGTCGACCCGGATCCCCTTCGTGCCGAACCAGCCGGCGAGGGGCGGCAGCAGGCGCGCGCCGGCGTGCAGGCGGCCGAGGGTGAGCGTGCCGGTCGACGCGTCGGAGACCGAGAGCGAGGTCCCGCTCTCGCGGTGCCCGGCGAGAAACGCGGCGAGCAGCGGGAACGAGAGGCGGAGTGCGACGATCCTGCCGCCGCGCGATTCCGGCGGGACCCGCACCGTCGGGGCGTGCACTCCACGCTCGAGCTCCCCGAGGGCAAGCGGCGTGTAGTCGCCTCGCCTGTTCTCGACGACGAGGGTCAACCCGAGCCGATCGCCCGCGATCGTCAACGGCAGCGTCACCGTCCGTGCGCTGCGCGGCAGGCGGATCCCGCGAAGCCGGGGCGGCGACGGCGGCCGGAGCAGCGACGCGAGCTCGGCCGGCGAGCGTACCGAGAAGTCGGAGCGCCAGCCGCCGATCGACCTGACCTCCCGGGTCGGCAGGGCGAGCAGCGTGAAGTCACTTGAGCCGTTCAGGTTCACGTAGCCCGAGCCCCGCAGCACCGGCGTGACGCGGCCGACGTGAGGCACCGTGACCTGTTGCACCGTGCGGAGCTTCGCGAGGTCCTCCTGCAGCACGAACGGCGCCGGCACCGCGTAGCGCGCCTGGTCGCGCTCGCCCTGCGCGAGCGTCGCACGGTAGGCGATCGCGAAGACCGCGATCCCGACACTGAGCACGAAGAAGACGATCGTGAGGAGCACCTCGCCGGGCGAGCGGGCGAGGGACAGGAGCGCAATGCGGACGGACGGCGTCGCCCGCCGTCCGCCCCACTCGAGCGCGCGGACGACGGGCACGAGCAGCCGCGCGGCTGCGACCGCCAGCACGAAGAGCACGAGCCCCGGCAGGAGGAGCAGCAGCACGCCTGTGCCGCCGCTCTGCGCGAGTGAAGACGCATCGGCCTTGCCGCGCGCAAGCGCGAGCAGGATCGCGCCGAGCGCACCGAGCGCAGCCGCGTCGGCGACCGTGACGCGGAGCCCGCCGAATGCGATCGCGCCGGCGCGCAGCGCAGCGAGCATCGCGACGGCGGTCACCGCTGCGAGCGCGACCGCGACCCCGAGCGTGCGCCACGTCAGGATCGAATGGCCGACGACGAGTGCACCGGGCGAGCCGAGGTGCCGGGCGAGGAGCGCTCCGCCGCCCGTACCGACCGCCCAGCCGGCGACCGTCGCGACGACCGTGACGCCGACGACCTCCGTCGCCGCGACGAGCAGGATCTGCCGGGTGCTCGCCCCCGCCCAGGTCAGCCGCCGGCGGAGCTCAGCATGGTCGCGCCGAAGGCGCGTCGACGCGAGCAGCGCAAAGCCGAGCAGGAGCACGGCCGCATCGCCGCCGAGGATCAGCAACCGCTCCCCGGCGACGCGGCTCGTGGCGCGGATCGACGAGATCGTCCCCGTCGGCGCGGCGATCGCGAAGACGTCGGAGCGCTGCTCGAGCTGAGTCTGCGCGTGGTCGAGCCGCGCGCCGAGGGTCGCGAGCTCCCAGTCGTGGATCGAGCGCGGCGCGACTGGCACGATCCAGCCGTAGTTGCGTGCGATCAGCGCCGCGTCGGGCAGCGGGACGCGCTCGAACGGGAGCACGCCGTTCGCGAGCAGGATCGGCGGGCGCTTCCCGCCGGCGCCGAAGTACGACGCGAACGGCGCGCCGGCCTTGAGCGTCGCGCGACCCACGACGTGCAGGTACGGGAGCTTCGGCTCGGCCGGCGCCCCGCCGATCTGCACGAGCTCGCAGTCGGCCGGGGTGCACCGGCTCGGGAGCCTGCCGCTCTGTAGGTCGAGCCAGTGTGAGAGCCCGTCGACCGCACCGAGGTTGACGAATGCGCCGCCCCAGACCGCCTGCCGGAACACGGTGACGCGGAACGGCGGCTGTCCGAGAATCGGCTCGACCGCGGCTCGCGCGATCCGGTCGAGCTGCAGGAACGTGAGGCTCGACTGGGCCGGCACCCCGCTCCAGACCGCCTGAACCGCGCGGTCGGACGGCTGCAGCTGCGCGAGCGCACGCTGCACGGCGCGGTCCTGGACCGCGGCGCTGCCGACGACCGTCATCGCGAGCACCGCAGCACCGACGGCGATCCCGAGCCCGACGAGCGCCGTGTGCGGCGCGCGCAGCCGCAAGCGCAGCAGCGAGTAGCGGACCGGCACGAGCAGCCGCTCCCAGGCGGCGCGCTCGCGGCGGCGCCGCGTCCCGGTCTCGGCTGCCGTCTCCACTCGCCGGGATCCTTGCATGTCCGGCGCCCCCGATAGTCTGTTATCCATGCTGACAACAACCCAGAAAGGGCTCGTAGCAGAGACGGCGATAGTCCATGAGTGCGCAAAGCGCGGCATCGGCGTCGCACGACCACTGGCGGACGCGGGGTATGACCTCATCCTCGATCTCGGACCGAAGCTCCTCCGAGTTCAGTGCAAATGGGCGGCGCGGCGTGGCGGGGTCATCGCCATCTCGACGCGCCGATGCCGTCGTGGACGACGAGGGCATATCCATCGCTCATACGCGGAGGATGAGATAGACGCGATCGCGGCCTATTGCCCGGACACCGGCTGTTGTTACCTCCTGCCACACGAGCTCTCGGTCGAGCGGGCGGTCGTGCAGCTTCGCGTGGCGCGGGCGAGAAACAACCAGATCGTGGGCATTCGCTGGGCGCGCGATCACGAGCTCGGAGCTACACTGATCGCGTTCCAGGGGCCGTAGCTCAGCTGGGAGAGCGCCGCGATGGCATCGCGGAGGTCAGGGGTTCGAGCCCCCTCGGCTCCATCAGAACAGTTCCGGGGCCCGCGCCGCGACGCTAGCCGGCGGCGGCCTCGAGCTCGACCGCCGGCACGTCGTTCCAGAGCTCCTCGAGCTTGTAGTACCCACGCGCGTCCGGGGTGAAGACGTGCAGCACCACGTCGAGGTAGTCGGCGAGAATCCAGGTCCCTTCCTGGGTGCCGTCGGCGGAGCGCGGGACGAGATCGAGCTCGTGCTTGAGGCGCCCGTGCACCTCGTCCCAGATCGCGGCGGTCTGGCGCGGGTTGCGGCCCGTCGCGATCACGAAGTAGTCGGTGAAGTCGCACACCGGCCGCATGTCGAGGATGACGACGTCATCCGCCAGCTTCTCCTGTGCGAGAGCGGCGATGCGGCGGGCTTGTTCGAGCGAAGTCAGGGCTGAATCAGTGTCCTTCTCGGGTACAGGACCAGTGTATCCCCGGCCCGCGGAGGGTCAATCGGGCCGGTAGAGCGCACGCTCGGCGATCAGGCGGGCGACCGCGGGCGGGACGAGGCCGTCGAGCGGCTCACCGGCGGCGGCGCGGGCTCGGACGTCCCGCGACGCGGTGGAATTCGGCTCGATCTCGAAGAAGACGACCCTTTCCGGCTGCCCGAGCTCGGCGAGCACGGGCTCGAGCCGGTCACGCCCGTAGCCAGGCCTCGTCGCGACCGCGAGCCGCGTCAGCTCGAGCACCCCCTCCGGCTCGCGCCACGAAAGGAAGCCGGCGAACTGATCGGCGCCGACCACGAACAGAGGATCGTCGAACTGCTCGGCGCGCAGCAGGTCGATCGTGCGCGGATACGGATCGAGGCGGACCTCTTCGTCCGGGAAGGCGGCGCGCGCGAGCTCGAGGCGCGTCGCCGCCGGCAGGCTCGTGTCCTTGTGGCCCGGCCGCTCGGCGACGAGGACGACGAGGCTCGGCAGGTCGAACGCGGCCTTCGCGCCGCGTGCGACCGCAACGTGCCCGACGTGCGGCGGGTCGAAGGCGCCGCCGAAGAGGCCTACCCCCACTCGAGCACCTCGTCTCCGACCTCGACCTCGTCTCCGTCGCGCGCGCCCGCGGCCTTGAGGATCGCCTCGAGCTCCTTCGGCGCAGGCGGTCGCCCGGTGACGCGGAAGCCTCGCTCGGTGCGGAACACGCGATACGCGCGGCGTGAGGGCTGCGGCCGGTAGACGAGGAAGTCGACGAGCTGCTGCTCGTCGCCCGGGGCGAGGGGCACGATCTCGTCCTGCGGCACGAGCTCGAAGAGCGCACGCTTCAGCTCGTCGATGCCGGCGCCCGTCGCGGCGGAGACGCGAAAGACGCGGACGATCCGGTCGTCCTCGATCTCGAACGACGGCGGCTCGGGGCTCAGGTCGATCTTGTTCAGGATGATCGCCTGAGGCCGCTCGTGCAGGCCGGCGCCGTAGGCGGCGAGCTCGGCGTCGATCGTCCGCCAGCGCTCCTCCGCGTCACCTTCCGACGCGTCGATCGCGTGCAGCAGGAGCCGGGCGCGCTCGAGGTGCGCGAGGAACTCGTGGCCGAGCCCGACGCCCTCGCTCGCACCCTCGATCAGCCCCGGCACGTCGGCGACGACGAGCTGGCGGCCGTCCGGCGCCTCGACGGTGCCGAGGACCGGTGCGAGCGTCGTGAACGGATAGTCGGCGATCTTCGGCCGCGCGTTCGACACGCGGGCGAGCAGCGACGACTTGCCCGCGTTCGGCAAGCCGACGAGCGCAGCGTCGGCCAGCAGCTTCAACCGGAGCTCGATCGTGCCCTCCTCCCCGGGCATCCCGACCTCCGCGAAGCGCGGGGTCTGCCGCGCCGGCGTCGCGTAGCGCTTGTTGCCGCGGCCGCCTGTGCCGCCGCGGGCCACGACGACGCGCGCCCCCTGGTGCGCGAGGTCGGCGACGAGCCGCTCCTCCTCGTCGAGAACCTGCGTGCCGACCGGCACGGAGAGCACCGCATCCTCGCCGTCGGCGCCGTTCGAGAGCCGGCCGCCGCCGGGGCCGCCCTTCCCTGCGCGCAGCCGCTGGTTCGGCCTGATCCCCGACAGGTCGCGCCGGCGCGGATCGGCGACGAGCACGACGTCGCCGCCGCGGCCGCCGTCGCCGCCGTCGGGGCCGCCCTTCGGGACGAACTTCTCGCGGCGGAAGTGGATCGAGCCGTCACCGCCGCGGCCCGCGATCACGGTCAGTCTGGCGCGATCGTGGAACATGCCGTCGTCGGCCGGGCCGACGCCTCCGGCGACTAGGAGGAGGTTTCGGAATCGACGACCGAGATGAAGCGGCGCTCGCCGCTCGTCCGGAACGAGACGACGCCGTCGCGCGTCGCGAAGATCGTGTCGTCCTTGCCGATCCCCGTGCCGGGGCCCGGGCGGAAGCGCGTGCCGCGCTGGCGGACGAGGATCATCCCGGACGACACGTCCTGACCCGAGAACATCTTCACCCCGAGCATCTTCGGCTTCGAGTCGCGGCCGTTCCGCGACGAGCCGAGCCCTTTCTTGTGCGCCATTAGTGGCCCTCCTTCTCCGCGAGCGCCGCCTCGAGCGCCGCGAGCGCGCCCTTGCGGTTCGCGTGCTCGCGCTCGTACTCGAGCGCGGCCTCCAGGTTCGGGCGCCGCCAGCCGGAGGCGGCTTCGGCGATCTGCGCCACCGTCAGCTCCTCGTACCCCTTCGGCGGGTGCGCGGTGCGCGTCGCGTGGGGCGCCTCGGCCGCCGGCTTCGCGGCCTCGGCCGGCGCCGCCTCTGCCTTCGGCTTCGCGGCGTCCGCGGCCTCCGCCTTCGGCTTCGCGGCGGCCTTGCGCGGCCCGCCGCCGATCGTCTCGATCTCGATCTGCGTCAGGCTGCTGCGGAATCCGGTGTGCTTCCGGTAGCCGGTCCGCCGCTTGTACTTGCCGATCCGGATCTTGTCCCCGAGCACGTGGCCGACGACGCGCGCGGTAACGGTCGTCGAAGGAGCGAGATCGGTCTTGCCGTCGCCGCCGACCAGGAGCACGCGAGGGTTGAACGTCTTCCCCTCGTCGGTCTTCAGGCGGTCGACGAGCAGCCGCTCGCCTTCACGGACGCGGTACTGCTTGCCGCCGACGTGGATGATCGCATAGCTCATGAGCGTGGAAAACGCAGGCCTCCGCCGACGGCGGAGCCCCGCGAATCGGGCCAAGTGTAGCTACGACTGGAACTCGTCGCCCCACTCGGACATCGGCACGTATCCCCAATCATCGTCGAGCGCGCTCTCCTCCTCGGCGGCGTCCGCGCCCTGGTCGGCGGTCACGGCGACCGGCTCGGCCGGTTCCTCCCGGGGCGTCTCCTCCTGGGCGGTCTCGCCGGGCTCCGCCTCTGCTCCCGCCTCCGGCTCGTCCGCGCCGCCCGCCTCCGCGGCCGCAGCCGACGCGGTGGTGCGCTTGCGGCGGTTCTTGCCGCCTCGCGAGCCCCGGCGCGTGCGCTTCTTGGCGGGGGCGGCGCCGTTCTCCGACGACGGCTGCTCCGCCGCCGCGGGTTCGTCGTCCGCTTCGCTCTCGCGACCGAGGTCGTCCGAGGGGACGTGAATCGTCACGGCGCGCGTCGCGTCCTTCGGGTGCGCGGGCGACACGGCGGCGTCAGGCCCCGTCTCAACCTCAGGCCCCGCCTGGACCTCAGGCCCTGCCTCGACCTCCGGGGCGCCGAGCTCCGCCGCGCCCGTCTCCGCTCCCGCCGCGGGCTTCTTGCGGTTCCTGCCGCCGCGTGAGCCGCGTCTCGTCTTCTTCTTCGCAGGCGCGTCGCCCGACACCGTCTCGGCGGGGGCCTCGGCCTCCGCCTCGTCCTCGTCCTCCGGCTCCTCGACCGACGACGGCTCGGGCGCCGCGACGGCGGCCTCCTCGCCGACGAGCTCGTCCTGCCGGTCATCGCCCGGCGTCGCCTCGGCGCCCTTCCTGGCCGGCGGCTTGCGGGTCGGCTTCTCCGCCTCCGCCTCCGCGGTCAGCGGCTCGGGGACGCTCTTGCCGGCGCGCCTGACGAGCGTCGCGTAGGCGACGCCGTCGAGCACGCGCTCGACGCGCACCTTCACCCGCTTGCCGACGAGCGACGCCGCCTCGGCGACGCAGACCGCGTAGCCGTCGAGCTTGCCCACGGCGGCCGCGCCGTCGTGGCGGTCGACCTCGAGGAGCTCGACCTGGAGCTCTGCATCCTCCTCGAAGGGCGCCTTCGGGGCGAGGTCGGCGAGCTTTCCCTCGCCGAGCACCACGAAGTGGTCGAGGTGCATGTCGGGCTTGCCCTCGAGGAAGAAGCGGCGCTTCGTCATCGCCTCGAGCTCGCGCAGGCGCGACGCGGCCGGCCCGACCAGCGTCGCCGCGATCGGAGCCGCGAGCTCGACCCGGTAGGCCTGCGACCGCGATCCGGAGACGAGCGAGCGCAGCCGGCGCTCGACGTCGATCGCCGCCGACGCCTCGGAGTAGACGATGCCGTCGCCGCCGCACGTCGGGCACTTCCGCGTCATGATCTCGCGCGGCCCGTCGGTGACGTTCTGCCGCGTCATCTCGACGAGCCCGAGCGGTGAGATCTCGACGACGTACGTCTTCGTTCGGTCGCGCTCGAGCTCGGTGCGCAGCGCCTCCTCGACAGTCGACCGGTTCTTCGGGTTCGCCATGTCGATGAAGTCGATCACGATGATGCCGCCGATGTCCCGCAGGCGCAGCTGCCGCACGACCTCCTTGACGGCCTCGAGGTTGTTCTTCGTGATCGTGTCCTCGAGCCGCGCGCCCGAGTTCTTGCCGCGCGACCCGACGAAGCGGCCGGTGTTCACGTCGATCACCGTGAAGGCCTCTGCGTAGTCGAAGATCAGGTAGCCGCCGGACGGGAGGTCGACGCGCCGGTTCAGCGTCGACTTGATCTCCTGCTCGACGCCGAACGCCTCCATCAGCGAGGGCGTGTCCTTGTAGCGGACGACGCGCTCGACCATGTGCGGCGAGGTCTTCTTGAGGTAGCCGGTGATCCGCTTGAAGGCCTGGTCGTTGTCGACGTAGGCCTTCTCGAAGTCGCCGGTGAAGAGGTCGCGCGTGACGCGAAGCGGCAGCTCCGCCTCCTGGTAGACGAGCTCGGGCGCCGTCGCGGTCTTCGCGCGCGCCTCGATCGACTTCCACAGCCGCTGGAGGAAGACGAGGTCGCGCTCGATGTCCTCCTCGGAGGCGCCCTCGGCGGCGGTCCGCACGATCAGTCCGCCCTCCTTGACGTTCAGCTTCTTCAGGATGTCCTTCAGCCGCTGCCGCTCCTCGTCGTCGAGCCGGCGGGAGACCCCGAGGCCCTCGCCCTGCGGGACGAAGACGACGAAGCGGCCCGGCAGCGAGATCTGCGTCGTGAGGCGCGCCCCCTTCGTCTTCATCGGGTCCTTCACCGCCTGCACGAGGATCGTCTGCCCCCTGCTGATCAGGTCCTGGATCTTGCGGCCGTGGCCGCGCTCGATCTCGGGGCCGACGATCTCGTCGACGTAGAGGAAGCCGTTCTTCTCGAGGCCGATCTCCACGAAGGCCGCCTCCATGCCCGGCAGCACGTTGTCGACCTGGCCGAGGTAGATGTTGCCCGCGATCGACCGCCGCTCCGGGCGCTCGAGGTAGACCTCGGCGACCTTGTCGTCCTCGAGCACGGCGACACGCTGCTCGCCGACGTCGACCGAGACGATCAGCTCGCGCTTCGCCTGCGGGAGCGGCGCGCGGCGCGGCGCCTCGCGCCGGCGGCTGCCGCCCTGCTGGCGGCGGCGCTCCTGCCGCTGGGAGACCGCCTTGCGCTCGGGCTTCCGCTCCTGCGGCTTCTTCTCCGCCTTCGGCGGCGACGCCTTCCCAGCAGGCCGGCTCGCGTCGGTCTCGGCCGGATCGGCGGCTGCGCCGGGCTTCTTGCGGCCCTTGCCGCCGCGGTTGCCGCGGCGCCGCTTGGGCTTCGTGGGATCGGTTGTCGCGGCGCCGTCGCCGGCGCGCGCCTCGGTTACGAGAGGCTCGGGTGGAGCCTGGACAGCGGGTGCGGCAGCGTCAGCAGCCGCGACGTCGGATTCTTTCTTCCGTCGACGGAACCAGGGCAAGTAAAAGCTCCTTCAGTGGCCGAGCGCGCAGCGTCCAGGCCAAATGCATCGGGGGGCGCGCACTCGTAGTTGATGTAGGTGAAAAACCTGGGCATATGCCTTCGCCCTCCAGGGTACCAGCGACCCCGGGTGCCGTCCGACCCCGGTCCTACGATCCGGCCATCCACCCCGGGAGGACCCAATGGTGACGGGCAAGCGCGAGGCCGAGGAACTGCTCCTGATCGAAGAGGCAGATGCCTGGTTCGAGTATCTGGAAGCGACCCGCGGCCAGTCCGAGACACGCTATCGCGAGCTCGAGCCGTGGGCGTGGGCGCGCCTCATGCAGCGGATGCGCGCCATCAAGACGCGCCGCGCGAAGCTCCGGCCGGCCGCGGCGGCCTAGGGTGTCTTCCTAGTGGTCGCCTGGAGCGGCTTCGAGCCGCCGGACAGCGGCCTCACCGAGCGCGCGCGTTCCCGCATACGCAACGGCGCCCTTTACGGCCCAGCCGGGCAGACGCTGGAAGCGTCGGCGGTTGAACCGCCGACGCCCGGCGAGAAGATCGGGCCCGCCTTCGGCGGACCCGGGCGGAAGAAGGTCGAGCAGCTCGCGGGCGACGGCGCGAAGGCCGAAGCCCGCGCCGATCGTCGCCGCGATCTCGGGCAGCCGCTCGCGCGGGTCGATCTCGAGCCCGTACGCCTGCTCGAGGCGCAGCAAAAGCCGGAGCTCGTTCAGCGCGAGGAGCGGCAGGTCGGCGCCGGGCACGAACACGGCCGCGCCCACGATCCCGTTCTTCCGGGCGAACCCCGCGACGAGCTGCTGGGCGACCGCGCGGCGTAGCAGCGGCATCCGCGCCGCGAGGGGCGCCGCCTCTTCACCGAGCCGCCCGGCGATCGCCTTCGAGATCGCATCGAGCGGGAACCCGTGCCCGGCGCCGACCGGCACGACGTCCGTCGCAAGCACGTACGGAATCGAGGCGTCGCCGCCCGCCGGGCCCGCGACGACCGCGACGATCGGCGTGCGCGCGCGCCGCGCACGCTTCAGCGCCCGCTCGTCGTCCTCGCCCGGCTCGCGGCCGAGCACGTAGACGAGCACGGCGGCGCCCTTCGGGTCGTCGTCGGCCCGCACCGCGCCCGGTGCGGCGCCGCAGCACCGCCGCGAGCTCCTTGGCGCCCCCGACGGCGAGCGGCTTGCCCGCTTCGCCGGAGGCGGAGATCTCCTTCACGAGCGCCCGCAGCGCGCCCACGCCGACCGGTAGGGCCATCAGCGGCGGCGCGCCGAGCGTGACGCTCGGCCGCGCGCGTGGATCGCGAGCAGCACGCCCATCGCCGCGAGGTTCGCGATCATCGACGAGCCGCCGACGCTCACGAACGGCAGCGGGATGCCGGTGATCGGCGCGATGCCCATCGTCATCCCGACGTTCACGAAGATCTGGAAGAGCAGCGCCACGACGATGCCGCCGGCGGCGATCGCCGAGTACGGGTCGCGGGCGACGGTCACGATCCGGAGCGCGCGCCACAGCACGAGCAGGTAGAGCGCAAGCAGCACCGACGCACCGACGAAGCCCCGCTGCTCGCTGTACGAGGCGAAGACGAAGTCCGTGCCGTGCTCGGGCAGGAAGTTGAGGCGCGTCTGCGTCGCGTTCCTCGGCCCGCGACCGTGGAACTGGCCGGACCCGACCGCGGCAATCGACTGCTCGAGGTTGTAGCGGGCGTCCACCGTGCACTTCTGCGGGTGCACGAAGCACGTGAGACGGGACTTCTGGTAGCCCTTCAGGAAGTTCACGCCAACGGCCGGACCGGCCCAGAGGACGCACACGACCACGAGCAGCGCGAGCGAGCCGAGCACTGCGAGCTGCTTCCACGGCGTCCCGCAGACGAACAGCATCGCGCCGAGTGCCGCCATGTAGACGAGCGCGGTGCCGAGGTCCGGCTGTGCGAAGACGAGCACGACGGGAACGAGCCCGAGACCGAGCACCCGCAAGGTCGTGCGCACGTCGGCGACGCTGCGCGCCCGCTCGGCGAGAAAGCCCGCGAGCGCGAGCACGAACAGCAGCTTGCCGAACTCGGAGGGCTGGAACGTGAAGAACCCGACGTTGATCCAGCGGGTCGAGCCGCGCGCAGCGTTCCCGACCACCAGCACGATCGCGATCAGCCCGACCGTGCCGATGAAGATCGGGCGCCAGTAGCGGCGGTAGACGTCCGGATCGACGAGGAGGCCGATCAGGAGCGCGACGCCTCCGACCGCGACGTAGACGAGCTGGCGCTTCAGGTAGTAGTTCGGGTCGTTCTGGATGTCGAACCGCGTCACGCCCGAGATCGCCCAGAGGCCGACCGCGACGAGCCCGGCCACGCCCGCGAGGAGCAGCCAGTCGAGAGACCGCAGCACGGCGACGAGCGCGAGCCCGTCCTCGCGGTGCCGCTGCAGCCCTCCTCTCTGAGATCCCGCGTACTCGAGCATCAGCGCATGGTGCCGATCAATCGGAGTGGCTGGCGGTCGCCTCCGCGACCTTGACGTGGAAATAGGAGGCGAAGACCTGCGCCGCGGCGGGAGCAGCTGCCGTCCCGCCGTGGCCGCCGTTCTCGATCACGGCGCAGACGACGAGCTTCGCGTCCTCGGTCGGGCCGTAGCCGCACCACCACGATTGGTTCTGCACGCCGAGGTAGCCGGGCAGCGACACGACCTTCTCCGCCGTTCCCGTCTTGCCGGCGATCGAGACCGGGAAGTTGCCGAACACCGGATACGACGTCCCGAAGGGCAGGTGCGTGGCTTCCCACAATCCTTTCTGGACCACCTCGAGGGCGGCCGGGTCGAGCTTCGCGCTCCTCGGCGCGGGGAGTGTCGGCACGGGGACGGCCGAGCCGTTCGCGCTCTGCACCTCCATCAGCACGTGCGGCGTCACGAGCTTGCCGCCGTTTGCGAGCAGCGCGTAGAAGCGCGCCATCTGGAGCGGCGTCACCAGCAGGTCGCCCTGCCCGATCGCGAGCTGGATCGAGTTTCCCGGCTTCCAGAGCTTGTCGATCGCGGTCTTGAAGTAGTGGTGGCGCCAGCCGATCGTCGGCACGAGGCCCGACGCCTCCGGACCGACGTCGGAGCCCGTGGGCCTGCCGAACCCGAAGAGCTCGGCCCAGCGCTGCAGCGGCTGCCCGCGGTCCTTCGGCAGGGCCCAGAAGGCGTCGCCGAGCTGGTAGAAGTAGGTGTCGCACGAATAGGCGAGCGCGGTCGGCAGGTCCATCTGCTGGTTGACGGACGGGTCCCAGTTCTTGAAGACCTGATGCGCCTTGTCGTGCGGCGAGTGGTACGAGCCCGTGCACGGCAGGTACGCGTACGGCGACACAAGGTGCTCCTGCATCGCGGCGAGCGCCGTGACGGGCTTGAAGACGGAGCCCGGCGGATAGGTGCCCTGCACCGCCCGGTCGAGCGACGGGTAGTTCTTCGCCGGCCCGGTCCTCGGCGTCAGGCCCTGGCTCGCGAGCGCAGCCTTCGTCACGTGCCCCGCGTAGACGGACGGCTTGTACGACGGCGACGACGCGAGCGCGAGAATCGAGCCGTCGCGCGGGTCCATCGCGACGATCGCGCCGCCCCGCGCGGCCCACTGGTGGTCGGCCTGTGCGAGGCGGATGCCGTAGGCGAGCGCGTTCTCGGCGGCCTGCTGGAGCTTCTCGTCGATGGTCAGCCGCACCGCGTTCCCCGGCGTCGGCTGAACTGTCGGCTGGACACGGCTCCTCGGCCTGCCGAGCGAGTCGAGGAAGAGCCGCTGATCGCCGTCGGCGCCCCGGAGGTAGCTGTCGTATCGCGACTCGACGCCCGCCTGGCCGATCTCGTCGTTCAGGTTGTAGCCGCGGCCGAGCTTCCGGAGCTCGCTCTCTGTGATCGAGCCGACGTAGCCGAGCACCTGTGACGCGAGCGCCTGGTACGGGTAGTGGCGGACGTACGTCCTGCCGGTCGTCACGCCCGGGAACTCGGATCCGTGCTCGGCGAGGTACGCCGACATCGGATTGCTCGCCGCCTCGCGAACGGTCACCGGGGTGAGCGGGTCTCCGGCCTCGCGACGCGCCTTGATCCCACGGGAGATCTCGTAGAGCGGCACGCGGGTCACCTGGGCGAGACGCCGGAGCTCGGCGTAGCGCACGGAGTAGACCTTGGGCAGGTCGGACGGCCAGAGCTCGATCGCGGTCGCCGGCGCGTTCGTGACGAGCGGCACGCCGTTCCGGTCGAGGATCAGGCCGCGCTGTGCCTGCACCCGCACCGAGCGGAACGAGTTCGCCTGCGCCTGGTCGACGTATTTCGTGCCGGACAGCACCTGGAGTGCCCAGAGGCGAAGGAAGAGCGCCGCGAAGACGACGAGCAAGAGCGCGCTGAGCGCCGCGATGCGGAAGACGATGCGCGGTGTGAGCCGGTACGGATCGACGGCCGACTCGGGCTGCTTCGGCCGAGGCCGGCGCGGCGGTCGCTCGGTCGTCGTGCTAGCCAAGGAGCTGCACCTCGGTCGCGTAGTCGCCGCGCTCGAGTGGACGCAGCAACCGGCGCACCACTGTGTACACCGGCGCGGTGAGGATCAGGTTCATCGCGATCGCGGGCAGCAGGCCGCGCGCGATCGCTCCGGCGGGAGCACGCTCGCCGAGCACGAAGTGCACGAGCAGGAGCCCGAACGAGTAGAGAAACGTGATGACCGCGACCGAGAGGAACGGTGCATGGGCGCGGTCGCGGCCGGTCGTCTCCCCGTAGCGGCCGATCCAGTAGCCCGCGATCGTGAGCACGAGCGAGGTCAGCCCGAGCTGGCCGAGCGTCGCCGTGTCGACGAGCAGGCCCGCCAGGAAGCCGCCGATCGCACCGAACATCGCGCCCCGGAGCAGCGCGACGGCGACGAGCATCACGAGCAGCAGGTCCGGCACGCCGCCGAGCACGCGGACCTGCGTGAAGATCGAGACCTGGAGGATCGCCGCGACGAAGAGCACGACCGCAGCCTTGACTCCGTCGACGCCGTTCACCGCTTCTTCGTCGAGATGAGCGCCGCGACCGTGTCGAGCGAGTCGAAGCGGGCGAACGGAAGAACCTGAACGGTCAGGTACGACGCGATGTCGCTGCGTCCCACCGTGAGCACGCGGCCGATCGGGATGCCGTACGGATACAGATCGGGGTAGCGGCGATCGACGGTGCCCTGCGTCACGATCACGTCGCCCTTCTCGACGTTCTGCTCCTTCGACACCTGGTCGAGCAGAAGCGTGTTGCCGGCGCCGTGCCGGATCAGGCCGCGCACGCCGTTCGCGATGTCGCGCGCCGGCACGTTGCTGTCGGCGTCCATGATCAGCTGGACCGACGCGGTCGAAGGCCCCACCGCGACGACGTGGCCGAGCAAGCCGTCCTGGTCGATGATCGGCGTGTTGACCTTCAGTCCGCTGTTCGAGCCCGCGGCGATCGTGATCTGTTGTGCGAACGGGCCGAGCGGAAACGAGATCACCGACGTGTTGACGAAGCGGAAGTCGCTCGGATACCTGGAGCCTCCCTCGACCCGCAGGAGCCTCTCGAGATCCTGCGCACGGCCTGCCTGCGCCTGGAACTGCGTCGCCTGTGCGCGCCACTGACGCACCTCTCGCCGGAGCTTCTTGTTCTCCGACCGCGCGTGCGCGAGCCCGTCGAAGTAGCCGTAGGCGTCCCGGAACGGGCGTGCGACCCGCTGGGCCGCGACCTCGAAGGGCCGGAGCGCCGAGGCGCCGTAGCCCTGGGCGTCGTGCAGCGCCCCGGACGTCGGCGAGCGGAACGAGATCGTCAGCAGGGCGAGGGCGCCGAGCACGAGGGCGAAGAGAATGCCGCGCCGGACCATGGCGCTGCGCCCCCTGCCCGGGAAGCGATCGGATCTGGAGCGCCGGACAGACGAGCCCAGCACCGCCACACGCGCGGCGCGGTCGCGGGATGCCACGGGTCTAGGTTACCGCGGCTCCCGGCGGGGCGAGCGGTCGCGAGCGGCCCTCAGTAGCGGCGGCCGTTGCGCGAGCGGGCGCGGGCCCGGTTCGAGCGGTGGATCGCCTCGAACTCCTCGAGGCTCCGCCCCGAGCCGACGGCGACGCACGTGAGGGGGCTCTCGGCGAGATGCACCGGCATCTGCGTCTCGTGGCGCAGCCGCTCGTCGAGGCCGGTCAGGAGCGAGCCGCCGCCGGCGAGCACGATCCCCCGGTCCATGATGTCGGCGGCGAGCTCGGGCGGCGTCTTGTCGAGCGTCGACTTGATCGCCTCGATGATCTGCGTGACCGGCTCGTCGAGTGCGCGCCGGATCTCCTCGGACGTGAGGATCACCGTCTTCGGAAGGCCGGTGAGCATGTCGCGTCCGCGCACCTCGGCCTGCAGCTCCTCCTTCATGTCCCAGGCCGAGCCGATCTCGAGCTTGATCTCCTCGCTCGTCTGCTGGCCGATCAGGAGCTTGTAGTCGCGCTTGATGTGCGTGATGATCGCCTCGTCCATCTCGTCGCCGCCGACGCGCAGCGACTGCGAGACGACGATGCCGCCGAGACTGATCACCGCGACCTCGGTCGTGCCGCCGCCGATGTCGACGATCATGTTGCCGGTCGGCTCGGCGACGGGCAGGCCCGCGCCGATCGCGGCGGCCATCGGCTCCTCGATCAGATACGCCTGACGCGCGCCGGCGGAGAGCGTCGCCTCCTCGACCGCGCGCTTCTCGACGCCCGTCACGCCGGAGGGCACGCAGACGACGACGCGCGGATGCGCGAAGCGATGCTGGTGCACCTTCTGGATGAAGTGGCGGAGCATCTGCTCGGTGACGTCGAAGTCTGCGATCACGCCGTCCTTCAGCGGGCGGATCGCCTGGATCGTGCCCGGCGTCCGGCCGAGCATCCGCTTCGCCTCGACGCCGACCGCATGCACCTCGCCTGTCCGTTGGTCGATCGCGACCACCGACGGCTCCGACAGGACGATCCCCCGGCCGCGAACGTAGACGAGCGTGTTGGCCGTTCCGAGATCGACGGCCATGTCGCGGCCGCCGAAACCCGTCATCGAGGAGAAGAGGCCCATGAGCGCACGAGTCTAGCTGCGAAATTCCAAGAAGTTGCCGGAGAGTCTCGACTCTTTCGTGCAGGATCTCCGTCTACCTTCGAGGCATGAACACCGTGAGCTTGATCGGCAACCTCGCAACGGACGTCGAGCTCCGCGAGGTCGGCGGGCGAGA
>Ga0310811_10002469_pt1 | contig 23167 bp, 12 predicted proteins | sample YCmetagenome_FD_207642 | JGI IMG/M metagenome (GOLD analysis project Ga0310811, IMG submission 207642) | Soil microbial communities from experimental microcosm in Duke University, North Carolina, United States - YC | ecosystem: Engineered > Artificial ecosystem > Soil microcosm > Unclassified ... | reverse complement strand
GACGACGGCTGCTACGTCCTGCTCAAGGAGGTCGTGGACAATGCCATTGATGAATTCATCATGGGCAACGGCAAGGAAGTCCACATCGGGCTCGACGGCAATCGCGTGACGGTGCGCGATTTCGGCCGCGGCATTCCGCTGGGCAAAGTCGTGGACTGCGTTTCCAAGATCAACACCGGCGCGAAATACAATGACGATGTGTTCCAATTCAGCGTCGGTCTGAACGGCGTCGGCACCAAGGCGGTGAATGCGTTGTCGAAAAACTTTTTTGTCCGCAGCCATCGCGATGGCGAATTCGCCGAGGCGAGCTTCAAAATCGGCAAACTGAAGAAGGAAGACACGGGCAAGACGAAAGAGCCGAACGGCACGTTCATCGAGTTCGAGCCGGACGAGGGGATTTTCAAGAACAGCGAGTTCAAGTTGGAATATGTCGAGCGACGGCTGCGCCATTACAGCTATCTAAATACGGGCCTGAAGCTCGTGCTGAATGTCGCCGGCGCGGAACCAAAATCGTTTCAATCGCGCCACGGCCTGATGGATCTGGTGATGGAAGACCTCGCCAGTGACGGCAGCGAGCCGATTTATTCGCCGCTGCATTACAGTGGCAAGACATTGGAGTTCTGCTTCACGCACAGCAATTCACGTTACGGTGAGACGTTTTATTCTTTCGTCAACGGCCAGTTCACAAGCGACGGCGGCACGCATTTGAGCGCTTTCCGCGAGGGTCTGCTCAAGGCGGTGAATGAGTATTGCAGCGGCAAATACGAAGGCGACGACGTGCGCGAATGCATGGTCGGCGCGGTGGCCATCCGGTTGAAAGACCCGATCTTTGAATCGCAGACGAAGAATAAATTGGGCAACACGGAAATCCGCACCGAACTCGTCAACAACGTGCGCGAGGAATTGTTGCATTTTTTCCAACGCAACAAACAGATTGCCGAGACGATCATCGCGAAGGTCAAGGACACGCAGGAGCTGCGGAAGGAATTGCAGAACGTCAAGAAACTCGCGCGCGATCGCGCGAAGGCGATCACCTTCCGCATCCCGCAGTTGAAAGACTGCAAAAATCATTTCGACAAGAAGAAGGAAAAAGGCAAAGGCACGATGGTCTTCATTTGCGAGGGCCAGTCCGCCGCCGGTTCCATCACCAGTTGCCGCGACGTGAACAATCAGGCTGTGTTCGTGCTGAAGGGCAAGCCGCTCAACGTCTGGGATCTCAAGCGCGACGTGATGTATAAAAACGACGAGATGTATAATCTCATGCAGGCGTTGCAGGTCGAAGACACGACGGAAAGTTTGCGTTACGAAAAAGTCATCCTTGCAACGGACGCGGACGTGGACGGCATGCACATCCGCAACCTGATGATCACCTATTTCTTCAAGTTCTTCGAGCAACTCGTCCACGACGGCCATGTTTATGTGCTGGAAACACCGCTGTTTCGCGTGCGCAACAAGCAGGAGACGATTTATTGTTACAGTGAAGCCGAGCGCGACGCGGCGGCCACGAAACTGGGCGGCAAACCGGAAATTACGCGGTTCAAAGGTCTCGGTGAAATCAGCCCGAAGGAATTTCAGCAGTTCATCGGCAAGCAAATGCGCCTGAGCAAAATCGAATTTGCGCCGCGCACCGAGTCTGCGCCGATCTTCAACTTCTACATGGGCAAGAACACGCCGGAGCGCAAGGATTACATCATGGACAGCCTCGTCGTGCCGGTGGAGGAGTGACCATCGGTTTGCGTTTATTTGATGAACGTGGCTTTGACGCGGCGGGATTTCACCATGTAAAAGCTCCAGATGAGGGCATAAAACACGGCGCGGAATGCTTGCGTATGATTTTTGCCGCTGGCGGTCGCGGCGAGCGAGGGGATCATGGCACAGCCCACCTCATCCAGAATCACGAAGACCGCATTACCCAATATGAGGGCGATGTAGAAATTGGGGAAAGCCCGGCGCTTGGTGAAAAACAGGCAGATGGCCAGCACGTTCATACCCAGCAGCAGCATGTTTCCAAGCAGTTCAAGGATTAGCAGCGGCCCGTAAAGCGGATGGTAGCTGGCACCCTGCGGCATGGCAAGGGTCTGCCAGACTTGGTTGGAAAAATAACCTTCCCAATTCTGGCCGATGGTAACGATGCGGATCAACGGAGCCAGGCATAATCCGATTCCGACCAGAACCAGCCAGCCACCTAGACCCTGAAGTTTGGGATTTTCTAACAGAATGGGCGGTTCGACTCCCAGTTTGCCGCCGAGGTGACGCCAATACCAAATGCCAGCAATCATCGTGAAGCCGAGACCGAAAATGGCGATGAAGACCATGAGCCAGTTGATGCCGGCGGCGGTCCCGGCATCGGAACGCTGGAGCGTGACCGTGAGCAAATTTCCCATGTTTTCACGCTGGGCCAGATAGTCAGGAACAAGTTTGGCGGGCAAGGCAGGCAGCTTGGTGCGACATTCGTATTTGAAGGTCACCGTGCTGCCATTAAGATGACGATGGTAGTTGAATGAAAAGGCATCGTTTTCAAGATTGGTTCCGGTGTCCAGTATTTTCCATCCGGTGTCGGGCAAATGCACGATGACTTCCTGCCGGCGCAACGAAGGATAGCTCACGGCGAGCGGGGTTTTGCGCAAGCGCGTGTCCGGGTCGGTCAAAAAATTGTAAAGGTTGTCGGCGTAGAAGGACGCTTTCCAAAGCTTATCCGATTCATCGCGCGTCCAGAGATTCGTAATCGAGTAAGCCTCGTCAACGGTGAGCACATTGGCCAGCCGGTCATCGGTGAATTTCAGGGACGAACCGCTGCGGATTCCGGGGTAGAGACGCGCATAATAATTCAAATAGCTTTTAGCAAAATCTTCCGGCGCGGTGCTGGAAATCTGTTCGCGCATGTCATCAGCGCTGGCACCGCGATAAACGGTGCGGACGGTGAAGGCGACGGGCAAACCGTAGCCTTTGATGCCAAAAGTCGAGGTCGCATCCCGTTGCCAGGCATCTTCCGGGCGGCTGCGCGCGATGTCTTCGAGGACGTTATTGCCAGGGCGCACCACAAGCGCCTTGCCATAGGGCGGCAAGTAGTGATTCCAAAGCGTGTCGCCCTGATGCGAATACGTCGGATCCACCCACACAGTTTTCCCGTCCAAGTTCAACTTCAAGATCACATGGTTGAAAGCAAACGGAGACGGCAGATGATCAGCAATGGCCTCGTGCCGCGAACTGTTCACCAGCGCCGGATACGACTCGATGTCCATCTGCTGGAGCAGAAGGCGTAGCAGAACAACCTTGCCCTTGCAGTCGCCAAAACGTTTTTGAAAAGTCTCCACCGGGTCGGTTGGCCGGTAGGAATCCGGCCCGAGTTCGATGGCCGTGTAACGCAGATCGTCCTGCATGAACTGTAGCGCCAGCCGCGCCCTTTCCTCGTTCGACCCGCCTGAATTTTTCCAGCGCGCGATCAGCTCCACCATTTCGGGCGGAAGGTTGGTCGGGGCGAGATTGTAGAGCGGCAGAGACCAGTTCACGACGCTGCCCCAGTTGGCAAAATCGCTCAATTCCAGATAAGGGTAGGCCTCGTAGCTGGCCGGCTGGTAATCTTCGTAGGGAATGGCCGCCAGATTGGTGAAGTTCCAGACATATTCCAAGCCGTTGCCGAAAGGTTTGGTGACGGGCGGAGAATCGGTCAGGTGCATCCGCAGATGGAGCGGCGTCGGATCGTCCCAAAGCACGCGATACAATTCACGTTCCACCGGGGTGCCGAACTGGGTGGTGAACCGTTCCGAAAAGTGGCCGCCCAGGATCGGATTGGCTCCGCGAATGGTGTAGGCATATTCCAGCTCGTCGCCCACCCGCAGATCTTCCACAAACAAAACGGCCTTCTGCCGGCCCGTGAAGGTATGCCCGTCCAAGTCTGGTTCCGGCTGAATAATCCGGACTTTGGACGGATCCAGCCGGTCAATCACTTTTCCATCGCGATGAATCACCACCCGGTGAAGCCAAAGCTCCTGAAAATTCGGATCGAAACTGAAACTCAAGCTGCCTGAATCCTGCACGCCGTTCTCGTTCTCCATCAGAATGACGACCCGTTCAAAATCTTCGGAACTTTTGGGGCGTTCTTGTTCTTCGTAAAGCAGGTAGCGCGTGCCTTCCGACTTGGTATTGCCCGACCAATTGGTGGCGGCCGTCCATTCCACCGGCTGCACCCAGGCGGGAATTGGTGGATAAGAGATTTTAGAATTGTCAGCCAGACCAGTCCGGGCGACTAGGACGACGAAAAGAAAAAACCAGTTCCAGTGGAGTTTGGCCGATTGCAAAAACTTCTTGATCATGAATGCCCCAAGTTTGGCGCAGCATGTCAGAGCATTTTCCGCAAGGCAACAACTTGTGCCGCCGGCACGCAACCTTCACCCAATCGTCTCCCCCGTTTTAGGTAGTGGGATTGCGCTTGCCCAGCGTGGAGGCTGTCGGCATTTTTACTCAATGAAATCCTGCTTCACTCTGCGGTGGTCGTGGTTCATGGCCTTATTGCTCCTCATTTCCGTGACGCTTTCCGTCCGCGCCGACGACAAAAATTCTGCGGCTGCTCCAGAACTGCAGGTGGCAGATCAATTTCTGCTGGCGATTCCCAAGAGCGGTTTCGGCAAGGATTATCTGTTCAGCGCGTCCATGATTCCGCAGGACGGTTCGCCGACGAGCCATGGCCTCGCCGGAAAAGTCGTGCAGTTCAAATTATTCCCCGACGGCGTGGACATGTATGAATCCACCAAAGGTCTGGTCGTGACCGAAGATTTGCCGGCGCGACGGTTGCTCGCAAGTTTTCCCATCGTGCGGCAGGACGGCGACCGCGTGGTGATTGATTTCAACAAGGGAATGCGCCAGCTCTACACGCAATCGTGGACGGACGGCGGCGCGACGATGGACGCGGCGCAGCTCAACACGATGCTGGAAGTGCCGGACAGCCGCGTGTTTGAAATCCAGCAGGACGGTGGCACGCTCACCATCCGCCAAAGCGTGCAGGCGCGCAGCCGCGAATTTGATCAGGACGTGGAAAGCCGTTACGAAATGCGCTATTTCATCACGCCCTATCAACCGGGAAATTTTCAGGGCCAGGAACCCGCCGCCGTGGATAATCGTTATGTGCGGTTCTTTGAAAGCCCGGGCCAACTGGAATTGAACACCGGCCGCGTTTCCACGCGCATTGACCGTTTTGATTTGAAGCAGCCGGTGCAATTTTATTATTCCGCCAACACACCGCCGGAATATGTCCAGGCCATCAAGGACGCCATTGATTACTGGAACATCGTGTTTCAAAAAGAAGTCGTCAAAGCGGACAAGGCGCCGGACGGAATCACCGCGCCCAGCGCGAAATATAACATCGTGCAATGGGTGCCGTGGGAACGCGCCGGTTTCGCCTACGCCGACGTGCTGAATGATCCGCTGACGGGTGAATCTAAACACGGCCAGGCTTATATCACGAGCGCCTTCACTTTTTTGGGCAAGGCGCGCGCGCGCGCGTTGTTGCGCGCGATGGAAGAAATCACCGCGCCCAAAGATGGTAAAAAGACCGGCACCGTGCAGATCGGCGTGCCGTTCCTGAAATCGGCGGAATGTTGCGACGAAGACCAGCAGGTTTTCGCGCAGCAAATGGCGATGGGCTTGCAGGAATTGCTGGCGAGCGACCAGTTGACCGACAAGGCGGCGTTGCGGGTATCGCAGGATTATCTGCGCCAGACCGTCGCGCACGAAGTCGGCCACATTCTCGGCCTGCGCCACAATTTCGCGGGCAGCCTCGCGGCGACGCTTTCGGCGAAAGAACTGGACGATTGGTTCAAAACTTACCTGCTCGGCGATTCGCTGGACGCTTACACGAACAAGCTCGTTTCCAGTTCGGTGATGGAATACAACGTATTCAAAGCCAGCGTTTTCATCGGCTGGCAAATCGGCACGTTGAAAAAAGCCCTGCCGCATGACCGCGCCGCGATGCTTTGGGGTTACTACGACAATCCTGAAGTGCGCACGAACAAGATGCTGTTCGCCACCGACGACGACACGATGCGTTATGGCGACGTGCGGACATTTGATTACAGCCCGGAACCTGTGGTCGGCGCCTACGACGCGACGGCGCAGATCATTGACCTGCTGCCCAACAACCTCATTGAAACCTTCATCCGCGCCCGCGCGCCACAAAATCCGCACGACCGCATTCCGCTGGAGCAGGTCAACCTCGGTTACACGATGGCCGCCAATCAACTCGCGTCACAGTTTGCCGGCGCGCTCACCTGGTTCCGCGCCGACACGCGCTCGCTGCTCGTCGAAAACCAGTTCGATTACATCGGCGAACTGAACCTCAAGGAGCGCCAGGCCGCGCACTGGAAATTTCTCAACCACCAGATCGAGGAACTGGGCGGCGTGGACCGCGCGCTGTTTTCCGATCTGCCGCCGGAATTCAAACTGGATCTGAAAGCCGAGCCGTCCGGCATGGACATCGTCCAGCGTTTGAATGCGACCAACCAGACCGCCCGGCTGGAGAAGCTGCTGAATTCAACCAATTATCTCACGTTCGTCGGTTTGGATGACAAGAAATACAGTTTCACGCCGGACGAGCGCGCCTTGATTCTCCGGCGCGGTAAAACCTATTTTGAAAAGCTCGAGGACGAGTTGGTCAAGCAGCTTTGCTTGAAACTGGAAAACGCGCCACGCGACCTTGGCACGGAGGCGAACGATTCCATCAGCGAGGACGACATCACGGCCAAGCTGGAACAACGCATCATCGAAATGGCCAAATACGTCGTCACCGCCAAGAACGAAACCAACCGCATCAGCGGCCGGGTGGACAAAAGCTACGTCGAGGTGCCGGTCTTCAAATATGATCAGGACACGCGCATGGCCGCCGCCAAGATGCTGAACGAGAAGACCGGCTCGTTTGCGGGCTGGGCCGACGACGCCAAATCCGATTTGAACGGCGCGCTGAAAAAGCAGGTGGAGGACGCGTTGAACATTTCCCATTTCAAAGATTTTCAAGTGTCCCTGCTCTCGCGTCCGCTGCGCGAATGGTATCAGCAGCAGCAGGAACTGTTGAAATTGCTGCCCGTTGCACCACCGGCACCCGGCAAATCCGCCGAGCCGCCGCTGCCGGCGAAATGAATTCCGCGCGGCCGTTGCCCTACAATCTCGGCACGACTTTCTTGCGGCGACAATCGCATTGTGGCTTAATGCGCGCCGCTCATGAGTTCAGCCAAAAAAAAGAAAGCGACCGGACAGTCCGAATTGCCCATTGAAAGCCCGGCACCTGCGCCGGAAAAGACGAAATCCGCCGAAACCAATGGCGAACAGCATGTCGTCGCCGAAACGGTCGAAACCGTCGTGCACAAGCCGTTTGATCCCAAAAAACTTGGCATCGGCTTGCACACGCGCGTGGATCGCGGGTTTCTCGATTACGCCAGCTACGTCATCCGCGACCGTGCGATCCCAAATCTTGCCGACGGCTTGAAGCCGGTGCAGCGCCGGATTCTCTGGGCGTTGCACGAAAAAGACGACGGACGTTTCATCAAGGTCGCCAATGTTGTCGGCCATACGATGCAATATCATCCGCACGGCGACGCCTCCATTGGCGATGCGCTCGTGGTGCTGGCGAACAAGCGCTATCTGATCGAAGGCCAGGGAAACTACGGGAATATTTTCACCGGCGACCCCGCCGCCGCACCGCGCTACATCGAGTGCCGTTTGACGGAGCTGGCGCGCACGGAACTTATCAATGACGAGATCACGGATTTTGTTCCGAGCTATGACGGGCGCAACAAAGAGCCGGTTTCGTTGCCCTGCAAAATTCCACTCACGCTGATGCTGGGAACGGAAGGCATCGCCGTCGGTTTGAGCGCGCGGATTCTGCCACATAATTTTCCTGAACTGCTCGAAGCCCAGATCGCCATTCTCAAAAAACAGCCGTTCAAATGCCTGCCGGATTTTCAAACGGGCGGCTTGATGGACGCCCGCGATTATCAGGACGGCAAAGGCTCGGTGAAAGTCCGCGCCCGCATCAAGGTGAAGGACGATGCCACCGTGGTCATCACCGAGATTCCGCCGACGACCACGACGGATTCGCTGATGGCTTCAATTGAAGACGCGACGCGCAAAGGCAAGCTCAAGGTAAAATCCATCAACGATTTCACGTCCGAAACGGTCGAGATCGAAATCAAATGTCCGGCGGGCGTCCACGCGGAAAAATTGATTGATGCGCTTTACGCCTTCACCGATTGCGAAACGATAATTTCCAGTCGCATCATCGTCATCAAAAACAACCGGCCAGTGGAGCTGACCGTCAGCGACGTGCTGCGCGAGAACACGGATCAACTGGTCGCCATCCTCAAGCGCGAGCTGGATTTGCGCGAGCAGCAACTGCTCGACGAACTGCATTATCGCACGCTCGAACGCATCTTCATCGAGGAGCGCATCTACAAGCTGATCGAGAAATGCAAAACGAACGAAGCCGTTTTCGCCGCAGTTTACGAGGGTTTTAAGCCGTTTAAGAAACAGCTTATTCGCGACCTCGTGGACGCGGACGTGGAAAAACTGCTGCAAGTTCGCATCCGCCGGATTTCGCTCTTCGACATCAATAAACATCGCGAGGAGATGGAGAAGACGAAGGCGGAACTCGACGAGACGCGCAAAAACCTCAAGGGGCTCACGAAATACGTCATCGGCCATCTCGAAGGGTTGCTGGAGAAATATGGCAAACAATATCCGCGTCTGACCACGAAGTCCGCACGCCATGAGGAAGTGGATGTGAAGGCCGTCGCATTCAAGGCGTTCAAGGTCGCCTACGACCGCGCGACCGGCTATGTCGGCTACAAAGTCAGCGGCGATGAATTCAAGCTGGAATGCACGAAATTCGACAAAATCCTGCTGGTATTTCGCGACGGCACTTTCAAAGTTACCGAACTGCCGGAGAAGCTGTTCGTCGGGCAGGAATTGTTTTACTGCGGCCTGCCGGATCGCGAACGCGTGTTCACCTGTGCCTATACTGACCGTGAGGCGAGCTATCTCAAGCGATTCACCTTCGGCGGCTCAATCTTGAACAAGGTCTATGCGTGCATCCCGGAAAAATCGCGCATCCTGTATTTTGCGCCGGACACGCCCAAGTTGCTTTACGTCCGCTACAAGCCCGCACCGCACCAGAAAGTCAGCCAGCAGACGTGTGATCCGTCACAGGTCGAGGTGAAATCGCCCAAGACCCGCGGTCGGCAGATTTCGTTCAAGGATATTTCATCCGTAACCGCCGAACCAACGCGCGGCTGGGATGAGAAGGAAGCGACGACGAAAATCGTGTTTGCCTGAGCAACTATCCGGTTTTAACGGCATTAACGTAGGATTTAAGGGTGAATTTGGGCAGTTATCCACATTCATCGCTTGACCTTTGTGCAGACAGCGGATTTACTTCCACCGTTAGGCGTATATTCATGCTCGAGCAATTCAAAAGCCTGTTTTCCAATGACATTGGGATCGATTTGGGCACTGCCAATTCCCTTGTCTATGTGCGGGATCGTGGAATCGTCCTGCGCGAACCTTCCGTGGTGGCCATCCAGGCGGGAACAACGAATGTTCTCGCCGTCGGTGACGAAGCCAAAAGAATGCTGGGAAGAACTCCCGGCAACATCGTGGCGATCCGCCCGATGAAAGACGGCGTGATTGCCGACTTCGAGATCACCGAGGCCATGCTGCGGCATTTCATCCAGAAGGTGCATCACCGGAAACTCATCGCCCCACGCGTCGTGGTCGCGGTGCCTTCCGGCATCACCGAGGTGGAAAAACGGGCCGTGAAAGATTCCGCCACCCACGCCGGCGCGCGTGAGGTGTATTTGATCGAGCAGCCGATGGCTTCGGCCATCGGGGTAGGTCTGCCGGTGCATGAACCGGCGGGCAACATGATCGTGGACATCGGCGGCGGGACTTGCGAAATCGCAATCATCTCCCTCGCCGGCATCGTCTTCAGCCGCAGCCTGCGGGTGGGCGGGGACGAACTCGACAGCACGATCGTCGCGCACATGAAGCGCGCCTATAACCTGATGATCGGTGAACGCACCGCTGAAGAAATCAAGATACGCATCGGCTCCGCTTTTCCGCTGGAACAGGAATTGACGATGGACGTCAAAGGCCGCGACTTAAGTGCCGGCCTGCCCAAGACGCTGACCATTCGTTCCGAGGAAATCCGCGAAGCCTTGCAGGAACCGCTTTCGAGCATTCTCGAATCCATCCGCATCACGTTGGAACGCTGCCCGCCTGAACTCGCCGCCGATCTTGTGGATCGCGGGCTGGTGATGGCCGGCGGCGGATCGTTGATCCGCGGCATTGACCGGCTGGTAGCCGGCGAAACCGGCCTGCCCGTGCACCTCGCCGACGACCCGATGAGCGCCGTCGCCGAAGGCACCGGCCGCGTGTTGCAGGAAATCGAATTCCTGAAACGCGTCGCCACCAACGCGAAATACTGATTCTTCCCGGAAATTCACCGCCCCACGGCGACAACGCCGTGACGTAGCGGATGTTCAAACAAAAAAATTATTTTGCGATTGGCGTGGTCGTGCTCGTGGCGGTGCTCTTGTTGAGCCTGCCCACGCGCGTGACCGGCCGTTTCAAGCTCGCCATCGGCAGTTGGTTTTTGCCCTTGTTCGGCCTGGCCGGTGCCGCCCAACAGCTTCCCGCCGACCTCGCCGATTCCGTCCTGCCCCGCCACGAATTGCTCAAGCAGATTGACAACCTGCGCCACGACAACCAGCAGCTTAAATCACAGGCCGTCCAGAGCGCCGCCATCGCCCGCGAAAACGACCAGTTGCGCGCGCTGTTGAACTGGCAGAAACAGGTGCCCTGGAAATTGAAGCTGGCCCGCGTCATCATGCGCGATCCGGCGAACTGGTGGCGCACGGTGCAGATTGACCTCGGCAGCCGCGACGGCGTGACCAATGACCTGCCCGTGCTGACAAGCGCCGGGTTGATCGGCCGCGTCAGTTCCGTGAGCCTGACGCGTTCCCAGGTGGTCCTGATCGGCGACCGCGACTGCCGGGTTTCGGCCATCGTGGAAAATGCCACGCGCGACATGGGCGTCGTCGTCGCCAGCAGCCCGCTGGACACCTCGCTGGTGAACCTCACCTATCTCGCCAGCAGCGCGAACCTGAAAGCCGGGCAAAACGTCGTGACCAGCGGCCTCGGCGGCGTTTTCCCGAAAGGCATTCCCATCGGCCAGATCGTGTATTCAAGCTCGGTTGAATACGGCCTTTACACCGAGGCACAGGTAAAACTGAACGCGAACCTGGGTTCGCTTGAACAAGTGTGGGTGCTGTTCCCTTGATATGAAGCGCCATTCAACATTGAACATCGAACACCCATGAACGTCTTCCAGCCCATCCTGATCCTGGCCGCCGCGTTTCTCGCGGTGTTCGGCGAGGCGACGCTGCCCTTCCCGCGCAGCCTGCTGGGCGCACAGGTGGACTTGCTGCCGGCGATCATGGTTTATGCCGCGCTCAACTCCGGCCTGGCGACCGTCGTGGCGCTGGCCATTCTCGGGGGCCTGTGGTTCGACACGTTTTCGGCGAATCCGCTCGGCGTCACGATTCTGCCGCTGTTCCTGGTCGGGTTCCCGATTCATCTGCGCCAGGATCTGATCCTGCGCAACGCGTTGTTCGCGCAACTGGTGCTGGGCGCGACGGCCAGCGCCATCGTGCCCTTGCTGAAATTGCTGATGCTGCTGAGTGGCAGCACGGGGCCGTTGATCGGCTGGGGCACGATCTGGCAATGGCTCGTGATGACCGCCGGCGGCGCGGTGGCCACACCGTTTATTTTTGAACTGCTGGAACGCTGCAACCGCGCCCTCGGCTACCAGCCGCGGCAGGAAACCAGTTTCCGCCCCGACCGCGAAATCCAGCGCGGCCGGAAAAAAATCTGAAGACCGATGCTCGTCGTTGACGAATTAAAAAAGAACGAACCGCAGCTCCGCTTTGTGGCGGTGACGCTGATGGCCGGGCTGTGCATTTTGCTGGGCGGCCTGTGGTGGGTGCAGGTCGTCTCGGCACGCGAATATCAGGAACACATGACATCCCAATCCTCCCGCACGATCCGGCTGCCGGCAGTGCGCGGCAAGATTCTGGATCGCACGGGCCGCGTGCTGGCTGAAAACCGGCCGAGTTACAATTTGAGCCTATATCTGGATGATTTAAGCGACCAGTTCCAGGCGGAATACGCGCGTTTGCGCCCGGTAAAAATCACCACCAACGCCGCCCCCTTTTGGAAATTTTGGAGCCGGTCAAACTCGGTCAAAACCAACCGGGTGCGCCTGAAGCAAAGTGAAATCAACGCCTTGGCGGTGCAGGCCCGTTACAATGTCGCCTATCGAATCGTCGCCCGCGCCAGCAAAAAACTTGGCCAACCGCTGACGCTAGATCCTCAAAATTTTGAACGGGCCTATGAAACCCGGCGGGCGCTGCCTTACCCGTTTTTGGAAAATCTAAACCCGGCGCAAATCTCACGGTTTGAAGAAAATTATTCCGGCGGCGTGGATGCCGATCTGGAACTGGACGCGGTGCGGTATTATCCGCAGGGCCCGACGGCGGGACATCTGCTGGGCTATCTGCGCCGCGACAACGATTCGCGGGAAGGCGAAGACGCCGTGTTCAATTACCGGCTGCCGGATTATCGCGGCGTGGTCGGCATCGAATACGGCTACGATTCCCAACTGCGCGGTCGCGCCGGCGCGGAATCGGTGCTGGTGAATAATTTTGGCTACCGTCAATCGGACGATGTTTGGAGCCATCCGGAGCCGGGTGAAAACGTGCAGTTGACGATTGATCTCGATTTGCAGAAGGCGGCGGAAGCGTCCCTCTTGAAACATCAAGGACCGGATGCACGCGGAGCCGTCTTGGTGATGGATGCGCGCAACGGTGATGTGCTGGCAATGGTCTCCGAGCCGGCGGTGAATCCCAACTGGTTCGTCAACGGCTTCACGCCGCAGCAGATCGCGTGGATGAATGATCCCACGCTGCGCCCGCAGATCAACCGCGCCACGCAGCAAAACTATGCGCCCGGCTCCATCTTCAAGCCGATTGTCGCGCTGGCCTGTCTTGAAAACGGCCTGAATCCGAACGCGCTCGTGGACAATCCAGGCTACGTCATGGTGGGCCGCCGCAAGGTTCATGATCTGGCCGCGCCGGGCGAATACAATCTCAAGCTCGCCATCATGCACTCAAGCAACACCTATTTCATTTCGGTGGGACGACAGGCCGGTATCGAGGCCATCGTCCGGATGGCGCAAAAATTTCATTTCGGTGAACGGACCGGCATTCGCACCCGGCAGGAAACTCCCGGTATTTTGCCAACGCTGGAACAGGTGCAGCACGGCTGGACCGACGGTGAGACGGCGAACCTGTCCATCGGTCAGGGCCAGCTATCAGTGACGCCGTTGCAGATGGCGGTGGCCTACGCAGCCATCGCGAACGGCGGCACAGTTTTCTGGCCGCGCCTCGTCGCGCGCATTGAGCCGCAGAATTCAAACGGTTCCGGCAAGTTGACAACCTTTCCCGCCGGCATGGCCCGCGATAAAATCACCGTCACGCCGCGCAACATGCAGATCCTGCACAGCGCCATGCTGGCGGAAACCCAGGAAGGCACCGGCCAGGCGGCTCAGGTTGCCGGTCTGCAGATTTGCGGGAAAACGGGAACCGCGCAGGTCATGGACGAACACAATCGGGAAGTGGGCGTGACTACCTGGTTCGCCTCGTTTGCGCCCTACGAAAACCCGCGTTATGCCGTGATCGTCATGGTGGAAAAGGAGGGCCGCGATTACGGCGGCACCATCTGTGCGCCGATTGCGCATGACATTTACGAGGAAATTTTGCGGCAGGAAAAATCCGGCATGGTTCACACGCTGGCAACGGCGACACCCTGACATGATTGAACCGGCTCCCAAAGAAACTTTCGACAAGCTCCAGCTCGCGGCGCTGGTGGGGCTGATGCTGATCGGCGTGGCGTTCGTGTTCAGCGCGACAATGGTCAGCCCGGTCGAGACGGAAAAATCCTGGTTCGCCCAGATCTGGTTCCGGCAGGTCGTCTGGTATGCGCTGGGCATCGGCGCGGGCGCGGCGCTGTGCCTCGTGGATTATCACACGCTGGCGCGCTGGTCGTTCGTCGCGTATTGGGCGATGATCATCTGCCTGGTCGCAGTGCTGATCCCCCATGTCGGCTCGATGCGCTATGGCGCGCGGCGGTGGATTGACCTGGGCTTTTTCCAGTTCCAGCCAAGCGAATTTGCGAAGCTGGCATTCATCCTACAAGTTGCCAACTTTTTGAGCCGTCCACCGGACGAGCTGAAGCAGCCGCAGATTTTCTGGCAGGGCATGGGCTACATGATGCTGCCGTTCCTGCTGATCTTGAAGGAGCCGGACCTGGGATCGGCGCTCGTTCTCCTGCCGACCGGCTTGATGATGATGCTGGTGGCGGGCACGCCGCGAAAATTCCTGTTCCGCCTCGTGGGCATCGTGGGGCTGCTGGCGACGTTGTTCGTCGTGGACATCAAATTTCTGCCGGCGCGCTGGCAGGTGCCGATGCAGGAATACCAGCGCAACCGCCTGTTGATTTATTTTGACCGCAACTACACAGATTTTGCTCCGCCGGACGCCACGCCGGCGGAGTTGCAACGCCTCCGGCAAAGACAGTCGGACGATGGATATAACATCCGTCAGGCGTTGATCTCCGTCGGCTCCGGTGGGCTGCTCGGAAAAGGCTGGCGGCAAGGAACCCAGAATGCCTTGGGTTACCTGCCGCGGGCAGTGGCACACAACGACTTCATTTTCTCCGTGATTGCCGAGGAGGAGGGGTTCGTTGGCGGCGTGATCATCCTCACGCTGTATGCGGTGGTCCTCTTCACCGGACTGAGGATCGCCGGCCAGGCGCGCGACCGCCTGGGCAAGCTCGTGGTGGTGGGCGTCGTGACGCTCATCTTCAGCCACGTCTTCATAAATATCGGCATGAACATTCGCATCATGCCCGTGACGGGTGTGCCACTGCCGCTGTTATCATACGGCGGATCTTCAGTGCTGTGCTCGTTGATCGCCGTGGGCTTGATGCAAAACATACACATCCATCGAAAGAAATACTGACATGAGCAACAATAACTTCTCGCGGCGCCGCCGCGGAATGCGCTTCAAGCCCAAGGGCGGGCTGGGCAACGCTCAACAAAAAACTGACCGCGATGCCGTCGAGGCGCGCGCGGACGTGGTGACGGAACAAGGCGGTTCCGAACGCGTTTTTGAGAAACGCCACCTGCATGAAATCGAACGGGCCGAGAACATCGCCGCCGGTTTGCCGCCGGACGGAAAAACCGAGACCGCCACAGAAAGCACCGGGCCGGCCCATGAACCGGGCCAAAGCCACACCCATCCGCCCAAGGCCCCGGTCGTGCCGGTCGCGGAGGAAAAGTTTGAGCCGGTGAAAATCCCCGAACAGCCGAAAGGTTTGATCGAGACCATCACCACCGCCGCCAGCAACATTGTCAAAAAAGTCCAGCGGCTCATCCGTCCGGAAAAGAAGATCCACAAGGAAGTCATCATCAACGCCGAAACGCTCGAAACGCGCGTCGCGGTTACCGAAGACGGCAAGCTGGAGGAATTCAACATCGAACGCACGACCGAGGAACGCCTCGTCGGCAGCATCTTCAAGGGCAAGGTGCGCAACCTCGAGGACGGCCTCAAAGCCGCGTTCGTGGACATCGGCTTCGAGAAGAATGCATTTCTGCATTACTGGGACATCGTGCCCAACCAGTTCGACAGCGGCGTGGAAATCGTCGAGCGCGAAGGCAAGAAGCGCGACCGCCCGAAAATCACGCAGAAGGACATCCCGCGCCTTTACTCGCCCGGCTCGGACATCATCGTGCAGGTCACGAAAGGCCCCATCGGCACCAAAGGTCCGCGCGTCACGACCAACCTCGTGCTGCCCGGCCGTTTCCTCGTGCTGCTGCCCAACTCGGATCAATCCGGCATCTCCCGCAAGATTGAAAACGTCGAGGAACGCAAGCGTCTGAAGAAAATCCTGCGCCAGTTGCACATTCCCGACGGCATGGGCGTCATCATGCGCACCGCCGGCGAAGGCCAGCAGTTGCGTTACTTCGTGCGCGACCTCGCATTCCTCATCGAGGAATGGACCAGCGTGCAGGAAAAAATCAAGAAGCAGCCGATGGCCACCTGCGTGTTTCAAGAGCCGGACCTGATCGAGCGCACTGTGCGCGACTTCCTCACCGAGGACGTGGAACGCATCGTCGTGGACAATCAAAAGGCCCACGACAGGATGCGCGACATGATCTCCAAGATCTCCAAGCGTTCGGCCAGCAAGATCAAGTTCTATACCGAGGCGCAGCCGATCTTCGACCGGTTCAACGTGAGCAAGCAACTGGAAAACACCTTTTCGCGCCAGGTGCATTTGAAAAGCGGTGGTTACATCGTCATTGATGAAACCGAGGCGCTCGTGGCGATTGACGTGAACACCGGCCGGCACAAGGGTGGCAAGGATCAGGAAGCGCTCATCCTCAAGGTGAACCTCGAGGCGGCGGAGGAAATCTGCCGCCAGCTCCGTCTGCGCAACATGGGCGGGCTCATCGTGCTGGACTTCATTGACATGAAAGGCGGACGCGACCGCCAGCAGGTTCACACGCGGATGCGCGATGGTTTGCGCCGCGACAAGGCCAAGACCCACATCCTGCCCATCTCGCAGCTCGGCCTCATGGAGATGACCCGTCAACGTCACAGCGAAAGCGTCCGCGCCGCCGTTTATGACGACTGTCCGTATTGCAAAGGCCGCGGCAAAGTGAAAAGCACCGTGACCATGAGCGTGGAAATCCAGCGCAAGCTCCAGGAAATCCTCAAAAAACGCACACGGGACGAGAACGACTTCCAGCTCCGCATCGTCGTCAATCCCACTGTGCTGGACCGGCTCCGCACCGAGGACGAGAAACATCTCATCGAGATGGAGAAACGCTACTTCGGCAAGCTGTCGTTCCGGGCGGACACCGGCATGCACGCCGAACAGTTCAAGATCGTGAACGTGGAGACGAACGAAGAACTCGCCAGCGTCGGCGCGTAATCCAAATCATCAAACACAAACGCCTCGCGAGAAATTGCGGGGCGTTTTTATTTTGGCAAGCTGCAAAGAAAGCAACCTGTTCTCATGTTGGGCGGCATCGTCACTTCTTACTTTGCACCCAATCGCTTTGAATAACATAAGGATGCCGCCTGGCTGCATACCAACCAAACGGGAATGCCTCTACAGCTCTTACGATGGCACGAGCTGTTCCCACATCTGGGTCGGCATCAAGATATAGCCTCCAGGGCGACGGATTGGTTGGCACTGGAACCGTAAAACTTGCCGACGCACCGCTATCGAGCATCGCCTGCCATCTTGGCCAATTTGAACTGTCATAAACCAAGTTTTCGACCATGGGTCGTCTGACTAGAATTATTGAAGAACTCAGGTTCGTGACTGAAAATACTGCCAGCCGGATGCTTGCATTTTCAATATTGGTGTAGCCGAAAAATGTGAGTGCAACATTGGCACGGCTAAGAGGCTTCAGAGGTAGCTGGGAAATGACAAATATCAACAAGCCTGCTAATAGGACGACAAGACTCATTCCAAAAACCCGTAACAACACCCTAAACTTGGAGATTGGTTTTTGTGGCTCATCCGGTTTCACATCCCCGACGCTATTTTCGCCGCGCCTGCCTGTCGAGTCGAATTTAAAGCATTTTAGACAGAATTAACCGGATTATCAGGATTGGGCTTCCCGGCTTTTAATCCTGACAATCATGTCAATCCTGTCTCAATTTTCTGGCCGGAAAGGAAGGTGCGGCTGCGCCCCTTTTAGATTGCCTCGAACGCGGGGCGGGGTAACTTGTCCATCATCACATGAAGACTTTATTTGCAGTTTTGCTGGCAGCGCTGTTTGCCTCCCGGGCGGCGGCGCAGGTGAAGGTGGATCTGTCGCTGGATCAGGACCAGTTTCTGCCGAGCGAAATGTTGATCCTGACGGTAAAGATCACCAACCGTTCCGGCCAGCAACTGCACCTGGGCGAAGATCCGGCCTGGCTGACGTTCAACGTGGAGTCCACGGATGGATTTCTGGTCATCAAGAACGCCGAGGTGCCGGTGGTCGGGCCGTTCGACTTGGAATCGTCGCAGATGGCCATCAAGCGGGTGGATTTGGAGCCGTATTTCCAGATGACCAAGCAAGGGCATTATAAAGTGACCGCGACGCTGCGCATCAAGGACTGGGCGGCGCAGGTGGCGAGCGCGCCCAAGATGTTTGACATCATCAACGGTGCGAAATTGTGGGCGCAGGATTTCGGGGTGCCCAACGGCACGAACCGCGCACCAGAGGCGCGCAAATACACGCTGGAACAGGCGAACTACCTGGCCGAACAATTGCGGCTGTATGTGCAGGTGAGCGACCCGTCGGAGGCGGTGGTCTATAAGGTGACCGCGCTGGGACCGATGGTGTCGTTCAGCCACACGGAGGCGCAGGTGGATCGTTTCAGCCGGCTCAAGGTGCTCTGGCAGACGGGTGCGCAGACGTTCAGCTATTCGGTGGTGAACCCGGACGGCTCGGTGGCAGAGCAACAAACTTATGATAATTTCACCTCCCGCCCACGCCTGGTGTTGAACGGCGACGGCGACGTGGTGGTGCTGGGTGGCACGCGACGCTTGAAGCCATCGGAGTATCCGGTGGTGAGATCGCCCAACGAACTGCCGCCCATGACCAAGCCGGCTACGCCGCCGGCAGCCCCAAAACAGCCGTAATTTGGCAGGATTCAGGCAAAACCCCGGCAACCGGTTTTCCCGGCCAGACTAGGATTGTCTTACTTTCACCTTGCTATCAGCGGCGTTTTCCTTATTCTGCACCCTGCCTGAACGCCGCGTGTGCGGATGTTCAATTAAGGCTGAGAAAAGTCGTTTAACCAAGAACCTAACCTTTAACCTCCGTTGCTTTGCAGCGTTCGTTAGTTTAGGCAATGGAGTCTTCAAATTTCCCCGTCGTGGGAAATCGAAAAGCCTCCCCGCAGTTCAGAACCGTTTAGTTATGTTAACCATGGAACAAGCCCTGAAATCGGGCACCAAGCTCGTCACCCAAGGCGAGATCGTCACCGGCACCGTCATCGAAGTCCGCGCCAAGGAAGCCCTTGTGGACATCGGCTACAAGAGCGAAGGCGTCGTCCCGCTCAATGAATTTCTGGAACCCGAATCCGTCAAGGTCGGCAGCGAAATTGACGTGTTGATCGAGAAGCTCGAAAACAAGGAGGGCACCGTCGTCCTCTCGCACGAGAAGGCGGAATTCAAGAAGAACTGGGAGCGCATCCTCTCCATCTGCAACGAAGGCGGCCGCGTTACCGGCAAGGTCAAAGCCGTCGTCAAGGGCGGTCTCATCGTCAATGTGGGCGTCGAGGCGTTTTTGCCGTCGTCCCAGCTCGACGTGATCACGCCGAAGAATCTCCAGTCATTCGTCGGCAACAGCTACGAATTCAAGGTCGTCAAGATCAACCAGGAACGCCAGAACATCGTTCTCTCGCGCCGCGAACTCATCGAAGCCGAGCGCAACGAGAAGCGCGGCAAGCTGCTGGCCGAAATGACGCCCGGCGACATCCGCAAGGGCACGGTCAAGAACATCACCGATTTCGGCGCGTTCATTGATCTCAATGGCTTGGACGGCTTGCTCCACATCACCGACATGAGCTGGGGCCGTTTGGGCCATCCGTCGGAAGTGTTAAAAGTTGGCCAGGAACTCGACGTGGTCGTCCTCGACGTGAACAAGGAAAAGGAACGCGTCAGCCTCGGCCTCAAGCAGAAGATGGCCAATCCGTGGGACAACATCGAAGCGAAATTCCCCATCGGCACCAAGGTCAAGGGCAAGGTCGTCAGCCTCGTGCCTTACGGCGCGTTTGTGCAGCTCGAACCCGGTGTCGAAGGCCTTGTCCACGTCACCGAACTTTCCTGGACCAAGCGCGTCGCCAAACCGAGCGATGTCCTCAAGCAGGATCAGGAACTCGAAGCCGTCGTGCTTGGCATCAACCGCGACGAACAGAAGATTTCCCTCGGCGTCCGCCAGTTGGAAAGCAATCCGTGGGACAATGCCGAAACGAAATACACCGTCGGCACCAAGGTCAAGGGCAAGGTCCGCAACCTCACCAGCTACGGCGCGTTTGTCGAACTGGAAGAAGGCATCGACGGTATGGTTCACGTCTCCGACATGTCCTGGACCCGCAAGATCAATCACCCCTCCGAAATGCTCAAAAAGGGCGACGAAGTGGAAGCCAACGTGCTCGAAGTGGATCGCGCCAACCAGCGCATCGCGCTCGGCATGAAGCAGCTCGAAGTGGATCCGTGGTCCAACATCGAGACGCTCTACAAAGTCGGCGACCTCGTGCAAGGCAAGGTCACCAAGCTCGCCAGCTTCGGCGCGTTTGTCGGCTTGCAGCACGAAATTGACGGCCTCGTTCACATCTCGCAGATCAGCGAGGAACGCGTGGACAAGATCAAGAACGTCCTCAAAGTCGGCCAGGATGTCAGCGCCCGCGTGGTGAAAATTGACCGCAACGAACGCCGCATCGGTCTCTCCATCAAGGCCGCCGCCTACACCGACGAACAGCTCAAGGAAGAACAGAAGATTCTCGACGCGCTCAAGCCCGGCGAAGACCTCGTGGCCTTGCAACACGCCTTCGACGCCCTCGACGACGTCAAGGTTTCAGAATAAGCCTCAAAAAAGCAAAACGGCGGACTGGCAACAGTCCGCCGTTTTTTTATTTTGCAAGGCAACCTCCATGCCATTTCCATGTCGCATGCAATAAAAGCGCGTAGAGTTTGAATTGATTTGAATTCTGCCGTCGCTTCCGTAAAGTCAAACCCAAGGAATTCCTTCCTTATGAATTTTCCCATTTCATTCCGGCCAAAACTGGTTGACACGTTGAAAGATTATTCGGCGCAAAAGTTTTATGCTGATGCAATGGCGGGTTTCATGGTTGGCATCGTGGCGCTGCCGCTTTCAATGGCATTGGCGATTGCGTCAGGCTTGAAACCAGAAATCGGGATTTTCACTGCGATCATCGGCGGCCTTTTGGTTTCGGCACTTGGCGGTTCGCGCGTGCAGATTGGTGGTCCGGCCGGCGCATTCGTGCCTTTGCTCGCACCGATTGTGATCAGGCACGGGCCGGAAGCTCTGGTTGTCTGCGCGATGATGGCTGGCGTGATTTTATTCATATTGGGCGCAAGCAAACTGGGGGTGCTCATCAAATTCATTCCATTCCCTGTCGTCACTGGATTCACGAGCGGCATCGCCATCATTATCATCAGCACGCAAATCCACGACTTCTTCGGACTGCAAAACAAGCTGCCGCCGGACTTCATCGGCAAGGTGCGTTTGCTTGCAGAAAATTTTCAACCGAATTGGGCGACGGTGGTTCTCGCAACGCTGGCGACGCTGGCCATATGGTTTTGGCCAAAAAAAATTGGCCGCTATGTTCCCGGCTCGATTGTCATCGTCATTCTTGCAGCAGCCGCCTCGGTGTTTTTCCACTTCAACGAGCGATTTGGAATTCAAACGCTCGGCACGGCGTTTGGTGAAATGCCAGGCCGTTTGCCAACGCCGCACTGGCCGTCGCTGCCGTTTGACGAGTGGCGCGCATTGCTGCCAGCAGCGTTGACAATTGCGGTCTTGGGATCAATTGAATCACTGCTTTCGGCGGTGGTTTCGGACGGCATGATTGATGACCACCATGACTCGAATCAGGAATTGATGGGGCAGGGAATCGCAAACATCACCGTGGGAATTTTCAGCGGAATGCCGGCGACGGGCGTCATCGCACGCACGGCGGCGAACGTCCGTTGCGGCGGACAAACGCCGGTGGCTGGAATCACTCATTCATTGACGTTGCTGGTGATTCTGCTCGTGGCCGCGCCGATGGCAAAAAACATTCCGCTCGCGGCCTTGAGCGCGGTGCTGGTGGTAGTGTCTTTGCGGATGGGAGAGTGGCATCAATTCGTGCGTTTGAAACGCTGGCCGAAAAGCGACGTGATGATTTTTATTTGTGCGTTCAGTTTGACCGTCGCGGTGGATTTGCCAACGGCGGTTGGGGCTTCGCTGATTCTGGCGTCGGCATTGCTCGTAAAACGACTTTCCGAAGCCACGCAAGTGAACAATGAGGTCGCGCAAGCGAGTTCGCCGGGACAAACCGTTGCGGACAAGAAAATCCCCGCAGGCGTCATGGTGTTCCGTATTTTCGGCGCGTTTTTTTTCGGCGCGGCGGACAAACTGGAAACCTCACTTCGCCAGGCGGGTCAATTGCCTGAAGTTTTGATTTTGAGGATGCGCGACGTGCTGGCCTTGGACGCAACCGGCCTCGACGCGCTGGAAGATTTGCTGGAAAAATTGCGGATAGACAAAAAGGAACTGATTTTGTGCTCGCCGCATTCACAACCGCTCTTCGCGCTGACGCAGGCGGGCTTCATTGAGCGGCTTGGCGCGGATAATATATGCGGTGACATTGATTCTTCGCTTGAACGCGCGCGGAAAATTCTGGTGGATAAAAATAACAAACGGCAATAAGACGCTAGAAATAACTTCCAAGCGCCGCACGCCTGTTAATGGATGCAAAAACAGTTGATTGTGATTTTATTGTATTGGGCGGGGTGGCAATCGCGGGAATTTTGATCATGCCTTTTGGTTGGATCATAGGCTTTTGACCCGCGCCGACCATATTTCCAATCATGCTCGCGCACCTGAAAGATTAAATCATTGTGCATTTTCACAATGACTTGTGGCGGTAATGCAGGATTTTGAACTCTAGTTCGTCGCGCAATTCTTCGATCAAATCAAACTTGTCCTCGAACGATGGAAAGAACGCGTCACCGCCGGCCACCTCGCGTTTCACCAGCGTCAGGTAAAGGTCGGAGCACAGCGGCAACGCCTGTTCGTATATCTGCGCGCCGCCGGCGATGAAAAATTCCAACGGCGAACTCGCCGGATCCAGCTTCAGGAAATCTTTGATGATGCGCAAATCCACCGCCGCCGCGCCACCGACCCTGGGCAGTTCAAACTGATGTGGCTTGTCAGGCAAGTGCGTCTTCCCCCGCCCCACCCACGCCTTGCCGAAGGTTTCCGGAAAATCCC
>Ga0310811_10002468_pt1 | contig 23173 bp, 18 predicted proteins | sample YCmetagenome_FD_207642 | JGI IMG/M metagenome (GOLD analysis project Ga0310811, IMG submission 207642) | Soil microbial communities from experimental microcosm in Duke University, North Carolina, United States - YC | ecosystem: Engineered > Artificial ecosystem > Soil microcosm > Unclassified ... | reverse complement strand
CGGTTTGCTCGAACTCATCGAGAACCGCGGCCACCTGCGCAAACTGGCCGGCTATCCGCTGCTCTGCGCCCTGTTGTGCGCGCTGCACCAGGACCGCCGGGCCACGCTGCCGACCAACCGTATGGAGCTGTACGAGGTGGCGCTGCAGATGCTCGTCGAGCGGCGCGACGTGGAACGACGGATCGACACGATTGACGGCCTCGGCCGCACCGAGAAGCTGTTGCTGCTCGGCGACCTGGCCTACTGGCTGATCCGCAACGGCTACACCGACGTCGAGGTGCCGCGCGCGATCTACCGCATTTCCCAGCGGCTCCAGGCGATGCCGCAGGTCAAGGCCAGTATCCAGGACGTGTACCGGAATCTGCTGGAACGCTCCGGCCTGCTGCGCGAGCCGGTCGACGGCCGCGTCGACTTCGTGCACCGCACGTTCCAGGAGTACCTGGCCGCGCAGGACGCCATGAACACCGACGATGTGGGCACGGTCGTGCAGAACGCCCACCTCGACCAGTGGCACGAGGTCGTGGTGATGGCCGTCGGGCACGCGTCGCAGAAGCAGCGGGAGGAGCTGCTCGGCAAGCTGATCGAGCGCGGCGACCTGCACCTGCTCGTGTTGGCGTCGATGGAGACCGCGCCGGAGATGAACGCCGACCTGCGACGGGAGATCCAGGTCAAGACGCTGCGCCTGCTGCCGCCCGACTCCATGCACAAGGCCAAGGCGATCGCCTCGGCCGGCCCGTACGTGCTGGACCTGCTGGCCAACTGCCAGCCGAGGACGATCGACGAGGTCACCGCGACCATCCGCGCACTGGCCGAGACGCGTCTGGAGGAGGCGCTGCCGGTGATCGCCCGCTTCGCCTCCGACTCCCGCAATCCCGTCTTCGACGAGATCGTCCAGTGCATGTTCCTGTTCGACGAGGCGACCTACGGCGAAGCCGTGCTGGCCAAGTCGACGCGCACGCACCTGTGGGTGTCGGACGAGCTCAGGCTCATCGCGTCGAAGTACCTACCCGCGCTGAACCAGCTCGACCTGCCCCAACCGGCCGACACCGCCAGGGACCCCGGCCTCTACCGCGCCCTGCCGCAGGCCTCCACGTTGCGCCTGCACGAGTGGCAGGAAGCGGATCTCCGACTGATCACCACCAGCCTGCGGAGCGAGAACCTCGGCCTCTACGAGATGACACTGACCGATCTCCGGTCGCTGGACTTCATGGAGTCGGTGGTCGAGCTCCGACTGGAGAACACTCGGCTGGGTTCGTTCGACGGCATCGAGCGGTGGCGGGACTCCCTGCAACGGGTCTCGTCGGTCGGGCTCGTTCGGGTCGATCAAGGGCTGTTGAACGAGCTGCGGGCCAGGATGCCGCACGTGACCGTGACGCCGTGACAAATCGATCGCCGGCCGGCCCGAACGAGGGTTAGCCTCCGGCGATGTCCGTCACGGCAGCCGATCTCGAGCACACTGTCCGCCTGGCCGTCGCCACACTGCGCGAAGCGCGGGGCGATTGGGAGTCGAAGGCCGGTCCGCTGGAATGGACCTGTTGGGAGACGACAGAACACATCGCCGACAACTTCTTCTTCCATGCGGCACAGGTGGCACCAGGCATGCCTTGGACCGACCGATCGGTGCCGTTCGCGTGGAACCAGCTGCGCAAGGGCGGTCCGGGGCTGGTGATCTTCGCCGACCGCAAGGCGGGGCCGGACGGCCTCATTCAGGTGGTGGACGCCTGCGGCGGCATGATGGTGGCGATACTGCGGACCACGCCGGGCGAGGTGCGGGCCTTCAACGACACGGGAGTGCTTACGCCCGAAGGGTTCGCGGCGCTCACGGTCGCGGAGACGTTGCTGCACATGGACGACGTGGCCAAGGGGCTGCACCTCGCCTGGCAGCCGCCGGCGGAGTTGGCGGCCAAGGTCCTGGACCGCTTCTTCCCCGACGCCCCAACGGAAACCGACCGGTGGACGACACTGCTCTGGGCGGCCGGCCGGGGCGACCTGGACGGCCACGAACGCCCGACGGAGTGGGATTACGCGCTATCTGGTCACTGAATACCCGTCCCGCTCACGCATCCTCCAGATCCACGGTCTTGGTCAGCGCTTCGTTCGCGTCGATCTCCGCGCGCAGCCGCTCCAGGCGGGCCCGTGCCCCACGAAGCGCGTCCGAGCCGAGCAGCAGCCGCAGGGGCGGAACCTCGGCGTCGACGGCAGTCGCGATCGCCGCCGCGGCGCGCGCGGGGTCGCCGGGCTGGCGGCCGGACACGGCCAATGTCGACTCGCGCCGCTTGCCAGCGGTCTGCTCGTAGTCGTCCAGACGGACCGGCGACTGATGCATCGAAGCACCGGCCCACTGCGTGCGGAGGCCACCAGGTTCCGCGATCGTGACCGATATGCCCAGCGGTGCCACCTCCGCCGCCAACGACTCGGAGAGACCTTCGAGCGCGAACTTCGTGGCGTGGTAGTAGCCGGTCACGGGGAAGGCGGCCAAGCCGCCGAAGGACGAAACGTTGACGATCCGGCCCGATCGGCGGGCCCGCATGCCGGGCAGGACGGCTTTGAGGACTGTCACGACACCATGCACGTTCGTGTCGTACAGCGCACGCACCGCGTTGTCCTCGCCTTCTTCGATGGCGGCGAGGTAGCCGTAGCCGGCGTTGTTCACCAGCACGTCAATGCGCCCGAACGTCTGTTCGCAGGCCCGGACGGCCTCGGTCACCGACTCGGGGTCGGTCACGTCGAGATCCAGGGCCAGCGCACGGCCGCCGAACCCGGCGGCGAGGTCGGTCACGGCCGCCCGATCACGCGCCGTGACCGCCACGCGGTCGCCTCGCTCGAGCGCGTGCCGGGCCATGGCCTCGCCGAGACCGCTGGAACATCCGGTGATCAGCCAGACCGGAGCATGCTTCGTCACGTCAACCATGGATCCAGCACAACATCTCGTCCGGCGTCCAACCACACCCCTGTGAGGCTGGCTCTCACAGGGTCGGTTTCGCGCACCGGGCGATCACGGATGGTAATGTCGGCGACGATGGCAGACGACAACCGGCTCGGCCAGTTCCTGCGCAGCCGCCGGGACAAGATCGACGCCACCAGCGCCGGCGTCGTCGACAGCACGCGGCGGCGGGTCAAAGGCTTGCGGCGGGAAGAACTGGCGCTGCTGGCCGGACTCAGCCCCTCGTACTACACCCGGATCGAACAGGGCCGCGACCGCAACCCCTCCCGCGAAGTGCTGGCGGCACTGGCTCAAGTCCTCCGCCTGGACGACACCGAACGGGCCTACCTGTGGTCCCTGGCCAATCCGTCCCTGGCGGCGACGAGCGACACCGGCTCCGTCCACACCGTACGGCCCGGTGTGCGGCACCTGCTGCGGCGCTGGAGCGACCTCCCGGCGTTCGTCGTCGGCCCCACCCGCGACGTGCTGGCCGCCACCGACCTCGCCGCCCGGGTCAACCCGGCCTGGAGTCCGGGGCACAACCTCGTCGAGTTCACCTTCCTCGATCCGCGTGCGCACACGGTCTATCCCGACTGGCAGGAGATCGCCGGGCAGGCCGTGGCCGGACTGCGTGCGGTCGCGCCGGCCCACCGCGGGGAAGTCGACGAGTTCGTGACGACCCTGCTCGAGAAGAGCGAGACTTTCCGGGTCCTGTGGGACTCTCACGACGTCTACGAGCGCGTGGTCGGCGAGAAACGACTGCACGTCGACGGGATCGGCGTTCTCCGGCTCAGTTTCGAGACGTTCGCCGTCACCGGGCACGAGGGTCACGTGCTGTACGTCTATTTTCCCCAGCCGGGCAGTCCCGACGACGCGGCCCTACGCGCCTTGGGTTCGGCGGGATCCTGAGGGGCTCACCGTGCGGAGCCGGGCGTTCACCTCTCGTGGTAAGCGGTTTCCGCGACGGTGGAATTACCTACACCCGCCCCGACTTTCGTCGGCCCGCCTTGCCCTCGCGCGCCTTGAAAACCTTTGCCGCCACTGCGTTTCATAGCGGGGCCGAGAACCGCCGCTCGTCGCGGCCGTCCGGCACCGTCATGGAATGGAGTTGCAGTGCCGAGCAAGGAAGAGCTGAAGGCGGCCATTCACGCCGCCTTCGAGTCGGTGGTCGCCGACGGGACGAGCTACACCAAGGTGTACGCCTCCGAGATGAAGCAGAAGAACTACATCGTGTTCCGCACGACCACCGTCAGCAACTTCGCCGTCGGCTTCAAGCCGGGGCGGACCGAGCTGGTCATCGTGCCGCTCGACGAGAACAAGGGCGTGATCACCGCGGGCACGCCGCTGACCGTCACCGACGCCAACCGCGCCTCGGTCAAGCGCCGCGACCTGCAGGGCCGCACCGTCATCAAGACCACCGACGGCCAGACGTTCAAGCTGTCCGTGCTGCCGTCCGTGCCGAAGCTGATGGCCGCCGCCTACCAGCTGCCGGTCGACCAGAAGGCCGAGTACGAGGCGTTCGTCGCGGTGCGGGACACCATCACCGCATCGTGATCACGGCATAGCGCGGGCCCCGGCGGACACCCCGCCGGAGCCCGCGCTCATGCCGGTGCGGGGTCTCACGACACATGACATGTCGATCTTGTGCGACCTGGGGGTTTCTCGGCTGTCTTCGACTTCATGACCCCGGGCAGCGGGGACCATTCCCGCCGCGGTTCCGTTGCACCTCAGGCTGGTTCGTTCCGGCGCGACCTGCATGGCTACTACTCGACGGACGGTCGGAACTGGGCGACGGTCGGCACCGCGACCCTGCGGGGCAGGCCGCGATCCAGGCGGCTGGGCGAGTGCGCGTGGGCGGGCTACGACCGGCGGCGGGAGTGGCACGCGAACCTGCGGCCACAGCAGCAGCCGAGAACCGGGTCGTCCGGTCAGGCCCGGTTCAGTTGCCACTGCTGGTTGGCCCCGCCGTTGGCGGCCCACTGCACGACCTGCGCCCCGTCGCTCGTCGCCGCACCGTAGACGTCCGCAACCAGTCCGCTGTCGTGGCTGACGATGGTGTAGTAGCCGTTGCCGGTGGACCGCAGGTACCACATCTGGTTGGTGCCGCCGTTGGCCGTCCACTGCTGCAGTTGCAGCCCGGCCGTGCTGCTGGCGCCGTTGACGTCGAGCACCTTTCCACTCGCGACGTACTGGAGGGTGTAGGAGCCGTCAGAGGCCGTGGCGACGGTCCAGGTGCCGGTGCCGCTCTGCTGCACCACCTTGGCACCGTCCGCGGTGGAGTTGTCCGCGACAGCGAGCGGCTTGCCGCTGTTGCGGTTGACGATGCGGTAGTTGCCCGGCGCGGGTCCGTCTCCGCCGCTTCCGGCGAGGTTGAAGTACTCCACCGCGTCGGTGAAGACGGGGCTACCGGACTTCGTGGTCGACAGCTGCAGGTACACGCGGTTGCCGGTGGCCGGGGTGGTGAAGGACACCGGCTGGGTGACCCGCGAGCCGAGCGGGACGGTCAGGGTCAGGCTTCCGGACGCGACGACCGCGCCGTCCGGCGCGTCGAGCCGCGCCGTCCAGGTGAAGCCCACCGAAGTGTCGGCGAGGTCGTCGTTGAAGACGGTGATGTTGCGGGTGACCGTGGCGTTCCGGGCGTAGTTGGGCACGGCCTGTGGCAGAGGGAACGTGCCGTTGGAGTCCGAGACGCCGGAGGCCGACCAGAACGGCAGGTCGACCGCGGCCACCGGGTTGAACGCCGCCTGCACGCGCTGGATCTGCGGGTTGCTCCAGGGATCCGGGAGGTTGTCCGCGCCGTAGATGGGGCGACCGCCCTCCTCCGGGGTGAAGTCGGTGGTGCGCACTCCGGGCACGACGCCGGCCCACGCGGACAGCAGCGTGTACGGGCGCAGGTCGGTGGCGTTCTTGCCGCGCTTGGCCAGGGTTGCCGTGGCGAACCACTCGAAGCCCTGCTTGTTGTTGCATGCCGGCCAGATGTACTCGCCCTCGCCGTCGGGCCGCCCGTTCACGGTGATCAGGCCCTCCCCGTACCTGCCGAAGCCGTCGACGTAGTGCGGGAACACCGCGAAGTTGGCGTACGTCATCCCGGGATACCCGGTGAGATTCCCGCCGGTGCCCAGCTCGACACTGACCGGCCGGGTGCCGTCGGCGCCGTTGATCGCCGCGTACAGGTCCTTCTCGAACTGTTCGGAGTCCTGGCCGCTCTGGTTCGGCTCGTTGGCCTGACTCCAGCGGATGACCGCGGGGTGGTTGCGGTCGCGCAGGACCAGCGCACGGGCGTGGTTGACCATGTTGTCGTGCCCGGCGTTCCAGTCCTGCCCGGCCTGGGAGCCGCGGATCGCGGTCTCGTCGATGATCATCAGGCCCATCTCGTCGGCGGTATCCACCATGTACGGGCTGGCGGGCTCCTGGTGGATGCGCACCACGTTGAAGTTCAGCCGCTGGTAGTTGTCCACCGCCTGCGGCCAGCCGCCGTTGTTCGACGAAGGGGGCAGGAAGCCGGGCAGGGTGTCGTAGGCGTCGCCCTTGCCGCCGTTGTTGATCCGGTCGTAGTCGGCGCCCTGGAGGTTGTCGCCGCGGAAGTTCACGCGCACGCCGTTGAGGTAGTAGTAGTCACCGTTCTGGGTGGCCTCCCGGAAGCCGAACCGGTACGTGGCGTCGCTGGTGTGCCCGTCATCGGTGACGGCATGCACCGTCAGCCGGTGTAGCTGCGCCTGGTACCCCGACCGGTACGGCACGTTGGGCCACCAGTACGAGGTGCTGTCGAGGTTCCACGCGACCGGCCCGACGGTCACGGTCGCGGTCGAGTGGGCTGCCACGGTGACCGTACGGCTGGGCAGTTCCGGGTAGCTGAAAGCCGTTCCGTTGTTGGACGACAGCGACCCGGTCAACGTCACCGACCGGGAACTGTCCGACGTGTTACGCACCGACACGTCGTAGCTCAACGTCTTGTTCGCCACCGACGTACGCACGAATGTGTCGCTGACGTACACCGCCGGGTATGTCCGCAGGAACGCCGAACGGTAGATCCCCTGGGGGACCGCCTCGGACCACTCGGCGGCGTCGGGCACCAGGTACCGGCCGTTGGATGCCTTCAACGCGCCGCGGCCCTTCACGTCGACGCTGATCGTGTGGGTGCTGCCGGGGGCCGCGTAGGCGGTGATGTCGAAATTCGACGGCGTGAACGCCGTGGTCTGCGTCGCCACCACCCGGCCGTCGACCGACAGCGTCGCCTGGTGATTGACCGCCCCGAACTCGATCCACGTCGACTGCGGCTGACCCGAGTCGGGCACGGTGATGTTGCGCGAGTACACCGCCTCGTTCACGTCGGTGAAGCCCTGCTTGTACCAGCCGCCGCCGGGCACGGTGATCGAGGTCGCCCCCCGACCCGTCGGCGCGAAACTCCACGTCCCGGCCAGGTCGACCGAGGCGATCGCGGCGGCGCCGGCAGCTGCGGCTGGCTGTGTTGCGACGGCCGGCTGTGCCGCGGCGGCGGGTTGTACCGTGTCGATGATCGCGAGGAGTGCGACGCCGGCCAGCGCTGCGCGGGCGAAGCGCTGGGACAGCGTGCGAGGGCTGTTCTGACGCATCGAGAAATCCCTTTCGCGGGTGTCGCGTCTACGGGGATATATTGATCATCGGACCCGTCGTCACTACCGCCGGGGTCGCCGAAATGGAGGGGTCCACTATGGACTCGCCTACCGGCTCCATGCCCGCGGAGCAGGGCATCGGTCGGCAAGCAATCGTGTTCGAACCGGTTCGAACGGAACGATAAGCGGGGTCGACTCGTGGCGTCAAACATGTCTATGGCTTGCAACGAAAGAAGAGCGCGATCCGCGAAACTTACAACTGGATGGCCTGGGCGAGCGTGATCACGTACGGCGTGCCGACGTGATCTGTGTGCCCGACGGGTCTACGGCAAGATCGTGAGGTACCCGGATGGTGGCGGCCTGACCGCCTCGGGACGGGCCCGCCGAGAACAGGCCCGCGTGCGGGCCGGCAGCAAGCGAGCGAGCCACCTTGTCGGCTCAGGGCGCGGGCACGGCACCGATCTGCTGCATCACCCCGAGGAGATCGGGCTGACCCGCTCCTTGATGATCTTTCCGTCTGGCGCATGAAACTCGGCATTCGGGGCGATGACCTCGCGGGCAAGATCCTCGTCAGCTGTGTTGATGAACTCGACGAAGCGACTCATGACGGATTCGGTGGACTGCGCCGCCGTGTCTCGGAGCTGATGGGCTACACCCGGCCGATGAGCGACGGCAGCCTGTACCCGGCGATCAAGCGTCTTGCCGCGGCGGGCCTGCTGGAGCGGCGCGCGGACCCCGCGGGAGGTGCGGCCCGCTACGTACTGAACGTCACCGCCGCCGGACGCGCCGACCTGCTCAAGCGGCTTCGCACGCCGGCTGACCACGAGGGCGACCGGCCGCTGCGCGCCAAGGACATGACCGATCCCTACCGGCGCGGCATGCTGCTGACCGCCCGCGCCATCAACAGCGCCGAACGCACCTGGTTGCACCAGGTTCTCGACGGCGACCGGCCGACCGCCACGCGCGCCGAGACCGATCCCCCTACGCTCGAAAACCCGTCAGCCGATCGAACCCGAAGGTAGCCGCTCATGCTTGCGTCCTGGTACGACCGCCAAGGCCCCGCCGCCGACGTGCTGCGTGTCGGCGAACTGCCCGACCCCACCCCCGGCCCAGGCGAGGTGCGCGTTCGCGTCACCGTCTCCGGGGTCAATCCCGGCGACACCAAGAAGCGACGCGGTTGGCTCGGCTCCTCGATGCCCTTCCCGCGGGTGATCCCGCACAGCGACGCCGCCGGGATCGTCGACGCCGTGGGCGAGGGGGTGGACGAATGCCGCGTCGGACAGCGGGTGTGGACCTACGGCGCCCAGTCGTACCGGCCCTTCGGCACGGCCGCCCAGTACACCGTCGTACCCGCAGGCCTGGCCGTCCCGCTGCCCGACCACCTCAGCGACGAGCTCGGCGCGGCCCTCGGCATCCCTGACATCACCGCGCACCGCGCCGTGTTCGCCGACGGCCCGGTGGAGGGCAAGCTCGTGCTGGTGCACGGCGTTCTGGGCGGGGTCGGCTCCCTCGCCGCTCAGCTCGCTTGCTGGGGCGGGGCGAGGGTGTTCGCCACGGTCCGGCACAGCGCGGACCTCGCACAGGTCGACCCGGCTGTCGTGTCCCACGCCGTGGCGCTGGACCAGCAGGACCCGGCGGCGGCCATCCGCGCGTACGCGCCCGAGGGCGTGCACCGGGTCGTCGAGGTCTCCCTGTCCGACAACGCCGACCTGGACAACGCCGTCGTCGCGAACGGCGCGGTCATCGCCGCCTACGCGACGAGAGTGGACCGGACCGAGATCCCCTTCTGGAACCTGCTGTTCAACAACGTCGTCCTGCGCCTGGTCGGCAGCGATGACTTCCCCGAAGAGGCGAAACGCCAGGCAGCGCGCGATCTGACCGCCGCGGCCGCCGTCGGCGCCCTGACCGTCGAGGTCGGCGACCGCTACGAACTGGCGGACATCGCCAAGGCCCACGACCACGTCGACGCCGGCAGCCGCGGTCGCGTCCTGGTCACCCTCCCCCAATGACCCCACCCGTCGTTCACCACGACCCGCGGACGCATCCCCTCGTCACCCGAGACAGCAGCCGAGCGGGGCCAGGGGCACCCGACGTTCTCAGCCGAGGTGACACCGCAACCTGCCTCACATGACAGAACACCTGGTCCGGTCGATGCCATGCACCGACCGGGTCGAGGACCAAAGCCGCCGGAATAGTGGCGCGCCTTCCAGGCCTACACCACACCGCCGCGTACACGCCTGACGACGATCGGCATGTCGACAAGGCCCAGCCGGCCGAGCTAGGCGAAGCTGCCGGCGAGAAAGGCTCGACGCTCCGCCGGCGCGAACTTCTCGATGGCGTAGCGCAGCATGGTTCGCGGCATCGTCCGCTGATGCCGGATCAGCCACGTCACCTCGGCGTCGCGATCCCGGTTGCCGACCTCGCGCAGCATCCAGCCGACCGCCTTGTGGATCAGGTCGTGCCGGTCGGCGACCAGCCGGTCGGCGATCCGCAGCGTCCACTCCTGGTCGCCACGGCGGATGAAGGCGAAGGTCGCGATGACGGCGATTCGCCGTTCCCACAACGACTCCGAGCCGGCCAGCCGGTCCAGGACCGAGCGATCACGGTCCACCAGCCACTCCCCCAGCAGCTGGCACGCCGACGAGTCGACCAGATCCCAGTTGTTCACGAACGCCGTGTGCGCCAGGTACAGGTCGACGATCTCGCCGCGCAGGGTCTCGTCGGCCTTGGCGAACCTCAACACCAGGATGAACAGCGCAGTCAGCCGCTCCTCGTGGGCACCGGTGGTCAGCAGCGTGCGGATCTCGTGGAGCGCCAACATTTTGTAGCTACGGGCGACGCGGCGCTGATCGGGCACGGACACGCCGAGAAACCGGTCGCCCTCGCCGTACTCGCCCGGCCCGGTGCGGAAGAAGCGCTGCTTGGCGGCGATGCTGTCCGGGTCGGCGACGGCCGCGAGCGCGTTCGACACAGTCGCCGCCGTGATCACCGCCCCAGACTACGGTGGTTTCAGCGCGCGCGATAATGGGGACAAAGGGGGCGAACGGCACGGGAGAGGAGTCGGCGATGGCGTCGATCTGGCAGCGGCTGACGGCGTTCCTGCGCAGCCCGCAGGGCCGCAAGCTGACCGAGCAGGTCAAGCGGGCGGCGCAGGACCCCAAGAACCAGCAGCGGGCGAAGGACGCGCTCAAGCGCCTGCGCAAGCGGTGATCACTGCGGCGGCACGAGCCGGTACACCGCCCCGGCCTGGTCGTCGGTGATGTAGACGGCGTGGTCGGGGCCGAGGACCGCGCCGACCGGACGGCCCCAGCGTGACCCGTCGACGGCCTGGAAGCCGCCGACCAAGGTCTGCTGCTCGCCCAGCTCGCCGTTGGCCCACGGGAAGAACGACACCTCCGGCGCACGCGGCGGCTGGGCGTTCCACGAGCCGTGCACGCCGACCAGCGCGCCCTGCGCGTACTCACCGGGCAGGCCGCCGTCGACGAACGACAGGCCCAGCGGCGCGGAGTGGCCGCCGAGGGTCTGCTCGACGGGCGGCAGCTTCGAGCAGTCGAGCAGGTGGCCGTCGGGGTTCGTCTCGACGTCGGTGACGAACGGGACGTTGGACGGGTTCTGCTTGCTGCCCTGCACGCCCGGCTCGACGTCGGCGTCCGGGTCGCAGTACGGCCAGCCGAGGTTGCGGCCGGCGGTGAGCTTGGCCAGCGGCTCGACCGGGTGATCACGGACGTAGTCCGGGATCACCTGCCCCTTGGCGGAGCCCGAGGCGTTGCCGTAGGGCTTGTCGAACGGGTACTGGATCTGGTCGCGACCGTTGACCGCCGTCCACACCGCGCCGTCGGGGGCGATGGCCAGGCCGGTGCCGTTGCGGACACCCACGGCGAACGGCTTCGCCGGGCCGCCGCCCGGCGGCACACGCAGGATCGAGGCCCGCGGCGGGTTCGCCTTGAGGTCGGTGACCGAGATGTTGCCGGTGGAGCCGACCGACACGTACACCGAACCGTCCGGGCCGACGGCCACGCTCTTGAGCGCGTGGGCGTACTGGCCGCCCAACTCCGGGCTCTTGGCATCCGGCAGGCCGGTGACGATGGCTTGCGGATTGGTCGCTTTGCCGTCCGCGTAAGCGAATTTGTCCACCCGGTCGCTCTGCGCCACGTACAGCGTCGAGCCGACGAAGGTCAGGCCGTGCGGCTGGTTCATCCCGCGCAGCAGCACGGCTTCCGTGGCCTTGCCCGGCCCGTCCGGCACGAGCCGCACAACGGTGCCGTTCTCCGGCACGGACACCAGCAGTGTCTTGTCCGGCGCCCACGCGGCCAGCCGGGCCGAGGGCACCCGGGCGAACACCGACATCGTCCAGCCGCTCGGGATCAGGACCTGCCGGTCCACGTCGAACGGGGCCGACCCCATGCCCTTCGGCACCGTCAGCGACGTCGCCACCAGGCCGGTCTGGGTCGCCGCCTTGGGCGCCGGGCCGCTGCTCGTGGGGCCGGAGCAGGCCGTCAGCAGCACGATGGCGGCCAATGCGGACAGGTGTCGGATCGTCATGCCGGCCCTTCGACGACGGAGGTGGTCCGGGTCCCATTGTCCCCGTGAAGGTCAACGAACGTCCCGTCTTGAAGGATTGACACGAACATCGGGTCTTTCATACCCTGCCCCCGGTTGTATACCGTTTCAGACAGCGTTACATCCGATGTATTGGCCATCCTCCCGCCGCAGGTGGCGCTCGACGACGACGATCGCCCGATCGCCGTCACCGCTGCGTACGAGAAGGAAGCCATGCGAAGAGGTTGGGGCAAGCGACTGCTCGCCTACGGGGCCGCGCTGGTGGTCGCGGCGGGGCTGGCGGCCGTGCCGACGGCGGCAAGAGCCGAACTGCAGGACCCGCGGCAGGACTTCCTGCGCGCGTCGCAGGCCGGGCTGTTCCTGCACTGGGGCGAGCGGACCGCCCCCGCGCACACCGACTGCGGCGCCTGGGAATCCGACGTGACCAAGGGCGGCTGGACCGCCGACTACTGGGTCAACGAGGCCAAGAAGCTGCACGCCCAGTACATCGTGCTGGCGACCTTCCACAGCCGGCTGGGCTACGCGCGGCCGTGGCCGTCCAAGATCCCCGGCAGCTGCCACACCTCCCGCGACTTCCTCGGTGAGCTGATCGCCGCCACCAAGAAGGCCGGGATGCGGACCATCCTGTACATGACCGACGACCCGCAGTGGAACGCCGAGGGGCTGCCGTCCGGCAAGAGCTGGCTCGACTCCAAGGCCTTCTCCGGCTACGCCGGGCACAACGTCGACCTGACCTCGCGCGACGGCTTCGGCGAGTTCGGCTACGACAACTTCCTCGAGGTCATGGACCGCTATCCGGACCTCGGCGGGTTCTGGATCGACAACGACAACGACTACTGGCTCAGCCACAACCTGTACGAGCAGATCCGGGCCAAGCGGCCGAACTACACGCTGAGCAACAACAACGAAGACACGCCGATCATGGACATGGTCAGCAACGAGCAGAAGACCGGCATGACGCCGGCCTACGACTACCCGCAGGCGGTGTGGACCGCCGCGCCGCGGCTGGTCGAGGCCGACTACAAGCTGCCGGACACCGGGTCGTGGTGGTACACCGGCACCGATTCCACCGTGGACGCCGGCCTGAACGTCGGGCGCTACATCGCCAACGCCGGCTCGTCGATCAAGTCGCTGATGGACGAGACCGCCATGGTCAACGGCAAGTTCCCCGGGCATCAGGTGGACTACAACAACTTCCTCAGCGGCTACCTGGACCAGATCTGGGGCTCGATCAACGGCACCGAGGGCGGCGGCTACCTCAACGGCGGTCTGCAACCCGGGTTCTGGAACGACGGTTCGCACGGCGTCACCACGATCAGCAAGACCAATCCCGACCTCCAGTTCATCCACGTGCTGACCAAGCCGTCCGGTAGCACACTCCGGTTGCGGGACAACGGATATCAGGTCACCCGCGTGACCAATTTCCGCACCGGCGCGTCGGTTTCCTTCACCCAGTCCAACGGCTCGCTGACGCTCACCGGCCTGTCCGGCTGGGACAAGTACGACACCGTCTTCCAGGTGGAAACCCATGGCCGAGCCGGCATCTATCCCGCCGGCTCGTACACCGTGACCGCGTCGGCTGCCGCCAGCGGCCATCCCGCTTCCGCCGCCGCCGACGGCAGCTACCTGACGTACTGGGACAACAAGAAGACCCTGCCCGTGTCCTTGACCTACGACCTCGGGTCCGCCAAGCACGTCCAGTACCTCGGGCTCAACCAGCGCGAGGATTCCGTCAGCTACGCCCGTTCCGCCACCGAGCAGTCCGCGCGTATCCGGGACTACAAGGTCTTCGTGTCGTCCAACGGCACCGATTGGGGCAGCGCCGTCGCCAGCGGCACCCTGCCCAGCCACCGTGGCGTGCAGTTCATCGACCTTCCTGCTCACGACACCCGTTACGTCAAGCTGGAGGTCGACAGCACCTGGGCCGCGTCCAGCGATTCCACCCATTACAAGCTGCTTCGCATCGACGAGTCGTGGCTCGGCTCCGCTTACGTCGGCGGTCCCACCCCGCCGGCCGCCAACCGCTACGAGGCCGAGGCCGGTTCGTGTCAGGGCACCATCGACGCCAACCACACCGGCTTCTCCGGCACCGGTTTCTGCAACACCACCAACGCCACCGGTTCCTACGCCGAGTGGTCCGGCGTCCAGGGCCCCGGCACGGTGACCTTCCGCTACGCCAACGGCACCACCTCCAACCGCCCCGCCGACCTCACCGTCAACGGCGTCGCCGCCGGCACCATCGCCTTCGCCCCAACCGCTTCGTGGGACACCTGGGCTGACGCCCCCGTCACGGTGTCCCTGAACCCCGGCGCGAACACCGTGCGGCTGACATCGTCGAACACCGGCGGCACCCCCAACCTCGACTACCTCGAGGTCTCGCAGTAACCCCGCCCGCAGGACACCCGGCCCCGGCGAGCCACCGCTCGCCGGGGCCGACATGTTCCACCGGCTCGACGAGTCGGTGCTGGCGTTCACCGATCCCGCCGCGGCGGCACGCATTCCCTGGACCTGGGGCGCCGTCACCCGGCAGCTCAGCGCCGACTCCGGCGAGTCATCACCAGAGTGACCGTTGCGGAACGGGTGGGGACGCAATACGGTGGCCGACAGACTAGAACACGTTCCAGTTTTGGGCGGCGGGCTAGGAGCGGCTGATGGCGAAGCAGGTGGCGCGGCGGGACGAGGCCGACTACGTGGTGGTGGGCTCGGGGAGCTCGGGGGCGGCCATCGCGGGCCGGCTGGCCGAGTCCGGGGCCAGCGTGATCGTGCTGGAAGCGGGCAAGAGCGACGAGCAGCTGCTGGTGAAGAAGCCGGGGCTGGTCGGCCCGATGCACGCGGTGCCGCAGCTGAAGCGGATCGTGGACTGGGGCTACTACTCGGTGCCGCAGAAACACGTTCTCGATCGGCGGATGCCGGTGCCACGGGGCAAGGTGGTTGGCGGCAGCAGCTCGATCAACGGCATGGTCTACGTCCGCGGCAACCGGGCCAACTTCGACGACTGGGCGGCCGAGGGCAACACGGGCTGGGACGCGGACAGCGTGAACGCGGCCTACAAGCGCATGGAGGACTTCGAGGACGGCGAGACGGCGTTCCGCGGCGCGGGCGGCCCGATCCGGATCACCCGGAGCACCACGCCGCAGGAGGCGTCGCTGCAGTTCGTGCAGGCCACGGCGGACGCGCTGGGCTGCCCGATCCTGGACGACTACAACGCGGAATCGCAAGAAGGCGTCAGCCGCATGCAGCAGAACGCCGCCCACGGCCTGCGCTACAGCGCCGCCCGCGGCTACCTGCACCACCTCGCGCCGCCGACGCTGGAACTCCAGTCCCGGGTGCTGGCCAGGAAGGTGATCATCGAGAACGGCCGGGCGACGGCCGTCGAGGTCACCGACGCCGACGGCACGCGGCGGATCGTCCGCGCCGGCAAGGAGGTCATCCTCGCGGCCGGCTTCGTCGGCTCGGCCCAGCTGCTGATGCTGTCCGGCGTCGGCCACGCGGACCACCTGCGGGAGCACGGCATCCCGGTGCTCGCCGACCTCCCCGTCGGCGACAACCTGCACGACCACATGTTCCACGCCCTGACCTTCAACGTGGCCACCAGCCGCAACCGCGGCACCGGCTCGTACTACGCGCGCGGCCTGCTCGAGGAGATGCTCCGCCCGGGCAAGACCTTCCTGGCCAACACGGTCTTCGAGGCGGTGGCCTTCCTCAAGACCTCGCAGGCCGACGGCATCCCCGACCTGCAACTCCAGGTCCTGCCCTGGGCCTACGTCTCGCCCAACCAGGACGCGCCGATCCGGCACGACGTCGACAAGCGCCCGGCGCTGACGGTGCTGACCACGCTGATCTACCCGCGCAGCCGCGGCACACTGCGGCTGGCGTCGGCCGACCCGACCGCGACGCCGCTGATCGACTTCCAGTACCTGGCCGACTCGGCCGACCTGGACGTGCTGGCCGAGGGCAGCGAGATGGTGCGGGAGATCATGGCTTCGCCGGCGTTCGACGGCGCGGTCAAGGAGGAGATCCACCCCGGCATCAAGCTCAAGGGCCAGGAGCTGCGGGACGCGATCCTCAACCGCGCGACCTCGGTCTACCACGGTGTCGGCACGTGTCGGATGGGCGTGGACGAACTCGCGGTCGTGAGCCCGGACCTCAAGGTGCGCGGCATCGACGGGCTGCGGGTGTGCGACGCCTCGATCATGCCGTCGGTCACCGGCGGCAACACCAACGCGCCCTGCATCATGATCGGCGAGATGGGCGCGCGACTCGTACTCGGGAGCGGATCATGACCCTCACCCCGGTCCAGCTCACCCGCCCCGCGTCCGTCACCGACGCCTTCCTCCAGCAGCTCGTCGCTCGCGTGCCGGGCGGCAATCCCTGGCGGCTCACCGAGGTCTACACCGGCCAGCTGCTGGTCGAACTGCCGCAGTCCACACCGGAGGACATCGAGCAGGCGTTCGTGAAATCCCGTGCGGCGCAACGACAGTGGGCGCTAACACCGGTGAAGGATCGTCTCGCCGTGTTCAAGCGGGCGCACACGCTGTTCGTGGACAACGCCCGCACGGTCACCGATCTCATCCAGGTGGAGAGCGGCAAGAACCGGCTGATGGCCATCGAGGAGACCTGCGACCCGCCGATGGTGATGAGCCACTACCTCAAGCGGGCGGCCAAGTTGCTGGCGCCGACCAAACGCGGCGGTCCGGTGCCGATGCTGACCTCGTCGACCGAGATCCGCCAGCCCAAGGGCGTCATCGGCATCATCGCGCCGTGGAACTTCCCCTTCGCCACCGGCATTTCCGACGCGATCCCGGCGCTGATGGCCGGCAACGGCGTGGTGCTCAAGCCCGACAACAAGACGGCGCTCTCACCGCTGTACGGCATACAGCTGCTGGAGGAGGCCGGCCTGCCCAAGGGCCTGTTCCAGGTGGTCTGCGGCGAGGGCCCGGACGTCGGACCGACCCTGATCGACAACGCCGACTACGTCATGTTCACCGGCTCGACGGCCACCGGCAAGGTGATCGGCGAGCGGGCCGGCCGCAACCTGATCGGCTGCTGCCTCGAACTCGGCGGCAAGAACCCGATGATCGTGCTGGCCGACGCCGACATGGACGCGACCGTGCAGGGCGCGATCTTCGGCGCGTTCGGCAACACCGGCCAGATCTGCATGCACATCGAGCGGATCTACCTGCCGGAGTCGCGCTACGACGAGTTCAAGACGGCGTACGTGGCCAAGGCGCGGAGCCTGGACGTCCGCGCCGCCTACGAGTTCGGCCCGGAGATGGGCTCGCTCGTCTCCGTGGAGCACATGAAGCGGGTCATGTCCCATGTGGACGATGCCGTGGCCAAGGGCGCCACCGTGTTGTGCGGCGGCAAGCCCCGTCCCGATCTCGGCCCGGCGTTCTTCGAGCCGACGATCCTCGAAGGCGTCACCAAGGACATGCTCTGCGGCGTCACGGAAACCTTCGGACCCGTGGTCGCGCTGCACAAGTACCGCACGGTCGACGAGGCCGTCGCGCTGGCCAACGACACCGACTACGGCCTCAACGCCTCGGTCTGGGGCAGCGACGTCAACGCCGCCCGGGCGGTGGCCGCGCGCATCGAGTCGGGCAACGTCAACATCAACGACATCCTGGCCACCGCCTACGCGGCCAAGGGCACGCCGTCCGGCGGCTTCAAGAAGTCCGGCGTCGGGGCCCGGCACGGTGATCAGGGCCTGCTCAAGTACACCGACGTGCAGAACATGGCCGTGCTGAAGAAACAGGTCATGGGCCCGCGGCCCGGGCAGGACCCGGACAAGTACGTGACCAGCATGCTGTCCGGGCTGAAGATGATGCGGCGGTTCAGGATTCGCTAGCGGAGCTGCCGTATCGTCGTTACGTAACGGTGATGCTAAGGTCACGGGATGCCCCGGGCCAAGCAGCGCACCGAAGACCTCCGCGAGCGCGGCCTGGCCGGTGCGCTCGCCGTGCTCGACGAGGACGGCGTGGCCGGGCTGACCACGCGGGCCGTCGCCGGCCGGGCCAACGCCTCGCTGCCGGCCATCTACGAGGTCTTCGGCGACAAGGCCGGCATCGTGCGCGAGGTCTTCTTCCACGGCTTCCACCTGCTGGCCGAGGACCTGACCGCGCTGCCGGACACTCCCGACCCGCTGGCCGGCGTCCGACAGCTGGCCGAGGCGTTCCGCCGCTTCATCGTCGGCAACCCGGTGCTGGCCGAGATCATGTTCGCCCGCCCGTTCGCCGACTTCGACCCCACCGCCGAGGAGACCAGGGCCGGCGTGCGGGTCCGCAAGATCTTCACCCGGCAGGTCCGCGACGCCGTCGACGCCGGCCTGCTGGTCGGCGACCCCACCGACATCGCGCTGGTGCTGTTCGTCTACGCCGAGGGCATGGCCAAGGCCGAGAACGCGCACCGGCTCGGTGGCACCAGGCACTCCGTCGACCGCCGGTGGCGGCTCGGCCTCAACGCCCTGCTGGACGGCTTCAGCGTTGCTTCGCGTAGCGCGACGGGCTGACCCCGAGCATGCGCTTGAAGTGCCGGGTCAGGTGCGACTGGTCGTAGAACCCGACCTCGGACGCCACCGTGCCGGCCGGCATGCCCGACAGCAGCAGCTCCCGCGCCATCTCCACCCGCCGACCGGTCAGGTACAGGTGCGGCGGGATGGCGAACCGCCGGGTGAAGGCGCGGACCAGGTGCGCGGGATGGGTGTGCAGCAACCCGGCCGCCTCGTCCAGGGTGAGGCCGGTCGTCAGCCTGGCGTCGAGCAGATCGTGCAGATCGTCGGCGACTCCGCGGCGCGGCGGCGCGAGGTCGACGACGTGCCGATGGAACTGCGTGGACAGACGATCCACGATCAACGCCAACCGGCTCTGCGCCTCGAAGGACTCGCCTGTTAGCGCCAACACTCCATGCAGGCGACCGATTCGGTCCCACAGCAGCGGGTCGGACAGATTGGGACGGTCGGTGGCCGGGCCGATCAGCGCCGCGTCGAGGGCGTCCTCGGCCAGGTAGATGACCCGCTTGCGGAAGCCCTGCGGCGCGGCGGTCCGGCCGTCGTGCGGCACGTGCGGCGGCAGCAGCAAGACCTGCGAGCGCAGGGTGTCGTGGTCATGACGGTCCAGATCGAACCGCAGCACACCGTCGTCGAGGATCAGCAGGGTCCAGACGGTGTGCGTGTGCAGCGGGTAGGCGTGCTGGGTGAAATGGGCGTGGAACACCTCGGTGATGCCGGGCACGTCCGGGCGCCACGCCCGAACCTCGGATTCACCGACCATGTCAGGAACGTACAAGACCGTGGCCGGAATCGGCAGCACGATGACGGCCATGTCCGCTCACTCACGCTCCGGGCCGTACCTGTACCTGCTCATCACCATGGTCCTGTTCGGCACGGCGTTCACCGGGTCGAAGGTCGTCGTCGGCGAGGTGCCGCACGACGTGGCGGCCATGCTGCGGTTCGGCGGCGCCGCCGTGTTCCTCGTGCTGCTGCTCGGTCTGAGCCGTGACGGTTCCCGGTTTCGGTGGCGGGACCTGGTCGTGGTCGGCGGCGCCGGCCTGATCGGCATCTTCGCCTACAACTTTTTCTTCTTCTGGGGCCTGACGTTGTCCCCCGCCGTCGACGGCAGCCTCATCGTGCCGGTGTTCAGTCCCGTCCTGACGACCGTCGCGCTGCTGGTGTCGGGACGGGAAACGGCGTCAGCACTGAGGATCACGGGCCTGCTCACCGGTGTCGCCGGCGCGGTCGTGTTCTTCGTCGGCATCAGCGTCGGCGGCGTTTCCGGCGCACGCGTCGGCGGCGATCTCCTCTACGTGCTGGCCGCCGCGTGCTGGGCCGTGTACAGCATCATCTCCAAGAAGGTGCTGCGCGGCATGGCACCGCTACGCGCCACCACCTACGCCACCGGCGTCGGCGCGCTGGCCCTGGCGGTCGCTGCCATCCCGTCACTGTCCACAACGGACTGGGCCGGCGTGCGACCGTCCACATGGGCCATTGTCGCGTTCCTGGCCATCGGACCCACCGCGATCGCCTACCTGTTCTACTTCCGCGCGTTGCGGTCGGTCGGGCCTGTTACCGCTACCATCAGCATGTTCACCGTGCCGGTGTTCGGCACCGTGTCGTCGGTGGTGTTCCTCGGCGAGTCCTTCACCGCGATCCAGGCCATCGGCGCGCTCATCACCATTGCCGGCGCGCTGCTGGCCGTCCTTCAGGGCAGCGGAAAGGCCCGGCAGTCCACTGCGGACTCCGGCGGCAGCGGGCTGGCGCCGGCCGGCGAAAGGGCGTCCAGCACGAGCATGACGTAGCGCTGCCAGCCGTACTCGACATACGGCACGCTGGTCAACATCATCAGGAGCCGATGCACGTCGTCCGGCGTGACATCGGACCTGACGAGACCAGCCTCCTGTGCCCGGCCGGTCAGCTCGCCCAGCGCCGTGCGCAGCGGGGCCGCACCGTCGCAGCTGATCACGCAGAAGTTGGTGGCGGCCGTCGCGAGGTTGCGGTCACGGATGGCAAGCGCCAGGGTCGCCTCGATCAGACCGACGAGACCGTGCAGCGGATTGTCGTCCGCCTGCGCGCGCTCGATGGCCGTTCGCAGGTCCTCCGTCACGTTGAGGTTGACGACCGCCTGGAGCAGGTCATCCTTGCAGGGGAAGTGCCGATAGAGGGTCCGGATGCCCACGCCGGCCCGGCGGGCCACCTCCTCCAGCGGGGCGTCCGGGCCGAGGTCGGCGAACACGTCCCGCGTCGCGCGCAGGATGCGCTCGCTGTTCCGCACCGCGTCGGCGCGCACGGTCCGCTCGGAGGCCACCTGGTGATGGTAGCAACCGACAGGCGACTGCCACTTGTGCTAGCGTCGACAGAAGTGACATTCGACTGCCACTTGGAGGGGCATCGTGACACTCGCACTCATCGGCACCGGCATGATCGGCAGCACCGTGGCCCGGCTGGCCGTCGATGCCGGGATCGACGTCGTGCTCAGCAACTCCCGTGGACCGGAGACGCTGGCCGACCTGGTCGCCGAGCTCGGTCCGCGGGCCCGTGCCGCCACCGCCGCCGAGGCGGCCGCGGCCGGGGACATCGTGGTCGTGACCATTCCGCTGCACGCCTACACCAAGCTGCCGGTGGCCGAGCTGGCCGGCAAGACCGTGATCGACACCCTGAACTACTACCCGCAGCGTGACGGGAACATCCCCGAGCTCGACTCCGGCGAGCTGACCACCAGCGGACTGCTGCAGCGGCACCTGGTCGGCGCGCACGTGGTCAAGGGGTTCAACAACATCTACTTCAAGGCGCTGGCCACGCTCGGCCGGCCGGCCGGCGCGCCCGACCGCAGCGCGCTGCCGATCGCCGGGGACGACGCGGCGGCGAAGGCTGCCGTCGTCGAGCTGCTGGACCGGCTCGGTTATGACGCGGTGGACATCGGCGGATTGGCCGACAGCTGGCGCAGCGAGAACGGAAAGCCGGCCTACGCCATGGCTTACGTCCCGGAGGCGCCGGCCGGCCTGTCCCAGGAGGACGCCATGCGGTGGTTCACCGAGTCGGCGCCGGTGCCGGCTTCGGCGGAGCGGATTCGGGAGCTGCTCGCGAAGGCGTGACCGCTTCGGTCACTCGGTGCGCAGGGCGGACAAGCGGGTGGCGGCGCGCAGGGAAGGCAGACTGCACGCCGCCACCAGCAGCACCAGCGCAACGGCGACGGCGGCGAAGATGCCGATGGTCGGCCAGTCGATCCGCAGGGCCTGGCTGGTAAGGCGAATGACCAGGGCGGCGATGGCGATGCCGACGCCGATCGCGACAACGACGCCGAGCACGACGGGAACGGCGGTCTGCCACAGCAAGGACCGCGCCAGGACTGAGCGGGGAACGCCGGCGGCGGCGAGCATGGCCAGCGGGCGGCGGCGTTCGCGGACCTGTTCGAGGGTGAGCACGAGCATGCTGACACCGGCCAACAACAGCGTGAACACGGAGCCGGTGAGCAGGGCGGCGCGGATGGTGACGAAGGCGTTCTGACCGGCGTTGACCAGGTCGCTGGTGCTGGACGAGACGAAGACCTGCCAGGTCAGCGGGGCGACGGCAGTGGCGATCTGGTCGGTGGCGTCGGGCTGGGCGGGATCGGTGACCACCCAGGTCTCGGCGTGGCGGGCCGAAGGCAGACCGGCAGCCAGTGCTGGGGTGAGGACAACACCGTCCACAATGTACGGACCGGAGCCGCGAGCGACGGGCTGGGTCACGACGGGCAGATCGGGAACGGTAAAAGAGCCCAAGAACTGGCTGGCCCCGGCACCGTAGGTGGCGGCGGCCAATCGCCACGTGTCGCCCGGGTGAGGAGCGGACTGGGCGGCGGAGCTGGCCAGGAAGCCTTGACCGTCAACGCAATGGTCGACATGCAGGACCAGAGTGATGGTGGCGCAAGGGGCAACGGTGACGCCGTAGGTCAAGGAGCCGGTGGCGAAAGCGTCGATGCTGGCGACGGGATAAACCTGCTTGGCGGCGGGCACGGTGGCCAACGCGGCCGAGACACGAGAAGCGCTGCCAGCAGTGGAATAGACCGTCACCCAGTTGTCGGCCGAATCGGGCGGCGCGTACTGGACGGCGGTCGACAGCAGCATGAGCTGCATGGCGATCGCGGAAGCCAGGACCACGGCAACGCCGCTGACGACACGGGCCGGCGTGCCGCTGTCCAACTGGAGACGGCGGATGGCGAGCTGCCACGACGGCGTGCCGCCGTGGATGCGGTCGACGGAACGTTCCAGCAGCCACGGCAAAATCGCCGGCACGCCGATGAGCAGCGCCGAAGCGCCGATGGTGACCTGAGCGATGAGCCAACCGTTGGTAGGGACGGAGCCGGCGGCGAGCAGCAGGGCGATGCCACCGACGATCAGGGCGAAACGCCACCAGGCTCGACGGCGGACGGGCTTGCCCCCACGCACGACGCCGAGGGGCTCGATGATCACGCTGCGCATGGCGAACAGCACGGTGCCGACCGTGAGCACGGGGACCAGCAGCACGACCAGCACGGTCAACGGCACCGACGGCACGACGTCGGAAGTGAAGAAGCTCCAGCCGAGCAGCTCGAACCGGGGAGCGAACTGACGCAGCACGAGGAAGGCC
>Ga0310811_10002467_pt1 | contig 23175 bp, 18 predicted proteins | sample YCmetagenome_FD_207642 | JGI IMG/M metagenome (GOLD analysis project Ga0310811, IMG submission 207642) | Soil microbial communities from experimental microcosm in Duke University, North Carolina, United States - YC | ecosystem: Engineered > Artificial ecosystem > Soil microcosm > Unclassified ... | reverse complement strand
ATCGAGGATCTCGAAAAACCGCACACCGCCGACCCGCTCGCCGAAAAATCGGCTCAGCATCGAATATTGTGCCCAGACGTGTCGGTCTTCGGTCGGAATATGCTGCACGATGTCGTCGGCGGTCGCGCACAGAATGTATTTTGCGGTGTTGGCCTGATGCTCGGAAATCCCCGCCGACCGGATGTCGCTCTCGAAGAATTTTACCGCGTCGGCGACCTGCTCCATCAGGCTTGCAAACGATGCGCGCATCAACGCCACCCGCAAGCGTCCGAGCAACTGCAGCAAGGGCCCGGCCGCGCGCATGATCGGATTGGCGTTGGGCGCCACCAACTCGTCGGCACGCATCATCGGTCCCGCCGGCTCGGCGAGCGGCTGCGGCAGCGGCGTCGCCGGCGTCGCTATCCAGTCTTCCGGCACAAGGCTCGCGGGCGCGGCCGCATAGCCGGCCGGCTGCGGCGGGAACGAGTTTGCTGATGCTGGCGTAGGCGAGTACGGCGCGCGCTGGGGATCGACGAACGACGGAGGCGCAGGCGCTTGCGGCAGCCTTCCTCCCGGATTGGGCCGAATGATCGTCCGCTCGACCCGGCCAAACGGATTAACCGGTTTGTCCTTGTCGTTCATGGCCGGTCTTCCAGAATTGCCCATAGGTGCAGTTCGAGTTCCGGCCAATCGCCCGAGAAATGCATCCCTATCGATGCGGCATTACTGAAGTCGGGCCACAGCGGCGACTTGCGATCCAGATAGAAGTAGACGTGATCGGTGATGGCACGAATGTGCGATGGTGGCGTGGGCAGATGCACCAGCGGTACGCCGGGCAGATTGGCGTGAACGATTTCGTTCATCTTGGTGTTCGGCCCGATCTTGAAGAGGTGCGGCAGATCGTTCTGTATCTCGGTCAGCGGCCGGTGCGCCGCGACCTCGAGCACCAGTGTCGCGTTGCGGAACAGCGAACGGTCGCGAATCGGCGACACGAACGCGTTCTGCGCCCGCTCGATGATTTCCAGACGGATCGCCCGCCGCCCGAGCCGCGCGCTCAGGAAATCCTGGATGTCGCGGATCAACGGCGTAAAGACGTTTTCGAGATGATCGTGGTCGTAGGCGGGATAATCACGCGCCCGACGCTCGGAAGTGGCGAAGGTCGCAAGCTCGCCCGCGAGCCTCAGTAACTCCTCGTACAGCCGCTCCGGATGAACGAAGCCGGAGTTGTGAAAATGACGAAGCACCGGAATCTGCCGGTTCAGAAGCTGCAGCACGAGATAATCGACGCTCTGCAACCCGCCTCCGGAGGACGGATCGACGGCGTAGCGCGCAAGTTCTTCCAGCTTGGTCTCGACCCAGCCGATGACGCTGTTGAGCCAGCCCTCGACGACCGGATGCGCCGCGCTCAACAGCAGCGGCGGCACGAACTTGTCGTCAAACAGGATATGTTTGTCGCGGACCTCGAGAACGCGCGCGATGCCGAGCGCCATGTAACCCGGCTTGCCGGTCTTGCGCAGTTCAAACCCCAGACGCGGATAGGCGATATCGATTTCTTCCTCGATGCGAAGTGAGGAGGTTGAATCGATGAAGGTCTCGGCAGCGCGGACATAGCGGCTCGCGCTGTCGACGCGGGCTTCGTCGACCTCCCTTGTGTTTGGCGCCGCCACCGGCATGGTCAGCCAAACGACCTGGCCCGAGGCGTCGGCCGGGATGTCGATCGCTTCCGGGATCGGACTGTCGGCTGGGATGTCGAACGGCGTTCCGTCCGGCATCACGCCGGCCGCACGGCGAACCGCAAATTTGCTCTGCTGGGCGAGATCCTGGTCGATCTCCAGCTCTGAAAACCCCCACGGATACGGACTGACGCTGCGGACGCGTTTCTCGAGCAAATGCTCGACGTAACGATCGTTCTGCTGCAGATGATGCGGCCGCAGAAACAGACCTTCAGACCAGAAAACCTTGCTGTACCAGGACATTTTATGTTCGTCGCAATATCATTTTGACGCCATCGCTCCTAAATGTGCACTTCATCATTTCCGGCCGGCCGTTTCGGTACGATCATAAGCGTCGGCGAAATGCCGCATGAATGCTTCGACCGGCGTGTTGCAGTCGTCGCCAAGACGCGACATCCAGCGCATCAGAAACGCGTCCCATAATTTGCTTTTGCTCGAACCGAGCCACGACGATCCGCCGCCTTCGATCTCGCGCGCCATGACCTGCGGATCGACGCTGGCAACTAGCCTGGCGACGGCCTGCTGCATCGCGACGTATGTCTTGAGTTGATGCGACTTCAGATCGCCGAAGGCGCGGGTAAAGGCGCCGCGCGCGTCCAGGTAGCTCCGCGTTGGCGGTCCGAAGAGAAGCCGGATTGCTTCCTCCGGCGTAGGCGAAAGCTTCAGTGGGTTGTTTTCGGTCAGCTGAACGGTCGTCTGATGGGTGCTGCGGGTCATCTGCTTGGCCTGGTTGCGCGCCTGCAGCAGCTCCATCAGGCTGGAGACCGCGATCTGCAGCAGAGCCCCCATCTCTTCTCCGAGCTCGGCAGCATCCTTGTCGGCGAAGAAATTCTCGGGCAGCCCGAGTGACCTTGCGAGCCGCCCGGAGAACTCGCTCGCGCCGGCGCTCTTTGCCGATGACGACGCGGCGAATTGCGCAGGCGCGCTTTCGTAAACGGATGAAGCAATCCTGTTCTCAACGGGCCGGCGCGGGGGCTCCATCATGCGTGCCGCCGGATCAGCCTCTCGCGGTCGCGATGATAGCTGATCCGGAATCGCCTGACCGGGCGCGATCTGACGCGATCCGGCCGACCGGTTGTCGGTCCAGACCTGCTCGTCGTCCGTCCAGGCCGGCCGCCGGGGCGAAGGCGTGACGGGAGGCGGCACCGGCAATGGGGGGGCGGGCCGCGCACCATTTGCCCAGCCCATATCAGCCTGGTCCTGATGGTCTGCGGGCGCGCGAACCGGACCACGTCGGGCGGGCCTCGCGTCCGGATCCGGAACGCTGGCCGCCCAATCCAGAAACTCAGGATTGACGGGTCGGGCCATTTCTCTCGGCACCTTGAGTTGTTGCCGGTCGACGGGCGGCGGCACATCGCCCTCGCCTTTCCAAAGCTCGGCATAGTCCGCGCGTTTCGGTCGGGCGGCAGCACTCTCCGTGTCGGCACCAACGGCCTGGCCTTCGGCCGAATCCAGGGCCACGCCAATGATGTAGTGCCCGACGACAAAGCGATCGCCGCTCCGCAGTCTGTGGGGACCGCGCATGCGCTGGTCTGCGCCGTTGAGGAAGGTCCCATTCGTCGAGACGTCGTGCAGCCAATAGTCGCCATCCCGATAGTGCACTTCGCAATGCTTGCCGGATATCAGCCGCGCGGGGTCCGGCAGCGTCCAGTCGAGGTGGCGATCGCGGCCGATATCGACAATACGCTTGCCCGTGACGGTAAAGGATACCGGTCCCCCGTCAGGCAGGTTGGTCTCGTTCTCGATATTGAACCGAAGCGCCATCGAACCTTCCTGCTATCGTGGAGCGCGCGGCTCTTCGCGCACCGACGCAATGCCGTCTTCGAGACACGACTTCATGATCCCGTCCGTGGCGTCACGCGCCAGATAGGCCAGACCGATAAACAGGGCGAGGCGCACGGCGCGCGCGGTTTGCTCGGGCGTTGCTTCGCGATGGTCATATTCCGGTGGCATGACGCTGCCGCCGGACCAACCGGCGGCGAGCGCGAGCCAGGCCGCGGCCGCGCGTTGGTTGATCCGATTGCCGAGCGTCAGCGCCCGCGTTCGGCGCCATTCTTCCGGTTCTGCCGCCCATTCTTCGGCGTAGGCAAGCGCCCGTTCTTCATCCGCGTTGAACTGGTTCGTCATCCGACGCAGCGACCGGCAGCCCCAGGCCACGGCCTCTGTCTTTGGCAGCAGATAGGCGCAAAAAGAAATCGCCGGCTCCCACTTTCGCTTCTCGACCAGTTGCTGGAGGAACTCCAGCGATCCCATTCCGGGATCGGCCTCGCCCACGTCTTCCGCAGCCCTGGAATAGGCCTCGAACAGATCCTTCACCGTGGTGAATCTGGGCTGCTTCATCTCATCTCACCCAACCATGGTCGGCGTTCCGTGGGCGATCAACGGACCTTGAGCGTGAATGGCGACGATCCCCCCTTCGATCGTGATCCCGGCCGGATGGATCAGGATGAAGTTGGCACCGACCTTGAGCTTGATCATCACCTTGCCAGTCAGCGCGATCATCAAAGCATCGACCGTCTGTTGCAGTGCGATCGAAATATTCTGACTTCCGAATTTTACATCGAGCTGGTCGTCACCCATCTTGAGCGTCGTTTTGCGCGACGCGCCTCCTGCGTGATCTTCCCCGATGGTGCGGGTCTCGGTATCGCGCACGACGACATCGAGATCCTTCTGGGCGTGGATGGTGATTTTCTCGGAGCCTTTCTTGTCCTCGAAATTCCATTCGTTGTAATCGCCGGCGCCATTCTTGGTGGACTCGGACTTCAGGCCGGCGATGGTTTTCTTTGCCGGCAGCTCGTAAGGCGGCTTGTATTCGTCGTTGTAAACGGTGCCGATCACCAGCGGACGGTCCGGATCGCCTTCGAGAAATTCAATGACGGCCTCCTGGCCGACCCGCGGGATGATCTGGCCGCCCCATTTCTTTCCCGACCAGACCTGCGCCACGCGCAAGCGGCAAGAGCGCTTCTTTTTCCGATCCCAATGGAAGCGGACATAGATCTCGCCGAGCTGCTCGACGTCGATTTCCTCGGTCGAATTGTCGTCCTTTGTCACCACCTTGGCGGTCTGGATGCCGTTGATCACCGGTTTCGGCGTAACGATCTGCGCGCGATATGGCTGCTTGCTGGGCAGAAATTCATAACTGCCGAAATAGGTATCCTGGCGACCGCCATCGCTGCCGGAGCGGTAGGCCTCCAGCGCAAACGAATGTCTCGCCCGCACCACCAGATACTCGACGTTCTGGGGCTCCTGCCAATGGCGCTCGAGCTTGGTCAACCCGCCCGGAAAAAGGTTGACCGCTTCGCCATTGCCATAGGTCCGGTGGTCGAGCGCCTGCTCGGACTGGAGACGGATCTTTGCATAACGCTCGCCGTACTTCTTCTCGATGTACCTGCCGGGATAGTCGTACATTTCCATTTGCGAACGCGTGTAGCTTTCGGAGCCTTGCGCGTCGCTCACCATCTGGGCGTTGGGCTTCTGGTAGTTGTAGTCGTTGAGCTCGATCTTACCGGTCCTGAAGCGCCGTCCCGTGGTCCAGCTGTGGATGAGCTGCTCCTTGTGGCGGTCGCTGCCGGTCAGCGCGACATAGGGAATTGATGCAAGGCCATCGACGGCAGAGTGCGACGACTTCGAGTCCGCCAGCACCAGGGTGTGCTTGTCGCCTTCATGCCTGAAAAAATAATACATGCCGTGCTGTTCCATCAGCCGGCTGACAAAATTGAGATCGGTCTCCCGATACTGGACGCAATATTCGAGCCTCGGATTTTGCGAATCTTCCGTCAATTTGAATTCGACGTCGGTAAAGCCGCGGTCCTGGAACACGTCCTTGATGATGTCGGAGGCTTTCTTGTCCTGAAAGATGCGGCAGTCGGACGTCCGCGACAGCAGCCAAAGCCAGGGCCTGAGCAGAATGCGGTAGCCGTAGTAGCCATTTTTGGGCCCGAGCCACTGGGCTTCCACGAGGATGCCGCTGAACTGCCGCTCCTTGCCGTGCATCTTCATTTTGAGCGTGCACTGCTGACCGATCGCGTCGTCAAAATTGATGTGATCGTTTTCGCTCAGGCATTCGATGTGGAACTCGAACAGCTCGCTCAACCCTTCCGTCGCTTCCAGGCCCGCGAAAACGAGGACATCCTTGCCGAGCGGCGTGGTGAGCTCGCAGATGCGAGTATCCTGAGTAAGCTTCCGGGCCATGTATGTGAAAAACCCCACTAAAGCAGTCAGTCCACCGGCCCAAGCGACCGGATCGCCAAGTTCCTGGAGGACTCCACCGAGTCTCCCCGTCGATGAAACGAAGGCGTGACCGGACATCACTCGATGTCCGGTCACGGCAAGTGCGCGGTCTCAGATCTGTCCTTTGGGAACAATTGCGATTAAAGACCCGCCGCGCGTTGGAATTGTTTGATCGTGGCCAAATTTAAGCAAAGGCCAATATGGCCCCAACCGGCGCCCCGCGCTTTAAGGCAGTCTTTAGAACATCTCCACGTGGTCTTGATTTTTTCTTTGTTTGTTCCGAAGGGCCTTGATCCTTCTGTTGCAGAACGATAGGTGCCCGAATGCGGCAGACTGGCAGAACTTTTTTCGATTGCCGAAGCAGTGATGGAATCGGTGCAATAGCCGCACCGCAACTGAAACGATTTTCGTATGCTCGATTTCGAGGCCATAACGGGTGCCGTCACTTCGGAAGACCCGAGTGGCCCCGACCTCGATTCTGACGGCGATGCCCAATACCTCAATTTCTTTGCCGGCACGGAACCCCTGCTGCCAATGTCATACTTCGAGGTTGTCGGGTCGAGCGGCCAGCGCGGGCGCTTCGATCCTAAGTCGGTCGACTTCGAAGCGCAGTTTTCCGCGGCAAAGCCCCTGCTGGCCCGCACGCGCGATCTGCGCCTGATCGTCCTGCTGGCAAAACTCTCGATCCTGAACCGTGATCTAAGCGGTTTTGCCGGATGCCTGGCCGCGATCCCGTCCCTGCTCGAGACCCAATGGAACACGGTCCACCCGCGCGACGACGACGGCGACTTCACTTATCGGGCTGTTACCATCGAGTCGCTCGATGCACTTCCTACCGTGGTCAATCCGATACAATTTCAGCCGCTGATCGAAAACCGCCGTTTCGGCACCGTCACCTATCGCGCATACCAGACAGCTACCGGCGAGATTGCGTCGAACGGGGATACCGATCTCGATCTGGCGACCATCGAGCGTATCGTGGCTGAAACCGACCTCGACGCACTCAAGGCCATCAGCGTCAGGTTTGCCGAATTGTCGGGCACCATCGCGCGGACCAAGGCGATCTGGCTCGACAAGGCGGGCAAGCCACTGAGCCTGGGGCAATTTGCGAGCGTCGTGGATAACATCTCCGGCTGGCTTCAAAAGTTCGTCAGAGAGCGCGACCCGGCGTCGGTCGAGGTTGACCCGGAGAGCCCGGATATCGCGAGCCCCGAGGCCAGCGCGCCGGAAATCGCGAATTTCGCCGGAGTGACATCGCACACCAGAGCCGCCGCGGCATTGCAGGCCGTCGCACGCTATTTTGCCCGATCGGAGCCTTCCAATCCCGCCCGTTTGCTGATCCAGCAGGCGCTAGAGATGGTGGGCAAGTCTTTCGTGGAAGTGATGCGCATGCTGGTTCCCGAACATGCGGAATCGGCCGCAATCAACATCGGCCGCGACAAGTTTTTCGATTTACCGATTGAGCGGATGGCCGGCTTGCTCCAGCCGGAGGCGCCCTTGCCGGCGAGCGAGCCGAACGAGCCGGACGTCGTCTTTTGTGCGGCAAACCGCGCGACCGCGCTGTCGCTTCTGCAGCACGTCGCCGGCTTCTTCCGAAACTCGGAACCATCGAGTCCAATACCGTTCTTGATCGACCGCGCGCGCGAACTGGCGCAGCGCGACTTTCTCAATTTGCTTCAGGATGTCCTGCCCGAAGGAGCACTGAAACAGTTCGACAGCTAGCGTTCAACTTTAACCCCGGCCGGGCCGACCGATGTAACGGCGGCCTTGCCGAACCGAGCTCGCGATCCACGCTTGATACGACGTTACCGGATCGTTCGCTCGATATCACAGCACTGCGGCATACCCTGATGGGAGGCGAACTATGGCAACAGACAGCGGTCAGAAATTCATTCGACGGAACCGCGCACCGCGCGTTCACATAACCTACGAAGACCCGTATGACGCGGAGCGGCTGATCGAGCTGCCGTTCGTGATGGGCGTGTTGTCGGATCTTTCGGGCAACAATTCAGCCGTCGAAAAGCCAAAAGTCGAAGAAAGAAAGTTCCTCGAATTCGACATGGACAATTTCGAAAGCCGCATGGCGGCGATCGAGCCCGGCGTCACCATGCGGGTAACCAACAAGCTCGGCGACGAATCCGGGGAGAAGCTGTCCGTCAACCTGAAATTCGAAAAGATGGCCGACTTCACGCCTGCCGCAGTCGCGCGCCAGGTGCCGGCGACCGCGAAACTGCTGGAAGCACGCGAGCAACTCGCCAATCTGCTGCGTTATCTGGACGGCAAGGTAGCCGCCGAAGACCAGCTCAAGAAACTTCTGAGCGATCCCCAGTTGATGACCGCGCTTCACGAACGGTCGGCAACGCGCGCTATCGACAGCGACTCCGAGCAGTAAGGCAGGATCCAAATCATGGCTAAACAAGCTGAGCGCAACGAAGCAACGACACAAACCGAAACGGTTGCAGCCGACGAGTTCCAGGCGCTGCTGAAGCAAAGCTTCAAGCCGCGCACCGAACGGGCCGCAACCGAAGTCGATAATGCAATTTCGACTCTGGTTCGCGAAGCCCTGAAAGACAGCAGCGTCGTCAAGAGTGACGTCCTCGACACCATCGAGGAGATGATCGCGCGGCTCGATCAGAAGCTCACGGCGCAGATGAACGAAATTCTGCATGCGGAAGAGTTTCAGAAGATCGAAAGCGCATGGCGAGGCCTGAGCTATCTGGTGTTCAACTCGGAAACCGACGCCAATCTCAAGATCCGGGTCATGAACGTCTCGAAAACCGAGCTGTACCGGAATCTGCGGCTTTATCCGGACGCACGATGGGACCAGAGCCCGCTGTTCAAGCAGGTCTACGAGTATGAGTTCGGCCAGCTCGGCGGCGAACCGTTCGGATGCCTGATCGGTGACTATTATTTCAGCCATCTTCCGACGGACGTGCAGTTGATGCGCGACTTGAGCAAGATTGCCGGTGCCGCGCACGCGCCGTTCTTCAGCGGCGCCGAGCCAACGCTGATGGGCATGGACTCCTGGACCGAACTCTCCAATCCGCGCGACATCGGCAAGGTCTTCGATACGCCGGAATATGCCGCCTGGAAGGGTCTGCGGGACCAGGACGACTCCCGATATCTCGGCCTCTGCATGCCGCGCGTGCTTGGCCGGCTGCCCTACGGCGCAAAATCGGAACCGGTCGAGGAATTTGCCTTCGAAGAGGAAACCGACGGACACACCGGCGACAAGTATGGCTGGATCAACGCAGCCTATGCCATGGGCGTCAATATCAACCGGGCTTTCAAGGAGTACGGCTGGTGCACGCGCATTCGCGGCGTGCAGTCGGGCGGCGAGGTGATCAACTTGCCGACCCATACCTTCCCGACCGATGACGGCGGCGTCGATCTCAAATGTCCGACCGAAATCGCCATCAGCGACCGGCGCGAACACGAGCTCGCGAAGTCGGGGCTGATTCCGCTGATCCATCGCAAGAACACCGACAAGGCCGCCTTCATCGGCGCGCAGTCGCTCTACAAGCCGAAGAAGTATTTCGGCGACAAGGGCGTCGACGCCACGGCGTCCGATAATCTTTCTGCCCGGCTGCCCTATATGTTCGCTGTTTCACGTTTCGCGCATTATTTGAAGTGTATGGTGCGCGACAAGATTGGATCGATGAAGGAGAAGGACGAGTTGACCCTGTGGCTGCAGACCTGGATCAACACCTACGTCGATGCCAATCCCGCCTTGTCAACCGAAGCGATGAAGGCGCGCAAGCCGCTTGCCGCGGCGAGCGTCGAAGTCATCGCCAACGAGGAGAACCCTGGGTACTACAACGCACGCTTTTTCCTGCGCCCGCACTTTCAACTCGAGGCAATGGACGTGGGGCTCAGCCTCGTTTCCCGCTTGCCCGGCCCAACCACATAACTTCGCAGCATCTACACTGGAGAGGACCTAGAAATGCCCGTCGATATTTTTCTGAAGATGGATCCCGTCAAGGGAGAGTCGAAAGATTCAAAGCATAAGGATGAAGTTGAAATCCAGAGCTTCGGCTTTGGTGCGTCCCAGAGTGGCACCTTCGGCTCGGGAAGCGGCGGCGGAGCTGGCAAGGTGAGTATTCAGGATCTCAGCCTTACGCACTATATGGACTCGGCCTCGCCCTCGCTTTTTCAGGCCTGCTCGCAGGGTACACACTTCGACAAAGCCCTTCTTACCGTACGCAAGGCGGGCGGCAAGGATGCGCTCGAATATCTCAAGATCACCCTGGAGGACGTGCTGATCAGCAGCTTTCAGGACAGCGTCCACTCCGGTGACGAGCGGCCGATGGAGAGCTTCTCCTTGAACTTCCGCAAGATCACGTACGATTACACGACCCAGACCGAAAAGGGCGGCGCCGGATCGAGCAACCCGGTCACCTGGGATGTTGCCGCAAACAGCGAGTAGACGAGCGCTTGAGCCAGAAGCCGATGGTCCCGTACCGCTCCCATGCGGGTGGGCCGCCTGACCACTGAGACTGCGGCGCCGCCGGTCCTCTTGCAGGATCCGGCGGCGCGCTTCCGGAACAATCGCGGGTGGATGACGGTGATGTCTGTCGTACCGAAGAAGGACCGACTGAGCCCGCCGCTGATGCTTGCGTTCCGCAACGCCTATGCCGCGCGAGACGCCCGCAAGAAGCTCGATCTGCGCGACGCGTCGGGCGAACGCGTGATCGCCAGCCGCCGTGCATCCGGCCGGATGCCGATCTCGGAATCCCAGCTACGCCGCGAGGTCGCCCACGACCTCGAACTCCTGCTCAATACGGTGGCGCTGGAATCGACCGACGATCTGACCCGCCATGAACGCGTGCGGGCGTCGATCCTCAATTTCGGGTTTCCGGATATTGCGCATCGCTCGATCGACGAGATTTCGGTCGACGACCTGAAGGACGAAATCACCTCGGTCCTGGCCACTTATGAACCCCGGCTCGACCGCAAGACGATCCGGGCGCGACGGGACAAGACCATCGGCTCCGAAACGCTGAAACTGCGCTTCGTCGTCCACGCCGACCTGTTTTGCGTGCCGCTCAACGTTCCCGTCGAATTCATCGCAGACGTCGATCTCAGGGACGGCGACATCCAGATCAGCCGGCTTTAGCCAGATGAACCGGGAATTCCTCGACTTCTATAACCGCGAACTTTCGCTGCTCTATGAGCAGGCCGGAGAGTTCGCGGAGCAGTATCCCGGCATCGCCGAGCGGCTCGGCGGGCTGGTACGCGAACGCGCCGACCCGATGGTTGCAGGCCTGCTGGAGGGCGCCGCATTCCTCGCCGCCCGGGTTCAACTCAAATTGAAGCATGAATTTCCCGAGTTCACGGCGAACCTGCTCGAACAACTGGTGCCGAACTATTTGGCGCCGACGCCGTCGGCGATGCTGATCAAGGTGCTGCCGCCCTATTCCGACCCGGCCCTGCGCGACGGCAAGAGGATCGCCCGCGGCGCCTATTTCGACGCATCCTACCGGGAACGCGAACGCAGCCTCGCCTGCCGGTTCCGCCTTTGCCGTGAAATCGTTCTCTGGCCGTTCGACGTGACGGGCGCCGAGTATTTTTCCACCGCCGGAGCGCTGCAGGCCCTGGGGATCCCGGTCGCGAGCGATGTGATCTCGGGGTTGCGCATCTCGTTGACCCATCGTGTGGCAGCCCGCATCGACGAAGAAATCCCGGATGCCGAGGCGAAGAACAAGCCCGAGACCTGGTTCGCCGGTTGCCGAATGACCGAGCTTCCGATCCATCTTTGCGGAGCGGAACAGGACGCCATCGCGCTTTACGAGCAGATCATCTCCGGCTGCGTCGGCGTCTACTTCCGCCATCTGGATGACTTCGGCGATCCCGTGGTAACCCCCGCGCCGCGCGATTGCATCCGGCAGATCGGTTTCGACGAGGAAGATGCCCTGTTCCCGAACGATAGCCGCGTGTTTCGCGGCTCCGAACTGTTGCGGGAATACTTTGTTTTTCCCCGCAAGTTTCTGGCCTTCAATCTGGTCGGACTTCGCCCGATCATGCCGCGGCTGCGCAGCAAATCGGTCGACATCGTACTGGCATTCGACAAGCATGACGCGCGTCTGGCCGCATCGGTCCGGGCAGACACCTTCAGCCTCTACACGGCCCCATCCATCAACCTGTTCGAGAAGACAAGCGACCGGATCCCGATCAAGTCCAATACCCATGAATACCACGTGGTGCCCGACCGCAGCCGATACCTCGAATATGAACCGCACCGTGTTCTCGACGTTTACGCGCATTTCCCCGCTGAGCAGGACAAGGTTCCGGTCAGGCCGCTCTATTCGGCGTCGATGGACAAGGCCGGTGGCGCGGTCGAAGATTTGTTCTTTACGGTCCGGCGCCTGCCGCGCCGGCGAACCGTCGAAGAGAAGGCCCGCGGCGAAACCTCGGACTATGTCGGGACCGACATGTTCATCTCGCTGCTGGAACCGGGGGAATTGAACGGAGCTAAATCGGCCGTCGAACTCAGCGTGCGCGCACTCTGCTCCAATCGTCATCTCACCGAACATCTGCCGGTCGGCCAAAGTGGCGCCGACTTCCGGCTGCTGGACGATACGTCGCTCACCCTGGTTTGCATCGCAGGCCCGACTCGGCCGCGCGAGCCGGTGGTGTCGCAAATACGAAGCCGCAGTGAGATCTCCAGCGTCGGCATCGTCACGTGGCGGTTGATCAATATGCTCAGCCTCAACTACCTCGGGCTTGTCGATCGCGGCGCCGGGAAAAACGCGGCTGCACTGAGGGAGATGCTGTCGCTGTTCGCAGACTTTCTCGACGACGCCACCGAACGCAAGATTCGCGGACTACGCAGTGTCGACAGTCGCCCGGTGGTCAGGCGGATTCGGGAGCGCGCCGGCAGCGGCGCGGCGCGCGGCCAGGAAATCACCATCAGCCTCGATGAAAAGGCGTTTGAAGGCAGCGGCGTGTTTCTGCTCGGCGCCGTGCTCGAGCGCTTCTTCGCCGAATATTCCGGATTGAACTATTTCACGCAGACCGTGATCGCAACGCCGGAACGCGGCGATATCATGCGATGGCCGGCTCGCATGGGCTCGCGGAGACCCTTGTGATGCTGATAGACGAGATGAAGGCCGAGCCGTGGCGGTTCGATTTCTATCATGTGCTGCGTCAGATCGAGCGTGCCCACGCCGACCGACCGCGGATCGGCGACAGTGCGGCACGTCGCGAGGAATATGTCGACCTCGGGCAGGATCCCTATCTCGAATTTCCCGCCTCCAATCTCGCTTCCGTCACCGAAGAAGACGGCCGGCTGAGGATCATCGTCAAGTTCCTGGGACTGCTTGGCCCGCAAGGCGCCCTGCCGCTGGCAACGACCGACGAAAGCCTGGGCTGGCTGTTGATGCGCGACGATGCGTTTCCGCGTTTCCTCGATCTCGTCAACAACCGTTTTCTGCAGCTGTTCTTCCGGAGCTGGTCTGACGCGCGCCCGATCGCACAGCACGACCGCCCGGCCGAGGATCGTTTCGTCGCCTATATCGGCGCCATGATCGGCCTCGGCACGCAGGTCTATTCCGATCTCGATACCGTCCCGGACATGGCCAAGCTTGCGTTCGCCGGCCTCATTGCGCCGAAGGCGAAATCCGCATCGCGCCTGTCCAGTTTCCTGCAAGGCCTGTTCGGGGTACGGGTCGAGATCGATGAATTCGTCGGATCATGGCTGACGTTCGAGACCAACGATCGCAGCAGGCTCGGCCAGAAGCTCGCAAGCCTCGGGCAGGATTTGCTGCTGGGGTCCAGCGTCCTCAGCGTCGAGGACAAGTTCAGGCTGCGGATTTATGTCAGGGACTTTGCGCAATATGAGCAGTTTCTGCCGACTGAAACTCCCAACCTGTCGGAGCCTTTGGCGGATGCGGTTTTTTTCTACATAGGCGACGAGCTCGACTGGGATGTTGAGCTGGCGATCCCTTCCGGGGCGGTCGCACCGGTCACGCTTGGGCAGAGCGGACGGCTCGGCTGGACGACCTGGGTCTCGCCGAACTGGACGTCGAGCGAAGACTATCGATGCGATGCCCGGTTTCATCTGAGCGCGCGGTTCCGCGCAAAGCGCGCTGCCGCCAAGTCGGCCAACAATTCCGTGCAGGCAGGACCATACCGCGAAGATTCCGACGCGATGAAGATCCGCGCCGCCGAACATGCTGTTTGATTTTTTCAACACCGATCGATCAGGAGAAGCCCGTGACCGATATCAGCCTTGAATCCGTAACGGGAAAATTGAACCGGGTCGGCTATGACGCCTTCATCCGCGCCTTGCGGCATGCCAAGAGCGCCGGCAATCGCAACGTCGAGCTGGCACACTGGTTTTTTCATGCACTCCAGGACGAGCGCAGCGATCTCAGCCTGTCGACCGATCACTACAAGCTCGATCGTGCGCGGCTGTTGTCGGACCTGGCGGGTGTCATCTCCGGATTCCGCAAGAACGAAACCGACATGCCCGGCGTCGCCAACGGCGTGATCGATATCCTCGACCGTGGATGGCACTATGCCACGCTGTTTTTCGGCGAGACGCAGATTCGTACCGGTCACCTGCTCGTCGCCGGACTGAAATCGACCGACCTGCGTCGAGCACTCAACAACCTCTCGCTCGAGTTCGGGAACATCAACGTCGATGCACTTCTCGCTGAACATCGCGCGGTATGGGTCGGTTCCGACGAAGAGGACCTTCGCCCGATGGATGGCGCCGGCATTCACGGCGCCGGTACGCCAGCCGCCGACCGGGCAGTAGGACCGAAAGGCACGACACCGCTCGACCGGTTTTCACAGGATCTGACGGCGAAGGCCAAATCCGGCGAGATGGATCCGATCCTCGGCCGCGACGACGAGATCCGCCAATTGATCGACGTCCTGATGCGCCGGCGCCAGAACAACCCGATCCTCACCGGCGAGGCCGGCGTCGGCAAAACCGCCGTGGTGGAGGGTTTCGCCCAGCGCATTGCATCGGGCGACGTCCCGCCGCCGCTCAAGGATGTGCGGCTCTGTGCGCTCGATATCGGCCTGATGCAGGCCGGCGCGTCGATGAAGGGTGAGTTCGAACAGCGTCTCCGCTCGGTGATCGACGAAGTGCAGAGCTCGCCTGTGCCCGTCATCCTTTTCATCGACGAGGCCCATACCCTGATTGGCGCCGGCGGCTCGGCCGGGACCGGTGACGCCGCGAATTTGCTGAAACCCTCGCTTGCCCGCGGCACGCTGCGCACCATTGCTGCGACCACCTGGGCCGAATATCGCCAGTATATCGAAAAGGATCCGGCGCTGACCCGGCGCTTTCAGCCGATCAGCGTTGGCGAACCCGACGTCGAGACCTGCTGCATCATGTTGCGCGGAATTCTCGGACCGATGGAAAAGCACCATGGCGTTCGTATCTCTGACGCCGCCGTCATGGCCGCCGTGAACCTGTCACACCGCTACATTCCAGCCCGGCAATTGCCGGACAAGGCCGTGAGCCTTCTGGACACCGCCGCCGCGCGGGTCGCGATCAGCCAGAGCACGACGCCCTCCCGGATCGAGGACGCACGCGTCGCTATCGCAGCCAAAGCGGCCGAGAAGGCCTCGCTCGTCAACGACGCCGATCTCGGAGCTGAAAATGCCGAGCGCATCGCTGCGCTCGATGCGGAAATTGCAGGATTGAACGACAAGCTCGCAGGCATCGAGACGGACTGGACGGCCGAACAGGCGTTGGTCGGCGAGATCAGGAGCATCCGCGAGATCCTGGCCCAGCCCAAAGAAGCCGGTGAGCCAGCCGATGATGTCGCGGAAAAGCGCGCCGAATTGCGCGGCAAGTTCGACGCGCTGGAAAGCATCGCCCCGGAAAAGCGGATGATCTATGCCCACGTCGACGAGCAATCCGTTGCTTCGGTTGTCTCCGACTGGACCGGCATTCCGGTCGGCCGCATGGTGCGCGACGAAATCGAAACCGTTCTCAAACTTCCGGAAATCCTCAACCGCCGGGTCATCGGCCAATCCCACGGGCTGGCGATGATCGCCAGGCGGATCGAGACCAGTCGCGCCAGGCTCGACAACCCGTCGAAGCCGATCGGCGTATTCATGCTCGCCGGCCCGTCCGGCGTCGGCAAGACCGAAACGGCGCTGGCGCTGGCCGAGACCCTCTACGGCGGCGAGCAGAACATGATCACCATCAACATGTCGGAGTTCCAGGAGGCGCACACGGTCTCCTCCCTCAAGGGCGCTCCTCCGGGTTATGTCGGTTACGGCGAAGGCGGTCGCCTGACCGAAGCGGTACGCCGCAAGCCCTACAGCGTGATCCTGCTCGACGAGGTCGAGAAGGCCCATCCCGACGTGCACGAGATCTTCTTTCAGGTGTTCGACAAGGGCCTCATGGAGGACGGCGATGGACGGCGGATCGATTTCAAGAACACCCTGATCATCCTGACCACCAATGTCGGCACCGACCTGATCATGAAGCTGTCAGACGATCCGAAGTATCGTGACGATCCGGAGCAACTGGCTCAGATGCTGCGGCCGGAATTGCTCAGGGTTTTCCCGGCAGCGCTGCTGGGCCGCATCGTATCCATTCCGTACTTTCCGTTGTCGGCCTTCATGCTCGATTCCATCGTACGGCTGCAACTCGATCGCATCGACCGGCGCATTCGCGCCAATCACAGCGCCTCCCTCGTCTACGACGACGCAGTTGTCGGTCACGTCGTTTCGAAGTGCAACGATCCCGATTCCGGCGGCCGGATGATCGACAATATCGTCACCAATACGCTGCTGCCTGCGCTGTCGCGCGAATTCCTCAGGAAGTCGCTTGCAAAAGAACCAATCACGCAAGCGCTTGTGACGATCGAAAACAATGATTTCGCGTATGCGTGGAAATGATTTTGGTCCCGCCATGAAGACCCGGGAGCAACCTGCGTGATTTGCGAACTGGAACAGGACGATAAATCGTTTCCGGGAACGACGCTCTTCACCAACCCGAAGAACGGGCACTGCATCAAGCAGACGGCGGTCTACCTTCCCCCAAACCACGGAAAAACCAGCCTCAAGCTGGACGTTATCCTGTGGATTCACGGATTCTACGTCGACGACCACAAATCTTTGTTCCGCAGCGATCCCACGCGGCTGCGTGAACAGGTTCTGGCTTCCGGCAAGGACGTGGTGCTGATCGCGCCGCATCTGGGTCATGAATATACCAAGAATAAAAAATTCGTCGGTGACTATGACGTTTCCGATCTGGCGACCGCCAGATGGGGTGAGCGCTACCTCAATCAGGTCCTCGCTGCGATTTCGCACTTCCAGAATCCGGATGTGAAACATGCGCCTCCGGCTGAGGTCGGCAGACTCATCATCGCCTGCCATTCGGGCGGTGGCGTTGGAATGCGCAATATTGTGGGGACCTTGGGAAAATACTGGTCGAACCTCACCGCCTGTTGGGGATTTGACTGTCTCTACGGCGCCAACGCTCACCCCGACGACGCGACATTCTGGTATCGATGGCTGGGCAAACCCGACGCTCCCGCGCTCGAGATCATCTACGGACCGAGTACCCTTCCGCAGTCGGTGAAGCTCGACCTCATCGGGCGCGGAATCGTGACCCCGGAAGGCAACAGAGCCGTTTCGCCCGGACCCAGGCGGGATAAATTGCGCGTCACCGTCGGCCACTACGACGTGTATATGGCGTTTGGCCAGGTCATCAGAGTCAATGATCTCGATCCCGTCTTCGTCGACGAATTCATGACCTCGGCACTTCCCAGCGGCGTCTCATCGGAAAAAAAGGCGATGGAGTCCGGCGATTTTCTTCGACAGATGATCCGGAACGCCCGCGATTTTCCGTTCCCGGAGGACATTCATTACATGATCGCGCGCGGCGGCTTCCTCAGCAGGCTGGGTACGCTCTGAGCCATCCGGCCGGGCGCCTTGACAGGATGAGCCTCGCAGGTAGCGTGAACGCCGAAATCGGCAGGTCTGCCAATGCCGGCGCAACGTCCGGGGTTTGCAAATAGTCCCTGAAGGAGAGCCGCTTTGAAGGTCGCGATACTCGGTGGCGGCAATGGTTCGTTTGCGGCCGCGGGCGATTTTGCATTGCAGGGCCACGAGGTCAGGTTGTGGCGCCGCGATACGTCCCAGGTGGCGCAACACCGCGCGGCAGGCTCGCGCATCCTCGTCAAGGATGCGCAGGGCCGGCACGATGTCCAACTGGCATCGGTGACATCCGACATCGCCGAAGCCGTCCGCGGCGCCGATCTGATCCTGTGCCCCGCCCCGGCCTTCGCGCAACCGGATATCGCCCGCACGCTCGCACCGCATCTTGGGGATGGCCAGGTGGTCTTTCTGCCGCCGGCGACATTTGGTTCGATGATCTTCGCCAGGGCGGCGCATGAGGCCGGCAACCATGCAGCGGTCAGCTTTGCCGAAACCGGCACGCTTCCCTGGCTCGCGCGCAAGCACGGGCCGTTCGAGGTCGCGATCACGATTCGCGCCAAGCGCCTGCCGGTCGGCGTTTTTCCGCTGAAATCGGCCGGTCATGCGCTTGAGGTGATCGAGCGGGCGTTTCCCGGCGTGATCGAGCCGTGCGGCGACGCGCTGTCAGGTGCGCTGATGAATGCCGGACCCATCATCCATCCCCCGCTGATCGTCATGAATGCCGGCCCGATGGAGCATTTCGAGCGTTGGGACATCCACAAGGAGGGTACGCAGGCCGCGATCCGCCGGGTCACCGACGCACTCGATGCCGAACGCATCACGTTGCGCGAAGCGCTCGGCTATGGCGCTCCCCATTTTCCGCTCGCCCATCATTATGCAAGCGAAGGCGAGCAATGGATGTATGGCCGCGGCTCGCATGACCGGCTGACCGATTCCGGTGACTGGCGCGAGCGCATCGTGCTGACCGAGCACCGCTACATGCGCGAGGATCTACGCCTCGGTCTGTCATTCCTGGTTTCGGTCGCCGAACTGGCCGGCGTCGCAACGCCTCTGGCGAGGGCTTTTCTCGCTATCGGCAGCACGATCTGCGGTGAGGATTTCATGCAGCACGGGCGTACGCTCGCAAGCCTCGGTCTCGGCAAGCTCGGGCGCGACGAATTGCAGGCCCTGCTGCGCGACGGCTTTGTGCGATGACGGCCGCACGCGCCAGCGTCGCCTGTCTCGGCGCAGGCCGCATGGGCCGCGGCATCGCTGTCGCCTTTGCCTATGCCGGGCACGCCGTCACCATGATCGACGTCAAGGCGCGTTCGGCAGGCCAGTTCGCGACGCTCGAGGCCGAAGCGCTGGACGAAGTCGGAAAAGCGCTGAGGAGTCTGGCGCGTTTTGGCTTGCTGACGGAAGAGGACGCCGAAGCGGTCGCGGCCCGTGTCAGTGTAGCGCCGTCGCGGGACATGGCTGCCGTGGTGGCAGGTGCCGGCATCGTGTTCGAAGGCGTGCCCGAAGTCGTCGACCTCAAGCGCGAGGTGCTTGCGGCGGCGTCGAAAGACGTCGGACGTGACGTCATCATCGCCTCGACAACATCGACCATCCTGGTCGATGATCTCTCGGGCGCAGTCACGCACCCCGAACGCTTTCTCAACGTGCACTGGCTGAACCCCGCCTACCTGATTCCGCTGGTCGAGATATCGCCGGGGACTACGACCAATCCGGCCGTCACCTCGCGGGTCAAAACCCTGCTTGAGGGAATCGGCAAGGTGCCCGTGGTGTGCGCGGCCACGCCGGGCTTCATCGTCCCGCGCATTCAGGCGCTGGCCATGAACGAGGCCGCGCGCATGGTGGAAGAAGGCGTCGCCAGCGCCGAGGATATCGACAAGGCGATACGCTACGGCTTTGGCTTCCGTTACGCGGTTCTCGGGCTGCTCGAGTTCATCGACTGGGGCGGCGGCGACATTCTCTATTACGCCAGCCGCTATCTCGAAGGCGCGCTCGGCAGCGATCGCTATCGCGCGCCCGAGGTGATCTCCAACAACATGCGCGACGGCCGTATCGGCATGCGGACCGGCGCCGGCTTCCTCGACTATTCCGGCCTCGATGTCGACGCCTATCGCGAGCAGCGGCTTGCAGCCATGGTCGACCTGCTCCGGCATTTTGGACTGGCAAGGCCGCCGGTGCTGGACCGGGACTAGAGGTCCGCCGCAGGCTCACCGAGCCAAAACATCGAAAACAACCCCATGCACAGTACCGGTATTATCACACCTTAAAATAAGTGCTTCATACTTCTGGGAAACCCCGCAGCAAATAAGACCGCACCGCCTGCAACAACCCGTTCAGAATCAGCCCCAGCAGCGAGATCGTGATCAGCGGAACGAACATGTCGACGGCCTGAAAGGTCCGGGCGGCGGTGACGAGGAGATGGCCGAGGCCCTCGGTCGAGGTGATCATCTCGGCGAGAAACACCACGATGCACGAAATCACCAGCCCGATGCGGCAACCGGTGAGAATGGACGGCACCGCGGCCGGCAACACCACCTTGAACCATACCTGGTGACGCGGGGTGCCGGCGGCCATCGCCGACCAGATCAGTTTCTGTTCGACCATCGAGGCGCCGTAATAGGTCGAGAGCAGAATCGGAAACAGCGCGTCGGCGGCGACCAGCGTGATCTTCGATTCATGACCAAATCCGACCAGCAGCAGTATTGCCGGATACAGCGCCACCTTGGGCAACGGCGCCAACACGCGCACGATCGGGCGCACCACGGCGTTGATGGCGGGGCTCGCCGCCGCCGCCAGCCCGACACCGACGCCCACGACCACGGCAATCGAAAACCCCGCGAACAACCGCAGCAGCGTTGCGCCAATCGCGTGCTGAAACGAGCCGGTGAGGAGTTGTTGCGCCAGGCGCTCGAACACCAGGCCGGGCGGCGGCAGCAGCGTCACCGGCGCGTAGCCGAACGATGAAATCGCCTGCCAGACGGCAATGGCCAGCGCGATCGGCACGATCCCGAGCAGAACGTCCGTTGTGAGCGCGCGCGCGTTCATGCAAAACTCAAGGGAATGTCGAAGCCCGGCTCGGACCATCTGACCAGGCGGCTGCGAAGCTTCTCGAACGCGGCGTCGAGGCCGATCCCCATCGCGCCGATCACGATGATCATCGCATAGACCGTTTCGTATTGGCCCATATCGAGTGCATTGAACAGGATATTTCCGGCGCCCGACTGCCGGGCGATCATCTCGGAGGTGACCATGGTGATGAGCGCCAGCACAAGCCCGGTGCGGCAGCCGGTCAGGATTTCCGGCAACGCCGCCGGCAGCACGATCCGGATCATCCGCTGCGCCGCAGAAAGCCCCATGGCCGCGCCCGACCACAACATCTTTTCCTCGACCGCCCTGGCGCCCTGGAAACTGTGATAGATCACCGGAAGACTGACGCCGAGAAAGATCACCAGCATCTTTGCGATGTCACCGACGCCGAGCCAGAGCATGATGATCGGCATCAATGCCGCCTTCGGCACCGGATAGGTGATCATGAGCAGCGGATTGAAAAAGGACGCAACATAGCGGTTGCGGCCCATCATCAATCCGAGCGGAATGGACACCGCAACCGCGACGCTGAAGGCAATCGCCATCCGGCGCAACGACGCCAAAATGTTGATCAGGGATTCCTTGTCGCCGAGGATCGACGGCACCGCGCGAACCGCCTCCAGCGCGGTCGGAAAGCTGTCGGTTTTCAGGGCAAGCGCCGCGACCTGCCAGATCGCGAGCAGGCCAAGGCATGCAAGCAGCGGCGCGAAGCGTGAAAGAAGGGCACGGCCTGCGATCATGGCCGCAACTCGTCTTCGCTGGTGTCATCGATCATGCGCTCGATTTCGACCACGTATTTCTGGTAGCGCGGATCGAGCAGAAGTTCGGCGCGCCGGCGCGGGCGCGGCAGGTCGATATCGACCACCTGCTTGATGCGGCCGGGCGAACGCGTCATCACCACGACCTTGTCGGACAGAAACACCGCCTCATCGACCGAATGGGTGACGAACAGCACCGTCTTGCGGTCGCGTTCCCAGATATTGAGCAGGTCGTTCTGCAACCGCGTGCGCGTATGCGCATCCAGCGCGCCGAACGGTTCGTCCATCAGCAGCACCGCGGGATGATAGGCCAGCGTCCGCGCCAGCGCCACGCGCTGCTTCATGCCTCCGGACAATTCCTTCGGATAGAAATTCTCGTAGCCCTTGAGGCCGACCATCTCGATCAAGGTGCGCGCTTGCGCCTCGGCGGCGGTGGATTTCACGCCCTGCTGGCGGGGGCCGTACATCACATTGCCGAGTACGGTCTTCCAGGGGAAAAGCGCGAACTCCTGAAACACCGGACCGCGGTCAGGACCGGGCCCGGTAATCGTCCGGCCTTTCACGGTCGCCTCGCCTTGCGTCGGATTGACGAAGCCACCCACGATATAAAGCAGCGTGGATTTGCCGCAGCCGGAGGGGCCGAGAATCGAGACAAAGGCACCTTCCTCGATCGTCAGCGAGATATCCGACAATGCGAGATGGCTTTGACGGCCGGAAGTTTGAAACGTCTGCGAAACGTGCTTGATCGCGATCATGGCGGACGCCTGACCGTGTGCCGGCGTTGAATCGCCTCGAACATCCGATCGCAATGGCAATCCCGTCATCTCCGCTCTGCTTCCAGGCCCAGGTTGATCCGCCTCAACGGTTTTCCCCGCACAAGCATAACGGAAAGCGGCGGGGATTGGCGATGCTGCTTAGGCCGCATGCTTCGCCCCCGACCTGCCTCACGCCCCGTCGAACCATGGCCATTCCGCCGCACCTTCATGGGTGACGGCGCCACCCGGAGCCTGGCCGACCAGGCGCGCATATTTGGCCAGCGCGCCGGCACGGTGCCGCGGCGACCGCGGCTTCCATGCCTGCCGCCGCGCGGCGAATTCCTTGTCGTCAATCAGGAGATCCATGCGGCGCGCGCCGGCATCGATCCTGATGCGGTCGCCCTCGTGCACGAGGGCCAGCGGCCCGCCGATGAAGGATTCCGGCGAGACATAGCCGATGCACATCCCCCGCGTGGCGCCGGAAAAACGGCCGTCGGTGACGAGCGCCACCTTCTCACCCATGCCCTGTCCGTAAATCAGCGCGGTGACGCCCAGCATCTCCCGCATCCCGGGGCCGCCGACCGGGCCCTCATTGCGGATGACGAGAACCTCACCTTCGCCGTATTTGCGATTGCGAACGGCATCGACGCAGTGTTCCTCGTCCTCGAACACCCGCGCGGTGCCCTCGAATACCAGGTTCTTGAGGCCGGCAACCTTGATGACGGC
>Ga0310811_10002466_pt1 | contig 23182 bp, 19 predicted proteins | sample YCmetagenome_FD_207642 | JGI IMG/M metagenome (GOLD analysis project Ga0310811, IMG submission 207642) | Soil microbial communities from experimental microcosm in Duke University, North Carolina, United States - YC | ecosystem: Engineered > Artificial ecosystem > Soil microcosm > Unclassified ... | reverse complement strand
CCGGGCGGGGTCTGGCGGTTCGAGACCCGGCCGCAGAACGTCTCCCCTTTCCTGCGGCAACTGCTGGTGGCGGTGGAGGATCGCCATTTCGGCACCGACCCCGGGGTCGATCCCGGCGCCGTGCTGCGCGCGGGCTGGCAATGGGCGCGGGCTGGCCATGTCGTTTCCGGCGGATCGACGCTGACCATGCAGGTCGCGAAGCTGCTCGATCCGCATCCGCGAACGCTATCGGCCAAGCTGCTGGAGACCGCCCGCGCATTGGACCTCTGGCAGCACCAGACGCCTGACCGGATCATGGGTCTGTGGCTGTCCCTCGCTCCCTTTGGCGGCAATCTGGTGGGGGTGGAGGCCGCTTCCTGGGCCTGGTTCGGCAAGCCCCCCGGCGCGCTGGATGCAGCCGAGGCGGCGCTCCTCGTGGCCTTGCCGCGCCGGCCCGAGGCGCTGCGGCCAGACCGGCATCCGGAAGCGGCGATACGCCTGCGCAATCGCCTGCTGGTACTCGCCGCCGCGCGCGGCCTCCTTTCGCCGACCGAAGCCGCGTCCGCCGAGGCCGAGCCGGTGCCCCGCGCCCGCCATCCGATGCCGCGCGCCCTGCCGCAACTTCTGTCCGGCGTGCGTCATCCACCGCTGCTTCTGACCAGTATCGATCCCGCGATCCAGGCGGCGGTCACCCACGCCGCCCAGGCCGTTACCGCCGATCTTCCGCCGCAGGTCGCCCTGACCGTCATGGTGGCCGATCTTCATACGCGTCGCCTCTCCGCCCTCTGGCTTGGCGATTGGAATGACCGCGCGCGGGCCGGGCGGACGGACCTCACCCAGGCCATCCGGAGCCCGGGCTCGACGCTGAAACCCTTCCTGTATGCGCTCGTCTTCGCAGATGGTCTGGCCCATCCCGATACGCTGCTGACCGACACACCGCAGCGCTTCGGCAATTATGGGCCGGAGGATTTCACGGGCCGTTTCACGGGGCGGGTAACGGCCGCCGACGCCCTCCGCCGCTCGCTCAACCTGCCCGCCGTGGGCCTTCTCTCACGCTTCGGGGCGGAGCGCTTCGCGGCGAAGCTTGCGGCAGCCGATGCGCCGCTGCGCTTGCCGCGCGATGCGGCCCCCAGCCTGCCCATCATCCTCGGCGGTGCAGGGCTCTCGATGCGAAACCTCATGGCGCTCTATGCCGGGCTCGCGACGGACGGCTCCGTGCGACCCTTGCGACTGACGGAAGGACGCGCGACCGTCGCGCGGCTCCTGCCGCCGACCGCTGCAGAAACGGTGGCGGACATTCTCACCAGACCCTTTCCGGACGAGACGACAGCGCGGGGCATTGCCTGGAAGACCGGGACGAGTTGGGGAGACCGGGATAACTGGGCCTTCGGCTTCGACCGAGATCATCTTATCGGCGTCTGGGTGGGGCGGCCGGACGGCACGGCGATGGATGGTGGCTCTGCCTCCGACCACGCGCTGCCGATCCTGGCGCGGCTGTTCAGCGCGATACCGGCAGCCCCCCGCAGCGCGGCTCTGTCGAGCCGAATGCTCTCGCTGGCGGCGGCACCCGCCGCCGATCCGCTGCGCCTGCTCTATCCGCCGCCAGGCGCGGTGATTGAGGGTCTCGGCCCGCTCTCGCTCAAGGCGATGGGCGGCGCGCGGCCGCTGCGCTTCCTCATCGATGGCGCGCCCATCGTCTCGATCGGCGCATTGCGCCAAACGGAATGGCAACCACCGGGCCCGGGCTTCTACCGTGTCACGATCCTGGATGCCGCGGGTTCTGCCGTGCATGCGGCGATCCGGGTGAAAGCGGAAGACTGATCGCGCGGACATCCCCACGCTTGTGCCTGCGGGCAGGATCACGCCCGATCGTTTGATTTATCAACTTTAGATGAAGCGTCGTCTTTTCCATAGATCCAGTGCGGACGGTTATGCTCGATCCAGTCGAGTGCCCTTTCCCGCCAGCGCCGCAGCAGGGGTACGTCCTCGGCAAGCAGAATGAGGCCGAGCGGCAACATCCAGATGCCGAGGATCGGCAGGATGCTGAAAATGCCGCCAAGCACGAGGAGAAGACCGGCCGGGATGCGGATCCATCGGGCATGCGGGCGTAGCAGCCAAATAGTGGCACGCCGCAGCCAGTCCGGCAGACGGTCGAGCAGCCGCGCCATGCGCTGCCGGCGGTGACGGGTTTCGTCGGCGTCGCCCTCCGGCATTTGGATGGGCAAATTCTCCCCATCGGTCATGCAAAGCCTCCTTTCGGCTGCGAACGATCTCTTGGGAGAACCGTGCAGGCTCCTTGAGATAAGGCCTGCGCCAGGTCCTGCAAGCCAGAGCAACAGCCCCGGCCGACGCCCGGTTCGGCCGCCTTGGTACTGTTCCGTAGGTAATCGCACGTACCCGACAACAATTCAATATTTTCAGAGTGTTACGTCAATTTTCGACAGGCGCCGTTGGTTGTTTGCTCCGCGTGTTTGACCCATACCAGATGGGCATCCGGAACCTTCCGGGTCCGGCATAAATCGCCGCAGCAGTGGCCGGAACAAGCTCCGGAACAGGCCCGCGGCACTTGGAATCGGAGGACGTGTCATGACGATCATCTGCCCCTGGTGCTCCGCTCTTGTCGTCGGCAGCCGCGTTCGTTGCCCGGACTGCGATTTTGCCTGCGAACAGTCCTCCCCCCGGATAAGCGGTGGCACTGCGACGCGCTCTGCTCCCCGGCCGGTGCAAAGTGGCATCGCGCCCTTGCTCTTCTTCATGATCTCGTCCCTCTTTGCGGTCTGCCTGAGCCTGATGCTGCAGCAGATGCCGCTCGGCTCCTCCATCAGCGGGACAGCGCCGCAACACGATGCGGCGCCGCGCTATAACGATCCGCAGATGCAGGGCGTCTGGCTGCGCGGCCTGGGCTCGGTGCGGACCGCGCTGAACGCTCCCGCCTATCGCGGCCTCAGGTCGGCCTATGTGCAGCGGAGCGCCGGTCATCTGACAACCCTCTGCGGCACCATCGACGGCTCCTCCGGCACCGGAGCGATCGCCGGAATGCGCTTCCTTTCGATCTCCGGCAATGCCTCCACGACGATGATCGAGGGTTCGTCCTACGCCTTTCCGATCCTCTGGGCCCGGCTCTGCAGCCCACAGCAGGGCAGCTGGTAAGCTCGCCCACGGGACCCTGGCGATCGGTCGGAGGCCCATTGCGCGGGCCTCCGATCCATGTCACCGTCCACAAAAATCCGGTTAAACGGGCATTCAAAAAATTGGGCGAAACGGTCCTCGAAACCTCCGGCCTGACCAAGAGCTTCCGCGGCTTCACCGCGGTCGACAACGTGGCGCTGCGCGTGGAAGACGGCACCATCCACGCCCTGATCGGCCCGAACGGCGCCGGCAAAACCACCTGCTTCAATCTCCTGACCAAGTTCCTCCAGCCCAGCGCCGGGCGCATCCTCTTTCGCGGCGAGGACATCACGCAGGCCAGGCCGGCCGATGTCGCGCGGCGCGGCCTTGTCCGCAGTTTCCAGATTTCGGCGGTCTTCGGCCGGCTGTCGGCGCGCGAAAATGTCCGCATCGCGCTGCAACGGGAACGCGGCCCGAGTTTCGACTTCTGGCGGTCAGATCGCATCCTGCGGCGGTTCGACGATCGCGCCCGCGCTCTGCTCGCCGAAGTCGGGCTGTCCGAATTTTCGGAAGTTCCCGCCGCAGAACTGTCCTATGGCCGCAAGCGCGCGCTCGAAATCGCGACCACCCTGGCGCTCGATCCCCCCCTCCTGCTGCTGGATGAGCCAACCGCCGGCATGACCGAGCAGGATGTAACGCGGATCGTCGACCTCATTCGCCGTCTGCGCGTCGGCCGCACGATCCTCATGGTGGAGCATAATCTATCCGTCGTCTCCGGATTGTCGGACCGCATCACCGTGCTTACCCGCGGCCGGGTGCTGGCCGAAGGGAGTTACGAGACGGTCTCGCAAGATCCTGCCGTGATCACCGCCTATCTGGGGCAGGAGCATGCTTGAAGTCTCCAACCTCAATGCCTGGTACGACGAAAGCCACGTTCTGCATGGGATGGACTTCACGGTCGGTGAAGGCGAAGTGGTGACTCTGCTCGGCCGCAACGGCGCCGGCAAGACGACGACCCTCAAATCCATCATGGGCCTGGTGCCGAACCGAAAGGGCAGCGTGCGCTATCGCGGCCAGGAGTTTATTTCCGCTCGGCCGGACGTGATCGGTCGTGCCGGTCTCGGCTTCTGCCCGGAGGAGCGCGGCATCTTCGCCTCGCTGACCGTGCACGAGAATCTTCTTCTTCCCCCCATCGTGGCCCCGGGCGGGCTCACCATCGCCGAAATCCATGATCTCTTTCCCAATTTGCAGGAGCGCGCACGCAGCCCGGGGACGAAGCTTTCGGGCGGCGAACAGCAGATGCTGGCCATCGCCCGCATCCTGCGCACAGGTGCCAAGCTGCTTCTCCTCGACGAGCCGACGGAAGGTCTCGCACCCGTCATCGTGCAGCAGATCGGCCGCATGATCGCCGAGATCAAGCGTCGCGGCTTCACGGTTCTCCTGGTCGAGCAGAATTTCCGCTTCGTCTCGCAACTCGCCGACCGCCATTATGTCGTCGAGCAGGGGCGGATCGCCGACATGATCACGGCCGAGGCCCTTCCGGGAAAGATGGACGATCTGCACAGACGCCTCGGCGTTTAGGCAAACCAGAACACGATATTCAGGGAGACGACAAGAATGACCCTTTCAAGGCGCAGCGTCCTCGGCACGGCACTCGGCGCGGGTGCACTCTCCGTTCTGCCACGCGCGGGCGCGCGGGCCGCAGGCAAGACGCTCACCATCGGCGTCTGCAGCGATTTCTCGGGCGTCTACAGCGATATCGGCGGCAAGACCTCCGTCGCATGTGTCCACCAGGCGATCGAAGATTGGGGCGCGGCAGCCAAAGGCTACGACATCAAGGTCATCCAGGGCGACCACCAGAACAAGCCTGATGTCGGCGCGGGCCTTGCCCGGCAATGGTTCGACAATGGCGTCGATATGCTGATCGACGTTCCGAACTCCGCCGTCGGCCTCGCTATCGCTTCCGTCGCGGCGCAGAAGAACAAGACCTATATCAACTCAAACTCAGCAACCTCGCTGCTCACCGGCCCGAAATGCAATGCGTCCACGATCCACTGGACCTACGACACCTACATGCTCTCCCATTCGACCGGCGGCGCGATGGTGGCACAAGGCGGCAAGAGCTGGTTCTTCATCACTGCCAACTATGCCTTCGGCCAATTGCTGAGGGACCAGACATCGGCGGTGGTGAAGGCTGCCGGCGGCACCGTGGTCGGTGATGTCGCCTATCCCTTCCCGCAAACGACAGACTTTTCGTCCTTTCTGTTGCAGGCGCAATCATCGGGCGCGCAGGTGCTTGGCCTCGCCAATGCCGGCAAGGACACCGTCAATTCCATCAAGCAGGCGCATCAGTTCGGCATCACCCAGAGCGGCATGAAGATCGCCGGCCTGCTCATCTACATCAACGACGTGCATGGCATGGGCCTCGACATCGCCCAAGGATTGGTGCTGACGGAAAGTTTCTACTGGAACCTGAACGACCGTACCCGCGCCTTCACCAAGCGCGTGCTACCCAAGACGCCGAGCAACTACCCTTCGATGGCGCAGGCTGGCTGCTACAGCGGCACGCTGCATTTCCTGAAGGCAGTAGACGCGATCGGCGTCGACACGGCATCCAACGGCGCCGCCGTCGTCACGCAGATGAAGAAGATGCCCACGGATGATGACGCTTTCGGCAAATGCTGGATCAGGGAGGACGGCCGTTTCATGTGTCCCTCCTTCCTCTTCCGCGTGAAGAAGCCGGGCGAGAGCAGCACTCCCTGGGATTATTACGACCTTCTGCATATGACGCCGGCCGACCAGACCTTCGCGCCGATGGCCGGCGAAGGCTGTCCGCTCGTCAAGAGCTGACGCAGATGGTGATGATTCTCGGCAAGCCGCTGCCGCTGCTCTTCGGCCAGCTTCTGCTCGGCCTCATCAACGGTTCCTTCTACGCGATGCTCTCCATGGGCCTCGCCATCATCTTCGGCCTGCTGAGAATCATCAACTTCGCCCATGGCGCCATGTTCATGGTCGGCGCCTTCGTCACCTGGGCCCTCTTCACCTATCTGCATATTGATTACTGGGGAGCGCTGATCTGCGCGCCCGTCATCGTGGGGCTGTTCGGAGTGGCCCTGGAGCGCACGGTCATCCGCCGCATCTACAAGCTCGACATTCTTTACGGGCTGCTTCTGACCTTCGGCCTCGCCCAGATTCTGCAAGGCCTGGCCACCAACTATTTCGGTGTCTCAGGCGTGAGTTATGAGGCGCCGCACGGACTGGGTGGCGTCGTCAACCTTGGCTTCATGTATCTGCCGATCTATCGCGGCTTCGTGGTTTTTGCCGCCCTCGTCATCTGTGGCGCCACCTGGGCGCTGATCGAATGCACCCGTCTCGGCGCGCTGCTGCGCGCGGCGACCGAGAATCCGGCTCTGGTCCAGGCCTTCGGCGTCAATGTGCCGCGGCTGCTGGCGCTGACCTTCGGCGGTGGCGTGGCGCTTGCGGCGCTCGCCGGCGTGCTCGCGGCCCCGCTCTATTCGGTCAATCCCGGCATGGGGTCCGATCTGATCGACACGGTCTTTGCCGTCGTCGTCATCGGCGGCATGGGCTCGATCGGCGGCGCCATCCTGACCGGCTTCGCCCTCGGCATCATCGAAGGCTTCACGGACGTCTTCTATCCGCCGGGCTCGGCGGTCGTCGTCTTCGTCGTCATGGCCATCGTCCTGCTGGCCCGGCCCGCCGGCCTCTTCGGGAAGACAGCCTGAATGTTCGGCTTCTCCCGCGCGCAAGTCATCGCCTTCGCTGTCCTTGTCCTGGCGGTGATCGCCGCCCCCTTCCTCCTCTATCCGATCGTCGCCATGCAGGTGATGTGTTACGGCCTCTTCGCCATGGGCACCAACCTGCTCATGGGCTCGGTCGGTCTCCTCTCCCTCGGACAGGCTGCCTATTTCGGCCTCGGCGGCTATGTCGCGGGCTATCTGGTGCAAAGCCTCGGCATGACACCTGAAATCGGCATCGTCGCCGGCGGTCTCGCGGGCGCCGCACTCGGCGCAGTTTTCGGCTGGCTCGCCATCCGCCGCCAGGACATCTATTTCGCCATGATCACCCTGGCGCTGGCCCAGATCGTCTATTTCGGCGCTGTGCAGCTGACCGGTTTCACAGGGGGCGAGAACGGCATCCAGGGCATTCCCCGCAGCGCCCTCTTCGGCCTGATCTCACTGAAGAACGACCGGGTGATTTACTGGCTGGTCGCCGTGGTTTTTCTCGCCGGCGTCCTCTTCGTCCACCGCGTGGTGCATTCGCCCTTCGGCCAGGTGGTGAAAGCGGTGCGGGACAATGAACCGCGCATGACATCGCTCGGCTATCAGCCCGCCAGCTACAAGCGCGTCATCTTCATCCTCGCTGCCCTTCTCGCCGGCGTCGCGGGCGGATTGAAAGCGACGGTCATGGGGATCGAGACCCTCTCGGATGTCGGCGCCGCCACCTCCGGCCTCGTCGTGCTCATGGTGCTGCTGGGCGGTATCGGCACCATCTTCGGGCCGATCGTGGGCGCCCTTGTCGTCGTCGCCATGCAGTATTATCTGGCGCCCTTCGGCGCCTGGGTGATCGTCATCCAGGGCGCGATCTTCGTGGTTTGCGTGCTCGTCTTCCGCCGAGGGATTGTGGGAGAATTGGCCTATCGGCTGAAATCGCCGCTCTAGCCGCCAGTCACCGAAGGAACGTCCATGGCCGCCATCGCACTCCCCCGCCTCGTCCGGCTCGGCCCCGGCAGCATCGAGGAGGTCCCGGCTGTGCTGGGCCAGCTCGGCCTGTCCCGTCCGCTGATCGTGACCGACCCCTTCCTGGCGGGCTCGGGTGGCCTCGCGCGCCTGCGGGCAATCCTCGGCGGCGACACGCCCGCCTTCACCGAGGTCGTGCCCGATCCGACCGTTGCTTCGGTCGACGCGGCCGTTGCCATGCTCGGCACCGGCGATTTCGACTGCGTCATCGGCTTCGGCGGCGGCAGCCCCATCGACACCGCCAAGGCCGCCGCCGTGCTCGGCCACATCGGCGGCGCCATGCGCATGCTGAAAGTGCCGCATGTGCAGGATGCGCCGGGCCTGCCCATCATTGCCATTCCGACGACTGCCGGTACCGGCTCGGAGGCGACGCGCTTCACCATCATCACGGACGAGGAGAGCGGGGAAAAGATGCTCTGCGCCGGCCTCGCCTATCTGCCCATGGCCGCCATCGTCGATTACGAGCTCACCCTATCGAAGCCGAAGCGGCTGACCGCTGACACCGGCGTCGATGCGCTGACCCATGCCATCGAGGCCTATGTTTCCCGTCGCGCCAATGATTTTTCGGACGGCATGGCGCTTTCCGCCATGCGGCTCATCTGGGCGAACCTCCGCACGGCCTATGAGGAGCCCGGCAATCGCGCGGCACGGGCCGCGATGATGCTGGGCGCGCATCAGGCCGGCATCGCCTTCTCCAATGCATCGGTCGCCCTTGTGCATGGCATGAGCCGGCCTATCGGCGCGCATTTCCATGTCGCGCACGGGCTTTCCAATGCCATGCTGCTGCCGGCGGTCACCCGCTGGTCGGCACCCGGCGCGCTCGCCCGCTACGCCGCCTGCGCCCGGATCATGGGCATCGCAAGCGAGACGGAGGGAGACCAGAGCGCGGTCGCGAAACTCACCGAGGCGCTCTCCGCCCTCAACCGCGATCTCGCCGTGCCGACACCGAAAAGTTACGGCATCGACCCCGGACGCTGGCAAAGCCTTCTGCCGCTGATGGCGGAACAGGCGCTCGCCTCGGGCTCTCCTGCCAACAACCCCCGCATTCCGGACGCCGCCGAGATCATCGCCCTCTATGGCGAGGCCTGGGGCTAGGTCACCCGGATCGGCGTGCCGTCCAGGAAGGCGAGCGCGTTCTCAACGCTCTGCGGATAGAATTCCGCCCAGGTCTCGGCCACGCCATAGCCGATATGGGGCGTCAGGACGGTGTTGGGCGCGGACCGCAACGGATGCCTCGCAGGCAGCGGTTCCCGGTCGAAAACGTCCAGTGCGGCGACGATGCGCCCCTCCGTCACTGCCGCGATCAAGGCGGCCTCGTCCACCAGCGGCCCTCGGGATGTGTTGATCAGGATCGCACCCGGCTTCATCTGTGCGAGGTCGGCTGCCCCCAGAATGCCACGGCTGCGGTCGGACAGAACAAGGTGCAGGCTGACCGCATCGGACCGCGCCAACAATTCTTCCTTTGTCGCATAGGTGGCGCCGGCTTCCGCCGCCTTTTCCGGCGTCAGGTTCCGGCTCCAGGCCAGCACCTCCATGCCCAGCGCCTGGCCGTACCGCGCCATGAGACCGCCGAGCCGTCCCAGGCCGATCACCCCCAGCGTCTTGCCGGCGAGCGTGATGCCCACCGGCACGCCGTGCTGGAAGCCGCCGGCGCGAATCTGCGCGTCGCCTGCCGGAATGCCGCGCGCCGCGGCGATCAATAGCCCGAGCGCAAGCTCGGCCGTAGCACTCGCGCTGCGCCCGCTCGGCTCGGTATGGCAAACGATGATGCCGCGCGCCGCACAGGCCGCGAGATCCAGCGAGGGATTGGACTTGCCGGTGATCCCGATCATCCGGAGGCGCGGCAGGCGAGCGATCAGCGAGGCCGGAAAGGGCGTGCGCTCGCGCATGGTGAGCAGGATGTCGAATTCCGCGAAGGCCGCAGCCGCCGCATCCTCGTCCGCGATGGCCTCCTCGAAGAAGACCAACTCGGCGCGCGCCTCGAGCGGAGACCAATCCGCATTGCGGCGCGCGATGCCCTGCCAGTCATCCAGAACCGCGATGCGCGTCATGCTGCTACCTCGCAGCAGGGCGGCGGCGGCGCGAGGCGCAGAACCGTCTGCACGAGATCGGGGAAGCGCTCGGAAAGCTCCGGGCGGAGCGAAACGAGGCAGCGCGTACCGTCCCGTCGGTTGGTGATCAGCCCCGCATTGCGCAAAACCTTCATGTGATGGCTGAGCGTGGAGGGCGAGACCTTCACCATGAAGCCGCTCCAGGCCGTTTCCTCCCCTGGCGTCAGTGACCGCAGGATGCAGAGACGCACGGGGTCGCTGAGGGCATGCAGAACCTCGGCCAAGCTGACCATCTCGATGTCGGGGTGGATATAGGGCTCTTGCGCCATGATGCGGCCTTCTATATTCGATGTTCGTCGAACATGAAACACCGGCGTGGCCGCTTTCGCCGCTTCCTGGGATTGCGGCACGCCTTTTAGCCGGGGCTTCTCTGCCCGCAGAAGGATATGCCATCCATGCCCACTCTTTTCGACCCCATCCGCGTCGGCGATCTCGATCTGCCGAATCGCATCTTCATGGCACCGCTGACGCGCGCCCGTGCGACGGAAGACCGCGTGCCGACTCCGCTGATGCGGGACTATTACGTGCAGCGCGCTTCCGCGGGCCTGATTCTGACCGAAGCGACCAACATCAACCCTAAGAGTGTGGGCTATGAGCGCACGCCGGGCATCTGGTCGGATGCGCAGGTCGAGGCCTGGAAGGTGATCACCGATGCCGTGCATGCGGCCGGGGGCCGCATGATGATGCAGCTCTGGCATTGCGGCCGCATTTCCGACCCCTCGCTTCTCGGCGGTGATCTCCCGGTCGCGCCCTCTGCCATTCCGGCTCAGGGCCATGTCAGCCTGCTGCGCCCCGAGCGCCCCTACCCGACGCCGCGCGCGCTCACCCTCGAGGAAATCCCCGGCATCATCGCGGATTACCGGAAAGGCGCGGAGAATGCCCAGCGCGCCGGCTTCGACGGTGTCGAGCTGCATGGCGCCAACGGCTATCTGCTTGATCAGTTCCTGCAGGACGGCAGCAACACGCGAACCGACGAATACGGTGGCCCGGTGGAAAACCGCGCGCGGCTGATGTTCGAAGCGGTGGACGCGGCGATCTCCGTCTGGGGTGCCGATCGCGTCGGCCTTCATCTCGCCCCCCGTGCCGATTCCCACGGCATGGGCGATAGCGACCTGCTCGGCACTTTCAGCCATGTCGCGCGGGAAGCCCGCGCCCGCAAGCTCGCCTTTCTTTTCGCACGGGAGCACGAGGCCGGGGATTCCATCGGCCCCGCCATCAAGCGCGCCTTCGGCGGTCCCTATGTCGCGAACGAACGTTTCACGATCGAACAGTCGGAAAAGGCACTGGCCGATGGCTGGGCGGATGCAATTTCCTTCGGCGTGAAGTTCATCGCCAACCCCGATCTGCCGGCGCGTCTTCGCGCGGGCGCCCCGCTCAACGAGCTCAATCGTTCCACGATGTATGGCGGCGGGGCCGAGGGCTATACGGACTACCCGGCGCTGACCGAGATGGTTGCCGCCTGAACGCGCGAGGGCGGGGCCCCAAAGCCCCGCCCTTTCCTCAGTCGCGGCCCAGCAGCGCGAGAGCGTGGCGCGCGATCATCAGTTCCTCATTGGTGGGGATGATCCGCACCTCCACCGCACTGTCGGGCAGGCTGATCACCCCGGCATGGGCCTTGTTCGCCGCCGCATCCAGGCGCAGCCCGAGCCAGGATAGACGGGCGCAGATTTCGGCCCGCATGTCGGCGCTATGCTCGCCGATGCCGGCGGTGAAGACGAGGCCATCCAACCCGCCCAGCGCGCTGACCAGCGCTCCCGCTTCCCAGCCCACGCGATAGACGAAGAGATCCAGCGCCTCGCGCGCCGCCGGTTCCTCGCTCGCCTGCAATGCACGCACATCGCCGCTGATGCCGGAAACGCCGAGCAAGCCCGACTTCCGGTAGAGCATGTCCTCGATCTGGTCGAAGCTCATGCCCTGGCGGCCGAGATAGAGCAACACGCCAGGGTCGATGATGCCCGAGCGGGTCGCCATCATGAGGCCGTCGAGGGCGCTGAAGCCCATGGTATTGGCGAGGCTGCGGCCCTCCGATAGGGCGCAGAGGCTGGCACCCGCCCCGAGATGCGCGATGATGACCCGCCCGCCGGCGAGGCCGGGCGCCAGGTCGCGCAGCCGGCCCGCGATATATTCGTAGGAAAGTCCGTGAAACCCATAGGCCCGCACGCCTCTATCCGTGATCTCTCGCGGCAGGGCATAGCTGCGGGCAACCTTGGGCACCGTGTGGTGAAAGGCGGTATCGAAGCACGCCACCTGCGGCAGGTTCGGCCGGGCCGCGGCAATCGCCCGGATGGGCGCCAGATTAAGCGGCAGGTGCAACGGGTCGAGCGGTGTCAGCGCATCGATCGCATCGACCGTCTCGGCCGTCAGACGTACCGGGCGGCTATACGCCGCCCCGCCATGGACGATGCGGTGGCCGACCGCGAGCAGCCCCGCCTCGCCCAGATGATCCTCCACGAAGGCGATCAGTTCCTCGAGCACATGGGGATAGGAGGCATTGTCCTCCGGCTTCCAGCGCCGCTCGATGAGTACCGCGCCGCGGTCGTCCACGGCATGGAAATGCGGCACGCTGGAGAGATTTTCGATCTCTCCGCGCACCGTCTCCAGCAGGTCCTGCGCCGTATCGAAGAGCGCGAATTTGATGCTGGACGAGCCGGCATTCAGCGTGAGGATGGAACCCTGAGGGCTCATCGCACTCTCCCTGGGACCAGGTTCATGAAAAACCCGGCGCGGCAGTGATACGGCGCCGGGTGTAGTTTCTGCGCCGCCTCAGCGGTGCCAGCGCCAGTTGACGATTTCCGGCATGTCGTCGCCATGTTCGCCGACATAGAGCTTGTGCCTCTCGATCGTCGCCCAGTAGCGATCCTGCGCGGTCTGGACCTGATCCCGAAGCCGGGGAATACGCTCGATCGCATCGAGCGCGAGCTGGAAGCGATCGAGGTTGTTGATCACCACCATGTCGAAGGGCGTCGTGGTCGTACCTTCTTCCTTATAGCCCCGCACATGGATGTTGCTGTGGTTATGGCGGCGGTAGGTGAGCTTGTGGATCAGCGCCGGATAGCCGTGGAAGGCGAAGATAACCGGCTTGTTGGTGGTAAAGAGCGCGTCGAACTCACCCTCCTCAAGCCCGTGCGGATGCTCGGAAGTCGGCTGCAGCACCATCAGATCGACAACGTTGACGACACGGATCTTGATGTCTGGCACATATTCGCGGAGCAGGGTGACGGCGGCCATGGTCTCGACCGTCGGCACATCGCCCGCGCAGGCCATGACGACATCGGGCTCTCCCTCGTCACTCGCCCATTCCCAGATGCCGGCGCCCGCCGTGCAATGATTGATCGCAGCATCCATGCTCAGCCACTGCCATTCGGGCTGCTTCCCGGCGACGATCAGGTTGATGTAGTTGCGGCTGTGCAGACAGTGATGGGCGACGGAGAGCAGCGTATTGGCATCCGGCGGCAGGTAGATGCGCGCGATGTCCGCCTTCTTGTTCGCAACCAGATCCATGAAGCCCGGATCCTGATGCGAGAAGCCGTTATGGTCCTGCCGCCAGACATGGGAGGTGAGCAGATAGTTCAACGAGGCTATGGGCTTGCGCCAGGGAATGTCCCGCGTAACCTTCAGCCACTTCGCATGCTGGTTCATCATCGAATCGATGATGTGGATGAAGGCTTCGTAGCAGCTGAAGAAACCGTGGCGGCCGGTGAGCAGATAGCCTTCCAGCCAACCCTGGCACAGATGCTCGCTCAACACCTCCATCACGCGCCCGTCGGCGGCCAGATCGGTGTCGTTCTCCTGCGTCGCGGCCATCCATTCCTTGCGGGAGACCTCGTAGACAGCGTCGAGCCGGTTGGATGCGGTCTCGTCTGGCCCGAAGAGGCGGAAGTTTTGCCGTTCCAGGTTGAGCTTCATAACGTCGCGGATGTACTGGCCGAGGACGCGGGTCGCCTCTCCCCGCACCGCGCCGGGGCTCGGCACGTCGAGCGCGTAATCCGCGAAATGCGGCAGGGAGAGCGGCTTCATGATCTCGCCGCCGTTGGCATGCGGATTGTAGCCCATGCGGCGGTGGCCGGTCGGCGCGATCTCGGCAAACTCCTCCAGGAACTTGCCATTACGGTCAAAGAGTTCCTGCGGCCGGTAGCTGCGCATCCAATCCTCAAGGATCTTGAGATGCTCAGGGTTCTTGAAACTGCTGATCGGCACCTGATGCGCGCGCCAGGTACCTTCCACGGGCTTGCCGTCCACAACTTTCGGCCCTGTCCAGCCCTTCGGCGTGCGCATGACGATCATCGGCCAGCGCGGACGTTCAGGCGTCGCGGGCGCATCCGCCGCACGCGCCGCGGCCTGGATTTCCTTGATCCGTGCAAGGATGGTGTCCAGCGTCCCCGCCAGTTGCTGATGCACGAGTTCGGGCTCATGCCCCTCGACGAAATGCGGCTCATAGCCATAGCCACGCAGGAGATCGGTCAACTCCTCCTGGCTGATCCGGGCGAGAACCGTCGGGTTCGCGATCTTGAAGCCGTTCAGATGCAGGATCGGCAGTACCGCGCCGTCCCGGCGGGGGTTGAGGAATTTGTTCGAATGCCAGCTGGTGGCGAGCGCGCCGGTCTCAGCCTCGCCATCGCCCACGATACAGGCAACGATGAGATTGGGATTGTCGAAAGCCGCGCCATAGGCATGCGCAAGCGAATAGCCAAGCTCGCCGCCTTCGTGAATGGAGCCCGGCGTCTCGGGTGCCACATGGCTCGGGATGCCGTAAGGCCAGGAGAACTGGCGGAAAAGCCGGTGCAACCCGCTGCGGCTGCGCTCTATCGCCGGAAAGCGCTCCGTATAGGAGCCTTCGAGATAAGTATGAGCCACCAGCCCCGGTCCACCATGCCCAGGACCAATGATATAGATCATATCAAGATCATTGTCTTTGATCAGGCGATTGAGATGGACATAGAGCATGTTGATGCCTGGCGTCGTGCCCCAATGGCCGAGCAGGCGCGGTTTCACATGTTCCAACGTCAACGGTTGCTCAAGCAACGCGTTGTCGCGAAGATAGATCTGCCCCACGGACAGATAGTTCGCGGCACGCCAATAGGCGTCCATTTTCTTGAGAAGTTCGGGGGAGAGCGGCTGGGACTTTATCGTGACGGACGGAGTGGCGGACGATTCGTTCATCTGGATCTCCTGTGCACCGAAGTGAAACGCAAAGGCAGGCCTCCCGCCAAAGCGCGGCGAGTGGCCCTTCTCGCACCGGAGACGGATCTGCACCCAACCGGCGCTTCCTTCTGAGGTCTAGTCAGTGCATGGAGCGTTGATGCAGATCAAGTGCGGTCGTTATGTCACGAATACGTGACCAGCCAGGTGTAAGGTCTTGCAGACCCGCCAGTTCAGGATTGCGTGAAGCGTTCGCGCAGCCGGGCATGCATCTCGGGAGGAAGTGTTGTTTCAATGACATTATAAAAATGTCGTATTTGGCGCCGCGTTTCGTAGAGCTGGTCAAGCAGCGAGAGCACCACCGGCATGGCCGCTTCGTCCAGACCCATATCATCCCGCAATTGGACGATCAGACGGAGACGGGCGACGTCAATGTCATGAAAACGGTATTCGCCCGGTGTCCCATCCGGCCGTACCCAGGCATTGTCGATCCATCGTTGCAGATCGTCGGGATCGAGACCGGAAATTGTCACAGACTGGCTTTTGATCGTGATCATCGCACACCTCGAACCGCACGCGCGCGACCGGGACGGTGGCTCGGGCCGCAGCCCTTCAGGCTTGTCCTGGCATCAGAGCATGCGCCCGTTGGGCCACCGCCGGGCGCAATCAATTCGAGATTTATGCTAGACCAAAGATCGGCGCCGCACCAGCCCATGCCGGGGCGATAGCCGCTCTCAGCTTTTGGAAGGGGCAGGATCGGCGATCAGACCCTAACGATAGGAAACCTCTTGGGGTGCCGGCCGGAAGATGCCGCGCATGCCCGAGAGAGTGGACCAGAGAGGATTGACGTTCGAGATATAGGTGCGAACGGCAGCCTTGAGGCCAAACTTCGAGAGAAAGACGCCGCTTTGCGGCGTGATGAAGCCATCGAGATCGAAGCGGCAGCCGATCGCGCTCGCGAATTCCAGGGCCTGCCACACGAGCAGGCTGTTCGCCGCATTGCCGGACAGTGTTCTGTCACGTGCACTCATCCAGTAGTAAAGCTCTTGCCGATCCCAGATGAGGATCACACTTGCGACATCACGCCGCTGGTCGTCGACCGCGGTCAGGATGGTTGCCTGGTCCCGTAACAAGCAGGCATCGAAGGCGCGCCGAAGGCCGTCGTAGTCGGTCTTGTCGGCGCCGCCGCTCTTGCTGCTGCCGCGGGACAGCCGAACATACCGATCGAGATCGTGATGACGTTCGACCGAAAGCCGCTTGCGCGAGGTCGAGATTATGTTGCGGGTCTTTTGATCCATTCCCTTCCAGACCTCGTCCAGCGGCTCGCCTTCGTGCCGAAACGTGAAGGTCGCGGTATTGCGATAGCCGAGCAGACCGAAGGGCAGCGCAAGCTCGCTGTCTGGCGGCAGACAGATCTCCAGCCGGTCATGACGGGGCATGCCCGCGATCAATTCCTTCAGAAGCGCCGTGGAACTCTGCAAACGGCTGACCGGCTTGCGCGCCCCAGGCATGACCATCGGCTCGAGCGTTCGTGTCAGGTTCGGCATCGCCACATAGCGGAAGCCCATTTTTTTGTAGAATTGAAAGGAGAAGGAAGCGAAGAGCGCACCATCCCGCCGCAGTTCGTGTCGCTCCCACGCCCCCGGGCAGACAGCGTCGAACCACCAGTCCTCGGTAAAGATCGTGCGGGAGCGGTCCGTCGAAATCTGCGTCAGTTGATCCATTCTTCGTTGGTCCTCCCTGCGCCCGTCAGACCGACCTAGATAAGCGCGGGAGATGAGCTCATCTATCTACCTGTTCGAGGAGCCGATTTCATGCCTTTGGCTTACCCGGCATGGCGGCTTACGGCCTTTCAGCCCAGGATCTACCTATTTGGAGGATCAGCCGGCCCCGCAAAAGGAGTAGGCAAGGACGTGTCGGGCACCCCTAGCCCATGCCCTTACGGGGGTCCTCTCCCTGGCGGCCGGGCCAGTCCCGCAGAAAACTTTCGAGCGCCTCATCGACATTGCCCAGAACGAGCTTGAGCGTGACGAATTCATCACCCGCCGGCTGGCCCCCATGCGCCGCGACGCCGCGGCCACGCAGCCGCAGCCTTGCGCCCGCATCGGAACGCTTCGGCACTGTCATCGTCACCGGACCGGAGGGCGTGGGCACCGCGATCTTGGCGCCGAGCACGGCCTCGGAAATGCTGACAGGCACCTCGACATGAATGTCACGTCCCTCCCGCCGGAACAGCGGATGGGGCGTGATCTGGATCTCGATCAGCGCATCGCCTGCCGGGCCGCCGTTGCGGCCGGGGCTACCCTGCCCCTTCAACCGCATCACCTGACCCTGCTCGATGCCCGGTGGAATGCGGACATCGAGCCCCTTGCCGTCCGGCAGCGCCAGGCGCTTGGTGGCGCCCGTCACCGCGTCCAGAAAGTCGATGGTCAACGTGTACGAGTGATCTCGCCCGCGCCGCGGCGCATTGGACCGTGCCTGGCCGCCCTGGCCGAAAAGGTCGGCGAAAATGTCACTCAGATCCTCCTCACCCATCTCCGGCCCAGCCTGCTGGCGATAGCGCCGGCCCTGCGCGCCCTCGGCATAGCCTCTGTACGAGGGGTGTTCCGGCGGCGCCTCCGCTCCGGTCTCGTCGATCTCGCCGCGATCATAGCGCGCGCGCTTCTCAGCATCGCTCAAAATATCATAGGCCGAGGCGACCGCCTTGAACCGATCCTCGGCCACCTTGCTGCCGGGATTCAGGTCAGGATGATGTTGTTTCGCCAAGGCACGATAGGCCTTGCGTATGTCGTCCGCGCTCGCGTCGCGCGCCACCCCGAGGGTAGCGTAGAGATCCGTCTTCGCCATCAGCGCTCCAGGCTCAAGCAACCGTGACCCTATGTAGGTCAGATAGCGGCCCGGTTGAAGAAGCAAAGCTCTCCTGCCCTGCCCCCGCGAGGCGCAGGACAGGGCTGCAGAGCCGAAGCGGCGCTGGACGATGGGAGACGATCAGCGCGCCCTGCCCCGTGCGCGCGAGGCGGGCGGCAAGGCGACCGATGACGAGCGCCTCGACCGCCGGATCAAGTGCCGCGGTCGGCTCATCCAACAGCAGCCAGGGAGCCGGGCGAAGATAGGCGCGGGCAAGGCCGAGGCGGCGACGCTCGCCACCCGACAGCCGGGCGCCATTCTCGCCAAGCCAGGTATCCAACCCCTGCGGCATGGCGCGCACCCTGGTCGCCAGTGCCGCATCCTCGAGCGCAGACCACAGCGAATCCTCATCGGTCTCGCCGTCAGGGCAGGCGAGAAGCAGGTTGGCCCGCACGGTGCCGGCGAGCAACGCGGCATCCTGCGGCGCATAGGCGAAGGCGGCGCGGAGCGACGCCGGGTCGATGGCCTCAAGCGGAACGCCGTCCAGCGCCATGCCGCTGCCCAAGGCCGACCGCAGCCCCATGAGCCGCTCGAGGAGGCTCGTCTTGCCGATGCCGGACGGACCGGTGAGGCCGACGACGGTGCCAGGCGCAAACGGCGCCCCGCCCAAGCCGAGGTCGATCGCGGGATCGGCGCCGATCGGGTCCGCTGCCGCCGTCACGGGCGGCGGCGCGAGCAGCGTGTCCAACCGTTCGGCCGCTTCATGCCAGCCCCCCTGCGCTTCCAGCCCGCGCAGAACGGCGCCGGCACCGTCGATCACCATAGCGGCCCCAAGCGCCGCCATAGCGGCAAGCGGCAGGTGATGGGCGGGGGCGAGGGCCAAGGCCAGCATGGCGGCCAGGCCCGTCGCCGTGCCTTGGAGCAACGCGAACCAGCCGCCCCAGGCAGTGACCCGAGCCTGGGCGGTGAGGAGCCGCTCCCCCGTCCGGGCGATGTCCTGCGCCGCCCAGTCTTCCAGCCCATAGGCGCGAAGTTCGGCGGAAGCCGCGACAAGGCCGGCATAGCGCTCCTTGAGCAGGCCATTCGCGATCTGGACCTCCCGCCCGGCGGCCTCGGACGTGCGCGCCAGGATGCATCCCAGGCCGAGGGTGGCACCCAGGGTCACCGCCGTGGCAAAGGCGGGGGCCAAGCCGGCCGGCAGGATCATCGCCATGCCGGCCAGGAAGGCCGCAGTCGTGCCCCAGGGAACGGGGATGCGCACGAAGCGCGCTTCCAGCGCGTCCACGTCCTGCACCATGCGGCTCGAGGCGTCACCCATCGTCAGGCGCAGCGCGCGTTCGGCCGGACCGGCCAGAATGGCGGCAAACAGCGCCGGACGGATGCGCGAAAGGGCCCGCAGCGCGGCCTCGTGCCCGACCACGCGCTCGGCATAGCGGCCGGCCGTGCGCAGGATCGCGAACATCCGGATGAGAGCGGCCGGCGTGAAATAATTGAAGCCGTTGGCGACCAGAGGCCCGGCAAGCCCGGCGAGGGCGGCTGCCGTCAGAAACCAACCGGAAATGCCGAGCAGCAACACGGAGGCTGCGGTCACGCAGGCAGCCGAAACACAGGCGACCAGCAGCCGGCTGCGCTCGTGCCGGCGTTCGGCGGCGAGAAAGCGGGAGAGATGCGGGGTCATGCTGCCTCCAGCCGGATGGTGCGGTCGGCAATGGCGGCAAGGCGGGGCGAATGCGTCGCGATCAGGGTCGTGCGCCCGCGCGCCGCCCGCGCGATCGCCGCCGCCAGCCGCATCTCCGCCTCCGCGTCGAGATGCGCGGTCGGTTCGTCCAGCAGCAATAGCGGCTCCGGCTTAAGGAACAGCCGCGCGAGGCCGATGCGCTGCCGCTCGCCGCCGGAGAGGCCGCCGCCGCGTTCGTCGAGCGGGGTCCGGAGGCCGGCCGGCCGGGCGGCGAGGAGGGGCAGCAGGCCGGCCGCCTCGGCCGCCGCCAAAATCTCCTCCTCTGAGGCATCGCGGCGGACCAGGGCTATATTCTCGGCGATGGTACCGGCGGTAACGAGCGGTGCCTGGCCCATCCAGCCGACCGCTCCGGCAAGCCCCCCGCCCTCCGCAAGGGTCAGCCCGTCGACCGTGATGCGGCCGGCGCTCGGCTGCACCATGCCCAGGAGAAGGTTGAGGATACTCGTCTTGCCGCCCCCGCTCGGTGCCAGGAGAGCCACGATCTCGCCCGGGGCAACGGTGAGCGAAAAGGCAGAGAGGGCGGCGCGATCCTCCCCCGGGTAGCGCAGCGTAACCGCCTCGAAGTCAATCCGCGGGGCGGCCGCCAGACGGCGGGCGGGCCGGGCACCGGCGGCATCCAGCCGCTCCTCGATCTCCATCAGCCCGTCGGCCGCCGTCTCGGCCGCCTGGCGGTCGTGATAGGCGGCGGCAAGCCGGCGCATCGGGCCATAGAATTCGGGAGCGAGGGCCAGGATGAAGAAGGCACGGGCGAGGTCGAGATGGCCCAGGCCGAAGGGTGTGACGAGGCCCGGCATCACGCCGAGCAGGTTGAAACCGGCATAGACGGCGACCAGGGCGACGGCGAGGGCGGCGAAGAATTCCAGCCCGGCGGAGCTGATGAAAGCGATGCGCAGCACGGCCATGGTGCGGCGCCGGAGTTCATCCGCCGAGCGCGCCAGCTGCGCAGTCTCCCGCCCTTCCGCCTGAAAGGCGAGGATCAGCGGCAACCCGCGGATGCGGTCCGCAAAAAGCGCGCCGAGACGCATCATCGCCTGGAACTGGGCGGCCGCCTGATCGGCCGCGGCGCCGCCCGCCAGGATCATGAGGAAAATGAAGGGCAGCAAGGTGGCGCCCAGGATGGCCGCGCCGATCGGGCTTGCCGCGGCGGTCGCGACCAGCACGACCATGGTGCCGGCGACCGCGGCGCGCGCCGGCAGGAAGCGCGCGACATAGCCGTCCAGCGTCTCGACCCGATCAACCGCCGCAGTCATCAGGGCGCCGGTCTGCGGCCGTTCGCCTTGGGGGAGAGCGAAGCTGATGCGGGTGATGCGGTCGCGCAGGCGGGACTTGGCAGCCCGCGCGGCGGCAGCACCGATGCGGAGGGAGAGAAGACCCGAGACGCCGCGCATGAGCCCGCTGGCCGCGCCGAGCGCGAGCCAGGGCGCAGCCGCCGCCAGGCCATGCGGCAAAGCCGTCAGCCCATAGGCGAGGCCGGCGGCGAAGCCGATTGCCGCCGCGCTGTCGAGCGTGAGCAGCAGACCGGCTGTCCGTCCCTGCCGTCCCCCTGCCTTACCGAGCTTCGCGAGCCAGACCTGGCGGCGTCGCTTTATCATTGCACTTTCAGAAGAATCCTGCGCCATGCTAGAAGACTGGTCGCTCCCGTTAATATTGCATTGACCCAGATCAAGGTGGACTGGCCGGAAGCCGCTTAACCGGAAGTAACAGTCGGCGTTCCTCGTCAACCCGCCGCAAGACTGCGCACAGAATCCGGAGCTTGAGATGGACCCCAGCGTCGTAGACTTATCGCGACTACAGTTCGCCCTGACAGCCCTTTATCATTTCCAGTTCGTGCCGCTGACGCTCGGCCTGACCTTCCTGCTTGCCGCAATGGAAACGGTCTACGTCATCACCGGCAAGCAAATCTACAAGGACATGACCCAGTTCTGGGGCAAGCTCTTCGGCATCAATTTCGCCATCGGCGTGGCGACCGGCCTGACCATGGAATTCGAATTCGGGACCAACTGGTCGATGTATTCGCATTTCGTGGGCGACGTCTTCGGTGCCCCGCTGGCGGTCGAGGGGCTGATGGCCTTCTTCATGGAATCGACCTTCGTCGGCCTCATGTTCTTCGGCTGGAACCGGCTGAGCCGCGGCGGCCATCTGGCCGTCACCTATCTCGTGGCGCTCGGCTCCAACCTTTCCGCGCTCTGGATTCTGATTGCCAACGGTTTCATGCAGGATCCGGTGGGCGCGAGCTTCAACCCCGCCACCATGCGGATGGAGTTCAACAACATCGGGGCGCTGGTCTTCAGCGAGGATGCCCAGGCGAAATTCGTGCATACGACGATCGCCGGTTTCGTGACGGGCGCGATGTTCGTGATGGGCATCAGCGCCTATTACATGCTGCGGAAACGCCACCGCGAATTCGCCGCCCGCTCCTTCCGCATGGCCGCACTCTTCGGCATCATCTCCTCCCTCGCCGTGGTGACGCTGGGTGACGCACTCGGCCGCCTCGACTATCTGGTGCAGCCGACCAAGCTCGCCGCCATGGAAGGCATCTGGCACACGACCAAGCCGCCGGCCGCAGCCTGGACCGCCTTCGCCATCCCCGACGACACGGCACAGAAGAACTATGCGGAGATCAACCTGCCCTATGTGCTGGGGCCACTGGTGGCGCACTCCTTCGACACCGCCATTCCGGGCATCATCGATCTGGAACAGAAAGCCAAGGGAAACACCGTCAACGGCATCAAGGCCGTGGTGGCGCTGCACCAATATTCCGCGACCAAGGACCCTGCTGCCCTCGCGACCTTCAAGCGGTATGAGCAGGACATGGGCTACGGCTTCCTCGCCCAGCGCTATGCCCCGGATCAGGACCTGTCCAAGCTGACACCGGAAAACACACCGGCCGTGCTCGACCGCGCGGCGCGCGACACCATTCCGAATGTCTTCGTCGAATTCTGGTCCTTCCGCCTGATGGTGCTCTTCGGCTTCGCCTTCGTCGTGGTCTTTGCCTTCGCGGCCTATTTCAGCCTCAACAACAAAATCGAAAAACACCCCTGGCTGCTGCGGGCCACGATGTGGGCCATTCCGCTGCCGATCATCGCCTGCGAATACGGCTGGATCGTTGCCGAGAACGGCCGCCAGCCCTGGACGGTTTATGGCTGGTTGCCGACCTTCCTCTCCGCCTCCACCCATTCCGTCGGTTACATGATCTTCTCGCTGATCGGCTTCGTCCTGCTCTACAGCGCCTTCATCGCAGCCGAACTCTACCTGCTGTTCAAGTTCGCCCGTCTCGGCCCCGCCGAACATGCGGTGCCCGCGCTCACGGAAGGGTCTGGCGGATCGGGCTTCAGCCGGGCCGGCTACGCAGACAAGTCCTGGCAGTAAGCAGCACAGCAGGCGTTAGGAAAACAAGACATGGAACTCTACGCGATCCTGAAACTGGTCTGGGCAGGACTGCTCGGCGTGCTGCTCATGGGCCTCGGCGTCATGATGGGCATGGACATGGGTGTCGGCACGCT
>Ga0310811_10002465_pt1 | contig 23184 bp, 19 predicted proteins | sample YCmetagenome_FD_207642 | JGI IMG/M metagenome (GOLD analysis project Ga0310811, IMG submission 207642) | Soil microbial communities from experimental microcosm in Duke University, North Carolina, United States - YC | ecosystem: Engineered > Artificial ecosystem > Soil microcosm > Unclassified ... | reverse complement strand
GCACGCTCGCTGTCGCTTTCGGCATCGACCGCCTGCGTGCCGCGTTCGACGCCGAGAATCGCATCGCGCGCCACCAGCGCATTGCGATGCACGCGAATGAAGGTAGCGGCAAACTCCTGTTCCAGCGACTGCAGCGACGCCTCCAGCAGATACTCCCGTTCGCGCGTGCGCAAGGTGATGTACTTGGCCTCGGCCTTCAGGTACAGCACCTCCGCTACCGGCACCAACAACAGCCGGCCGCGTTCCTGTACCGAAAAATTCCGGCGCGGCGTGTTGAGCGCAGTCGCCACGCCGGCAATCGTTTCACGCTGCGACGGCACCCCGCTGCGCACTGTTCCGACGTGGCGCAGCGCATCAGCCAGGCGCGACGCGCGCACCGGTTTCAGCAGGTAATCCAGTGCATGAACATCAAAGGCCTTCAATGCATATTCGTCATACGCCGTCACGAAGATAATCGCTGGTGCAGGCGTATTCCGCTGCGCCAGATGCGAAGCCAGTTCGATGCCGCTCATGCCAGGCATCTGCACGTCGAGCAGCACGACATCGGGCGCCAGTTCGTCAATGCGTAGCAAGGCCTGTTGCGCCAGCGCGGCCTCGCCGACCAGCTCGTGCGGATACTCGGCCGCAATGTCGGACAGCAGCGTCTTTAGCCGCGTGCGCGCCGGCGCCTCGTCGTCGACAATGAATATGCGCGGCAAATCCTGCGTCATGCTTGCACCTTTCGATACGGCACCGAGAGATGCACTCTGAATTGGCCATCGGTCACTTGCGTTGTCAATTGTCCCTCCACGTCATACAGCAAAGCCATGCGTTCCCGGATATTATTCAGCGCCATGTGATTGCCGGTCGATATCGCGTGCGGATGAAACGGGTTGGTGATCGCGATCTCGATGCGGTCGCGCACCCGGCGCACTCCGACGCGGATCGTCGCCCGTTCCTGCGAAGGCTCGACACCATAGTGAATCGCATTTTCCAGCAGTGGCTGCAGCAGCAGTGAAGGTACCGTCGCCTTCTGCAAGGTGCTGCCGGGAATATCGTCCAGGTTCCATTCCACGTGCAGCCGTTCGCCCAGCCGGATCTTTTCTACCGACAGATACTGCATCGCAATCCGGATCTCATTTCCCAGCGTTGTGATGTCGCGCGGATCGCGCATCAGGACCCGGAACAGGTCAGCCAGGTCTTCCAGGGTGCTCTCCGCGCGGCGCGGCTCAGTGCGGATCAGCGACAGCACCGCGTTCAGGCTGTTGAACAGGAAATGCGGCCGGATACGCGCCTGCAGCGCCTGCAACCTAGCCTCGGCCAGCGCCGGCGAAAACGCGCGTGTGCGCAGCTCGAAATAGTGTTGCAGCACCAAGCCGAACAAGGCAGCGCAGCACGCGCCCTGTACCACCGATACGTTGACTAACGAAATGGCACCGGAGGAATCGCTCAGCAGGTAGCGAATGATCAGGCCCGCCAGCGCAGCCGGCACCAATCCGCATGCGAGGCGCTGGCCCCAGGGCGGCGTGCTGCGCACCACACGGCGCAGGCCGCATAGCGCAAACAGCGAAGTCAGGCAGGCCAGCTCCACCAACATCGAGGCCTCGATAAAGTCGAACAACCCGCTTTGCAGGTTGGAGGCACCGATCAGCATCACTGCCAGCACGGTAGCGTTGACGAATAGCAGCACCCTGACCATGATGCCGATATTGCAGCAATCCGGGATCACGATTTCGATGCCGGGTGTAGCGGTTTCGGCGCCGGGCGGCTGGGGCGGTGGGTGGCTCACGGCTGAATTCGCGTCTTGGCGTCTTGTTATCGTGTCGGGTTGGGCCGCAAAGTTCACAGGGGGAACGGGTTTGCGGTGTGCTTGCGGGCTTGCTGTCTTATAATCGCGTATTCCCTAGGACCCCATTATGACAGCACAACTTTCCAAGAAAAGCGAGGCCTGGTCGGCGCGTTTCAACGAACCCGTCTCGGATCTGGTCAAGCGTTACACCGCCTCGGTTTTCTTTGACAAGCGCCTGGCGCAGGTCGACATGCAGGGCTCGCTCGCGCATGCCGAAATGCTGGCGCATCAAAAGATCATCAGCCAGCAAGACTATGCGGACATCCAGCGTGGCATCGCGCAGATCCAAGATGAGATCGCTTCCGGCAAGTTCGAATGGCTGCTCGACCTGGAAGACGTGCACCTGAACATCGAAAAGCGCCTGACCGAACTGGTCGGCGACGCCGGCAAACGCCTGCATACCGGCCGTTCGCGCAATGACCAGGTCGCGACCGACATCCGCCTGTACGTGCGCGGCGAAATCGACAACATCATTGGCCTGCTGCGCGATTTACGCCTGGCATTGCTGGACCTGGCCGAACAGCATGCCGACACCATCCTGCCCGGCTTTACACACATGCAGGTGGCGCAGCCAATCACCTTCGGCCATCACATGCTGGCCTATGTCGAAATGTTCGGCCGTGACGCCGAGCGCATGCTCGATGCGCGCAAGCGCGTGAATCGCCTGCCGCTGGGCGCCGCTGCGCTGGCCGGTACGACCTTCCCGATCGACAGAGAACGCGTGGCAAAAACGCTCGGCTTCGAGGACGTCTGCCATAACTCGCTGGACGCCGTCTCGGATCGCGACTTCGCCATCGAATTCTGCGCTGCCGCCGCGCTGATCATGACGCACATCTCGCGCATGTCGGAAGAATTCGTGATCTGGATGAGCCCGCGCGTCGGCTTCATCGACATCGCCGACCGCTTCTGCACCGGCTCGTCCATCATGCCGCAGAAGAAAAACCCGGACGTACCTGAGCTCGCGCGCGGCAAGACCGGCCGCGTCAACGGTCATGTCATTGCTTTGCTGACCCTGATGAAAGGCCAGCCGCTGGCCTACAACAAGGATAACCAGGAAGACAAGGAACCCTTGTTCGACACGGTCGATACGGTCGTCGATACGCTGCGCATCTTCGCCGATATGGCGCGCGGCATCACGGTCAAGCCGGAAGCAATGCGTGCTGCGGCGCTGCAAGGCTATGCGACCGCAACCGACCTCGCCGACTATCTGGTGAAAAAAGGTCTGCCGTTCCGCGACGCGCACGAAGCCGTTGCGCATGCGGTGCGTACCTGCGTCGATCGCAATTGCGATCTAAGCGATTTGTCGCTGGACGAAATGCGTACATTCTCCGCGCTGGTCGAACGGGATGTATTCGAGGTACTGACGCTGGAAGGCTCAGTGGCAGCGCGCGATCATATCGGCGGCACGGCGCCAAATCAGGTGCGCAAAGCCATCGCGAGAGTGCGCGCCCAGCTCGCGTAAGCATCGCGCTGCATACGACACCAACAAAAAGCCGCTGCAACAATGCAGCGGCTTTTTTTATTTGTGCAAAAACCAGACGCCTAGCAGCGCAATTCCGGTCAAGCGCTGTGAGCCCGAGGGGTATCCGTCACGGACGCGATTCAGCGCGAGATTGATGACCGATCCCGATAGCGACGAAACAGCATCCTGTCGATCGACAGAGGGCTGTCACCCCCAACCGCCAGCGCAACCAGACCAGCGAGGTACATGAGATCTGTTTCCATCCCGGGCTTGCCGAACTTCAGCCCTTCCGGCCCGATGCCCATCAGCTTTATTCCATCGAACCCATTAGGCAGATGTACCGTGATCAGTGCAACGAGAAGAACAAAAGCCATTGGCACGGCAACAACCGGAACGAATGCCCCCGCCATGATCGCCAATCCGCCGGTCAGCTCGGTAATCGTCGTCAACCAGGCCAGAAGGATGGGCGCAGGCATGTGGAGCGCATCCAGGATCGTGGCGAAATGCTCCGGTCCATGGCTGAGCTTCGCGTAACCATGGAACATGAACCCAAAGCCGATCATCAGGCGTAGTGGCAAACCCCACCAGTTGAACTTCAGCATTGGCGCCTTGCGTGCGTAAAGCGCAATCAGACTATTCATGATCTGAATTCCGTTAGTTGTTCATGGTCTTGAATTCGCCGACCGTCCGTATTTGGTTACACGGTGAAGGAAACGTAATTACTTTGTAATTTTTCTTATAAGTGGCCGCGCGCGGCGGCGATATGCGAGCTGTCAGGAAGGACGCCAGACTCTCATTAGCAAAAAGCCGCTGAAGATTCAGCGGCTTTTCATTTACACAAAAGTATTTATCGGCGCGAGATCATGAAGTTCTGGATCGGCGCTTCAGCCACCGAGTCCCACTGGTTCTGATCCTGGCGGAACCGCTTCCATGGCTCGTAAATCTTCTTGAACTTCGCGTTCTTGCTGGCGACGTCTTCCATCGTTTCGGTCGCAGCCTTGTAGCAGGCGTCCATGATGGGCTTGGAAAAGGTGCGCAGCTTGGCACCGTTCTTCAGCAAGCGCGCCAATGCGGCCGGGTTGCGTGCGTCGTATTGCGCCTGCATCACGACGTGCGCTTCATATGACGCAGCCTCGACCGCAGCCTGGTAAGCCTTCGGCAGTTTTTCCCATTCCTTGACGCCGATGTAGAAGGACAGCTGCAGGCCTGGTTCCCACCAACCTGGCGCATAGTAGAACGGTGCGACTTTGTGAAAGCCGAGCTTTTCGTCGTCGTACGGGCCGATCCATTCCGCCGCGTCAATCGTGCCTTTTTCCAGCGCCGGATAAATATCGCCGCCGGCGATCTGCTGCGGCACCAGGCCGAGACGCTGCATCACCGCACCGGCAAAACCACCGACGCGCATCTTCAGACCTTGCAGATCCTTGACGTCCTTGATCTCCTTGCGGAACCAGCCGCCCATCTGCGTGCCGGTATTCCCGCCGAGGAAATTGACGACGCCGTAGTCCTTGAAGAAGTCGCGTGTCAGTTCACGTCCGCCCCCCTGGTCGAACCATGCCGTCTGCTGACGCGAAGTCAGGCCGAAAGGCACTGCCGCGTCGAACGCGAAGGTCGGATCCTTGCCGTAGTAATAGTAAGAAGCGGAATGGCCGATTTCCACCGTGCCGGCCTGCACCGCATCCAGCACCTGCAGTGCCGGGACGACTTCGCCGCCGGCAAAGTTACGGATCTTGAATTTGCCGTCAGTCAGCTGCGATACGCGCTTGGCGAAGACATCTGCAGCGCCGTAAATGGTATCCAGCGATTTCGGGAAGCTTGAAGCCAGACGCCAGTTGATGGCGGGCGCGCTCTGGGCCAGCGCCGGAGCGGCAATCACGCCGGCCGAAGCGCCGAGTGCGGTTTTCTTCAGGAATGAGCGACGTTCCATAGGGTCTCCTAGTCGGTTTTTTATTAATCACCTGCCATAAACGTACTGCATGACATGCAGGCAATGAGCGCTACCTTACTACGAAACGAATCGATGCGTCATGCGCCGGCAACGACCATGCTTTCGATCAGGATGGAACCGGTCTGCTTGGTGCCGCGCACCAGTTTGTCGGCGCCGATCGCAACGATTTGCTGGAAGATTTCTTTCATGTTGCCGGCAATCGTGATTTCCTCGACCGGATACTGGATCACGCCCTTCTCCACCCAGAAACCGGAAGCGCCACGCGAATAATCGCCGGTCACGTAATTAACGCCCTGCCCCATCAGCTCGGTCACCAGCAGGCCGGTGTCGAGCTTCTTCAGCATCGCCTTGAAATCATCGCTCGGCTGTGTCAAGGAGGAAGTCATCGTCAGATTGTGCGAGCCGCCGGCGTTGCCGGTGGTCTGCATGCCGAGCTTGCGGGCAGAATAGGTCGACAGGAAGTAACCCTGCACCACGCCGTTCTTGACGACGTCGCGGCGGCTGGTGCGCACACCTTCCTCGTCAAACGGCGACGAGCCGACCGCGCCGATCACGTGCGGGTCCTCGACGATTTGCACATGCGGTGCAAACGCGGCCTTGCCGAGCGAGTCAAGCAGGAAGGTCGACTTGCGATACAGCGCACCGCCAGACACTGCTTGCACGAAAGCGCCGAGCAGGCCGGCCGCCAGCGGCGCCTCGAACAACACCGGACATTTACGCGTATTGATCTTGCGTGCATGCAGTCGCGCCAGCGCACGTTCCGCCGCATAACGGCCGATCGCCTCCGGCTTCGCGAGCTTGTTCGGATCGCGCATCGATGAGTACCAGTCGTCGCGCTGCATGCCAGCCCCCTTGCCGGCAATCGGTGCAACCGAAACGGTATGGCGCGAGTAGGGATAGCCGCCGATGAAGCCGCGCGTGTTGGCGGCGACGAAATGCGACTGCTGCGCGTAGACGCCGGCGCCTTCGCTGTTGGTGATGCGCTTGTCGACTGCAAACGCTGCAGCCTCGCCGCGTTTGGCCAGTTCGACTGCTTCTTCCGAAGAGATCAGCCATGGATAGCAGAGCTGCAGATCGCGCGGCGCACGTTCCAGCATGTCTTCATCCGGCAGACCGGCACAATCGTCCTCGGCGGTAAAACGCGCGATGTTGTATGCCGCCTCCACCGTATCCTTCAGTGCCTGCTGCGAAAAATCGGAAGTACTGGCATTGCCGCGGCGCACATGGCGACCGCTGCCCATGTAAACCGTTACGCCAATGCCCTTGTCCTTGTTCTGCTCGATGGTCTCGACGCTGCCCTTGCGCACCGTTACCGACAGTCCGCTGCCTTCGCTGATTTCGACGGCCGCATCGGACGCGCCCTTTTCCTTGGCGTAACGCAGCACGTCCTGCGCAAGCTGTTTCAACTGGTCTTGACTGTGGGTAAATACGGAATCGCTCATGAGCTCGTTCTTCGGGAATGCTGATAAAGCGGTTATCATAGCAGCCTGTTACAGAATGGCTTTGCCCCCTCTTCATTTCCGCTTCACATCCTCATCATGCCAAATGCAAATCGCGGCTCCGTCGGCTTCAGTTCGAATGAGTTCGAACAGGAATACGAGCGCCCGTCCAAGTCCGAACTGAAACGCCAGATGACGGCGCTGCAAAAGCTCGGTGCCGAACTGGTCGCCGAACCGCGCGACCGCGTCAAGCGTGTGCCGATGCCGGAAGACGTGCGCGAGGCGATCCTCGAATGCCAGCAAATCAAGGATCACGAAGGCCGCCGTCGTCAGCTGCAGTATGTCGGCAAGAAAATGCGCTCGCTGAATGAAGAAGAGATCGCTGCCATTCAGACCGTGATCGACAGCTGGAAAGGCGCATCCAAAGCGGAAACCGCGGCGCTGCACGCGGTGGAACGCAAGCGCGACAAGCTGCTCGCCGATGACCAGGCGCTGACGCAGCTGCTGCAAGAACATCCGCAACTCGAGGCGCAGCAATTGCGCACCTTGATCCGCAATGCGCGCAAAGAACAGGCGGAGAACAAGCCGCCGAAGGCATATCGCGAAATTTTTCAGATTCTCAAATCACTGCAGAAGCCGGCTACCAAGTCGGCCGACAAGGAAGAACAGGACGATGACGAAGAGGAATAATCCGGACGAACTGCTGATTGGCCTGGTGTCGGTCTCGGATCGTGCGTCCACCGGCGTCTATCAGGACCAGGGCATCCCAGCTCTGCAGGCGTGGTTCGACGCGGCGCTAACCAGCCCGTGGCAGATGGCGACGCGCCTGATTCCCGATGAACGTGCGGCGATCGAGCAGGCGCTGATTGAGCTGGTCGATGTCGAAGGCTGCGACCTTGTGCTGACCACCGGCGGCACCGGTCCGGCTCGGCGCGACGTGACGCCGGAAGCAACGCTGGCGATCGGCACCAAGGAAATGCCAGGCTTCGGCGAACAGATGCGCCAGATCAGCCTGAACTTTGTGCCGACCGCGATCCTGTCGCGCCAGGTGGCGGTGATTCGCGAGACGCCCGATCATGCAGCGCTGATCATGAACCTGCCCGGTCAGCCGAAATCGATCAAGGAAACGCTGGAAGGCCTGAAGGGCCCGGACGGCAAGCAGCTGGTCGGCGGCATCTTCGCAGCGGTGCCTTATTGCATCGACCTGATCGGCGGCCCTTATATCGAAACCAATGAAGCAGTCTGCAAGGCCTGGCGCCCCAAAAACGCAGTACGCGCTGCAAAATAATTTTTCCTACCTTCCGCCACATCATGACCCTGAAAACCGTCGAACTCGAAAGCGCACCGAATCCCACCTATTCCGTCATCTGGATGCATGGCCTCGGCGCCGATGGCAACGACTTCGTACCCATCGTCAAGGAACTGGATTTGTCGGGCTGTCCCGGCGTCCGCTTCGTCTTTCCGCATGCACCGATGCTGGAAGTGACCATCAACGGCGGCCGCTTGATGCCGGCCTGGTTCGACATTTCGTCCAGCGAGTTCGGACGCGACGACGATGAAAAAAGTCTGCGCAGTTCTGAAGCAGATATCCGCGAACTGATCGAGCGCGAAAAGGCACGCGGCATCGCCGCCGACCACATCCTGGTCGGCGGTTTCTCACAAGGTTGCGCCATGACCTTCCAGACCGCGCTGCGCTATCCGGAAAAACTGGGAGGTTTGATCTGCCTGTCCGGCTATCTGCCGCTGGAGGATTCGTTTGAAGCGGAACGCAGCGACGCCAACAAGAACACGCCGATTTACTACGGCCATGGACGCGGCGATCAGGTGATCCCGGTCACTCGCGCGCATCGTTCGCTTGAATTGCTGAAGAAGCTGGGCTACCAGGTCGACTGGCACGAGTACAACATGCCGCACTCGGTGTGCATGGAAGAGATTGACGACATCAGCGCTTTCCTGCAACGCGTACTCAACTGATCGCCTTTCTCTGAAGAAGGCGCGCTGCGGCGCGCTTTTTTTTCGTGTGTGCAATCGTCGGACTGGTTAAACGCTGCCGCGCTGCTCCAGCCTTTTGCAGCCGTTCGGCGCACGAACGAACGCAGACCTCCTCCGCCCCGGCGCGCCAAGCACGCGGAGGGTATCTGACAAATCAGGTCGCCGGGCATGGCCCGGCTTTTCTTTCAGCTATGCAGTGGAGCTCAGACGCTCTTTGCAACCGACAAACCCTTTGCCGGCGCAGTGCTTGCGCTGCTGCTGCCGACCTGAACGTCGCCAGTCAGTTGTCCACCTTCCTCGATCACCACATTGCCATAGCGGATCTTGCCCGATACCTTGCCGGACGCATGGATCACGAGCCTTTGCCGCACGGTGAGATCGCCATCGAAGGCACCATGGATTTCGGCGATGTCGATTTCTGCCGAACCCTTGAACGAACCGTTCTCGGAAATCTGCATCACGCGCGAATCCATTGTGGCCTCGACGAAACCTTCCACCACCAGCGTGTCGCAATCCGTAATTTCCACGCCTTTCAATTTGATGTTGGGGCCGACGATCAGCTTGCTGCCGCCCTCGTTGATGCCTTGCGCCGCCGCATTCTGCTGGTTGCCTGTGCTGCTGGGCGGCACAGGTTTGTGCAGATTGCTTGCAGGGCTGGTGCCGCCATTGCTCGACAGGCTGGATGCGCTGCCGGACGAAAGCGGTGAAGAAGAAGTGCTGCCGAGAGGTGAATGGGGAGTGGTTGAGTCACGCTTGCCAAAAAGCGTATCGGAACGAAGCATTGATGTCTCCTGAAAAACGTCGCGATGACAATATATGAAAGCCCTAAGGCATCGTCAGCCGGCGCATCGCATTGCGAGAGCAAGGACCGGTCTGCAGGCATGCAGCGACAGAACAATTACCGAGATGCAATTACTCTCTCGCTGCAAAACCAACGCTTGGTGTATGCACCTACATGAAAGTTCGTATCTGTTACATTTTTTGTAAAAAGGTGGCGGAAAAATTCACAAACTCGACCATACGCCGCGCTTCTTGACAAGCTTCCGGGGCCACGTCATCGTGCATCCGTTTTACCAATAAAAACGATTTATAAAAGGGAGAAACACGATGGACCAACACATACAGCCGGCGGCTGAGGCGTTGCCGCAATCTGCGCCGTTTTCCTTCAGCGGCAGCGGCCGCGAATATTTCGGGATATGGATCGTCAATCTACTCCTGTCTATCGTCACGCTCGGCATCTATTCCGCGTGGGCCAAGGTAAGGCGCACCAAATACTTCTATAACAATACGCAGGTCGCCGGTGCCAGCTTCGACTACCATGGCAACCCGATCGCGATCCTGAAGGGGCGCTTCGTCGCGCTAATGCTCATCATCATGTACCAGCTCGCGATGCGCGAGTCCGGCGTGGTTGCATTGCTGATGCTGGCGGCGGCCACCTTTGCATCGCCCTGGCTCATATGGAAGAGCCTGCAGTTCAAGCTCTACAACTCCAGCTATCGCGGCATACGCTTCGGCTTTCGCGGCACGCTGGGCGCGGTGTACAAGGTTTATCTGCTGTTTCCACTGCTGTCGGGGCTGACGCTGTTCTTGCTTACGCCCTTCGCGCACCAGCGCCTGAAGAAATTCCAGCACGAGGAAAGCCGCTTTGGCACCACGCATTTTTCGTTCAATGCATCGGCCGGCCGGTTCTACAAAGCGTATCTGGTGGTCTTCTTTGTCTGGCTGGCCGGTGTAATCGCAATCACCGTGCTGTTCGGAGGCAGCATCGGTGCGCTGAGCGGCTTGAAGAATCCTGCCGTGCGTAGCGCCATCCTTGCGGGACTGATGACCTACCTTTTCGCCTTGTACGTCTGGCTGTTCGTGCTGTTCCCCATCTTCAGCACACTGATCCAGAACCTGATCTGGAACCACACGCAGCTCGGCCCGCATCGCTTCCTGTGTGAAATGAAATGGCCGCGCGTGGTCTTCATCGCATTGACCAACATTCTGGGCGTGGTGTGCACGCTAGGCTTGTTTACCCCTTTCGCGCAAATCAGGATGATGCGCTACCGGATCGGATCGATGACCCTGCTGCCGGAAGCCTCGCTCGACGAATTCGTCGCCGCCGCACAGGCGGAAGCGTCGGCCACCGGCGAGGGCGTCGCCGACCTGCTTGACTTTGATCTTTCGCTCTGATGACGACAGTCGCCGGCCTGTATTTCGACGGCAGGACCTCGCGCGCGCATCGCGTGAACCTGACCGTCGAAGCAGGCGTCGTACGCTTGTCGGGTGAAACCGAACGCAGCTGCCCATTGGACCAGTTGCACGTGTCGGAGCCGGCGCGGCATATCGGCCGCAAGGTCACATTTCCCGACGAAGCCTATTTCGAAGTGCAGGATGCAGCCGCCTTCGACACGCTGCTCGAGCAAACCGGCTATCGCGATTCCTCGGTAGTGCGGATGCAACGCAGCCGGCACGGCATCCTGTTCGGCGTCATCGCCACCATCCTTGTGCTGGTGCTCGGTTATCTGTACCTGCTGCCGTTTGCCGCCGATGCCATTGCGCGGCATCTGCCGGCAGGTGTCGAGCGCACAATCAGCAAGGGGACATTGGAATTTCTGGACCAGCACGTATTGAAACCGAGCCGGCTGCCCGCTGCACGACAAGCCGAAATCGTCGACCACTTCCGCAATCTGGCGCCGCCCCAAGCCGGCGCACCCTCGTATGAAATCGTGTTCCGCAGCAGCCGCATCGGTCCGAATGCCTTTGCACTGCCGTCCGGCCAGATCGTGCTAACGGACGAGCTGGCAAAGCTGCTGGACGACGATGAAATCATGAGCGTATTGGCACATGAGCTGGGCCATCTGCACGAACGCCATCTGATGCGGCGCCTGGTGCAAAGCTCGGCGGTCGGCGCTGTCGTTACCCTGCTGTTTGGGGACGTGTCGGCAGTGGTCGCCAACATTCCGACCGTATTGCTCGACATGAAATACTCGCGCGATGCAGAGCGCGACGCCGACGACTACGCGATCGCCATGCTCAAGACAAACGGCATTCCGCTGTCGCACATGGCAGACGCCTTCGAGCAACTGAAACGCAAGGAGGGGGATGGCGGCATGCCGTATCTGTCGACACATCCGCCGACTGCGGAGCGCATCGCGCATATCAGGCAGGCGGAATAAACGGCGACAAAGGACGAAAAAAAAGCTGCAGGAATCTGCAGCTTTTTTATTGGAACTGAAATACGCTTTAGTCGCGCACGACTTTCTTGTATTCGTTAGTGCGGGTATCGATCTCGATCACGTCGCCCTGATCAACGAACAGCGGCACTTGCACGATGTGCGAGCGCGATTCGAGCGCGTTTTCGATCTTGGCTTCCTTCAGCACGTTGCCCGAAGTGTTGCCCTTGACTGCAGGCTCGGAATAAACGATCTTGCGCGCGATGGTGGTCGGCAGTTCAACCGAAATCGCCTTGCCATCGTAAAACACCGCTTCGCATTCCATGCCGTCCTTCAGATAGTTCAGCGCGTCGCCGAGGTTTTCCTCTTCGATTTCGTACTGGTTGTACTCTTCGTCCATGAAGACGAACAGCGGGTCGGCGAAGTACGAATAGGTCACCGGTTTTTTGTCCAGCACGACTACGTCGAACTTATCGTCGCCACGGAACACGTTTTCCATCGGCGCGTTGGTCAGAAGATTCTTCATCTTCCATTTGTAGGTGAAGCCAGTGCGGCTTGAACCATTGACGTCGGAACGCAGCACGATAAACGGCTTGCCTTCAACCATGATGATGTTGCCAACGCGGATTTCTTTTGCGAATTTCATAGAGAGTGGTCGTAATTAATGGGTTGCATGAAAATCATCTGTCGGCTCGTGGCCAACAGCGCCATCTCACGTTTGAACGAAAAGCCGTTTAGATTAACCGCGCATTATACCGGCTTTTCGGCCGCTTCCGCCTGTAACTGCGTGGCAAATTCCAACAGATTCTTCGCAAGATCGCCGTGCACCAGCATGCGGCGCTCCCAGTCGTCCGCTCTGGCCGCGATCTTTGGCATATCCGCCTGCAAACCTGTCCACAGCGTCGTCCAGCCAGCCGATGCATCATCCGCGCCGTTCCAGCTCAAGGAAAAGGCGCGCAGGCTCTCGATGTCTGGCGCGTAGCGTTGCAGGAAGGCGCGCAACTTCTTGTGATGCAGGTTCTCGTCCTGCGGGTAGATGTGCCAGATGAAAGGCTTGACGGCCCACTGCGCACGTACGAAGGAATCCTCGCCGCGCACGAAGTTCAGGTCACAAGCCCACAGCAAATGGTCGTAATCCGCTTGCGGCATGAACGGTAATACGCGCAAGGTCAGCATGCCCTGGGTACATACCGCACCGGGCTTCGCATCGGCTTGCAGGAAGGCCTGCACCGCGTCGGATGCAACGCCTTCCGGCACCAGGCAAGTCACTGCCCGATTGCCGTGTTGCCACGCCTCGAACAAGGTGGCCACCGGCGCATGCGGATAACAGAACAGCGAGACCTTGAAACTGTCCATTTCCTGAAGCCCTACGCCGAACTGCGCCAGGAAAACTGCCATCGCCGATGGATCGGATTGAAATTGCTGCCGTTTGGCATCCAGCATGGCTTCGCGCAACAGGCCGCCGGTCTTATCCGTGAAACCGGGGAAGAAGAAATGCTTGGTCAAAGGAAGCTGTGGATGCATCGAAGGCAGGCAGTGGCAGCCTTCTACCCATTCCTCAGCGCTCAGCCCTTCCAGATTCAGCCATACCGGCCGCGGATTGCGACCGGCCATCGCGGCGATATAGCCCGGTGGAATATCGCAGGCAAAGAATTCGATGACGATGTCGGCGACATCGTCGACACCGAATACGTCGTTCTGGTCACGCCAATGCCGTACCGTGACGCCGGCGATTTGCTGGCTGTTTGCGTCGATCTCGACGTCCGGACAGATGCGCCTGAAACTGCGCAGGTGGTCGACCCACAACGTGACCGCAATGCCATGCTCACCTTGCAGCTGCCGCGCCAGACGCCAGCAAATGCCGATATCGCCGTAGTTGTCGACCACCTTGCAAAACAATGCCAGCGATCGCGTTTCGTTTTTATGCATCCCTGATTCTTTCTACACCGTCAATGCGCGCCCGCAGCGTCGGCCGGCGCCCCTGCCTTGCTTCGCTTGGTCAGCCATACGAAACCGATCAGCACCAGGAACAGGATCGACGAAATCCAGAACATGTCGGTCGCACCCAGCGTGCTGGCCTGGATCGTCATCGTGCGGTCGATCACCGCCCACGCGCCCTGCTCGGGCAAGCCTTGCGCCGTCAGATTTCCCATCGCCTGCGTGAACGCCTGGTTGTGCGCGCCGGTATATTCGGCGAGCTGCGCATGGTGCAGGATTGAGCGGTTGTCCCACATGGTCGATACCACCGAGGTACCCATGCCGCCGAACATGATCCGCACGAAATTCGACAAGCCAGCCGCGGCCGGAATTTTGTCATGCGGCTGCCCGGACAGGATGATCGAGGTCAGCGGTATGAAGAACATCGCCATCGCGGCACCTTGAATAATGGTCGGGATCATCAGCGTGACGAAATCGACCTGCTCCGTGTATTGCGCACGCATGTAAAACACCAATGCAAATATCAAGAAGGCCAAGGTCGATACGATGCGCGCATCGACTTTCGGCAGCAGCTTGCCGACGATCGGCGACATGATGATCGCCAGAATGCCGACCGGCGCCATCACCTTGCCGGCCTCGGTCGCCGTGTAGCCGAGCTGGGTCTGCAGCCACAGCGGCAGAATCACCAGGCTACCGAAGAACAGACCGTAGCCGACCGAAATCGCGACCACGCCGGCGCTGAAATTGCGGCCCTTGAACAGCGACAGGTCGACCACCGGATGTGCATCGCCTAGCTCCCAGATGACGAAGTAGATGAAGGCCACCAGCGCAATCGCCGCCAGCAGGATGATGGTGCCGGAATGGAACCAGTCCAGCTCCTTGCCCTTGTCCAGCATGATCTGCAGCGAGCCGACCCAAATCACCAGCAGGCCGAGCCCCACCTTGTCGATCGGCAGCTTGACCGTCTTGCCCTCGCGCTTGTGATAAATGGACCACGTAGCCCACGCCGCAAACAGACCGATCGGAATGTTGATATAGAAAATCCAGGGCCACGTGTAATTGTCAGAGATCCAGCCGCCCAGCAGCGGCCCCGCTACGGGAGCGACCAGCGTAGTCATGCCCCAGAAGGCCAGCGCCATACCGCTTTTCGCCGGCGGGTAACTGGCCAGCAGCAAGGCCTGCGACAAGGGAATCATCGGGCCGGCGACCGCACCCTGCAGCACGCGCGCGGCGATCAGGATGCCGATGCTCGGTGCCAGGCCGCACAGTGCGGATGCGATGATGAACAGGATGATTGAGGAGACGAACAGCTTCACCGGCCCGAAACGCATCGTCAGCCAGCCAGTCAACGGCACCGAAATCGCGTTCGACACGGCAAAGGACGTGATGACCCACGTGCCCTGCTGCGGCGACACGCCGAGGTCGCCGGAGATCGCGGGGATTGAGACGTTCGCAATCGACGAATCGAGCACATTCATGAATACCGCCAGCGACAAGGCCAGCGTGCCCAGGATCAGCGGCGCACCCGTCAGCGGCGGCAGCGGTGCGCTAGGCGCGTTCGCACTCATTGCTGACGCGCTCCGCCGGCAGCCTGCTTACCGCCTTTGCTGCTGTTACCGCTACTGTTGGCCGCGATGATTTGCGCCACGCGCGCTGCGGCATCCTGTCCGGCCTTGTCGAATACGGTGGTCTGGTAAGCCGGCGTCTTGCGGCCGGAAACGGCACCAGTCAGCGAAGTGCCGTCCGAATTCGCGATATCGACTTCCACATCCATCGACAGGCCGACACGCAGCGGATGCGATTCGAGTTCCTTCGGATCCAGTTCGATGCGCACAGGAATGCGCTGCACCACCTTGATCCAGTTACCGCTGGCGTTCTGCGTCGGTAGCAACGCAAACGCGGCGCCGGTGCCGGCCGACAGGCCGACTACCTTGCCGTGGTACTCGATATCGCCGCCATATACGTCCGACTTCAGCGTCACCGGCTGACCGACACGCATTTTCGCGACCTGTACTTCCTTGAAGTTCGCATCGACCCACAGGGCATTCAGCGGCACTACCGACATCAGCGGCATGCCGGGTGCCACGCGCTGGCCAACCTGCACCGAGCGCTTGGCAATGTAGCCAGTGGTCGGAGCCGGCAATGTATCGCGCGACAGCGTCAGATAAGCCGCCTGCACTTGCGCAGCTGCGCGCTGCACATTCGGATGATTCTCGATCGAGGTGCGATCAGTCAGCGCCTGGTTGGATGCCAGCTGCTCGCGCGCCGCCTGCAATGCGGATTCGGCAGCCTGTACCGCAGTGCGCGCGTGTTCCAGATCTTCCTTCGACACCGCGCCGGTGCCGGCCAGCTCCTGGCGCCGTGCAAGGTCAGCCCGCGCCTTTTCCAGATCGGCGGTGCGCAGCGTAACGTTTGCGGTATAGGTGTTGTTGTTGACAAACAGCGTGCGCACCTCGCGCACGGTTTGCGCCAGCTGCGCCTCGGCCTGTTCCAGTGCGACTTTCGCATCGCTGTGGTCGAGTTCGATCAGCGGCTGGCCGGCCTGCACCAGTTCGGTATCGTCGCCGTGGATGGCGACCACCGTGCCGGAAACCTGGGGCGTCACTTGCACCACGTTGCCGCCGACATAGGCGTCGTCCGTGCTTTCATAGTGACGCGCGAAGATGAACCACCACACGCCGTAGCCGATCAGCACCAGCAGCAAAACCAGTGTGACGATGATCAGTCGGCGGCGGCGTGTGCCGTTGCCATTGTTTTTTTCATTCGCGTCTTGCGCGTTCGAAGTGCTTGTTGTCGTTGTCATGATGCATTTCCTGCTGAAGATTGATTCGATGCTGCGTTCTTTTCCTCGCCCAGCCCTTGCGTCTGCGCGTCGAAACCACCGCCCAGCGCCTTGATCAGGCCGATCTGCAATGCGCTGCGGCGCGCGCGCAGATCTAGCGCCAGCCGCTGTTGTTGCAGCAGCGTCATCTCCGCGCCCAGCGCCGGCAGCATGTTGGTGGTGCCGACACGTTCGCGCTGCTGCGCCAGTTGCAGATTGCCGGATGCCGCTGTCGTGGCGCGCTGTTGCTGCTCGTCCTGTTGCGCGACTGCACGCAGCGACTGCACCTGGTCCGCGACCTCGTGCAAGGCATCGGTCAGCGCCAGGTTGTAGGTCGCGACGCGGGTGTCGTATTCGGCCACCTGCTGCTTGAGCCCGGCGCGCAGGGTATGGCGCGCAAAGATCGGCATCGTGATGGCAGGCCCGGCGCCGACCACGCGGCTGTCCGCTTGCAGCAACTTGTTCAAGCCCAAGCTGCTGAAGCCGGCAAAGGCCATCAGGTTGACATTCGGGTAGAAGGCAGTCTTGGCGACAGCGATATCGCCTTGCGCCGCTTCCACCTGCCAGCGTGCGGCGACGATATCGGGACGGCGGCCCACCAGATTAAGCGGCAAGGCATCGGGCAAGGCAATCGCAACATCCGGCGGCAGCGTTGGACGCGGAATTTGCAGACCGCGGTCCGGGCCCTGGCCTAGCAGCGCGGCAAGCTGGTTACGCGTCAGCGCGATCGATTCCAGCAGTTGCTCATGCTCGGCGCCCAGATTGGCGACCTGCTGGCGCGTTTGCTGCGGTTCCGATTTCGGATCGAGTCCAGCCTTGTAACGCAGCTCGCTCAATTGCGCGATCTTGCTGCTGACATCGAGCTGCCGCTGGTTCAGGTCCAGCTGCGCATACTGGCGCGCCAGCTGTATCCAGGCCTTCGCGACCGAAGTCGCCAATACCAGGCGCGCGTTGTATTGCTCGGCCTCGGCAGCCCTGCCGCGCGCCAGCGCGCTGCGCAATTCGGCACCGTGCTTGTCCCAGAAATCGAAGTCGTAGGAAAAATTCAGCGTCAGTGAGTTGTCCGAATCATAGGAGCCGGCGTATGGCGGCGGAATGATGTAGTTCTCGCTGAAGCGTTGATAGGTGCTGGAAAAGCGCGCCGAATACGTCGGATTCTTGCTGGCATCGGCCGCTTCGGTCACCGCCTGCGCTGCCGCGACGCGCGCGGCAGCGATCTGCAGGTTCGGATTGCCGGCGATCGCCTCATTGATCAGTGCCTGCAGCGGCGCACCGCCAATCTGCTGCGCCCAGGCAACGTCGGGCCATTGACCGTGCTGGTCCGGCAATGATTCGGCCGTTGCGTATTGCGCAGGTTCGCGCAGCTCACCGCTGGTCTCGATACCTTTGTAGCTGGCGCAGGCGCTTAGCAAAACTGCGGCGCAGCTGACCGTCAGTGCAGCACGCAGCCGTGCGCGTCCTGCGGATAGGTTGATGGCAGATGTCTTCATGTCACTTACCTTCCTGCTTGTCTGCCGCCTCGGCTGCGGCACTCGCATCGAGCAGCTTACGCAGCAGCGCTCTTAGCGTATCCACCTCGTCGGCAGTGAAGCCGACAAAGTTCTTGTTCAGCACTGCAACGTAGCGGTCGGGCAAGGCCTCCGCCAGCGCTCGGCCGGCATCGGTCAGGCGCAAATTGATGACGCGTCGGTCATCCCCGCGTGGCATGCGGTCGATCAGACCGCGTTTTTCCAGGCGGTCGACCATACGCGTCACAGCAGCGGAATCGATATATAGCTCGCGCGCCAGCTCGGCTGCCGTCGCATAGCGCCCGGAAGCCAGCATCATCACGATGCAGCCTTGCGCATGGGTGATATCCAGCGGCGTGAATTCGAGGTCGACCGACTTGGCCAGCCGGCTTCGCGCCCGCGCCATCAGATAGCCGACGCTATCCTCGATGCGGTAATTGCTGCGTTCGAAAATTTCTTTTGACTTGGTCATATACGGTCACATCAATAACTGACTAGGCAGCTAATATAGCAGGGTTTTCCGGACCGTGCAGAGGCCGCCCCAACGGCCTCCGCTGCTCACTATTGCCAGAAAAGGAACAAAAACGCCGCTGACCATCTCCGACTATGCATCGGACAGAATCGATGCGATACGTGAAAAGGAGAACGGCAGATGGGAGAGATCCGCATCGGCATTTCGGGTTGGCGCTACGCCGGTTGGCGCGGCGTCTTCTATCCGCCAGAGTTGCCGCAAAAGCGCGAGCTGGCCTACGCTTCACGCGCGCTGGCCACGATCGAAATCAACGGCTCGCACTATGCGCTCCAAACGCCAGCAAGCTATCGCTCCTGGTACGAAGCCACACCGCCCGGCTTCGTCTTCAGCGTAAAGGCGCCGCGCTACATCACGCACATCTTGCGATTAAAAGATGAACGTTCGTCCCAGGCCATCATCAATTTTTTCGCTTCCGGCCTTTTTAACCTGCGCGAAAAGCTGGGGCCTATCCTGTGGCAATTCCCGCCCAGCCTGCGCTTCGACGAGGCACGCTTCGATGCGTTTCTTCGCTCGCTACCGGCGGACACTGAAGCCGCAGCGGCGCTGGCGCAGCGGCATGACGAACACGTACGCAATGTCGAAACGGCAATCGACGAACCGCGTCCCATGCGCCATGCGATCGAGATCCGGCATGACAGTTTTTGCGACGAGCGCTTTATTGATTTGCTGCGCAAATACAGGGCTGCGTTCGTGATCTCCGACGCGGTAGCGGACTGGCCGTACGCGGAAGACATGACCGCCGACTTCACCTACATGCGGCTGCACGGCTCGGAAGTGCTGTATGGCGGTGAATACACCGATGCTGCGCTCGATCGTTGGGCGCAGCGCGTGCAGACATGGAGCGGCGGTGGCGAACCGGCCGATGCACAACGCATCGGCAAGCCAGCAAAACAATCCGCCGGCCGCGACGTGTACTGCTACTTCGACAATGATCAAAAGGTACGCGCACCGTTCGATGCGGCGCGGCTGCGCAATCGCATCCTCGGCTGCGTCCCGGCCGGCGACAGCGCGGACCTGCAGCGCGCCTTGTGGTCGTCGCCGGAACTGCAAACCTTGCTGGCACCCCGAAAGTCTGCCCGGCGCACCGCCTAGCCGGACGGCTCCGCTATTTTTACGGCACAGGACCGGGCACCGATGGCCGACGCGCTAAAATAGCGGTCTTTCACGTATCCCATCGGCTTTGGCGACCCAAGGCCGTTTTTATTTGCCATGACTGTCCGCACCCGTTTTGCTCCCAGCCCGACCGGCTATCTTCACGTTGGCGGCGCGCGCACCGCGCTGTTTTCGTGGGCCTATGCGCGCCACTTCGGCGGCAAGTTCATTTTGCGTATCGAAGATACCGACCTCGAACGTTCGACGCCGGAAGCGGTACAGGCCATCATCGACGGTATGGAGTGGCTGGGACTGCATCACGACGAAGGCCCGTTCTACCAGATGCAGCGCATGGATCGCTACCGGGAGGTCATCGCGCAAATGCTGGCGAGCGGCAGCGCGTATCACTGCTACTGCACGCCGGAAGAAGTGGAAGCGATGCGTGAACGTCAGCGCGCTGCGGGCGACAAGCCACGCTATGACGGCACCTGGCGCCCGGAAGAAGGCAAGACCCTGCCAGCGATTCCAGCGGGCCGCAAACCGGTGGTACGCTTTCGCAACCCGACCGAAGGCGAGGTGACGTGGAATGACGTCGTCAAGGGTTCGATCACGATTGCCAACCGCGAACTGGACGACCTGATCATCGCGCGCACCGACGGCACGCCGACCTACAACTTCTGCGTTGCGATCGATGACTGGGACATGCAGATCACGCACGTGATCCGCGGCGACGACCACGTCAACAACACGCCACGCCAGATCAACATCCTGCACGCGCTCGGCGCACCGCTGCCGGAGTACGGCCATCTGCCGATGATCCTCGGTACCGATGGCGAAAAACTGTCGAAGCGTCATGGCGCCGTCAGCGTGATGGATTATCCGGCACAGGGGTATCTGCCCGAGGCAATGCTGAATTACCTGGCGCGCCTGGGCTGGAGTCACGGCGACGACGAAATATTTTCGATGGAGCAGTTCACGCAATGGTTCGATCTGGATCACTTGACCAAGTCGCCGGCGCAATTCAATCCGGAGAAACTGGATTGGCTGAACAACCATTACATCAAGCAGGCGGACAACGCGCGCCTGGCGGAACTTGCGCGGCCGATGATGGAACGATTCGGTGCGCAATTCGACGGCGCACCGAATCTGCAGTTAGTGATCGCACTGATGAAGGAACGCGTCAACACCGTGAATGAACTCGCAGTGGCCGCCATGCTGTTCTATCGCGATCCGCTACCGGACGCCGCATTGCTCGCGCAGCATGTGACCGATGCCATCAAGCCGGCGCTGGAACAATACGCATCGCAGTTGAAAACCTCTGCGTGGAACAGGGAAGCCTTGTCCGCCGTACTGAAGGAAGTGCTGGCTGCCCATAAACTGAAGATGCCGCAGCTCGCGATGCCCTTGCGTTTGCTGGTCACCGGACAGCTGCAGACGCCATCGATCGATGCAGTGATAGCGTTGTTCGATCGCGACGTGGTGCTCGCGCGTCTTGCCAAACATCTTTGAGAAAAATTTTTCAAAAGAGCATTTACAGAGCGAAAAAACGTTGGCATAATCTCGCTTCTGCACTCGAGGGGGTATAGCTCAGCTGGGAGAGCGCTTGCATGGCATGCAAGAGGTCAGCGGTTCGATCCCGCTTATCTCCACCACCGAATTTGCAGCAGGTCAGTAACAAGGACAGATTTTTGTCCCCATCGTCTAGAGGCCTAGGACATCACCCTTTCACGGTGAGTACAGGGGTTCGAATCCCCTTGGGGACGCCAAGTCAAAAAACGCCACGCAATCGCGTGGCGTTTTTTTTCGTACTTTCAGCTTTGCGCTTTCGACACGTAGCATTGCAATCGTCATCACGCAGCCGCACATCCATCGCAAGCGCAACGCACTGCTAAAATGTCGGCTTTCCTTCCCTTTCCGTTCAGCATCACCCTATGAGCAATCCATCGCCGCGCAAACTGTTCGTCACCACCGCTCTTCCCTACGCCAACGGCGCCTTCCACATCGGCCACATCATGGAATACATCCAGGCTGACATCTGGGTACGCTTCCAGCGCATGCAGGGCAACGAGGTGAACTTCGTCGGTGCGGATGACGCACATGGTGCACCGATCATGATCGCAGCGGAAAAGGCCGGCATCACGCCGCAAGAGTTCGTCGCGAAGATTGCGGCCGGCCGCAAGCAATATCTGGACGGTTTCCATATCGTCTTCGATAACTGGCACTCGACCGACGGCCCTGAAAATCACCAGCTGGCGCAGCAAATCTATCTGGACCTGAAAAAGAATGGTTTGATCGCGACCAAGACGATCGAACAGTTTTTCGATCCCGAGAAAAACATGTTCCTGCCGGACCGCTACATCAAGGGCCAATGCCCGAAGTGCGGCTCGCAGGATCAGTATGGCGATAACTGCGAAGTATGTGGCGCGGTATATGCGCCAACGGATCTGATCAACCCGTATTCGGCGTTGACCGGCGCCACGCCGGTGTTGAAAAATTCTGAGCACTTTTTCTTCAAGCTGTCCGATCCGCGCAGCGTCGCCTTTCTCGAGGAATGGATTTCCGGTAACGACACTGACGGCAAGCCGCATCTGCAGGCGGAAGTCGCCAACAAGGTCAAGGAATGGTTCTCACCGCGCGACAACATCGACGGCAGCGTCAGCGAAGGTTTGAGCGACTGGGACATCTCGCGCGATGCGCCCTACTTCGGCATCGAGATCCCGGATGCGCCGGGCAAATACTTTTATGTCTGGCTCGATGCGCCGGTCGGCTATCTGGCCTCGCTGAAGAACCTGCTGGACAAGCGCGGCGAAAACTACGATGCCTACATGGCCGATCCGAAGCTTGAGCAGATCCACTTCATTGGCAAGGACATCGTCAACTTTCACACGCTGTTCTGGCCGGCGATGCTGAAATTCAGCGATCGCAAGACGCCGAACAAGGTATTCGTGCACGGCTTCCTGACCGTCAACAATGGCGAGAAGATGAGCAAGAGCCGCGGCACCGGCCTCGATCCGCTGAAGTACCTGAGCCTGGGCATGAATCCGGAATGGCTGCGCTATTACCTGGCGAACAAGCTGAGCGCGCGCAACGAAGATATCGATTTCAATCCGGAAGATTTCAGCGCGCGCGTCAACAGCGACCTGGTCGGCAAGTACGTCAATATCGCCAGCCGCGCCGCCGGCTTCATCACGAAGAAGTTCGATGGCCGCGTCGCGACTGCATGGGCAACGGATGGTGACGATTTCCTGGCCAAACTGCGTGGCGTAGCAACGGAATTGCAGTCGCTGTACGACCAGCGCGAGTACGGCAAGGCGCTGCGCATCATCATGGAACAGTGCGACGCGATCAACGTTTACGTCGACGCCAACAAGCCGTGGGAACTGGCGAAAGACGCCGCCAACAATGCGCGCCTGCAGGAGGTTTGCAGCCGCCTGCTGGAAGCCTTCCGCGTCCTCACGATTTACCT
>Ga0310811_10002463_pt1 | contig 23189 bp, 23 predicted proteins | sample YCmetagenome_FD_207642 | JGI IMG/M metagenome (GOLD analysis project Ga0310811, IMG submission 207642) | Soil microbial communities from experimental microcosm in Duke University, North Carolina, United States - YC | ecosystem: Engineered > Artificial ecosystem > Soil microcosm > Unclassified ... | reverse complement strand
ACCGAACATCCACAGAGCGATCTCGAGCAGGTGCCGGCGTTCGTCGAGCATCTCCGCCAGCGACCTGGCGCCCGCCTCGGTCATGCCCTGCCGCCGTCGCCCGCCGTGCGGCCAGGAGGGTGCCTGCGGAAGCGGAGAGGCCCTTCCTGTTCCCAGGCCGTGAATCGGCCGGCGCGGGCGCCGGCTGACGAGATCGTCCACACGATGTCCTCTGTTGTCTTGGTGTCACCAGCTAAGACGGGACAGCACGTCCTGGTGTGACATTCCACGGCCGCAACCCGCTTCTCGCCTCCGGCCGCGACCGGGACGTCGAGGTCGCGCTCGCCGTAGACGAGTCAGGACGGCTTGGCACGCCGGCCCCCCTCGCTCACCGTCAGCCCGGCGTCTCCTCGCGGAAGTCGATCTCTCGGTGGGTTCCGTCGCACAGCGGCTTATTGGCCGAATGGCCGCAGCGGCACAGGGTCATCCTGTTGCGGGTCTCCAACGCCTGGCCGTCCGCCCGCAGGACCGGCACTCCGCCGGTGACCCACAGCGCACTGGCCAGCCCGTCCTCTTCCTCCAGGATCGAGACGGCCTGGGGAAGGTCGGGCTCGAGCGTCTCGCCGCCGCGTTGCAGGGCGTAGCTGTAGGAACCGGAGGGGCAGTGATCGATGCGACCCATGACGTCGGACCGCACGTCGCCGTCCCCGGTGTCGGCGAGCATCTCGGCGATCGGCCTGGTGCGTCCGATGCAGAAGGCGGCGTGGATGCACAACTCCCCCACCCGCTGAGCCGAGATCCCCACCCCGTCGTGCACGTGCTGCAGTTCCTCGTACGGTCGCACTCCTGCGGTCTCCGTGCCGTCGAACCCGATCACTGCGTGGGTCCCGTCGCAGAACGGTTTGGAGCCCGAGTGGCCGCAGCGGCACAGCGCGTAGGTGTCCTCCGTTTTCAGAGGTTCGCCGGTCTTCCAGGTCAGCGCGTTGTTCTCCGCAGATACGATCTTGGTTTTGCGGCGGAGCGGGACACCGCCGTACACGACGTAGGGGCCGTCGCGGAGGACGACGATCCGCTGCGCGTCTCCGGCACTCCACCGGCGCAGGCCGGGTGCGACGTATTCGAAGGTGGGCCCGGCTGTCGCGCCTCCTTCGTCGGGCGTCTGCATCAGGGCCTGGGCCTGGGCCTTGAGCGCGTACATGGTGCCGGTGGCGACGGCGAGCAGCTTCGGGCTGCCGTTGAACGCCTGTTCCAGCAGGTGAAGGACGGCGCAGTAGGTGTGGTTGAACTCTTCCTGGGCCGTGCGGATCGCGCTGCCCACGGCATGATCGGCCAGCCGCGGGTTGCGTCTCATCGGACGGACGCCCTCGAGATCCACCGAGATCGCCTCACCCGTGGGACCGGACGCCGGGGTATCACCACGCCGATACCGCCGACCCGCCTTGAGTTCCTGGAACCGGTAGTAGTGCCCCACCTCATCCCGATCAGGATGAAAGACATCCTGGTCTCCGTCCCAGACCTCGCCGCGGGCCGTACCCTCGCCCTGCTCGACGATCTCCTCCAACGCCGCCAGCGCCGACGCCAGATCCGTGACCGCGATCAACCGCCCCGCGGTATGCCGGAAATGACCGGCGTTCACCTGACGAGCCGGATCGCCGCTGAAGACCTCCCGCTCCCCGAACCGGTCACACAGATGACGTAATCCCTGCTCGACGGCGTCGTAGAACTGCCCGATCGTCTCGTAATCCGCCCCCTCCGCCGGAGCACCGGGCGGCGCCGGCCGTTCGATCCGCAGGAACATCTCCAGTGCTTCCGCACCGAAAGGAACCAACGACAACTCCAACGACCGGTCCCCATGAGGCAGAGGCCGGGGATGCGGCGGCAACATCCCCGGCATGTCCAGTCGCGGGCGACCGCCGACGGCGTTCAACAGGTTCGCCGCCAACGTCAGATGCAGCATCTCCTCGACGAAGACGCTGCCCACCACCTCGACGGCCTCCGGATTCCGCTCCGGATCCAGCGAATACAACGCGCACAGATAGGGCGGCAACGTCGCGTGTTCCAACTCGATCGCCCACTGCAGATGCTCACGAAGACCGTCGAGCGTGTCGATCCGCACCGACGAGCCAGGAGCGGCAGGCCCTTGCTGCTGTTTCATATGGCGTCTCACGGACGGTGATCGTCTGGCCGGTGGTCGCCTTCCAACGCCTCGACGGCGTCGCGCAGGCCGCGCAAGCCGACTTCCTCACGCTCGACGTCCGTCGGATCGAACTGCCAGTCGGCGACCGGCAGATTCATGACCTCCTCCGGACGGCTCGACTCGACCAGGGACACTTCCTCTTCAATCTCGATCTCGAGCTCGTACAGAAATCCGTTTTCACCGCTCGGAGTGTTCATCGTTTCTCCATACATGGCTTGGGGGGATCTGCGGCAGGCCGGGCGGCCGCGTCACCATGCTGTGACACGTCCATCCGCGCTCAGGACGGGCGAGGAGCGCGACGGTCCCCGCGCTGCGCGAGCTCTTGGTCGTCCACCAGGGTGAGCATGGGCTGGCCTGGTTCGCACAGCATCGTGACGGTGAAGCGGAGCGGCATGTCGTCGCGGTTGTTGCCGTCCTGGTAGTGGATGACGTCGCCACCCGGCTCCCAGAACACCTCACCGGCGCGCACGACCCGCTCCGGCTCGCCCTCCAACTCGAACAGCATCTCCCCTTCCAGCACGTATCCGAACGCCGGCCCCGAGTGCCGGTGCGGCGGCGTGCCCGGGTCGCCGGGCGGGTACGCGACGACCAAGGTCATCGCGTGCGCTCCCTGCGGGATGAACGGCGGTTCGGCCTCCTGCAGTACGGTGACCGCGGTCTGCCACGCGACTGATCTCGGCTTGGGCCCGGTGGATGCCGGGTCGATATCGGACATGGGACCTACCTTTCGTGAACTGGGGGCGATGAAACCCGGGCGGGGGCGCGCTACTCCCCCGTTGCCGACCGGTTCACCAGGTAAGACAGGACAGCCTCCGTGCTTGTGACAGCTGTCGGGGAAACTTTTTCAGTCCTTGTTGTCGCGTCGCGGACGAGCGGGTCCCGCCCACGCGAGCGCGGCGTGAGCACCGCGAAAGACAGGGCTGCATTCCGCTCTGCGCCAACGCTCCACCGAGAGCCGCGTCAAGAACGCTTTCTCAGAGCTGTCACAGGCCACCAGGCTGTCCTGTCATAGCTGCGTATCCGTATGTCAGCGGACGGCCCCCCGACAAAGCCAAAAATCGTGATGGGCCGGCGGTAGGCCGGCAATCCAGAAACCTTGGATCAAGATGCATGAATTGAAACGCGAACTGGAGATGAAACGGCGATTCGCCTCCGACGCCTCACATGAGCTGCGCACGGCGGTCGCGGGGCTGCGCACGGAGTTGGAGGAGGCCCGTCTGCATCCCGACGACACCGACCTCGGCCACCTGCTCGCCCGGGCGCTGAGCGACATCGACCGGTTGGACACGATAATCACTGACCTGCGCATTCTCGCCGAGATGGAGGCCGGCCCGCCCATGAAGCCGGAGCGTGTCGACCTCGCCGAAGTGGTTCGTGCCGAGATCGCCCGCAGGACCGACCGCGTTGACGTACAACTTCGGCTGAATGCCGGGGTGACGGTCCAGGCCGTTCCGATCCGGATCAGCCGGCTGCTCACCAATTTGCTTGACAACGCTCAACGGCACGCCCGCCATCTGGTCGCGGTCCGGGTAAGCCGCGATGACGACCACGCCGTTCTGACGGTCACCGACGACGGAGAAGGAATCGCAGAAGGCGACCGGGAACGGATCTTCCAGCGCTTCACCCGGCTGACTGCCGCACGCCGCCTCGACCACACCGGCACCGGCCTGGGCATGGCGATCGCCCGTGACATCGCCCATGCCCACATCGGCAGCCTGCGCGCCGAGGAGTCCGAGACAGGCGGTGCGAGCTTCGTCCTGCGACTTCCTCTCGCCGGTCCGGCCGCTCCCGACGCCCGAGGTCCGGGGCGGCACCTGCACAGAGCGATGGACTCCTGAGCCCTGCCGAGCGCGCTTGGAAGGAAACTGATGAGACAGAACCTCGACTACGCCGCCCTGTTCGCGGCCGTTCCGAGCCCTTGTCTGGCCATGACGCCGGACATGACTGTCGTGGCCGTCAACCAGGCATATCTCGACGCCCACGGACGTCGGCGCGAGGAGTTGCTGGGCCGGCACGTGCTCGACTCCTGCGCCCTCGACCACGCCGATCCCGTCAAGCAGCGCGCGCTGCGGAACCTCGAGGCGTCTCTGCGCCGGGCCGAAGCCACGGGCAAACCCGACGTGATGGCGCCCCACAAGTGCGCCATGCCCATCTCCCGCAGCGCGCACCCGTCCGAGGGACGCCATTGGCGCATGATCAATTCTCCTGTGCTCGGCTCGGACGGAGCAGTGGTGCTGTTCGTCCACCGTACGGAGGACATGTCCGCGTTCCTTCAACAGCGCAGAGGGACTCGGTCCGGCGTGAGCCGGACGGGCGCGGGCGCCGCAGAGATGCAAGAGCTGAACGAGCAGGTGAGGAAGGCGAATACGGTTGCGGAGCAGTTGCTGCGCCGCCAACGCCAATTCACCGCGGACGCCTCACATGAGCTGCGTACGCCGCTCACCGCGCTACGGCTGCAGGTGGAGGAGGCGCAACTGCACACGGACGACATCGACCTGCCCGATCTGCTCAACCATTTGACCGCCGACCTCGACCGGCTGGAGAGCATCATCGACGACCTGCTCCTGCTGGCCACCCTCGAGGTCGACCTCGACGCGAGGTTGGAGGAGGTGAATCTGACGAGTCTGGTCGAGGCGGTGGCGGCTCGGTGGACCGTGAGCCATGACGTGCGGCTCGATCTCGAGCCCGCGGTGACGGTGGAGGCCGACTCGTGGCAGATCACCCGGCTGCTCGCCAACCTGCTGGACAACGCCCGACGTCACGCCACGCGCAGGCTGAGGGTGGACCTGCGCCGGACCGGTGACCACGCGGAGCTGGCCGTAGCCGACGACGGGCAAGGTGTTCACCCGGCCGACCGCGATCGCATCTTCCAGCGCTTCGTCCGCCTGGACACCGCCCGCAGCCGCGACCGCGGAGGCGCCGGCCTGGGCCTGGCCATCGCCCGTGACATCGCCTCAGCCCACTACGGCACCCTGCACGTCGAAGAATCCGTCGATGGTGGCGCGTGCTTCGTGCTCCGCATACCTCTCGTCTCCTGATCCGCCGCCTTTACGTTGTAGATTCCTAGCGAGCGGCCCCGGTCACATGTGGCCCACCCAGTAGTTCTGCGTAATCCTGCAATCGCGCCTCTTCTTGCAGAACGCGGCCTGAACAGCGGTGACGCCGCTGTTGCTATTCAGATGCTGTACTCCACTCAGCCTGACGGGGCTGTGATTCGACCGCACGTGCGCGATGTTCCTCTTGGTGTGGTGAGTCTTGTTCTGGCTCTCGTTGCCCTGCGCGCCCTGCGTGTTCTTGTCGCGCTGCGAGCCGTTTCCACTTCCGTAGCCAGATCCTGCCGGCACCGCGATCGCCGGCGACGCCATGACAACGGTCCCTATCGCGACGACGGCCGGCAGCAGCGCCAGTCGGCGCAGGGCCGTTCCGGCAAGCGGATTCACCGTACGATGACGACTCATTTGTGGCGCACCTTCAGGCTAAAGTGCTGGGCACTCAGGATCGATCGGATATGGCTTCAATACCCCGCGATCCGGAGCCGGTCCTCCCGTGAGCGATGCTCGGTGCAGAACGTTGCCGGCTCTTTGTACGACGGCCGACGGCTTCGATCTCGGCGTGAGCCGTACCCGTCCGGCAGGGTGCGTTTCTCCCCAAAGGTGGAGGTTTCGGGGAGGAAGTACGGCAGGATCGTGACCATGGCCTACGATCCGCGGACCGCCGCCGTTCTCGCTCTGCACTGGCAGGTGAACGTCATCAAGCCTGAGGGATTCTTCGGCGCGATGCTCGGCGAGCCGGTCGCGCGCAGTGGTGTCGTGGAGCGCGCCGTGCGGTTCCATGAATCCATGCGCGCCACAGGAGCCCCGGTGATCTTCACCCGGTTCACCGTGCCCGAGGGAGAGGGCGGCCTGGTCCGCAACACGGGCTTCATGAACGCGGTCGGCGACGCGCAGGAGGCCTTCCGCCCGGACGCTCCAGGGGCGCAGTTGATCCCGGAAATGCGCACGTTGGCCGAGGCCGACCATGTCGTCGACAACCAGAAGCTGTCCGGCCTGGCCGGGAACGACCTCCCCCAATGGCTGGCCGAACGTGGGATCGACACCCTGCTGGTGACCGGAGTCGCCACCAATCTCACCGTTGAGCAGACTGCCAGGCACGGCACCGACCTCGGCCTGACCGTCCACACGGTCGGCGATTGCGTCACCGCCGCGACCGACGAGGCTCACCGCATGTCGCTGGCCAACCTGGATCTGGCGACGGCAGGCTGCCTGACGTCGGAACAGGTGCTCAGGCTGTTCTCCTGAGCCGCGGGTGAGCTACTTGACGGCCCCTGCCGCCAGGCCCTTGCTCCAGAACGACTGCAACGACAGGAACATGGCGACGACCGGCACGACCGAGACGAACGCGCCGGTGACGACGGTGGTGTAGCTGATGGGATTCCCCTGCATTTCGCGCCAGCCGACGAGACCGACGGTCACCGGCTGGAGGGTGCTGTCGGCGAGCATGAGCGAGGGCAGGAGGAAGTTCGTCCAGATCGCGACGAACTGGAACAGAAAGATCGTGACCATCGCGGGTGCCATGAGCCGCACGCCCATCCCGAAGATGCGCATTTCGCCGGCGCCGTCGATACGGCCTGCCTCGATCAGAGCGTCCGGTATCGACGATGCGGCGTAGATCCTGCTGAGGTAGACGCCGAAGGGGCTGACGATGCTCGGGATGAAGACGGCCCAGAAGGTGTTGATGATTCCGGTGGCGCTGAACACGAGGTAGAGCGGGATGGCGAGCACGGGTGCGGGCAGGAGCACCGCGGCGAGCACGGTGCCGAAGACCGCCTCGCGTCCCGGGAATCGGAACTTCGCGAGCGCGTACCCGCACATGGACGCCAGGAGCGTGGAGACGATTCCGCCGCCCACCGCGTAGAGCAGCGAGTTGAGCAGCCAGCGCGAGTAGATGCCGCCCTGAGCCTGGAACAGGGTCTTGATGTTCTCCACGAAGGCGAAGCTCTCGCCGAACCAGAAGCCGTTGCCCGAGAAGATCTCTCCGCTGCCCTTGGTCACGGAGACGACCAGCCACCACACCGGGAGCAGGAAGTACACAGCGAAAAGGATCATGACGGCCAGCACGAACAGGCGCGAGGCGGGGCTCACCGTCGTGAGCGGATGCGCCCGGCGGCGCCGCCGGTTCGGCACGCCGGCGACGGGTTCGTTTCGTGTGGGCGATGGCAGTGTGACGGTCATCAGTCGACTCTCCTGGCCGATGCGCGGAAGACGAGAACGGACACCACGCAGATCAGAGCGCCGAGCACCACGGACTGCGCGGCCGCGTAGTTGAAGTCGTTGCCCGAGAGCGACCGGAGAGCGGCCATGATCGGTGTGTAGGTGGACGGCAGGTTCGGCGCCACGGACTTCATGGTGACCGGCTCGTTGTAGAGCTGGAACGTGCCGATGACGGAGAAGACGAGGGTGAGCAGCAGGGCCGGCCGGATCAGCGGAACCTTGATGAGGAGCGCGGCCTTCCAGCCGGAGCATCCGTCGATCGCGGCGGCCTCCATCGTCTCCGCGGGGACGGCCTGCAGGGCGGCGAAGATCAGGATCGTGTTGTAGCCGGTCCACGCCCAGGTCAGGATGTTCGCGATCGAGAACGGCAGGGCGCCGTCGGTGACGAAGCTGACGTCGACCCCGATCGATGCGAAGAATCCAGTGATGGGGCTCAGCGAGGGTGCGTACAGGAACGACCACACCAGGGCCGCGATCACGCCGGGCAACCCGTAGGGCACGAAGTAGGCGACCCGGAAGAACTTGCGCCCGGTCGACACCGACGAGTCGATGAGAAGGGCCAGGACGAGCGCGATGCCCAGCATCACGGGCACCTGGATGACGCCGATGAAGGTCACCCGGCCCAAGGACGCGATGAAGTCCCCATCCTGGAACACCCGCACGTAGTTGCCGAGGCCCGCGAAGACGGTTTCCGCGCCACCGAGGCCGAGGCCCGAGCGTTTCACCGCGAAGAAGCTCTGAACGACGGAATAACCGGTCGGCACCAGGTAGACGACGACGAAGAGCAGGAGGAACGGCAGAACGAACGGCGCGGCTCGCCGAAGCTCGCGACGTCGGCTCGGCCGCTGGATCGTCACAGGGGACACGGTCACCCTTATCTGTCGAAGGACTGGAGGATGCGGATCCGCGGGGGCCCACCGTGCGGGCGGCCCCCGCGAAGCGCTACTTGCTGACGGAGAAGCCCTGGGCTTCCAGCGCGGAGACCGTGTCCGTCTGGGCGCCGCTCAGGGCGTCCTGGAAGGTCGCACTCTTGGTGGGCACCTTGCCGAGACCGTCGCCCAGCGCAGCGGCCGTGGTGGACATCACCGGGCCCCACCGCCAGTTCGAGTTCACCTTGGCCGACTCCGAGCGGAACACCTGGTAGATGGCCTGGCCGCCGTAGTAGCTCTCCGGGGCGTCGAGCGCCGCGTTGGCGAGACCGGATGTGGAAGCCGGAAGGATGGCTGCGGACTCGATCAGGTTCGACACGGACTTGTCGTCGGTCGACATCCACATGGCGAACTCGGTGGCCTCCTTCGGGTTCGCGCAGCCCTTCATGACGGCCGTGGCCGATCCCCCCGAGTTGCCGACGGAGTCGTCGGTGCCCCACCGGGGCATGGGCGCGACGGCCCACTTGCCCGCGGATTTGGCGGCGTTGTCTCGGATGAGTGACGCCGACCAGACCGGACCGACCTCTGCCCAGACTTCGCCGCTGTTCCACGCGGAGAAGAGAGCCGCGTCGAAGGCGGGATAGGAGGTGACGAGATCCTGGTCGAAGAGCCCCTGCCAGTAGCCGGCGACCGTGCTGTTGGCGGCGCTGTCGAGCGAGACCGTCCAGGCGTCGCCGTTGACTCCGAACCAGGGGGCACCGCCCTGCCAGGCGAAACCGGCGTAGAGGTACGGGTCGGTGGGCAGGTTCATGATCCGCGCCTTCGGGTCGGCGGCCTTCACCGCGGCCGCGGCGGTTTTGAACTCCTCCCAGGTCTTCGGAACCGCGATCTTCGCGGCGGTGAAGAGGTCGGAACGGTAGAACATGCCCATCGGCGCGGTGTCGACCGGTACGCCGTAGGCGGCACCGTCGACGCCGACGTTGCCCCACACCCATTCGGGGAATTCGGCGTGCTGGGGTTTCACGTATTGGCTGACGTCCTGGAGCAGGCCGGCGGCGAGGAAACTCGAGAACGTCTCGTAGCCGATCTGCGCCAAGCACGGCGCCGTGCCCGCCTTCGCGGCCGCGAGCATCTTGTCGTAACCGCCCGCGCCCCCGTTGGTGATGGTCTCGTACTTCACCTGGATGTCCGGGTGAGACTCGTTCCACAGCGCGACGGACTTGTCGTAGCCCGCGGCCCAGCCCCAGAAAGTGATTTGCGCCGGGCCGCCGGTGCTCGCCCCGGTGTCGCCGGCGCACCCCGTCAACGCGATGCCGGTCGCGGCGACGACTGCGGCCGCAGTGAGTCGCGCTTTTCGGTTGAGCATGACTTCCTCTCGACTGCTACTTGTACAGCGCGTCGCATGTCGTCGGGCCATTCAGGTCGTCCTTGGGATGACCAGGGGCATGCACGGCTGGTCTTGCGGATGCTCTTGTCGCCATCGAGATCCTTCGGCGCGTTCCGGATGGCGAGCTGGACGATCTACTACGGATGTGCAGGGACGATCACGGTGAGCATGCTGACCGCGGCTCTGAGGGAGACATCGCTCAGTGCGGTGATGTGACCGAGATGCCGGGAGATGTTCGCGGCCGGCACCACCGCGATGGCATCGCGCCCCGAGGGCGGACTCGGGGCCGGCGCCACGAGTCGTACGAGCCGGCGGACACTTTGTTTCCCCTTTACGACGATCAGGTTAATGCTGGGATACTTGCATACAAGCTATGGGCATGCAACGATCAATTTCGTGAGTTCCCATCAAGCGCTCATCCCTGAGCCGGCACCCGTCGGGCGCGATCCGATGTTGTCCCCGGTCGTCCGAGACCGCGCGTCAGCACGGACGTCCGATCGCGTCTACGACGAGTTGGTCTCCGCGATCCGCGAACTGCGACTCGCCCCTGGAGCGTCCCTGTCCGAGACGGACCTCGCCGAACGGCTGCACGTCAGCCGTACGCCGGTGCGCGAGGCCCTCGCGCGGCTCGTCGACGCGGGACTCGTACGGGTCGTGCCTCAGGTCGGCACCCGGGTCGGGTTGATCCGCCTGCGCGATGTGGAAGAGGCGCGTTTCGTCCGCGAGAGTCTGGAGATCGCGGCCTTCGAGGTGGCGTGCGCCGATCCGGCGCCCGACGTCAGCGAGCTTCGCGACCTGCTCGAACGGCAGGAGCACAGCTATCGCACCGAGAACTACGAGGCCTTCTTCGCGGCGGATGAGGCGCTGCACACCCAGATCTTCACGCTCAGCGGCTATCCGGGAGCGTGGCAGGCCGTGCAACGGATGAAGCTGCAGTTGGACCGGCTACGGCGGCTCACCCTGCCCGACTCCGCCACGGTGCGTGAGCTGATCGACGAGCACAGGATGATCGTGGACGCGCTGGAGACCGCCGACCTGTCAGCCGGTCGCTCTCTGCTCAGCCGGCACGCCAGGCGTGCTCTTGAACTCGGCCCGGCGCTGCGCGCCAAGTATCCGGACTACTTCACCGAATGAGCGCGACGACGGTTACCGGGACGGCGGACGGACCCGCTCCGATGTTGTACTGGTTGGCGGCCTCCTCTCGCAGTTGACGTGACCGGCCCCCGGACCTCACACGGCGGCGGTGTCCCACGCGGTGGCCGCGACCGGCTCGCCGCACGTCCTGTGCGACGAGGCGGCGTGCCCTCGACCGCGGGACCGATCGCCTGCATCGTGGAGGTGTGATCCCACACCTTCGCGGTCGACAGCCGCGGCGTCCTCGGCACCGAGTTCGCACTGGCGCTCATGCTCGCCCGGCGACTCGGAGTGACGTCGGCACCGCGTCCGCAGCCGGACTCGTGGGGTTGAAGGACCGCGCCCTGCCCTGCAGGCGAGGGCGCGTTGATCATCGGCACCGCACTGGTCGTCAACGCCTGCTCGCCGGTTGACAGCCCCTACCACGAACGGATCACCATGAGAATCATGCGTATCGGCGCACCCGGCGCGCAACGGCCGGGCGTTCTGCTTCCCGACGGTCGTCACCTCGGCCTGTCCGGGCTCGCCGACGACATCGACGGCGAGTTCCTCGCCGGTGACGGCCCGGGCCGGCAGCTGGTCGGGCAGGCATGACCATCCGTCTGTCCCTCGGCCACATCGACAAGTACGACTCCCATGTCGCGACGTTCGCCCACCAGCTCGGACTCACCGGCGTGCAACTGCACACACCCGACCTGCTGCCGGGCACCGACGGCTTCTGGAGCCTGGCCGAGTTGCGGGCCCTCAGGGAACGCTGCGACGCTGACCGACTGGCGATCGACGGCCTCGAGAACGTCCCGCTCGCCCACTTCTGGAAGATCCAGCGCGGCCTTCCCGGGCGGGATGAGCAGATCGAGAACTACCGGAAGACGATCCGCAACCTCGCCGCCGTCGGAATCGATCTACTCGGCTACAACTTCCTCGCCACCTACGTCTGGCGCACCGACATGGCCGCGAAGGGACGCGGCGGCGCCAAGGTCACCGCCTTCGACCTGGCCGACGTCCACCGCGGCAACGCGCTCACCGGATACCGGCTGACCCCGGGGCAGCCCCTGGACGAGCCGATCACGGCCGACCAGATGTGGGCCAACCACCAGTATTTCCTCGACGCTGTTCTTCCCGTCGCCGAGGAGGTCGGTGTACGGCTCGCCCTGCACCCCGACGATCCGCCCGTCAACGAGCCCCTCGGTGGCGCAGCCCGGATCTTCACGTCCCCCGCCGCCATCAAACAGGCCCACAATCAGGCCGGCGGCAGTCCGTCATGGGGGCTGAACCTCTGCCTCGGAACGGTCTCGGAAATGGCCGGCGAGCAGAGCATCAACGAAGTCATCGACCACATGGGACCGGCCATCTTCTACGTCCATTTCCGGGACGTACGCGGCACTGTGCCGCGCTTCAGCGAATGCTTCCTCGGCGAGGGCAACTTCAACCCGGCGCGGGTGATCCGCAGGCTGAACGACTCCGGATTCGACGGATTCATCATCGACGACCACGTCCCGGCGATGATCGGAGACCTGGACACCTGGGGCGACACATCGTCCGAGGCATACTGCAGCCGAGGCCGCGCACATGCGATCGGATACCTGCAAGGCGTCCTGAACGGCCTGGCACTCGACGAACCGGACGGCACGCGGCTCCCTGCCGACCTGTGACGAGCGAGGATGAGCCTCTTCCGGCTTACGCCGGCTCCGGCTTCTCCGAGCCTCTGAGGATGAGCTGTGTGGGGAGCACCCGGGTGGTGAACGCCGAGGTGTCGCCCTTCAGACGACCGAGGACGATGTCGGCCGCGGTGCACCCCATCAGCTCGATGTCGTGGCTCACCACCGACACCGGGGGCCTGCCGAGCAACGCCGTCTCGAAGTCGTCGAAGCCGACGAGGGGCAGCCGCCGGCCGGCCGCCTGGAATGCGAGCAACGCACCGATCGTCGAGCGGTTGTTGGCCGCGATGACGGCGTCGGCCGAGCCGTCGCGGAGCACGGCGCCGACCTCGCGTTCCGCCTGTTCCCTGGTGTGCGCCGTCGTGATCGTGAGCGAGTCGTCGGCTTCGATCCCGGCCTCGGCGAGCGCGGCGGCGTATCCGGCGTGACGTTCGCGCATCGTGTAGATGTCGGGTGAGTCGCCGACGAAGGCGATGCGCCGCGAGCCGGCGGAGACGAGCGCGAGGGTGGCCTCGCGCGCCCCGCCCGCATTGTCTGCGAGCACGGCGTCGGCGTCGGCGAACGGCACGGGCCGGTCGAGGAAGACCAGTGGGGGGATGGGCGAGGCGACGTCGGACCAGTCGCGGCCGGCGTTGCGCGGAGGCACCACGATCAAGCCGTCCACCTGCTGCTCCATGAGCCGGTCGACCAGGCGATCGTGTCGCATCCCTTCCTCTTCTGAGCTGGCGATCGTGACGAGGTATCCGGCCGCGTCCGCCACGCTTTCGATGGCTCGAGCGAGCGTTGAGTAATAGGGGTTCGCGAGGTCGCTGATGACCAGGCCGATGGTCTTGCTCGTCCAGCCGGGCCGGAGGCTCGCCGCGGAGAGGTTGCGGCGGTAGCCGAGCTTCACGATCGCTGCGCTGATTCGATCCGCGAGGGCGGGATCGATGTTCGTTTCCCCGTTGACGTGACGCGAGACGGTCTTCAAGCTGACCCGTGCTTCGTGAGCGACGTCCTTCATCGTGGGGTTGCGTAGCACCTGGTCTCTCCAGTCGACGGCCGTCAGGGGCCGATCGTACTCCGCCGTGCCACCGCGCCTCCGGACGCGGCGGCGCGGCCGGCGGCCGGACCGCTCAGCCGGCCCGTCTGACGACCCGCACCCCGCCAGCGGGCACCTTGATCTCTCCCTCGTGGACGGACCCGTCCAGCAGGTCGGCTCCCGCACCCGGAACGGCCGTCTCGGTGTCGCCGTGGTTGATGAGGAAGACGTAGTCGTGGTCGGCCGAGCGGCGCGTCACCACCTCGAGTCCGGCGCAGGAAGGTGTTCCGGTCGCCGCGAGCCGCTTCGCGATCGCCCCCATCAGACGCGCGCGGGCGTCGGCGGCCAGTTCCACGCCCACGTACCAGGCCTCCCCCGTGCCTCGGGTCGCGCGCGTGATCGCCGGCGCGCCCGCGAAGTCGCCGCCGAGGTACCGGGCCTCGGCCACCGCGTCCGTCAGGTCGATCTCCTCGTGCCAGGTCGAGACCCGGGCGGTCCCCGTGATCCCGTCGATCTCCACGGAGTCCGTCTCCACCATGGGCGCGAACTCCTCCACACGCACCCCCAGCAGGTCGCGGAACGCCCCGGGGTACCCGCCGAGCCGTACCCGGTCGAGCGGATCCACGATGCCGGAGAAGTAGGTGACGATCACGGTCGCCCCCGCGTCCGCGGCGGCGGCGACGGCGGCCGCGTCGTGGTCGGAGACCAGGTAGAGCATGGGCACGACGATCAGCCTGTAGCCCGACAGGTCGGCCGACGGCGGCACGACGTCGGCGGTGATGCCCGCGTCCCGAAGGCTCTGGTGCCAATCGAGGGCGGATTCCATGTACGAGAGGCCGTTGTGCGGATGCGACTCTCGGTCGGCCGCCCACCACGACTCCTCGGAGAACAGCAGCGCGCAGTCCGCGACCACCCGGGTTCCGAGCACTTCGGCACAGGAGGCGAGCTCCGCGCCGAGCGCCGTCACCTCCCGGAACTTCCGGCTGTCGGCGCCGGCGTGCGGGAGCATCGCGGAATGAAACCGCTCGGCGCCCGCGCCGGCGGCCCGCCACTGGAAGAAGCAGACCCCGTCGGATCCGCGGGCGACGTAGGAGAACACGTCCCGCCGCAGTTGCCCGGGGCGTTTCGCGGGGTTGACCGGGCGCCAGCTCGTGGCGCCGGCGGCCGTCTCCATGAGCAGCCAGGGCTTCCCCTTCGACAGGCCGCGCGCCCGGTCGGCGGAGAACGACAGCTCGGCGTGAGCGTCGGGCGTCGGCCTCAGGTAGTGGTCGCTCGCGATGAGATCCAGGTCGTCGGCCCACGAGCTGTAGTCCATGTTCTTACCGGCGTCGAAGAGCACCAGGTTCGTGGTGATCGGCACCGCCGGGGTGACGCGCCGCAGCACGGCGGTCTCCGCTCGCAGCTGATCGCGCAGCCGATCGGAGCTGAACCGGTCGAAGTCCAGCACGTGCGTGGGATTCGAGTCGGTGAACGTCACCCGCGGAGGCTGGATCTGCTCCCACGCCGAGTAGGTCTGACTCCACGCGGCGGTCGTCCACGCGGCGTTCAGCTCGTCGAGCGAGTCCCCGTACCGCTCCTTCAACCAGCTCCGGAAGGCCACGGCGCTCGCGTCGCCGTAGCAGCGCGAATTGTGGCCGCCGAGCTCGTTGGAGACGTGCCACAGCGCGAGAGCCGGGTGCCCGCCGTAGCGCTCCGCCATCTTCTCCACCAGCGTGAGCGAGTGCTCGCGATAGATCTGCGACGACGGCGACCATGCCTGGCGTCCGCCCTGCGACATCGTCCGCCCGTGTCGATCGACGGGCAGCACCTCAGGAAACCGCGTGGTGAGCCACGGCGGAGGCGACGCGGTGGCGGTGGCGAGATCGACGGCGATGTCGTTCGCGTGCAGCAGGTCGAGCACGCGGTCGAGCCAGCCGAAGTTCCATCGATCGGGCGCCGGCTGCAGCGTCGACCAGGCGAAGACACCGACGGTGACGAGGTTGACGCCGGCCTCGCGCATCAATCGCGCGTCCTCGTGCCACACGCTCTCGTCCCACTGCTCGGGGTTGTAGTCGCCGCCGAAAGCCACGGGCTCGCCGCCGAACCGGGCCACGACGTTGGCGGGCCACCGAATCCACTCTGCCGTCACGAACTCTTCTCCTCGCCCAACGAACGCGCATCCACCCGAAGACCGCTCTGCCGACCGCCGAACCGAAGCCCGGTGAGCCCGGTAACCCCGCAGCACGACGGCCGGGGGGACCATCCAAACGCGACCTGAGGGATCATCGCCCGGAACCGCGCCAGGTCGCGACAAGTCACACTAGCGGCTTGAGACAACGTTGTTTAGAGTGAACCCGCGTAACCGATCAAGCCCGTCCTGGCACGACGGTCGCGGCGATCGTTCGACCAATTCGCCCACCGCGGCCGGCCTTCGCGCCGTCACCGCGGTGGCCGTGGACGACATCGAGGGAGTGGATCGTGGCGGAGTTCGACGGCAAGGTCGCCATCGTCACCGGTGGACTCAGCGGTATCGGACGCGCGACAGCCCGGGTGCTCTCGGCGCGCGGCGCGATCGTCGTGGCCGCAGGTGTCCCGCCGACACGCGACTCCGAAGCTCCGCTTCCAGGTGTCGAACACGTCGACGTCGACGTCACCGACGAGACCGCCACCGCGCGACTCGTCGAACATGTCGCCGCCGAACACGGCGGACTCGACATCGTCGTCGCCGCCGCCGGAATCCAGCGCTACGGCACGGCCACGACGACCAGCGCCGACGAGTGGAACGAGGTCCTCGCCGTCAACGTGACCGGCGCCTTCCACACCATCAAGCACGCGCTGCCGCACCTGCGCGCTCGCGGAACGGGGTCGATCGTGATCGTCTCCTCCGTTCAAGCCTTCGTCACCCAGAACGCCGTCGCCGCCTACACCACCAGCAAAGGGGCGCTCAACGCGCTCGCACGATCGATCGCGATCGACGAGGCGAAGAACGGGATCAGAGTCAACACCGTCTGTCCCGCCTCGGTGGACACCCCGATGTTGCGGTTCTCGGCCCGCACCTTCTCCGACGGCAGCGACCAGGGGGCGCAGGCGCTGGTCGATTCCTGGGGACGGATGCACCCACTGGGACGAGTGGCGCGACCGGATGAGGTCGCAGAAGCGATCGCCTTCCTGTCCAGTGACCGTGCCAGCTTCATCACCGGTATCGCGTTGCCGGTCGACGGCGGGCTGCTGGCCAACGCCGCGGTGGTGCTTCCCGGATGATGACGGCCGAGGTCGCGATTCCCGGTAGGGCCCGAGTCGGCGAAGGACCGGTGTGGGACGCCGAGATCCGTCGCCTGCACTGGGTCGACATCCCCGCCGGTCACATCCATACCAGCGACCCGGCCACCGGTCGGACCAGCAGCATCGAACTGCCGACGCACGTCGGCGCCGCGGTGCCACGTCGCGGCGGAGGCTTCGCCGCCGCGACGGCCGAAGGGTTCGCGACCGTCGAAGCCGACGGATCGATGAACATCCGGCGCGCGATCCTGCCCGACGGCGAGCGCATGAACGACGCGAAGTGCGACAGCCATGGCCGACTCTGGGCCGGCAGCACCACGATGGACTTCCGGCCCGGCAAAGGCGCTCTCCATGTCCTCATGCCGGATTGGACGAGCCGCGTCGTCCTTGAGGAACTGACCCTGCCCAACGGGCTTGGCTGGAGTCCCGACGGACGCACCTTCTACCTCGCCGACACCATCGCCGGTGAGATCTCGGCCTTCGACGCCGATCCCGGGTCTGCAAGGATCAGTCGGCGGCGTACGTTCTTCCGGATCCCCGCTCACACGGGCATGCCGGACGGACTCACCGTCGACGCGGCAGGGTGCCTCTGGGTGGCGGTATGGGGCGGCGACCGCTTGGCTCGGATCTCTCCGGAGGGGGACTTGCTCGGCGAGGTCCCGATGCCCGTGCACCAGCCGTCCTCCTGCACGTTCGGCGGACCCCGCCTCGACGTTCTGTACGTCACGTCGGCCCGCGAAGGGCTCGATCTTTCCGACGACGACCCCGCGGGATCGGTGTTCGCCGTCGAACAACCGGGCGCCGTGGGCATGCCGTCGACGGCGTTCGCCGGATGAATGGAGCAGCCCCGGCCCGGGGGTCGAGTTCCCTGATGCCCATGCCCTCGACGCCGGTGTCCTGCATCATGAATCAGTTGACAGATCCGGGTGGTGGGGTGGGTTGATCGGCGTATGCCGTCATCCGAACTCTGGAACTCCGTCGACTCGAGTGGCTCACGTCGTCCATCCCGGAAAGGAAACAGCGCGTGGCCTCACTGGTCTTGAAGATGTCCGTCTCGCTCGACGGCTACGTCGCACCAACCGACGGGAGCACCGACTGGGTCGCTGCGGGACGTTCCGATGACGGCGCCCGGTGGACCGTCGAGACGCTGAGCAACGCCGGCGCGCACCTGATGGGCGCCACCACCTACGCGGCGCTGGCCACCTACTGGCCGAGCGCCTCCGGGCCGTTCGCCAAGCCGATGAACGAGATCCCCAAGGTCGTGTTCTCGGACTCGCTCACGTCCGCCGACTGGGGCGAGACGACGATCGCCGCCGGAGATCTGGCTGAAGCCGTCACGCGGCTCAAGCGGGAGCGCCGCGACGGATATCTGCTTGCCCACGGCGGAGTGCGGTTCGCCCGATCGCTGGTCGAGACCGGCTTGATCGACGAGTACCGCCTCGTCGTCCATCCGGTCGTTCTGGGCGCGGGCGAGCGGCTCTTCACCGCACCGCTCACCGTCGAACCGATGAGCACCATCGCCTTCAGCCGTGGCGCCGTCGCCCATGTCTTCGCGGCGCGCCCGTCATCGAGCCGCTGATGTGACGAGGCCCGCGCGAGATCCGTGAACGAACTTCAGACGCAGGACGGCTCTGGGCGCCTCACCCGAGCCAGGTGATCATGCGGGCACGTGCAGAGATTCCACCGCTTCGACGAGTGGCGCGAGTTCAGGGTTCTTCGCCGCGTCGTCGAGCGCCTCGCGCAGTGCGGCGTCATGGGTCGGCCGCGCCTCGGCGAGAAGCCGGAAACCCGCTTCGCTGACATTGGTGTAGATGCCTCGACGGTCAGTCGGGCAGAGGTAGCGGGACAGCAGGCCCCGGTCCTCAAGCCGGGTGACCAGGCGAGTGGTGGCGCTCTGGCTCAGCACCACGGCGTCGGCGACCTGCTTCATCTGCAGGTGGCCGCCCTCTCCGTCGTGCTGCCGGCTGAGGGTGTTCAGCAGCGAGTACTCCCGCACGCTCAAGCCGTGCCCGGCCTGCAGAGCGCGCTCGATGTGAGCCTCGATTCTCCCGTAGAGCGAGGAGAGCGCGTACCAGCCCTGTGCGAGTGCGGTGAGCACGGGATCCGTGGCTGTCATGACGTCTCTTCCTCCCTGCCGGAGCGGCCGATCCCAGGATAGGCCACCCATGCAATATGCCGCGCTTGCATATAACGCGCGTCTGCAATTATTGTTGGCGCGCTCTAATGGCTTATGCAACCACTGGGAGGTGGAGACCTCGTGCCGCTCGCGCTCCTGGCTCTCGCGATCGGGGCCTTCGGGATCGGAACCACGGAATTCGTGATCATGGGAGTCCTTCCCGAGGTCGCCGGCGACTTCGGCGTCTCGATTCCCACTGCGGGCCTGCTGGTGACCGGATATGCCCTCGGTGTGGTGGTCGGCGCCCCGCTGATGACCGTTCTGGGCACCAAGGTGCCCCGCAAACGGATGCTCATGCTGCTGATGGGCCTGTTCATCGCAGGCAACCTGCTCTCGGCCCTCTCCCCCACCTTCGGGATGATGCTGGCCGGCCGCGTGGTCGCCTCGCTGGCGCACGGCGCGTTCTTCGGCATCGGCTCTGTCGTCGCGGCGACTCTCGTCGCCCCCGACAAGAAGGCCAGAGCGATCTCCATGATGTTCACGGGACTGACCGTGGCGAACGTGGTCGGCGTACCGCTCGGCACGCTGATCGGCCAGTCCGCCAGTTGGCGCGTCACCTTCGCCATCGTCGCCGCACTGGGCGTCGTCGGCCTCCTCGGTGTCGCCAGGCTCGTCCCCGAGATGCCCGGACCCGAGGGCGTGCGCCTGCGCCGGGAACTGTCCGCGTTCCGCAACGTGCAGGTGCTGCTGGCGATGGCGATGACGGTGCTCGGCTTCGGCGGAGTGTTCGCGGCCGTCACCTACATCGCGCCGATGATGACGCACGTCGCCGGCTTCGCCGACGGCTCCGTCACCTGGCTGCTGGTCCTGTTCGGCCTCGGCATGGTCGCCGGCAACCTCATCGGCGGCAGGTTCGCCGACCGCGCCCTGATGCCGATGTTGTACGTCTCACTGGGCGGCCTCGCCGTGGTGCTGGCCCTCTTCACGCTGACCGCGCACGACAAGGTCGCATCGGCGGTGACCATCGCACTGATCGGCGGCCTCGGCTTCGCGACCGTGCCCCCATTGCAGAAGCGGGTCCTGGACCACGCACAAGGCGCCCCCACGCTGGCCTCCGCGGTCAACATCGGCGCCTTCAACCTCGGCAACGCCCTATCCGCCTGGCTCGGCGGCCTCGTCATCGCGGCGGGACTGGGCTACACCGCCCCCAACTGGGTGGGCGCGGTCCTCGCCGCAGCCGCCCTCGTTCTGGCCGTCCTGTCCGCCGTCCTTGAACGGCCTGCCGTAGCCGGCGCCGACATGGACGCCGGCGACGGCACGCCCGCCACAGCGGGCCTCCGCTGATCCATCCCGACCGCGTCTCACGATTCCGGAGGACGACCATGATCTCGACCTGACGGCCGGCGACATGGACGCCGTGGCCGCGCTCGACCGCGAACTGCGTACGGGCCCCGACCCCGACGTCTTCGGCTGACCGGCCCTGACCGGCCCTGCGCCGGGAAGCGTCCTCACCGCGACCTGGAACCCCCGTCGGCTTTCGAGCGCGAGCCCGCCTACCCGACCAGGGGGACCCTCGCGAACGTGGCGTTGAGTGCCACATACACGAAAGAGGTGTTTTTATTAAAGATTCCAGTTTAGGATATCGAAACCCACCATATACGGCATATGGTGGCAAAATGGACATTGATCGACTCCTTGACCACCAGGGCCGGCAGTCCGTCCGGGGACACTCCGGCCCCGCGGGCAGCGGGGCCGCCGACGGGCATCAAGATGAGGCCGGAGTGGTGAATCCAGCGGTCGACTACAGGGCGGTGTTCAAGGCCCTCGTGGCCCCGTTGCTGGTGATGACACCGGACTTCGTCATCGTGGCTGCCAGCGACTCCTATCTGGAGGTGAGCGGGCGGGACCAGGCGGACCTGCTCGGCCGGCATTTCTTCACCGTCTTCCCGGGCAATCCCAGCGCTCCCGGCGGTGAGGGGCCGGAGTGTCTGCGTGCGTCGCTGGAACGCGTGCTGGCCACCGGAGAGCGGGACACCATGGCGCTGAAACGCTACGACATGGAGGCGAGCGACAGACCGGGGGTGTTCGAGGAGCGGTACTGGAACACGATCAACACGCCCGTCCTGGGCCCGGAAGGTGAAGTCGAACTGATCATTCACCGTACCGAGGAGGTCACCGACTTCCTTCAGCAGCTAGGGCGGTCCGGTGTCACGGGGATGAGGGCCGGAGTCGGAGACGACGAGCGCCGACGTCTACACTCACGCCCGCGAACTCCAGGACCTCAACGAACGACTCAAGCGCACCACGTCGGCTGCAGGAGGCCATCGAGCGGCAGCGGCGGTTCGTCTTCGACGCCTCCCACGACCTGCGCAACCCGATCACCGGGCTGCTGACCGAACTAGAGGTCGCGCTCTCAGAATCCGACATCGACCTGCACCCGGTGCTGCGCAAATCGCTGCGAGACGCCGAGCGACTCAATGACATCGTCGCCGATCTGCTCGAACTCGCCCGCCTGGACACCGCGACGCCCGCCATCGCCGAACCGGTCGACCTGGCCCAGCTCGTCGTGGACGAACTCGGACGCCGCACTCCGACCGCCGTCGTCCTCACCCGGCTCGGTCAGCAGGTGGTGGTGCGCGCCTCCCGGATCCGCCTGGCCCGGCTCCTGGGCAATCTGCTCGACAACGCCGAACGGCACACCACCAACACGATCGAGATCGTCGTCACCGCCGACCCACCCAACGCGGTCCTGGAAGTCATCGACGACGGACCTGGCATCGCCCCGGCCGACCGCGAAAAGTCTTCGAACGGCTCTCCCGCCTGGACGATGCCCGTCGCCTGGATCCCGGCGGCTCCGGGCTCGGCCTGCCCATCGCCCGCGAGATCGCCCAGGCCTACGGCGGTCGCCTGTACGCCGCCGACAACACCACCGGCGCCCGCTTCGTCCTCCGCCTCCCCCACGCCGTCTAGGGTGCTCGCCGCACGCGTGACACGCCTGCGGCGGCGACCGGCGCGACCGTGAGATCTGCTTCGCGGGCGTCGGCGAGGTCGAGACCGCACGCGATGACCTTGCCGTCCGGATCTCCTGGCGGTCGAGGGCTTCCCTCCGGCACCAGGTAGGGGACGGCCCGCCTTCTCTGCTCCGCGTACGACCTGGTCGTCCCGACGGCCGATCGGCGTTCACCGATTCTCCACTGGGATGGGCCGGGGCTTCACCTCGCCTCCACCGGCCTGGTGCCGACACTGTCTCCGTGGCTGACGTGCTGGTTGTGCTGGGAATCGTTGGGTTCACGCTCGCGATGCTGGGCCTGATCAAGGGGCTCGATCGCGTATGAGCGTCGTCAACGTTCTGTTACTCACTGTGTCTGTCGCGGTGTTCATCTATGTGGGCATCGCGCTCTTCAAAGCGGAGTGGTTCTAATGGGCTTCGCGTGGACGATCGTCGCGCTGGTCTTGGTGCTGGCGCTGTGTTGGCGATTCCTCGGCGCTTACATGGTTGTGGTGTATGAGGGGCGGGCCAGGTGGCTGGCCAAGGTCGAGCGGCCGATCTACCGAGCGATCGGAGCGGACCCGAAGGCCGAACAGACCTGGCAGCGCTACGCCTCATCGGTGATCGTCTTCTCGGCGATCGCGCTGCTGATCAGTTACGGCATCTTCCGGCTGCAGGAGCATCTGCCGTTCAACCCGGACCACATGTCCGGCGTCGAGTGGCATACGGCCTGGAACACCGCCGTGTCGTTCGTGACCAACACGAACTGGCAGTCGTACTCGGGCGAGACCACGATGTCGTACCTGTCGCAGATGGGTGCCCTGGCGGTGCAGAACTTCCTGTCCGCCGCGGTGGGCATGGCGGTCGCGGTCGCGTTGATCCGCGGTTTCGCCCGCAAGGGATCGAAGACGATCGGGAACTTCTGGGTCGACCTGGTGCGCGGCACCATCTACGTGCTGTTGCCGATCGCGTTCGTCGCCGCGATCGTGTTCATCTCGCAGGGCGCGCTGCAGACGCTGGCCGGTCACGCCGAGGTCAGTAACGCGCTCAACGGCGCGAGCCAGACGCTGCCCCGCGGCCCCATCGCCTCCCAGGAGGTGATCAAGCAGCTGGGCACCAACGGCGGCGGGTTCTTCAACGCCAACGGCGCCGGACCGTTCGAGAACCCGACCGGGTTGACGAATTTCCTGTCCATCGTGCTGATCCTGTGCATCCCGGTGGCGCTCACCTACACCTTCGGCAAGATGGTGTTCAGCATCCGCCAGGGCGTGGCGATCCTCGCGGTCATGACGGTGCTGTTCGGCGGGTGGC
>Ga0310811_10002462_pt1 | contig 23191 bp, 16 predicted proteins | sample YCmetagenome_FD_207642 | JGI IMG/M metagenome (GOLD analysis project Ga0310811, IMG submission 207642) | Soil microbial communities from experimental microcosm in Duke University, North Carolina, United States - YC | ecosystem: Engineered > Artificial ecosystem > Soil microcosm > Unclassified ... | reverse complement strand
TCACGGCGTTTACTGCATTCGGTCTCGTGCTCGGCAAAGGCATCGCGCCGCCTATAGCGCTTGGCGCCGTGTTCTTGATGGGGCTCATCTTCACCGGCATTTCGATTACCGGCGTGCGTTCGTGGATCTTGCGCAATCTGCCTGCCGGCGTGGCACATGGCACCGGCATCGGCATCGGGCTGTTCCTGCTGCTGATCGCATCGAACGACGTCGGTCTCGTCGTCAAGAACTCGGGCGGCGGCTTGCCGCTCGCGCTAGGTCATGTCACGGCGTTCCCGGTGATCATGTCGGTCATCGGCTTGGCCGCCATCTTCGGGCTGGAGAAGCGTCGCGTGCCCGGCGGCATTCTGCTCGTCGTGGTAGCCGTGTCGGCGATCGGCCTGGCGTTCGATCCCAGCGTGAAGTATCACGGCATTTTTGCGCTGCCTTCATTGAGCGCGCCGGGGCATGCGTCGCTGATCGGCGCGATGGATATCAAGGGCGCGCTGTCCGTCGCCGTGTTGCCGAGCGTGTTCGCACTCGTCATGACCGCCGTGTTCGATGCCACGGGCACGATTCGCGCCGTCGCGGGGCAGTCGGGGCAGCTCGACGAGCATGGCCGCATCGTCAACGGCGCGCGGGCTTTGACGGCCGATTCGCTGAGCTCGATCTTCTCGGGCTTTCTCGGCGGCGCGCCGGCCGCGGCCTATATCGAATCGAGCGTCGGCGTGGCGGCCGGTGCGAAGACGGGCCTTGCGGCTGCCGTGGTCGGGCTGCTCTTCCTCGTCGTGATGTTCTTCTCGCCGGTGGCGGGCCTCGTCCCCTCGTATGCGACGGCCCCGGCGCTGATGTACGTGGGGCTCCTGATGCTCTCGAGCGTGAGCAAGCTGCACATGGACGACATGGTCGATGCGATGTCCGGCCTCGTCACGGCGGTGTTCATCGTGCTGACGGCGAATATCGTCACGGGCATCATGCTGGGGTTCGCGACGCTCGTCATCGGCCGCATCGTGAGCGGCGAGTTCCGCAAGCTCAACATCGGCACCGTGGCCATCGCGGTCGTGCTGGTGGCGTTTTATGTCGGGGGCTGGGCTATTTGATGGCGAGTTCGGGGCCGCTACGTGCCGTGCACGGCTAGCTGTGCGCGGCGCAAAGCCGAGATCGGCGCGCTACAATTGACCGCGCCGAAGCTTGCCGCAGTCCTCCCCGAACTCGACCATCCAAAGGCCCCTCATGCGATTCCAAACGCCCTTTCTATTCGATCTCGACGGCACCCTCGTCGATAGCGTCTATCAGCACGTGCTGGCCTGGAAGGAGGCGCTGGACGCGGAAGGCATTCCGTTGTCGGTTTGGCGGATCCATCGCAAGATCGGCATGAGCGGCGGCCTTTTCACGGCACAGCTCTTGCGCGAGACGAACGCCGACGTCAGCGAGCAAGCCGTCGATCGCCTTCGCCAGGCGCACGCCGTCGCCTATCAACGCTATCGCGGCGAAGTACGTCCGCTTCCGGGAGCGCGGGCGCTCTTGGATGCCCTGTCGCAGGCGGGGATACCGTGGGCGATCGCCACGAGCGGCCGCATGCAGACGGCCGCGCTGAACCTCGAGGCGCTCGGCGTCGATCCGGCGAAAGACGTGGTCGTCACGCGCGACGACGTCAAGTACGCGAAGCCCGACCCCGATCTCTTCATCGCGGCGGCGGAGCGCCTGGGCGTGCCGATCGAACGGTCGGTCGTGGTGGGCGACAGCATCTGGGACATGCTCGCGGCCAAGCGCTGCCGCGCGTTGGGGGTGGGGCTGCTCTCGGGCGGGTACGGTACCGACGAACTCGAACGCTCCGGCGCGCTGCGCGTCTATGACGATCCCGCCGATCTGCTCTACCACTTGGATGAGATCGCCGCGCGTCCGTAAGCATGGCGTAGCCGGCGATGCGGCCGTCGTCGCCGGCGCTTATCGATCCTCCTGCTCTGCAATGCCGATGCCTCGGTAGCCGTAATCGACGGTCATCGCGTCGCGCAATCGAATCCCTTCGCGCCAATTCCCCGCTCGCCAACCAAAATTGGAACGAAATGTCCTGTTTCGTCCCATAACGGTTTGCCATGACCAATTTCCCTTGAAGTGCCGATTTCGGATCAGTACATAGAAACCAACGACCGACTGGCGCTTGGCCACGCGGTACGACAATCGCCCCGGAGGAGACGAACGCGGGGCCCCCATGCCGATGCGCACGCACGCATACGGATATCCAATGGAGGAGGCGTTTCATCAGATTTTGCTCCGAGAAACCTCGGGCGTTAGTCCGAGGAAGTAAAGAGCGCCGCCGCACGGCGGCATTTCCGAGTTAGTATGCGCGGCATGATCAACGCCACAACCAAGATGGCGAAAAGCATCTACGACGCATCTTGGTCGTCCTTCCGAGACACGCTCCGCTATAAAGCGATCACGCACGGGGCGCAGTTCGAGGAAGTGGACGAAGCGTTTTTTTCCGTAACCTGTTCTGCGTGCGATGCGCGCAGCGGCCCTAGCGGGCTGAAAGGCTTGCGAATAAGAGGGTGGCAGTGCGGTGGCTGCGGTTGTGTACATGATCGCAATATCAATGCTGCGCTGAACATTCTCCGATGCGGACGTGCATCGCCAGTAGTGGGAATCACCCGCCTTTAGGCGGGTGAGGACGTCAACATGGGGATTTCGACGGCCGGCGTCGCGCTCGTGCCCACCTATGCGCACGCGCCGAGACGCGCGGCTGCCGTTCGTGGAAATGTTCGGCCTATTCGGCGCATGCGATCGATCGAGGCAGGCGTCGCGGCGGCGAACTTCCGGCAGGCCGAACGGGTGACGCAGGCGACGCAAGCGATACCCGCGGCGAGCGCATCGCGAACGCGTCGTAGGTTTAGACGGGGCTCGGCACGTTCCGCCGATTCAAGCGCGGAACGTCTTTGCCGTCTCGTCGGCGGCGCGGCGCAGATCGGGCTCGAAGGCGAGAAGGTCATCGAGCGTCGCGCGGCCGACCGGAGCCTGCACCGCGATGGCCGCACAGGCCCGGTTGCGGTCGAGCATGACGGGCACGGCGATCGCGATGAGCCCTTGAAGGTGCTCTTGATTGTTGACGGCAAGCCGGCGACGCCGTGTGGCGGTGAGTTCCTTGCGCAGGGCGTCGCGGTCGGTAATCGTTCGCTCCGAATACGCCCGAAGCGGCAATGTTTCGATCATCCGCTCGCGCCGATCCTTCGGCAGAAAACTGATCAAGAGTTTGCCGCTGGCCGAGCAGTGCAGCGGCACGTGCGATCCGGGCTGCAGATGCATCCGCAGCGGCCATTCCGTTTCCACCCGGTCCACATAGACGACATCGTTGCCCGAGAGCATCGTCAAATTGCAGGTCTCTCCGATCTTCGCCACGAGTTGTTCGAGCAACACGTGCCGTGCCGCTGCGGGGCCCGCGTGCATGAGCACGTTGACCGCAAGCATGCGCACGCGCGGCGAGCACTCATAGCGCTTATCGCCCGCGCCCCGCGTGACGAGCCACGCATCGGAGAGCTGCACGAGAATGCGATGCACGGTTTGCTTGGGCAAACCGAGCGTGTTCACGAGATCCGTCATGGAAAGCGGATGCCCGGCTTGAGCCAGCGTCTCGAGCACGCGGAACGCACGTACGGCCGCGGCATTCGATTGATTCGATGTGGACATCGTGTCTCCCGATCATGGCGGTCGCGCCGCTTCCTTACTTCCATTGTGCATCGGGGTATGCGGTTTTCGGGACTCGGGGAAGTCCCGAATTTTGCGTTTTCCCCTGCACGTCTCGACGCAGTCGACGAATGTTCGGGAAACGGGACTCGTCACGCGTTGCCCGCGAATAGATTGGCTGTACCGCCAATTCTTTCCCACGGGAGCGACACGTATGAACCTCAGGGCCACAGCAGCCGAAGTAGCTGGTCCGCCAGCACAAGAGGAAACGAACGCGAGCATCGCCGCGCTTCTCGCTCGCGCTCGCGAGGCGCAGCGCAGCTTCGAATTCGCCGGCCAAACGGTGCTCGATACGGCGGCGGCGGCCGCCGCTTGGGCCATCATGGAGCCCGCCCGCAATCGCCGGCTCGCGGAGCTGGCCGTGCGCGACACGGGGCTCGGCAATGTCGAGGACAAGGTCCGCAAGAACTTTCGCAAGACGCTTGGGTTGCTGCGCGATCTGCACGGGCGGCCCACGTGCGGCGTGATCGCGCGCGACAGCGCGAATGGCATCGTCGAAATTGCGCGCGCCGTGGGCGTCGTGGCGGCGATCACGCCGTCGACCAATCCGGCTGCCACCCCTGCAAACAAGATCGTCAACGCGCTCAAATGCGGCAATGCGGTGATCGTCGCCCCTTCGCCGAAGGGCTATTCGTCGTGCGCATTGCTGATCGACTTCATTCACGCCCAGTTCCATAAGGCCGGCCTCGATCCGGCGCTCGTGCAGGTCGTGCCCGAACCCGTCAGCAAGGCCGCGACAGCCGCATTGATGCAAGCGGCCGATCTGGTCGTGGCGACGGGCTCACAGGCGAACGTGCGCATGGCCTACGCAAGCGGTACGCCGGCCTTCGGCGTCGGGGCCGGGAACGTGGCGTCCATCGTCGAGCGTTCGGCCGATCTGCCCGATGCGGCGCACAAGATCTCGCTGTCGAAGACGTTCGACAACGCCACGAGCTGCTCGTCGGAAAACAGCGTGGTGATCGAGGACGCCGTCTACGACGCCATGCTCGACGCGCTGCGGCGTTCCGGCGGGGCGATGCTCGACGCGCGCCAAAAGACGCAGCTGCAACACGGGATGTGGCGCGAGGGAAAGCTCTCAGATCGCTGCACCGCAAAATCGGCCATGCAAATCGCGCAAGCGGCCGGGCTGGACGAGGTGGCCGCACGTGAGCCGAAGTTCCTGATGGTGGAGGAGGGTGGGTTCGGCCCCGACGCCCCGTTTTCCGGGGAGAAGCTCGCGCCGGTGCTCGCGGTCTATCGCGCCAGCGATTTCGCGGATGCCGAGCGCATCGTAGCCAGCCTTTACGCCTACATGGGCGCGGGCCATTCCGTCGGTTTGCATACCGCCCAACCGGATTTGGCCGTCACCTTGGGCGAGCGGTTGCCGGTGGCGCGTGTCATCGTCAATCAAGCCCATTGCTTCGCGACGGGCGGCAATTTCGACAACGGCTTGCCGTTCTCGCTGTCGATGGGGTGCGGCACCTGGGGCCGCAACAATTTTTCGAGCAACCTCGATTTTCGTCAGTACCTGAATGTGACGCGCGTCGCGTATCCGATCGAGGAGCGCGTGCCCGATCTCGACGATGTCCTGGGCGACTATTTCAGGAGCGTCGGCCGATGAGCACCGTCACGACGCTGCGTGCGCTGATCGACGCGCGCGCCATTCAATACCCCGACAAGCCGTTCATGCTGACCGTATCGGAAGAGGACGGCGACTCGGGTGGCACAGCCATCACCTTCGGCATGCTGCGCGAGCGGTGCAGAGCGCTCGAGGCGCGTTTTCGCTCGGCCGGCCTGCGCCCCGGCGACGTCGTCTCGGTGTTCATGGGCAACGGCACTCAAACCGCCACGCTTCTGCTCGGCGCGATGTATAGCGGCCTCGTGGCTCATCCGCTAAATTTGCTGTGCCAGCCGTCGCAACTCGGCTATATCGTCGCGCACTCGGATTCGCGCATGATCTTTGTCTGCGACGACACGATCGAAGCGCTGATCGCCGGGCGCAACACCGTATGCGAGCAAGAGGCGAGACGAGACGTCGCGCTCGTCGGCACAGCGCCCAATGCGGCGGAATTACCCGCGCTGCCGGCGCGGGAGGCTGCGCTGGCCGAAGCCCACGGCGGCCAAGACGGCCAAGACGGACAAGACGGACAAGACGGACAAGACGGACAAGACGGCGCGGTCGATGCGGCTTTGCCCGATGCGACCTGGCAGCGTCCCGTTCAACCGAACGACATCGCGCTGCTGATGTACACCTCGGGCACGACGGGCGCACCGAAGGGCGTCCTGCTCAGCCATCGCAATCTCCTGGCGAATGCCCGCAACATCAGCCTCGAGCATCGGCTCGGCGCCGAGGATCGCGTGCTTGCGTCGCTGCCGCTTTATCACATCAACGGCCTGGTCGTGACGCTGCTCGCGCCGCTCTATCACGCGGGCTCCGTGGTCTTGACGCCCCGGTTCTCGGCCCGCACGTTTTGGCGGAACGTCGCGCGCTCGAGCTGCACGTGGATCAACGTCGTGCCGACGATCGTGGCTTATCTGCTCAATGGCGACGAACCGCGCGGCTTCGATTTTTCGGCGTTGAAGTTCTGCCGCAGTGCCTCGGCGGCGCTACCCGGCGATCACCACCGAGCGTTCGAGGCCCGGTTCGGCATCGGCATCGTGGAGACGATGGGAATGACCGAAACCGCCGCGCCGGTATTCAGCAATCCTTACGAACCGGATCGTCGGCGCGTGGGCAGCATCGGGCTGCCGTCGGGCAGCGAGGCGAAGGTAATCGACCGGGAAGGGCGCGAATGCGGGCCGAACGAGGTCGGCGAGATCGTGTTGCGCGGCGATCAGGTGATGCGGGGTTACTACAAGCGCCCGGAAGAGACCGCCAAGGCGTTTACCGCCGACGGCTGGCTGCGCACGGGCGATCTCGGCTATTGCGACGAAGACGGCTATTTCTACATCAATGGCCGCTCGAAGGAACTGATCATCAAAGGCGGCGAGAACATCGCGCCGCGCGAGATCGACGAGGCGCTGCTGCGCCATCCGGGGGTGCTCGACGCCGCGGCAGTGGGCGTTCCCGATCCCGCGTATGGGCAGGAGATCGTCGCGTTCGTCGTGCCGCGCGAGACCCATTGGGCGGGTTCCCCCGATCCGAACGAACTGCGCACGCATTGCCTGCGCGAACTCGGCCGATACAAGACACCGAAAGAAATTCGCTTCGTCAGCGAACTGCCGCGCGGCCCCTCGGGCAAGGTGCAGCGCCTCAAGCTCGTCGCCCCGGCGCCCGACTGATCCGCGCCGCCAGGCCGGGCCGAGCGGCTCGCCATCCACCTCGCAAGTCAATACGATAGAGACAGTGGGAGACAACAGCATGAAACAGCGTGCGCAGCGCGTGAAGACGCGCCACATCATTTTGGCGGTCATGTGCCTCATGTATTTCATCTCGTACATCGACCGCGTGAACATCGCGGTGGCCGGGCCGCTGATTCGGCATGAGATGGGGCTGACCACCGTGCAACTTGGCCTCGTATTCTCCGCCTTTGCCTATCCGTACGCAGCGATGCAAATCATCGGCGGGTGGCTGTCTGACAAGTTCGGCCCGAAACTCGTGCTGACGGTGCTGTCGCTGATCTGGGGCGTGGCGACCTTCGCGACGGGCTTCGCCGGCAGCGTCGCGATGCTCGTGGCGCTGCGTTTCGCGCTCGGGATTGGCGAAGGCGGCGCGTTTCCGACAGCCACGCGCGCTTTCACGTACTGGATGCCGGTATGCGAGCGCGGTTTCGCTCAAGGCATCACGCATAGCTTCGCGCGGCTAGGCGGCGCGGTGACGCCGCCGCTCGTATTGGCGGTGGTGGTGGCCGGCGGATGGCGCGATGCGTTCATCCTGCTCGGCGTGGCGAGCCTTGCCTGGACCGTGCTCTATTTGTTCGTCTTCACGAATTCGCCCGAGCACAACCGTCGTATTACGCCTGAGGAAACAGCGGAGATCGGCTACCGGGCAGGCGACTGCGATCGCGCGAAACGGCAGCCGACGCCCTGGCGCAAGCTGATTCACCGCATGTGGCTCGTCACGTTCGTCGATTTTTGCTACGGCTGGCTGCTGTGGGTTTATCTCACGTGGCTGCCTTCCTATCTGAAGGAATCGCGCGGCTTCGACCTCAAGCATCTCGCGCTGTTCACGGCGCTGCCGCTCTTGGCCGGCGTGGTGGGCGACACGCTCGGCGGCGTGGTGTCGGATCGCATCTTCAAGCTCACGGGGCGGCTGCGTTTCGCGCGCTGCGCGGTGCTCGTGGTCGGCATGGGCGGATCGCTGGCCTTCCTTTTACCGATGATTTCCGTCGGCAATCCGCTCACGGCCGTCTGGCTGCTGACGGGCTCGTTCTTCTTTTTGGAAATCACGAACCCGGTGCTATGGACGCTGCCGCTCGATATCGCGGGCAAGTATGCGGGCACGGCGGGCGGGATGATGAACACGGGATTCGGCGTGGCCGGGATGCTCTCTCCAGTGGTGTTCGGCTACCTGATCGAGCGTACGGGCAGCTACGACGTGCCGTTCGGCGTATCGGCGGCGCTGCTGGCGATGGGAATCGTCGCCGCCCTGTTCATCGACACGAGCCGCACGGTCGAGGCCGACGAGGAGCGCGAGCGGCGCGAGGGCGCTGCGAAGAGCGGTGCGTTCGCTTTTCTCGACGCCGTGCCTGCCGTGCGCCTCGAGCGTCATACGCTGCGCCGCCCGCTGCGTTGGCGTCGTTGAGCAGGTCACATGCCGGCGGCTTCGGCGTACGCCGGCTGCCTACTTGCCTGCGCGAAACGGTCTTCGATGATCATGTCCGCCGCCTTTTCCGCAATCATGATGACCGGCGCGTTGGTGTTGCCCGAGACGAGTTCGGGCATGATCGACGCGTCGACCACGCGCAAGCGCGCGACGCCGCGCACGCGCAGACGTTCGTCCACGACCGCGAGCGGATCGCTGCCCATCTTGCAGGTACCGGCGGGGTGATAGATGGATTGGCTGAACTGGCGCGCCGCATCGAGCAGTTCCGAGTCGCTGCGGTACTGCGCGCCCGGTATGAACTCCGACACGATGTGCGGCGCCAGCGAGGGCGCGGCGGCGATGCGCCGCGCGAGTTTGATCGCGCCGATTACGACCGGGTGATCGCGTTCGTCGGACAGGTAGTTCGCATGGATGGCGGGATACTGCAGCGGATCGGCCGACCGGATCTCGATGTGGCCGCGGCTGAACGGCCGCAACTGGCAGACCGACGACGTGAACGCCGAAAATCGATGGGCGCCGTGACCGGGCTTATCCGCGCTGAGCGGCTGCATGTGGAACTGAATGTCGGGCCGATCGAGCGCGGGGTTCGAGCGGGTGAAAATGACGACCTGGCTCGCGGCCAGCGTCAGCGGGCCGGTGCGCCAAATTGCGTATTGCAGGGCGATCCAGGCCTTGCGCAGCGGATGATTGACCTCGTCGTTGAGCGTGCGCTCTCGGGTACGGAAAACGAGCCGGACCTGCAAGTGATCCTGCAGATTTCGGCCCACGCCCGGCAGATCGACGCGTACCGGCACGCCCGCGCGTTGCAGCAATTGACCGGGGCCGATACCCGAGAGTTGGAGCAGCTGCGGCGAGCCGATGGCGCCGGAAGCGAGGATGACTTCGATGCGGGCGCGCACGGTCTTGCGCACGCCTTCGTGCAGATACTCCACCCCAACTGCCGTACGGCCTTCGAACAGTACCCGGCACGCTTGCGCACGGGTGACGACGTGCAAATTCGATCGCATGCGCGCCGGCTTCAGAAACCCTTTCGCTGTGCTCCAGCGAAACCCGTTATGCGCGGTTTGCTGGAAATAGCCGACACCCTCTTGGCTCGCGCCGTTGTAGTCGGGGTTCAGCGGGATGCCGATCTCCTGCGCCGCCGCGATGAAACGATCGGCGATCGGGCGCCGCAGCCGCAGATCGGAGACTTTCAAGAGCCCGCCGACGCCATGATAAGCGTCCGCGCCGCGCGCCTGGTCTTCCGATTTCTTGAAGTAGGGCAGGACGTCCGCATAGCTCCACCCGCGATTGCCGAGCGCTTCCCAGCGATCGTAGTCCTCGCGCTGCCCGCGCACGTAAAGCAAGCCATTCAGCGAACTCGATCCACCCAGCACTTTGCCGCGCGGCCAATCGATTTGACGGCCAGCCACGTTCGCGTCGGGCTCGGTGCGATAGCACCAATCGAGCTTAGGGTCGTGCATGGTCTTGAAGTAGCCCACGGGCACGTGTATCCAGGGGTTCGTGTCGGCGCCGCCCGCTTCCAGCAGCAATACCGATTGACGCGGGTCCGCGCTCAAACGATTGGCCAGCACGCATCCCGCGGATCCCGCGCCGACGATCAGATAGTCGACTTCCCGTTCCATGACAATCGTCTCCTGACAATGCACGCGCGGCGCCGCAACGGCGTGGCGCGCTGTTCGGCTCAATGTCGCGGATGCCCGCACGGTTCGCAAGCGCGGCACGGGGTTGAAGACGAAACTGAAACGGAAAGTGCCGATTCGGCATCAAAAATTGCGGCTGGGTACGCAGCATCGAAGCCGGGCAGCTTGGCTGTACCAGAGGAAAGCGTATGTCTGGTTCTACCGGGGACCCCTTGCCCATCGATACGATTTGTTCCGAAATGCGATATTGCATCCAACGATTGCAGCAGCGAGGAGCGAGGAGCGCGAGGTGACCACTGAGTTCATGCAAAGAGCGCCCGACAAAACGATGTCGGCGCGCGAGTGCTTCGGCATCGATTCGAGTCTGACCGTCCCCGCTTTCAGCGAACGCGACGATCATGTGCCCGATATCGATCCGGCTTACCGATTCAACGCCGAGGTGACCCTGGCGATCCTCGCCGGGTTCATGTGCAACCGGCGCGTGATGGTGCAGGGCTTGCACGGCACCGGCAAGTCGACGCACATCGAGCAGGTGGCCGCGCGACTGAATTGGCCGTGTGTGCGCGTGAACCTCGACGGTCATATCAGCCGGCTCGATCTCGTGGGCAAGGACGCGATCGTTCTGCGCGACGAGCGGCAGATAACGGAATTCCAAGAAGGTATCGTGCCTTGGGCGCTGCAACGGCCGGTGGCGCTGATTTTCGACGAATACGATGCGGGCCGGCCCGATGTGATGTTCGTCATTCAGCGGATCCTCGAGCGCGACGGCAGTTTCACGCTGCTCGATCAAAATCGCGTGATTCGTCCGCACCGCTATTTCCGGCTCTTTGCGACGACGAACACGATCGGGCTCGGGAATGTGAATGGCCTTTATCACGGCACGCAGTTGCTGAATCACGCGCAGATGGATCGATGGAACGTCGTGGCCACGCTCAATTATTTGCCGCGCGACGAGGAGGTAGATATCGTGCTCGCGCGCGTGCCGGAAATGGCCGACGAGGCGGGGCGCGCGCTCGTTCAATCGATGGTCGGCATGGCGGCGCTGACGCGCAAGGGCTTCGCGGCCGGCGACCTGTCGACCTTGATGTCTCCCCGCACGGTGATCGATTGGGCCGAGAACTGTCAGATCTTTCGTGACCCGGCGCTCGCTTTTCGGCTGACGTTTTTGAACAAGTGCGAAGAGGCCGAACGCGCGATCGTGGCCGAGTATTACCAGCGCTGCTTCGACGTCGAACTCGCCGGGGAGCCAGCGGCGGATGCCGTGAGCGGGGCCGACGACCGCGGTGCGCGCCAATGATGCCGCCGCCTGAGGCCGTAAGCGCCGCTGTGCGACGGGAAGCCCTATGCGCAGCGGTCGTGCGCGCACTGACGGGCGATGCCGCGTTGCATTATCGCGGAGGGCGGTTGTGCCGGCAGCGGCGGCCTCTGCCGTTGCATGCGCCGCATCTTCACGGCAACGCCTATATAGACGATTTCGCCTCGCTGCGCGGTGCGTCCGACGGCGCTGCCGCGCGGCTCACGCATTCCGATCCTGCGTTGCATCGGCTGCTCTCGCCTGAAGATCGCCTCGAACGGCTGCTTTTCGAACTGTTCGAACAAGTGCGCTGCGAAGCGCTGGCGGCACCCGGTATGCAGGGCCTCGCCCGCAACTTGCGTTACCGTTTCGAGTCGTGGTCGCGGGCGTATTGCCGCTCGGGGTTGATCGACGGTCATCTCGGCATCCTCGTCTATACCGTCTTGCAAGTCGTTTGGTCGCGCGTGACCGGCTGGCCCGTGCTCGCCGAAAGCGAGGGCCTCATCGAGGCGACGAGGGCCGGCATCGCGCCGCACATCGGCTCCGCGCTCGCGGGCCTGCGCCGAGACCGCTTCGATCAGCGCGCCTATGGTGAAATCGGTCGCGACTTGGCGCGGCGCATCGCGGCGATGCTCGAGGACGCGCGCGCCGGTTCCCGTCTTGAAGATGAAGCTGACGCCGACGCGCGCGACCCTGACGATCCATTGACGTCGTTTTCGCTATGGGTGGACTTCGACGACTCGGATGATCTGCTGCCGGGCGGGGATGCGAGGGCGGAAGGCCGCGCGCCGTTCGAGGCCGCGCGCGCCTATCGCGCCTACACGACGCAGTTCGACCGCGAGGTGCGGGCAGGCAGGCTCGTGCGCGCCGCGTTGCTGCGCGAGTACCGCGAGCAGCTCGACGAGCGCATCGCGGCGCGGGGGATCAACGTGGCTAGGGTCGCGCGAGCGATGCAAGCGGCGCTTGCCGTGCCCGTACGCAACGGCTGGTCGTTCGGCGAAGAAGATGGCCGCATCGACGGACGGCGGCTCGCGCAGATCGTGAGTTCGCCGGGCGAGCGCCGCGTATTCGTTCAAGAACGGGTTCGCCCCCGCGGCGATTGCGTGCTCGGGCTTCTGATCGACTGCTCCGCCTCGATGAAGGCGCATGTCGACACGGTGGCGATGCTGGTCGATACGCTCACGCGGGCGAGTGAACAAGCGGGGCTGACCACCGAGGTCCTCGGTTTCACGACAGGGGCCTGGAACGGCGGCCGAGCGCGCAACGAGTGGCTCGCACAGGGGCGGCCGCCCCGACCGGGCCGTCTGAACGAGCTCTGCCACATGGTGTTCAAAAGCGCAGACGACAGTTGGCGGCGCGCGCGCAGCGACATCGCGGCGTTGTTCAAGGCCGATCTGTTCCGAGAAGGCGTGGACGGCGAGGCGATCGAGTGGGCGTGTACGCGGCTCGCCGCGCACCAGGCGGCGCGTCGCATCCTCGTCGTGATTTCGGATGGCAGCCCGATGGACGCGGCCACGGTCCAAGCCAACGACGCGCGCTATCTCGACGCGCATCTGAGCGAAGTGCTAGGGCGGCACGAATCGCTGCGCGACGTCGATGTCATTGGGCTGGGCGTCGCGCGCGACTTGAGCGTGTCGTTCCGGCATTGCTTGGCGCTGGATCCGGCGGCGCCGCTGGATACGAAGCGCCTGATCTCCCTTGCGCAATGGATCGGTGCGCGCCGATAGCGGCATGAAGCCGAACTTGTCGGCGCGGCCCGCACCTCACGCCGCGTGCGGTTCTTGGGTGTGATGCGCGGCGCGCTCGCGCGCCGCTTGCGCTTGCACCGCCGTCACGGCGATCACGTAATAGACGTCTTCGGCGCTGCACCCGCGCGAGAGGTCGTTGGCCGGATGATTCAGGCCCTGCAGCAGCGGCCCGATGGCCTTCGCGCCGCCGATCCGTTCCGCCAGCTTGTAGCCGATGTTGCCGGCATCGAGGTTCGGAAACACGAGCACGTTCGCATGCCCGCCCACTTGCGAGTGCTCGATCTTGCGTTCGGCAATCTCGGCTACGATCGCCGCGTCGAGCTGGACGTCCCCGTCGATGGCGAGGCCAGGGCGCAGCGACTTCACGCGTTGCGTCGCTTCGATCACTTTGTCGACGTGGGCGTGGTGCGCGCTGCCGCTGGTCGAAAACGAGAGCATTGCGACGCGTGGCGCTTCCATCAAGAGATTGCGCGCACTGTCCGCCGCGGCCATCGCGATTTCCGCGAGCTGAGCCGCATCGGGATCGACGACGAGCGCGCAGTCGGAAAAGATCAGCCCGCCCTTGTAGCGGTGGAACGGCTCGCACAGCATCATGAGGAAGAAGCTCGACACGAGCTTGAACGACGGTTCGATGCCGATGAGCTGAATGGCCGTGCGAACGACGTCGGCCGTCGTATGCACGGCGCCCGCCACCGATCCGTCCGCATAACCGAGACGCACCATCAACGCCGCGAACACGAGCGGTTTGAGCACCTCCTGTTGCGCCAGTTCATGCGTCATCCCTTTCGCGGTGCGCAGCGTGAGGAGTTCGTCGGCGAGGGTTGCGCGCCATTCCGATGCAGTCGGATCGATCAACGCGATCTCGTCCAAGGAAAGCGCATCGCGTTCGGCGGCGCTCCGGATGACCTCCGGATCGCCCACCACGACGATGCGCGCAATCCCCTCGCGGCTGGCCCGAGCAGCGGCGGCCAGCACGCGAGGGTCTTCGCCCTCGCAGAGCACGATGCGCGTGGGTGACTGACGCGCGGCTTCGATGATGCGGTTCAGGGCTTTCATGCTGGGCTCAAACGTAATCCTTGTACTTGTCGAGCAAGCGCACCGGCTTGGACAACGCGTCGCGACGGAACGGATCGCCGAGCTCGCGCGTACAAAGGATTTCGACGATCGTCGTTTTGCCTTCGTTCATCTGCATGTCGATCGCGCGCTTGAGAGCCGGGCCGACATCCTCGAGCCGGTCGACGACGATTCCTTCGGCGCCCATCGCGCGCGCGATGGCCGCGAAGCTTTGATTGTCGAGCTCGCCCGCCACGAAGCGACGATTGTAGAAGTCGACCTGGTTCTTCTTCTCCGCGCCCCACTGCCGATTGTGAAAGACCACGGCCGTGACGGGAATGTTGTGCCGCACGCAGGTCATCGTTTCCATGAGGCTCATGCCCCACGCGCCGTCGCCCGCATACGACACGGCCGGGCGATGCGGGGCGGCGACTTTCGCGCCGATGATGGTCGGAAACGCGTAGCCGCAGTTGCCCCAGCTCATCGCCGCGAAGAAGCTGCGCGGCTTGTTGAAGCGCAGATAACTGTTGGCGACCGAGTTGATGTTCCCGATATCGGTCGACACCATGACGTCTTCGGGCATGGCCTTTTCGAGCTCGCGCAGCACCTGGCGCGGGTGAAGATATTGGCCGCCGTTGAAGGTGCGTTCGTGCTTTTGCTCCTCGATCATGTCGAGGCTGTACGGGTCGAGCTCATGCGTCCATCCGTCCAGCTCCTTCTCCCACGCGGCTTTTTCGGTGGCGATCTGATCGGCGCGCTCCGCACGCGTGGCGTCGCAAGCGAGCGTGCGATTCGTCAGACGCTGAGTCAGCGCGACGGCCGTGGCTTTCGCATCGCCGCAGATGCCCACCGAGATCTTCTTCACGAGGCCGAGCATCTTATGGTCTGCGTCGATTTGGATGATCTTGGCTTCTTTCGGCCAGTAATCCATGCCGTGCTGCGGCAAGGTGCCGAACGGCCCGAGCCGCGAGCCGAGCGCGATCACCACGTCGGCGCGCGAGAGCAGCTTCATCGCGGCTTTCGAGCCTTGGTAGCCCAGCGGGCCGCACCACAGCGGGTGGTTTGCCGGGAAAGAGTCGTTGTGCAGGTAGCTGTTGACCACCGGCGCGCCCAGGCGTTCGGCCAGCGCCTGGCATTCTTCGATGGCGTCGGCCATCACTACGCCGCCGCCCGAGATGATGACCGGAAACTTGGCTTGCGCGATCAGGTCGGCCGCTTCGTTCAGGCTTTGTTCGCCACCGGGGCCGCGATCGAGCTTGCGCGGCTGCGGGATCTCGACCTTGATCTTGCCGTAGAAGTAGTCGCGCGGGATGTTGAGCTGGGTCGGGCCCATCTCGGCCGTCGCGCGATCGAAGCAGCGGGCCGTGAATTCCGCCATCCGCGCGGGGTGGGTGACATGGCCCTGGTACTTCGTGAATTCTTGGAACATCGGCAACTGGTTCGCCTCTTGGAAGCCGCCGAGCCCGATGCCCATCGTGCCCGCTTCGGGCGTCACGATCACGACCGGGCTGTGCGCCCAATAGGCGGCGGCGATCGCCGTCACGCAGTTGCTGATGCCCGGGCCGTTCTGGCCGATCACGACGCCGTGGCGGCCCGATACGCGGGCATAGCCGTCGGCCATGTGGCCCGCGCCTTGTTCGTGCACGACCGGGATGAGGCGGATGCCCGCCGGGGCGAAGATATCCATCGCGTCCATGAACGCGGAGCCCATGATGCCGAACATGTCGGTCACGCCGTTGGCGGCAAGGGTTTCGACGAAAGCTTCGGACGGCGTCATGTCTTGCGCCGTGTTGGCGCTCGCGCGTTGGGAGGAGGATTGGTCGCTCATGGGTGTGTCTCCAGTCTTCATTTAACGAAATGCCTTAGTGCCGATGCTATGCACGGCGCAACTCGGGTCAAGGCATTCCGGGCGTCGATGACGAATATGGAATGAAATGAAATGATTCGTTTCAAAATGCGCGGACGCCAAGCGCCGCGCGATGCATTAAGCGGTTTGCTTCGGGCGTTCCTTGCGGAATGCGCGCTTGACCGCGATCAAGCCGTCGCGGAACTCGAATAGATCGCAGCCTTCGGCCTCGATGCGCCAGCCTTCGGCGTGCGTGCCCGTGAATACCCATTCGGACACGCCGCGCTCGCCGGCGACATAGTGGCGAGCGTGGCCCCAATGCGCGTCGGGGAACGTGCGGAACACCGCTTCGAACGCTGCCCGGACCGCCTCCCGTCCGGCGAAACGGGCGCCGTATACCTCAGGCCCTGCGGCCGCATCGAAGATGCAATCCTCGGTCATGAAGCCCATGAGGGCATTCGCATCGTGGCGATTGAACGCGGCCGAGAACGCAGCGAGCATATCGGCCGTGACGGCGGAAGGGGCGAGGGGCGCTTCTGACATGCATGTCTCCTGAGGAATGTGGGTTGGCCGCTTATTGCGCCGCTTATGGGGCCGCTCACCGGGCCGATATCGAGCCGGTGCTGCGTCGGCGAGCGCACGCTGCGGCGCGGGGTAGGGATACGTTAAAGCGCGTCCGCGTGCCGGAGTAGCGCCAGTTCGGCTGTTTCGCTTGGGCCAGGGCAAGGGCAGCGCCAGGACTGGCGCCAGGACCGGCGCGAAGTCAGCGCGAGGGCGCCCGCCGGCTGGACCCATCGGATCCTTTCGCCTGGCACTACCCGCTCTTTTATTGATTGACAATGCTTGATTGAACGGGCGTATTCGCCAACGCGCTAGGGCAAGGCCGGAAGTCTTCCTTGCGCTCGCTGCCTATACTTTTAATCAGACCCGTCAAAAGCAATAAGACAAGCGTTATTCGATGCGACGCGGTGCGCGCCCTGTATCTGGAACTGGAGGAGACGGCAGTGAGAGCCCTACCCCGATTCAGCAAGACGATCAAACATCCCATGATTCCGCCCGGCCCACCGAGAATCAAGCTGCGGCGCGAGCGCGCCGGCATGAATTCGTACTGGCTGACCGTAGCCGTTATCGCGATAGCGGTCGTTTCTTGGCAGGCCGTATCGCTGGCAGGCATCTTCCCGGCCTTCGCGCTGCCGTCGCCCGTGGCGGTATGGCAGTCGTTCGTCGACATCGTGCGCAACGGATACGGCGGGCAGTCGCTGATCGCCGACATCATGATCAGCTGCTTTCGCATCGTCATCGGCTTCGTGGGCGCAGTGGCGATCGGCGTGCCGGTCGGTCTCTTGATGTCGCGCAACAAGATCGTGTTCGACATCATCGACCCGTTGCTGCAGTTCGTGCGTCCTGTGCCGCCGCTCGCCTACATTCCGCTGCTCGTCGTGTGGTTCGGGATCGGGGAATTGCCCAAGGCGATTCTGATTCTCGTCGGCACGATCCCTGTCATCATCATCGGGACGATGTCGGGCGTTAAAAGCACGCCGCCGCTGCGCATCGCCATGGCGCGCACGCTGGGCGCGACGAACGCCCAGATCTTTCGCCGAATCGTGCTGCCTTCCGCGCTGCCGGAAATCTTTACCGCGATGCGAGTCGGCATCGGCGTGGCGTGGACCTGTCTCGTCGCGGCCGAGCTGATCGCGGCCAGCAGCGGCTTGGGCTGGCTCGTTCAGTTCGCCGGGCAAGCGCTGCAGGTCAGCGTCGTGATCGTGGGCATCGTCATCATCGGCGTAATCGGTTATGCAATGGAACTGATCATTCGCAAGTTAGAAAACTGGATCGTGCCTTGGCGCGGCCACGAGTAAGTCCACCCTCGGAGGAGACGAAAAATGAACAAGACACAATCAATCCAATTCGCGGCCGTCGCCGCGCTGGCCGCGAGCACGTTGCTCGCGGGTGCGGTCCACGCGCAGGGCAAGCCCGAAGTCATCATCGGCTACGAGGACAACGGCGCCGATCCCTACATGGTGTCGATGGCCGAGCACCTATTCGAGCGGCAGATGAAGGCTGACGTCCAGTACAAGCTCTTCAGCTCGGGCCCGGCCGCGATGAGCGCGCTGGCGTCCAATAGCCTGACGTTCATGTGCGGAATCGGCATCCCGCCGCTGGTCACCGCGATCGCGCAGGGCTTGCCGATGGCGATCGTCTACAACCAGGAGCGCTATACCAACGCGGCCGGCATCGTGGTGAAGCCCGAGAGCGGGATCCGCGACGTGGCTGGCTTGCAGGGCAAGAAGATCGCGATCGTGGCCGGCTCGCAGGCATCGTTCGAATTGGCGACCTTCTTGGCCGAAGCGCACGTGCCGTATTCGTCCGTCACGCAGATCAACATGGCGCCGCCGCAAATGCGCACGTCGTGGGTGACCGGTGCGATCGACGCCGCGATCGTCTGGGATCCGGTCTTCAGCGCGCTACGTGCGGCGGGCGGCAAGGCGATCAAGACCGACGGCGATCTGCCGCGCAGCGCCTCGAGCTACAACGTGTGCATCGCCAACGCCGATTGGGCGAAAGCCCACCCGGATCTCGTGCGCGGTTTCGTGGCGGCGCTCGACGAAGGCTATCAAGTGACGCAGAAGGAGCGCGACAAGGCCATTGCGGAAATGGCGCGCCAAACCGGCGTGACCGTGCCGGTCGCGCAAAGCGAACTGGCCGGCTACGAACTGTTTTCCGGCGCGGATCAAACGACGCCGAATGTCATGGGCAGCGGCGCGGGCGTGAAAACGTCGGCTACGTATGAGACGTTGGTCAACACGGCGAAGGTGCTCAACTCGATCGGGCGCATTCAAACCGCGCCGGCCAGCTTCGAGACCAACGTCGCGCCGCAGTATTCGCAATCGCTTGCTCATTGAGCACCGACTCGCCAAGCAGGAGACGAACTTGAACATTGTCATCGATTCCCTGTACAAGACGTTCGGCGCCACTTCGGCGCTCGAGAACATCAATCTGCATTTCCAGGGCGGTGAGTTCGTCACCGTGCTCGGTGCCTCCGGATGCGGCAAGACGACCTTGCTGCATCTGTTGGCGGGCCTGACTTCGCCCTCGCGCGGCAACATTTATATCGACGGCGAAGTCAAGACCCAGCCCGGGGAGGATCGCGTCGTGGTCTTTCAGCAGGCCGGTTTGCTGCCGTGGCTCAGCGTGGAGGAGAACATCGAATTCGGGCTGTCGCTGCATTCGGTGCCCAAAGCCCAGCGTCGACAAGCGTCGGCCGACATCCTGCGCACGATCGGGCTGGAGACCTTCGCGCGGCACAAGCCGTACGAGCTGTCGGGGGGCATGCAGCAACGCGTCGCGATCGCGCGCGCCTTGGTCATGAAGCCGAAGGTGTTGCTGATGGACGAGCCGTTCGGCGCGTTGGATGCGCAAACGCGAAGCGCGATGCAGACGTTCTTGACCTCGCTGTGGGAGCAGCTGCAATGCACGATCGTCTTCATCACGCATGACATCGACGAAGCGGTGTTTCTCGGCACGCGTCTTGTCGTGCTGTCCGCGCGGCCGGGGCGCGTCGCGCTCGACGTCCCCATTGAACTCGAGCGGCCGCGCACACCGAACGTTGCGTTCGAACCGCACTTTCTCGAGCTGAAGAAGCGCGCGATGGCGATTCTCGCGCATTGAAATTGGCAGCGCCGACCTCTGTCAACTACCGTTGCCGTTCAAATGCAGCAGCGGGGCAAGGCGGCTGGCGGCTTGCTTCATCTGCGGAACCGCCTTGAGCAGATCGTCCAGCGTCGCCCGCGCGGTGGGCGCATGAACGGCCAGCGACGCCAGCACGTGGCCGTCAACCGCGGCGCGCACCGGCACGGCCACGGCCACCATGCCGCGCACGAATTCCTCATTGTCGATGCCCACGCCGCGCGCGCCTAGGCGGTCCAGCTCGGCGGCCAGCAGTTGGGGATCGGTCAGCGTTCGATACGTCATCTTCTTGAGCGCGAGTTGCGAGAGCATTGCGTTGCGCTCGAGCGCCGTCATTTGCGACAAAAACAGCTTGCCGCTGGCTGTGCAATGCAACGGCACGCGCATGCCGGGACGCATTTCCAGCCTCAGCGGCTCCGTCGTTTCCACGCGCTCGATGTACAGCACCGCATCGTTGTCGAGCGCGGTGAGGTTGCACGTTTCGCCTAGCACGTCGACGAGCGCGCGCAGCACCGACCGGCATCCGCGCGTAAACGTATTGTTCGAGAGCGTCGCCAGCGCGAACTGCGCGGCGCGGGGGCCGAGCGCGATCGCGCGGTCATGGCCGCGCGAGTCGGGCAGATGCATCACATAGCCGCGCGTTTCCAACGATTCGATCATCCGCAGCAGTGTGGCCTTCGGGATATGCAAGCGCACGGACAACTGCGACAGCGTGTACGGCTGTCCCGCCGACGCCAACGCTTCCAGTACGGCCAGCGCGCGCAGCACGCGCGCATCGTCGGCGGGTGCGGCATCGGCCGATGCGGGCGCGTTCGCTGGCATGTCTGTCTCCCTCGATGATTCGCCGCGTACTCGGGTATCGTTGCCTCGGGCAGCGAAAACGAACCGTTTCGTACCACTTTCATAGCGTGATCCAAGAACGCGCATGTGGCTATGCTGGTTTATGCCGATCGATCCGCGGCCCCGGCGCGGACGTCGCATTCACCCCGCGGTTAGACCCCGTGGGACGACGCGTTGCTGGTCCAAGCGAATGCGCGCCACTGGTTCTACCTCGCGGAAATTCCCCTACCTACACTTTCCTCATCGGATCGCCGCGTCGATGCGTCCGCGCACGATCGACCCAACAAAACGATTAGGAGGAAGACATGGAATACAGCTCAGTCGAGCGGGCGTCGAATGGGTTCACCAAGAGCGCGCCTCTCGATAGACGCTACGATCCCACCTACGACCCGCTCGTCTCGCCGGGCCCCGGCCAAGGCAAGGACTACGCGCCTACGTATTGGGTCGCGACGGCGGGTTCCCCTCCGCCGGACGACGGCCCCATTACGCGGGACATCGACGTCGACGTCGCCATCATCGGCGGGGGCTATACCGGCCTCGCTACGGCGCTGTGTCTCGCTCGCGAGCACGGCATCAAGGCGGTCGTGCTCGAAGCGAATCGCACGAGCTGGGGATGCAGCAGCCGCAACGGCGGGCAGGCGCAGAACGCATCGGGACGCTTGTCGCGTTCTCAATGGATAGAACGATGGGGCAAGGATGTCGCGTTGAAGATGCACGACGAGATCCTCGAGGGCTTCAACCATTTCAAGTCGTTTCTCACCGAGATCGATTGCGATCCGCAGCCGGGGGGGCACTTTCTGATCGCGCATCGCGCCCGCATCATGGAAAAGCTGGCGGCCGAGGCGAAAGTGTGGAAGGACGTGTTCGGCTACCCGTCGGAGCTGTTGAGCGCACAGACGTTCCGCCGCGAATTCCTGAACGATCACGAGGCGGCGGGCGCGCTGCACGAGCCCGAAGGCATTGGCATTCATGCGCTCAAGCTCGCGTTCGGCTACTTGCGTCTCGCCCGCGCGGCCGGCGCCCGCGTGCATACGAGCAGCCCCGTGACGGGATGGGAGACGATCGGGGGCGTGCATCATCTTCACACGCCGGGCGGCATCGTGCGGGCGAGGGCGGTGGGCATCGCGACCGGCGCTTATACCGCACAGACGCTTCATCCGTCGCTGCGCAGCAAGGTCATGCCGATCTTGTCGAATTCGATGGTGACCCGCGTGCTCACCGACGAGGAAATTCAAGCCTGCAACTTTCGCACGACGCAGGTTTTGACCGACACGCGCACGCTGCGCTTCTACTATCGCTTCCTGCCCGACAGGCGCCTTCAGATGGGCAGTCGCAGCGCGATCACGGGGCACGACGCGCCGAATCCGCGCCACCTGGATCTGCTCAAGCAAGGCTTGGCGCGCAAGTTTCCGGCGCTGCGCGACGTGGACATCGACTACTCGTGGTGGGGCTGGGTGGACGTCAGTCACGACATGATGCCGCGCGTGTGCCAGCCCGACCCGCGCCAGGCCGTGTTTTACGCGCTCGGCTACGGCGGCAACGGCGTGTCGTACTCGCAGCAGGCGGGGCGCAGGCTGGCCGAGCGTATCGCGGGCAAGGGCGCGCACCAGACGCTGCCGATCTTCACGAGCCCGTTGCCGGGCCATCTGTTCGCGCCGTTCCGCAGAATCGGCCAGCGCATGCTGTACGCGCAATACTTCAGGCGCGACGAACGGCCCTGAGCCGCGCGCGTTCCCACGCGCGCATTCATCCCCGCATGCCTGGCGCACCACCGCCCGGGCATCGCGTCGACGATTATTCAGCGATACGGTCATCCACGCGGCGCCGCGCAGACGGCGTCCGATCACTACGATATGGAGAAGGCATGCAACCCTCGATGGATCAAAGCAAGTTGAAGTGCGGGCTCAAGCAGCGCCACATGACGATGATCGCGCTGGGAGGCGTCATCGGCGCGGGGCTATTCGTCGGCAGCGGCGTTGTCATCCAGCAGACCGGCCCCGCCGCGATCCTGTCGTTCTTGATCACGGGCGCGCTCGTCGTGCTGGTGATGCGGATGCTCGGCGAAATGGCGTGCGCCATGCCGGCGGTCGGGTCATTCTACGAATATGCGCGGCTCGCGTTTTCCAATTGGCGCGGGCCGGGCCGATTGGCGGGATTTTTGACGGGCTGGATGTATTGGTACTTCTGGGTGATCGTGGTGGCGCTCGAGGCGGTGGCCGGCGCGAAGCTCGTGCAATTCTGGCTTCCCGATACGCCCGCCTGGCTCATCAGCCTGGTACTGCTAATCGTTCTCACCGCCACGAACTTGATTTCGGTCGGCAGCTATGGGGAATTCGAATTCTGGTTTTCCTCGATCAAGGTCGGCGCGATCATCGTCTTTCTCTTTCTAGGCGGTCTTTATGTGCTCGGCCTCTGGCCTGCGTCCATGCACACCACGGCCGTGCTGCCGACGCTGCTCGGCCATGGCGGGTTCATGCCGCTCGGCATCGGGCCGGTGCTGAGCGGGGCGGTGGCGGCTACGGGCTTTTACTTCGGCGCGGAAATCGTCACGATCGCGGCAGCCGAAGCCCGCGAGCCGGCGAAGGCCGTCGCGAAGGCCACCAATTCGGTCATCACGCG
>Ga0310811_10002461_pt1 | contig 23193 bp, 24 predicted proteins | sample YCmetagenome_FD_207642 | JGI IMG/M metagenome (GOLD analysis project Ga0310811, IMG submission 207642) | Soil microbial communities from experimental microcosm in Duke University, North Carolina, United States - YC | ecosystem: Engineered > Artificial ecosystem > Soil microcosm > Unclassified ... | reverse complement strand
GAGCGCTGGCGCATGTCCCTGCGTTCCAGCGCGCCAAGCTCAAGGTGCCGATGCACTTCGCGTTCAGCTACGACGAAGAGGTGGGTTGCCTTGGCGCCTTTTCGCTCGCGGAGAAACTGGTCGGCGATGTCCCTCGCCCGCAAGCCGTGGTCGTCGGTGAGCCGACCATGATGCAGGTGGTCAATACGCAGAACGCGGGCGGCAGTTTTATCATGACCTTCACGGGTGTCGAAGCGCACTCGTCGATGACCCACCTTGGCGTCAACGCCATCCATTTCGCTGGTGACTTCCTCCACTGGCTGAACGAGTTGCAGGAGGAGCTCGCGCAAAGGAAACGGACCGACATCGATACGGTGCCCGGGCATACCACGATCAATGCCGGCATCGTCACCGGCGGAACGGCCGGCAACATTCTGGCACGCGAGTGCGTACTGACCTGGGGCTATCGCACCCTGCCCGGCGACGACGCCTGGGAGGTCCAGCGCCGCGCCGAACGGTACGTGGCCGAACTCCTGCTGCCCAAGATGCGCGCCAAGCATCCCGAGGCCAACATCACGCTCCGCCGCCGCAGCTGGGTGCCGGGTCTCAAGCCGGATGAAAACGACGAAGCCGCCCAGCTTGCGCTGCAATGGACCGGCGGGAACCGCACCTATGCCGTGCCTTACGGCACGGAAGCTGGAATCTTCCGCAGCCACGGCATTCCTACGGTGATCTGTGGCCCGGGCGATATTTCCCAGGCGCATCAGCCCAACGAGTTCGTTGCCCGCTCGCAGATGGACGCCTGCGATGCGTTCATGGGCAAAATGATCCGTTGGGCGGAGAAATGAATAACGTCGTCGTCTCGTGGACATGAAAAAGGCGGCCAATCGGCCGCCTTTTCCTTTGATCTGTCGATCGTAGATTACTGGATGTCGATCACGACACGGCGGTTCTGCGGCTCGCGCACACCGTCGCCCGTCGGGACGAGCAGGTCGGTCTCGCCCTTGCCGACGACCGAGATCGCCGTCGCCGGCACGCCGTCGCGCACCAGAGCGTCCTTGACCGCATTCGCACGGCGCAGCGACAGCGCCATGTTGTAGTTAGCCGGGCCCGACGTGTCGGTATGGCCGGTCGCGGTGATGCGAGCGCTACCCTTCGTCTTGTAGGCGTCGGCCGCCTGCTTGATCGTGTTCAGGGCCTGCTGCGAGAGGTTCGAGCGGTCCCAATCGAAGAACACCATGAACGACGGAGCAGCCACCGGCGGCGGCGCCGGCGGAGCAGCCTCAGGCCCACCACCGAACTTGAACGAAATGCCCAGCATCACAGCGAAGCTGTTGTTGTTCCAGGTCGAGCCCTGGAAGCTGGGGTTGGTCGTGCCGAAGTAACGGCCGCTCAGGTCGAAACGCAGATTCTGCGTGGCGTTCCAGCCCACACCCAAGATGCCCTGGTAGGCGAACTGCGTGCTGCCCAGCGGCTGGGTCGAGTCGACGAAGCCGACGCCAGCGCCCGCACCGATGAACGGCACGATCTCGCCACCAGCGTTGAAGTCATAGAGCAGGTTGGCCAACACGGCCGCCTGGCCGATCTTGCCCTGGATCGCCTGACCCGGGAAGTTGGCCCCGGCGGTCTGATTCTCGTGATACACGCCTTCGAGTTCGACGCGCGGACCGACGAAATCGTAACCGAACTTGCCGCCAGCTGCCCAGCCGGTGTTCGGTATCACGCTTTGGCCGGCAATGGTGGTGTTAAGCAGCCAGCTCACGCCACCTTCCACACCGCCATAGAAGCCCGGCGTCGGCGACTGCGCGTGTGCCATGACGGGAAGCGCCGCAATGGCGGCAGCCGCCACAAAAGCCTTCTTCATCGCTATCTCCCTTGCTTTAGTACTCTAAATTTCACTCAACCGGAGCTGATGCGGTCTCGAACGGGGCGGAGTTTAGTCGAATTCCGGTGAGATCGCGACGAAGACGGACATTTGGGTGCGAATTGCCGCCAAGCCTGTGGCAGGACGGCCACACTTCCGTTCACTCAATGTGAACTGCCACCCTCTTGACAGCCTCGAGATATGCAAAAAGCGTCGATTATCCAGCATTCCGCCGGCCCGTTTCGAACAAGAACCAAGTGCGCTTCTCGGCTTCGTCGATCCAGTTCTCGATCAGGCTGGCCGTGGCCACATCATTGTGCTCGTCGCACAGTTCGTGCAAAATTCGCATGTGGGCGGCAAGCTGTTTGTTGTCGTCCCGCAGTTCGGCCAGCATATCCTGGGGCGTCACATAGTCGGCATCGTTGTCCAGAACGCGCTGCAGTTTCTTGATGTGACCCACCGAGCGGATCGTGGTGCCGCCCAGCTTGCGGACGCGCTCGGCGATCGGATCGCCCATGGCATAGATTTCGTCGGCCTGCTCGTCGAGCAGCAAGTGGTAGTCGCGGAAGTGCGGTCCCGACACATGCCAGTGGAAGTTCTTAGTCTTGAAATAAAGCGCAAAGACGTCGGCCAGCAGGATATTGAGTCCTCCCGAGATGTCTTTGGTCGCGTTCTCGCCGAGATCCGTCGGCGTGGCCAAAGCGGCGGCCTGGCGGCTTTTGACGTTCTTGCTCATGGACAGACTCTCCTCGAATGACGGTCGGCTCTACTTTAGACTGACTCCAAACAGGATGTCATCTCTCCCCTTCGCCGCCATCAATTGAGGTAGGGAACCGACATCCCCTTGGTCACCGCCGGACGCTCGTTGATGGCGTCGTACCAGCGTTTCACGTTGGGAAAGTCCGCGAGGTTGACGGTGTGCCATTCGTGCCGGGCGGCCCAAGGAAAGATCGCCATGTCAGCGATCGTGTAATCCGCGCCAGCGGCGAAGGCATTCGACGCGAGCTGCTTGTCGAGCACGCCGTAAAGTCGCTTGGCCTCGTCGACATAGCGTTTGATGCTGTATTCGATCTTCTCCGGTGCGGCGCGCAGGAAGTGATGTGCCTGGCCGAACATCGGCCCAACGCCGCCCATTTGCCACATCAGCCATTCGAGGGTTTTGTAGCGTTGCACCGGCTCCTTCGACAGGAACCGGCTTGTCTTCTCGGCGAGGTAGATCAAGATGGCGCCTGACTCGAACAGGGCCATCGGCTGGCCGCTTGGTCCGTCAGAATCCACGATCGCCGGGATACGGTTGTTCGGGCTGATTTTCAGAAACTCGGGCTTGAACTGTTCGCGCTTGGAGATATCGACCTTGTGCACGTTGTAGGGCAGCCCGCATTCCTCAAGCATGATGGACACTTTGCGGCCATTGGGCGTGCCCCACGTGTGAAGTTCGATCATCCGTTCTCCCCCCGTTTTTCAGTTCTCAAATGTTGCTCGAATCGTCGAAGCCCGAATCGCTGCCGAAACCGCCGTCGTCGCTGCTCGAGGCGTCGCTGTTCGAGTCATCGTATGACGTATCGTAATTATCGGTGTTGCGGTCGTCATTATCGGTGGTGCGGTCGTCCTGTGCGAGATCGGCAGAGGAGATCTGATCAGGCGGCATCAGCGGCGAGGCCGACGCGGAAGTATCGAACGCACCGAACGGACTGCCGGAATGCCCCAGCAGGTTGCGTATCCCGTCGAACAGCAAGGCGCCGCCCGCAACGCCAGCTGCTGTCGCCAGCGCAGAGCGCAGGAAGCCACCGCCCGCCGGTGCCCCGAACGCAGGTGCCGCTTGCATGGGCGATCGCGCGGGAACAGAAGCTGCCGAAGCCGCGGGTGCGGCAGATGGAGCCGCCCCCCAAGGTCCGATCTTGGGTGCGCTTTCAAGGAAGCCCGGCTTTGCTGCCGTTGCAGCCGCTTTCGCCTCGAGTTCGGCGATGCGGTCCTGCGCCGCCTTCAGCGCATGTTCCTGCACAAGGACGGTCTGCGTCAGCAAATAAGGCGCGCCGGGTTGTCCAGCGAGCAATCCCGCGAGCAACCGCTCGACTTCGGGATCGCGGGGTTGCGCTTCGTAAGCCTTCAAACGGTCGAATAGGCCTTGGATAAGGTCGCGTTCCTGGCTTTGCATGACGGTGCCTCCTGCTCCCCGGAAGTGCCGTCAACGTGGTTGTCGCCCTGGCGACCGTCAAGGGTCGCCCAGGCTCCCCAAACGCAGCCGCCAGGGCACAATCTGTCGCGTCCGCAGAAGACCATTTACCCGCCACACATCGGCCGCCAGCCGCGCCTCCACTTCCGCCTCGTTCTCGGCCCGGACGATCAGCAGAACGTCGGACGTCCCCACGAACGGGCCGCCCAACAGAATGAAGCCGTCGGCGACCAGCCCGTTCATGTAGTCTGCGTGCCGGCGCCATTCCGCCTGCTCATCCATCGGGAGGTCGCTATTCCACTGCGGACCACGCGTGTTCAGAACGGCGAATAACTTTCCAGGCATTGCTGTTACACGCGTGTGAAATCCATGATCCAGTTGGTCTCCCAACTGTTGCCTTCGTCGAGGGAGAAGGCCTGTTCCCACCGCGCTGACGTGGGCGTAATGCGCGACCAGACATAGCGCACACGAATCGCCCGTCCCTGCCATTCGTCATCGCCGTGGAACGTGCCGATCCCCTTGGCGAAGCGACCAATGACCGGTGCGAAGGCTGCGGCCGGCCGGCGGCTGTCATACCAATGGATCGTCCATCGATCCTTGTCGAAATCGTAGAGGCGCAGGCTCATGCCGCGATAGCGGTCGCCCGGCAACTGGATGTCGCTCTCGTCGATATTGCCGAAGCCATCCAGGATCTTGCGCGCCGCGCAGGTGCCGTTGAACTCGACCCAGTCGTGGCAATCGTCGAGCCTGCGCGCCAGGTAGCGGTGGCGGCAATTCCAGATTCCCATGAGGAAGTCGAAGTCGGAGCTGGGCTTGGAACGGGTTTGCAGCATGGGGCACTCCTTTCGTGCCCGCCTTTGATAACTACCTATTCCTGCCAGTACCTGTCAGGATTGTTTGCTACCCGATCGCCATGCGCGCAAGCCGCCTTCTTTCGATCCTGCTGATGCTGCAGACGCGCGGCCGTCTCACCGCCGAGACGCTGGCCGAAACGTTCGAGGTGTCGGTGCGCACCATCTATCGCGACATCGAGCAATTGAGTGCGGCCAACGTGCCGGTCTATGCCGACCGCGGCCCTGGCGGCGGCTTTCAGTTGCTCGATGGCTTTCGCACCAAGCTGACGGGGCTGACCGAGAGCGAGGCCGAGACGCTATTCGTCGCGGGCCTCCCCGGGCCCGCCTCCCAGATGGGACTCGCCGACCAACTTCTCTCCGCGCAACTCAAGCTCACAGCCGCCCTGCCCGAACGCAATCGAGCGGGCGCTAGCCGGATCGCGCAGCGCTTCCATCTGGATCCGGTGGACTGGTTCAAGAGCCCCGAGGCGGCACGATTGCTGCCTGAGATCGCCCGCGCCGTATGGACCGACAGCGTGATCGAAATCACTTACCAGCGGATGGACCGGCACGTGACGCGTCGGCTGAGGCCGCTCGGGCTCGTGCTGAAGGCCGGCACCTGGTACCTGGTTGCCGAAGTTTCCCAACAGCTTCGCACCTACCGCATTTCCAACATCGTCGATCTGGTTGTCACCAGCGAACGCTTCGTGCGACCAAAGGATTTCGAGCTGGTGCAGTTTTGGACCGAGTCGTCCCGCGCCTATGAGGTGGGGCTCTACCGCGACAAGGCACTCCTGCGGGTCTCGCCCCGCGGCCTCGCGCGTCTCAAACAGCTCAGCGCCGCCGTTGCCGAAGCAACATGCGAGGCGTCACAGCCACCGGATCGCGACGGTTGGCAACAGGTCGAGATTCCAATCGAATCGATGGAGCAGGCCACGCTGGATCTATTTCGGCTTGGTACCGAGGTCGAGGTGCTGAAGCCCCGGGAGTTGCGGCGTCGCTTCGCCACCGCCGCGCGGGCGATGGCGAAGCTCAATGCACCATGACAAGAGGCATCACGACGACAAGCGCCACGATGACTAGCGAACGACAGCGGCGGTCTGGCCAAACAAGACTCTGCGCTGCTCGTCGGTATTGATGCCGGGCGTGGCGCGCAGCTCGGCGCCCACTGCCTTGCCCTTCACCACCGCCGGGCGTTTGCCCATCGACTCTTCGAACCAGCGTTTGAGATGAGAAAAATCCTCGAGCTTCTGCCCGAAGTTCTTGAAGCCCACGACCCAAGGCCAGATCGCCATGTCCGCGATCGACAAAGGACCCGCCACGAACTCGTGGTCGGCGAGGCGCTTGTTCAGAACGCCGAACAGCCGGTTCACCTCGTTGGTATAGCGGGCCTGGCCGTATTCAAGTTTATCCCCCGCGTTAAATTGCGGCGCGTAGACGTTGAAATGATTGGCCTGTCCCGCCATGGGACCTAGCCCGCCCATCTGCCAGTTCAGCCACTGCAGCACCTCGTATTTGCCGCGCACATCCTTGGGCAGGAACTTGCCGGTCTTCTCGGCGAGATACTGAAGGATCGCGCCCGATTCGAAGACGGAAATAGGATTGCCGCCGCCCGCCGGCTCGCGGTCGACGATTGCCGGCATGCGATTGTTCGGACTGATCTTGAGGAACTCCGGCTTGAATTGCTCGCCCGTGCCGATGTTCACCGGCACGATCTTGTACGGCAGCGCGCACTCCTCGAGCATGATGGAAATTTTCCAGCCGTTGGGAGTCGGCCAATAATGCAGGTCGATCATCTCAGGGTCTCCTGAAGACAGTTTGCGTTGGGGGCGAGCCTAGACGATCACCGGGCTGGCAAGAAACGAGGAAGCTTCATTGTCCGCATTAGGAAAAGGTGCTTAAGAAAGAGTCGATGCTCGCGAGTGCGCCTCTTCCCGCCGGCTGGCCTGCCGACAGGCCGTTGGCCATCTCGGTCAGCGTGATGCTCGAAGGCTGGACTGACGATTCGGCGCCGGGCATCGGACCGATGGGCAACCCGCTCAAACCAAGTGTGCTCGATCTGCAGGCGCGGTCGTGGGCGGAGTACGGCCCGAAGGTCGGCGCCTGGCGGCTGCTCGACATCCTCGACCGAATGCAGCTTCGCGCCGTCTTCTACACCAGCGGCATTGTCGCCGAGCGCTATACCGATCTGCTCGGCGCCATCGTCAAGGCAGGTCATGTCATCGCCGCGCACGGCTGGGGCCAGAACATCATCCCGGCTTATCAGACGGCAGAGGATGAGGCGCGCGATCTTGCCCGCTGCGTCACCGCCATCGAACACGGTGCCGGTCATCGCCCCGACGGCTGGTTGTCGCCGCGTTGCACGCCGAGCGACCGTACGTCGACGCTTCTCGCGAAGGCGGGCTTCCAGTGGCACGCCGACTTCTTCGATTCCGACCTGCCCTACCGCTGCGAAACGTCGGCCGGGCCGATCACGGCGATGCCCTTCACCATGGAGGTGAACGACATGCCGCTCTACGTTCGTTACGGTAACGAGCCCGATGCCTTCACGCGGATTCTCGAGCGCCTTGTCGTCAACTGGCCGCGCCTCGGCCGGCCGGCGGGTTGTCTCGACATCACGGTCCACGCCCACGTGTTCGGTCGCCCCTTCGGCGCGGTCGAATTCATGAGCGCGCTCGACGTTGCCCGGCGTCACAGCGACTGGGCTTGGTTGACCGACCATCGCGCGCTCGCCGACCTGTTCTCTACCCGCGGCTGAACCGCCGCCTTCAGGAGTAAATCGTGTCTTACGTCAATTCGGTCCTTCAGCCCGGCGAAACCATCAAGGCCATCGGTAAACTGCACTGGATCATCTTCATCCGCGCTTTCGTCCTTCTGGTGGCCGGCATCGTTCTCCTAACTTATGCCTCGTCCCTCACCACACAGCTCGGCTTCGTACTGCGGATGATCGGCTGGGCAGTGCTGGCGTTGGCTCTGCTGGCCGCATTGCAGGCCTGGTTCATGCAATGGATCACCGAGCTCGCCATCACCGACCGCCGTGTGATCTACAAGCGCGGCTTCCTGAGCCGGCGCACGATCGAGATGAACATGGCCAAGGTCGAGACGGTCGATGTCGAGCAATCGCTCTTCGGCCGGTTGCTGGGCTTCGGCACCATCCGCGTGCGCGGCACCGGTCAGGGCATCGAGAACCTGACCGGCGTGGCAGCGCCAATCGCGCTGCGCAACGCCATCACGGCGCGCTGAAGGCGTTAGGACTGCAGCGGCGCGTGGGCACCCTGCCCGAAGTAGGCCTGCTCCAATCGGTTCGGCAGATCGGCCTCGTCGGTGCGCGCCTCGAGAACGATCGTGCCGCGCGCCAGGGCATAGACGCGATCAGCCGTTGCCAGCGCCTTTTCGATCAGCTGCTCGACCAGAAGGATCGCGGTGCCTGCCTCGCGAAGCTTGGCCGCGGCCAGCAAGACCCGGTCGACCAGCACTGGCGACAGACCGGCCGACGGCTCATCCAGCATCAGAAGACGCGGCCGACGCACCAGGCCTTGCGCCACGGCCAGCATCTGCTGTTGGCCGCCCGACAGCGTAACGGCGAGATTGCGGCGCTTCTCGGCGATCTCAGGAAAGAAAGCCAGCGCCTCCTCCACCTGTTGCGCGCGCGCCGCGCGCGGCAGGCCGTAACCTGCGAGCAAAAGATTGTCGAACACAGTGAGCTGCGTGAAGACGCGATGCCCTTCGACCACGTGGACCAGGCCGGCCGATACAGCGTCACGCGGCCCGGCCGAGCTCATGTCCTTGCCGGCGAAGTGGATCTGGCCGGTCCGCGGCAGCAGACCCGAGATCGCGCGCAGAAGCGTCGTCTTGCCCGCGCCGTTAGGTCCCAACAGCGCGACCGCCTCGCCTGCGCCGACCGAGAGCTGGACGCCGTGCAGCACGCCGATCTTGCCGTAACCGGCAGCCAGATCTTTCACTTCGAGCAAGGGCTCACGCGCCGAGGTAGGCACTGACCACCTCCCGATGCGAGCGGATTTCGTCGGGCGTTCCGGCAGCCAGCACCTTGCCGAGATTGAGCACGGTCACCCGGTCGCAAATGTCGAAGATCAGGTCGGCATGATGCTCGACCAGAAGCACACTCGTCCCGGCCCGGCTGATCGACTTGATCAGGGCACCCAGCCGACGAATCTCCTCTGCCGATAGCCCGGCGGCGGGCTCGTCGAGCAGCAGGATCGAGGGACTGAGCATCAGCGCCCGCGCGATCTCCACGAACCTGAGTTCGCTGTGCTGCAAGCGGTCGGCCCGGACATCCGCTAGCGATTCGAGCCCCACGGCGGACAGGGCAAGCAATGCGCGCTCGCGCAAGGCCGTCTCGTCACGGCGGTGGCGCGGCAGCGTCAGCATCGCTTCGATGAAGCCGCCGTGGCCGTCGATGGTCCCACCGATCTTCACATTGTCCAGTACCGACGCTCCGCCGATCACGCGCGGCGTCTGGAAAGTGCGGGCGATGCGATGGCTCGCGCGAGCCCGTGCCGCCCCGGGCGGCAAGACGGCATCGCCCAGCCGCACGCTGCCCGATTGCGGGGCGTAATAACCCGAGATCACGTTGAGCGTGGTGGTCTTGCCGCTTCCGTTCGGGCCGATCAACCCGTGGACCTCGCCGGGCCGGACGTCGAGATCGAGACCATCGATCGCGCGCACACCACCGAAGCTCAGCACGACATTGGCAAGGGAAAGGATACTGCCCTCGCCGCGCAACAGATGCGCCAGCATCTCCGGCCGAGGCACGACCTCGCGATGGCGTTCCAGCGGGCGGCGGTTCTTGAAATCGAGAAGGTCGGCGATGCCACCCGGCATCGCCAGCACGATGGCCAGCAGAAGTGCTGCATAAAGGAACGTTGACCAAGCGACGAGCGGCGCCGCGAACTCAGGCAGCACGGTCAGGATGATGGTGCCAAGCAGCGGGCCGATGATCGATCCGCGGCCGCCGATCAAAATGGCGATGAAGAACAGGATCGAAAGATCGAACGTGAAGGCATCGGGCGTGATGTAGGTCTGCAGCGAGGCGAACAGCCCGCCCGCGATCCCGGCCAGCGCGCCGCTGAACATGAAGACCGTCACCAGCAGCAGGGGTTTGGCGATGCCGGACGCCTCCGCCGCCACCTCGGCATCGCGGATCGCCACCAGGGACCGGCCGAAGCGGCTAGCGGCGATGTTCGCCGTCATCCACGTCGCGACCGCGGCCAGCCCGAAACACAGATAGTAGAAGCCCCATCCGGGCTCGAAGGGCGACGGAAAGACCGGGCCCGCCACGCCGATGCCGCCGCCCGTCACGCTCTTCCAGGCGAGCGCCACCTGCGTGACGATGGTCGCGAAGCCGAGCGTGGTCATGGCGAAATAGAAGGTGCGCAGGCGCAATGCCGGAAGGCCCACGATCACGCCGAAGGCAGCACCGGCGACTGCGGCGATCAGAAGCGCGAGATACGGCGGCAAGGCAGGCATCGCCGCGCCGGCCGTCAGGACGCTCGTCGTGTAGGCACCGAGCGTCAGAAGCGCGACCCAGCCGATCGCGATCTGGCCGGCAAAGCCCACCACCAGGTTGAGGCCCGCCACGAGGATCCAGTAGATGCAGGCCCGCGTGGCGATCAGCCCGATGTAGGAATCATCGAAGAGCGGCAACGCAACGCCAGCAATCGCCAGGATCGCGAAGGGCAGCAGCCCCTCGTATCTGGTCGACCGATATCCCTTCGGCCGACCATTGCCTGTTTGCGCTGTCGTGTCTGTCAAACCCGACGCGCTCCCAACGCTCCGGCAAGCCCTTCCGGCCGCAACAGCAACACGACAATAAACACCGCGAACACGGCGACGGCCGCGAACACGCCGCCGACCAGGAAGTTCGCCGTTTGCTGGAACACGCCAAGCGCGAGGCCGCCGATCAGGGCGCCGCGGTTGCTGCCCATGCCGCCCAGCGCGACCGGCACGAAGCCGTAGAAATTCAGGATCGACTGGTTGCCGAAGAAGGCCAGCAGCAGCTCACCGCCGGAGAAACCCGCCAGCGTACCGATCATGCCGGCCAGCATGAAGCTTGCGATCCGCAGCCACTGTTCCGGCAGGCCGAGCGCGCGCGCCGCATAGTTGTCTTCCGAGATCGCAAGAAAGGCCCGGCCGATCAGCGTGCGGCGATAGAGCAGCTCAAGACCGATGACCGTGACCGCGCAGGCAAGCAACGGCAGCCAGAATTGCTGGTCGAGGAAACCAGCCCCGATTTTGAAGAGGCGTGGAAACGGCCGCGCCTCGGTCCCCCATTCGATGGCAGTGAACTGCTGGACGAGGAGTGCAAAGGCCAGCGTCGACAGCACGTAGAGATGCTGCTCGAGGCTCTTCAGCACCGGACGAACCGTCACGATTTCCGTCACGACGCCGATCACAGCGCCGCAAGCCAGGGTGGCGACGAGGCCCACGATCACCGGCAGGCCCATCTGGTCGATGAACAGAGCGCCCAGCACCCCGCCAAGCATTCCCAACATGCCCGCCGTGAAGCTGAACACGCGGGAGGCGGTGAACATCACATTATATGTGATGCCGATCAGTGCGTAGACCGCTCCTACCGCCAGGCCGTAGGAGACGATCGATTCCAGCATCGGCTCAGCTTCCGTAGCCTGGGGCCAGGTTGAAGGCGCCGTCGCGCAGCGAGTTCACCTCACACATCACGACCTCGTCGTCGAGGAAGCCGTTGTGCTGCTCGGGCGTGAAGCGCACGGTCCCATAGACGCCCGGCCAACCCTTGAGCTGGTTCCAATAGCCCGTGATCTCCTTCGGCGAGCTTCCTGTCGCCTTGACCGCATCGGCGATCATGCGTGGCGCATCCCAGCCGCTGGCGATCCACCACAGCAACGTGTCGGCCATGTCGATCTTCGCCTTGCGAATACGCTCGGCGAACTCGGCCGTCTGCGCCGGCAGCTTGCCGTCGGCGCCATAGCAGCAATTCTTGAAATTGTTCGAATAGACCTTGTTCCAGTACTCGGGCTTCTCGAGCAGCGCCTTGGTCTGGCCCGACCCCAGCGTCGTCTGGCCGACAATCGGCACATCCCAGCCCATGTTGCCGCGCGTGTTGCAGATGCGCGCCAGGAAGCCGGCATTGACGCTCCACGGCATGATCGCCTCGGCGCCGGCATCGCGCATGCGTAGCATGTCCGGCTTGAGGTCGGGATTGGCCGCGTCGATGTTGGCCTGGTAGACCACCGTCGCGCCCTTCTCCTTCAGCATCGGTACGTAGGTCTCGACCGAGGCGGTGCCGTAGCCGGTGGTGTCGCTGATGACCGCGACCTTCTTACGCTTCAGCACGTCGACCACATAGTGGTTCGCGGCCGCACCGATCTGCGTGTTGGTTGGCGCGTTGCGAAACGCCATCGGATACTTTTTCACATCGATCAACGTGTCGACCCAGCAGGGATGGAGCTGCGGGATGTTTTCGCGCGCGATCAGCGGCGTTGCTGCCAGCGATTCGCCCGAGTTGCCCGGCCCGGAAATGATGTTGACCTTCTGCCGGTGGATCAGCTCAGCCGCGCCGTTCACCGCCTTGGTCGGGTCGCTCTGGGTGTCGCGAACGATCAGCTCGATCTTGCGACCATTGATGCCGCCCGCGGCGTTCAACTCTTCGATCGCAAAAAGAGTGCCGCGATTCATCGCGACGCCGGTCGAGGAACTCGGCCCGGTCAACGCCGGAAGATAGCCAATGCGGATCGGCTCGTTCGCGGCGATGGCAGGACTCGCAAGACCGCTCGCAAGCGTTACCGCTCCCGCAGCCGATCCGGTCAGGACTTGGCGACGCCTTACAGACATATTTTTCCTCCCACAGCACATTTCAGAAGCCGAATGCCAGTTACCTTTCCCTCGGCCTCGTAGCAAGTGACCTGCAACACAGACGCAATGCAGCCTAAAGCTGGCGCCATCGTCATTCATCGGCAGCTGCGAAATTGATCTTCCGACAGGCGATCAGACGGACAGGCCGTTGGCGACGGCGTCATCGACCCGTTCGAGCCAGACGAATTCGAGCGACTTGCGGACCTCTTCGGGAATGTCGTCGTAGTCGCGCTTGTTCCGCGCCGGCAACATCACACGCTTGATCCCCGCCGCTGCCGCCGCAACCACCTTCTCCTTGATGCCGCCGACCGGCAGCACCAGGCCACGCAGGCTGATCTCACCGGTCATCGCCGTGTCGCTGCGCACAGTGCGACCAGTGAGCAGCGACGTGAGCGCGATGAACATCGCCACACCAGCGCTCGGACCATCCTTGGGCGTGGCGCCTGCCGGCACGTGCACGTGGATATCGCTCTTGTCGAAGCTTGCCGGGTCGATCTTGAGCGTGGTCGCCATGCTCTTGACCAGGCTGAGCGCCGCCTGTGCGCTCTCGCGCATCACTTCGCCGAGCTGCCCGGTCAGCACCAGGCGCCCGCCGCCGGGCGAGCGTGTCGCTTCGATGAAGAGGATGTCGCCGCCGACCGGTGTCCAGGCAAGGCCCGTGGCTACGCCCGGCACCGTCGAGCGCATCGCGACCTCGTTCTCGAAGCGCGGCGCGCCCAGGATCTTCTCGACCGTGGGGACATCGACGTGCTTGGGTCCGGTCGAGCCTTCCGCGACGTCGACGGCGATGTGGCGCAACACGCGCCCGATCTCGCGCTCGAGGCCACGCACGCCGGCCTCGCGGGTGTAGTGCTCGATGATGTAGCTGAGGGCCGCATCCTCGACCTGCACCTGCTCGGCCTTCAGCCCATTGGCTTCGAGCTGGCGGCGCACCAGGTAGCGCTTGGCGATCTGCAGCTTCTCGCCAGCCGTGTAGCTCGAGAGCGCAATGATCTCCATGCGGTCGCGCAACGGGCCGGGGATGGTCTCCAGCATGTTGGCCGTGGTGATAAAGACCACGCGGCTGAGATCGAACGGCACGTCGAGGTAGTTGTCGCGGAACGTGTTGTTTTGCTCGGGATCAAGGACCTCGAGCATGGCCGCCGACGGATCGCCGTGGATGCCCGAGCCCATCTTGTCGATCTCGTCCAGCATCATGACGCAGTCGCGCGCCTGCGCCTTGCGGATGGCCTGGATGATGTTGCCGGGCATGGCGCCGATATAGGTCCGGCGATGGCCGCGAATCTCGGCCTCGTCGTGCACGCCGCCCAGGCTCACGCGCACGAACTTGCGGCCCATGGCGCGGGCGATCGACTGGCCGAGCGAGGTCTTGCCGACACCGGGCGGCCCGACGAAGCACAGGATCGGTGCCTTGCCTTCCGGCGCGAGCTTGCGCACGGCAAGGTATTCGACAATCCGCTGCTTGATCTTCTCGAGTCCGAAGTGATCGGCGTCGAGGACACGGCGCGCCTCGGCGATGTCGATGTCCTTCGACTGCGGCGGCGCCCACGGCAGCTCGGTCAGGATGTCGAGGTAGGTGCGGATCATGCTGTATTCGCCCGCCGCCTCCGGCGTGCGCTGCAGCCGGCGCAATTCCTTGCGCGCCGCTGCCTCGACCTCGGCCGGCATCTTCGCCGCCTCGATCGCCTTCTCGAGGTTGGCCAGCTCCTGCTTGTTGGAGCCCTCCTCTCCCAGCTCGCGCTGGATCGCGGCCATCTGTTCGCGCAGCAGCACCTCGCGCTGACGCGTGTCGAGCGATGCCTTGGTCTGCTTGCCGATCTCGGCCGACAGGCGCAGCACCTCGAGCCGGTGCGCCAGGAGCTGGGACACGCGGTCGAGACGCGGCACCAGGTCGATCGTTTCGAGCAGCCCCTGCTTGTCGGCCGGCTCGGAATCGAGATAGGTCGCGGCGAGGTCGGCCATCAGCCCCGGCGAGGTCGTGGCCTCGACAGTCTGTCTCAGCTCAGGTGGCGCCTGCGGCAGGAGATCGAAGACTTCGCCGACCTGATTGCGTAGGACGAGGAAACGGGCTTCGATCTCCGACCCGTTGGCTGTCGGCTCCGCGAGATGCACGCCGCGCGCCAGCAGGAACGGATATCCCTCGACGAACTCGTCGATCCGGAACCGCTGCACGCCCTGGCAGACGATGTGATGCCCGCCTTCGGGGCTGGTCACGTAGCGCAGGATGTTGGCGATGGTGCCGACACGGTAAAGACCGTCGGGGCCTGGATCGTTGTTCTGCGGGTCGCGCTGCAGCACGAGCACGATCTGCCGTTGCTCGCGCACGGCCTGCTGGATCGCCGCGACCGAAGAGGATCGGCCGACCGTGACCGGCAGGACGACCTCGGGGAACAGCACCATGTTGCGCATCGGCACAACGATCAGCGCGTCTTTCGGCAGCGGACGCTGTGTCTCCTGGTCGCTTTTGGTGGCTACGTCGGGCGGGGTCATGGCGTCCTCCGGCCGGCCTTGGGCAGTTCGATCACGACACAACCGTTCAGCACGGCAGTCTGCGGCGTCTCGTACCGTCCCGCGGGCAGCGGGATATGTCTTTCGAACCGGCCCTGCGGCAGCTCGAGCCGGTGAATGCGGGCGATCCTGAGCTGCGGCGGCAGAACGCGCTCGCCAGCAATGATCAGGACTCCGTTCTGGATGACGACCTCGACCTTCTCGGGATCCACTCCCGGCAGGGCAATCAGGATCAAGACGCATTCGTCCGTCTCGAGAACGTCCGTTGGCGGCTCCCATGCCGGTCCACTGGAACGGAGTGTGACAGGAGGGCTGAAGACCTGGCGATGCAGTCGTTCGGCGCGCGCCAGCATCTGCAGCGCTTCCGACCACATCCAGTTGCGGGGATCATCGTTGGTCATTGGCGCTACTATATGGGGAGCGGCTTGATCGCTGCACCCCTCCTCCTCGATTTTAGTTCACCGGTCAGTTCACGAGGGCCTGATAGACGAGGTCGCGCAGGACCGCGTGGTATTGCTCTCCCATCGACGGCGACTGCATCATGAACACGACATACATGCGCTCGCGTGGATCGTGCCAGAAGTAGGTGCCCCACACGCCGCCCCAATGATAGTCGTACGGCGAACCTGCCAAAGGGTTGCGTCCCTGCTCGGTTCGCACGGCGAAGCCCAGGCCGAACCCCTGCCCCATGCGAGCACTGGGCTCCAACGGCCCCAGCCGCCACATGCCGTCGCCCATCTTGATATCGGGCGGCAGATTGTTTGCCGTCATGAGGTCGATGGTCTTGCGTGAGATCACCCGTACACCGTCGAGCTCGCCGCCGTTGGCGAACATCTGCAAAAAGCGCGCGTAGTCGGCAGCGGTCGAGACCAGGCCGGCCCCGCCAGACCTCCATGTCGCCTTATAGGTCACGTCGGGAATCGGCGGCACCTCGTTCCTGGGGCCCTCCTTCTGCGGACGCGCACCCCGGCCCTTCTTGTCGGCCGAGACCTCGAAGGCGGTGTCGCCGAGCTTCATTGGCTTGGCGATCCGCTCCTCGATGAACTTGTCGAGCGGCAGGCCGGACACGACCTCGATCACGCGGCCCAGCACATCGGTCGACATGGAATATTCGAAGTGGGTCCCCGGCTGGTAAAGCAAGGCGAGCTTGGCCAGCTTGCCGGCCATTTCCTCATTGGTCTGGCCGCCGTCCATTACCTTCATGTCGTAGTAGGACCGCTTCACCGCATTGTTGCTACCCTGGACCCCGTAGGTCAGGCCCGACGTGTGGCGCATCAGGTCCTCGATGGTCATCGGCTGATCCTGCGGTTCGAGCCCCATCTCGACCGTGCCGTCCGAATTGTTCCGGGTCACCGACACCTTGGTCTCGCCGAAGGCCGGGATGTATTTCGCCACCGGATCGGCGAGCGACATCTTGCCTTCTTCCACCAGCGTCATCGCCGCTACCGACGTGATCGGCTTGGTCATCGAGGCGATGCGGAAGATCGAATCGGTCTGCATGGGCGCTTTCGCTTCGCGGTCACGAAAGCCAAAGGCATCGAACATGACGATCCGGCCGTTACGGGCGATGAGAACGACGGCCCCTGGAATCTTCCCGGCCTTCACGTCCTCATTGATACGGTCCGGCAGGCGCTTGAGGCGGATCGACGAGAAGCCGACCTCCTCCGGCGATTGGGCCTTGGGGATGCCTTGGCTGGCCGCCGGCAAGGCGATACCGACCGCGAGCGCTGCCAAACCAAGAACGCGAACCACCCACATGACAACTCCCCGAATGTTCGGCCCTATCAAAGCATCGTTGGTCCTTGGTAGTCAGGCGAAAAGGAGTCGCTGCACCAACCAAAAGGCGCCCGCAGCTGCAACGATGAGCGACAACGCCTGCGGCAGCCGAGCGAAGCGTCCCGGTTTCGCCAGCCAAACCACCACCGGCATGACGACAGCGACGAATGCCAGTTGGCCAAGCTCGACGCCGACATTGAAGCCGATCAGCGCACGCACCATGGCGGCACGCGGCAGGCCGAGTTCGGTCAGCGCGCTGGCAAAACCCAGACCATGCACGAGGCCGAACAGCGCCGCGATCAGCCATCGTTGCGCCGTTCGCGCCGGTGCCAGCAGGTTCTCGAGCGCGACCCAGATGATCGTGGCGGCGATCAGCGGCTCCACGATGCGCGAGGGCACATCGACGATGCCCAGTGTCGCCAGGCTCAGCGTGATGCTGTGCGCGATCGTGAAGCCGGTAACGATCTTGGCGATCGGCCAGAAGCCACGCGTCAGCGCCAGCAGCGCCAGAAGGAACAGGAGGTGATCGGGTCCGCTCAGGATGTGCTCGGCGCCCATGGCGATGAAACTCAGCCATCCCGTCGGCGTCGCGCCGGAGAGTTCCACATCAGCTTCCCGCCGATTGTCGTCGAGGGCGAATTCAACCGACGGCTTGCCCGCAATACGCACGCTCATCACGGTCTGAAAATGGCTGCCCAGAACGTCCGGCCAGTCGTCGCGAATGGCGAGCGTCCCGGCAGACTTCGGACAGGCAAGCGCCATGTCCAGCATCACCTTGTCGTCGCCGGCGCGCGAGCCTTGCACGGTGATGCGCCCTGGGTTGCATGCCTGGCCGGCGATCGAGAAGCGCGCATGCTCGCGCATGGCCTGCGCGACACGCGCTGCAGCACTTGCGTCGCCATCGGCGGCCGCAAGCAGCATGCGGCCGGCTGCTTCGTCCTGCTCCGTCGCAACGAGCGTCAGATGATACGACAGCCGATCTTCGTTCACCTCCAGCACGGCGAGCCCGGTGCTGGTGACATGCGCGAGCGCGCCCGACATGCCCATCAGCAGGAGTGGCAAGGCAACGAGCAGTCGCTTCACTTCTGTCGCTCCCCGATCACTTGCTCCCACGCCTCCATCACGTACGTCGCGACCAACGGCAGCCCATCGACCCCTTCGACGCGCACATACCGCGCCGCCCCCAGGGGATTGGGACCGCCGAATTGGATTCGGAACGTGGCTCCGCTGCCGGCACGCACCGCGACACGCAGGTTCTCGGGCCCCAGGGCGTATTCCGACTCGGCTACGTGAGATACCTCTTCTGCCGTCAGCACACGCAACGGACCGGAGTTGCGCAGCAGCCGGAGCGCGGCCTCGATACGTTGGGTGACATCGGTTGGTACCGGTCGCGGTGGATCGACGGCATGCCAGCCGTCGTCGCGCCGGAAGCGCCAGACCGCTCCGCCGGAGGTGATTTCGATCTCACGCGCTTCCTCGGGCGTGAATGCGGTCATGAAGCCAGCCGCTTTGAATTGCGTGAGCCCGGCATCCGGTCGCTTGCCAGTCAGCGCAAGGCTGACGACGAAGAGGAGCGCTATCCCAGCCGCCAAGGGCCAGGCGAGCCGGCGGGTCAGCGGCGGCGCCACAACCACACCCCCAGCCCGGCACAGGCGACGGCGCCCGGCAGCAGGATCACGGTGAGGATGAAGATCCAGCGCACCTCGGCGTTGGTGAGCGTCACGAGCGGCAACACCTCGACCGGCGGCTTCAGGGTCGGCAAGCGTTCCTCGCGCAACAGCCAGGAAACGCCGGCCAGAACAATGTCCGCATTGGCAAGATAGGGAAAGAACGAGTTGCTGGCGAAATCGGCGTCACCGACGACGATCATCCGGTACGGCGACGCGCCGGCAACGAGCCGCCCCTCCGCGGCAACTGCAAGCGAATAGGCGCGCTTGGGCGCCGTCGTCGCCGCCTCGTGATAGCGCATGCGGTCGAGCGCGACATAGCTCTTGGCGCTGCTGGCGAACAAGGCCACGGCCTTCACGCCGTCTCGCGGCGCCGGCTCGACCGGTCGCGCTCCCGGATAGAACGACAGCGCCTGGGCTCGCGTCACCGGATGGTTGGCATAACGCGTGATCGCGATCATCTGGTCGTCTGTGAAATAGTGCTCTTGCGGGTCGACGATCACGCCGTCACCGACGCGCGCGCCGGCATCGGCGATTACGGCAGCAACGCGCGGATCGATCGCAAAATCCGGCTCGACCAGCAGCATGTAGCTGCCGCCCTGCTCCAGGTAGCGGCGCAAGACGTCGGCCTCGGCCGGAATGTGCGGTGTACGCGGATTGGCGTCGATCAAGGCGGCGCAATCCTTTGGCAGCGGCTGGCCGGGTCTCAACTCGGCCTTGCGTGGTTCGAGTCCCAGCTTCTCGATGGCGCGGCGCAGCCGGCCCAGTCCGTGCTGCTGCATCTGCACCAGGCCCACGCCTTCGCTGTTGTGGCTATGCGTGTGGCTCCCCTCGAAATGCGTGTGGAACTCGAAGTTGTCGATGTCGTATTCGCCATGACCGGTGACGAAGCAGACGACCGGTTGACGCTGTCGCAGCGCGCGCAGAATGCCCAGCGCCACCTCCCGATCGTCCGTTGTCACCACCTGCAGGTGGTGCGTGGCGGTGGAGATCACCGCGGTATTATAGAGCTGCACCCCAGCCGCGCCGGCGCGACCTGGATTGCGGTCGATGTCCACCGCTTCAACGGATAGATTCGGATTGAGACGCTCCAACAGCTCCAGCATGGTGACCGCGGCGCGCCCGGCGGCATTTTCCTTCTGGTAGAAATAAACGACCTGCACGGGTTCCTGCAGCGAGCGCACGATATCGGCCGCCTCGCGCGAGGGTGTGAAGGCCTCCTCACGGGTAAAGTCGAGGTGGGCGTCGTGGCGATAGACGGCAACATTGGCTGCCAAGGTCGCGCCGAGCGCGAGCGCAATGACGCCCAATCGCAGCACCCAGCGCCGCCAGCCGGCGCCATAGACCCTGAGACGCAGCGCCGCCGCGAACATCACGACCAGCGCGACCACGCAGGCCACGAACCAAAGAGCATCCAGCCAACCGGATTGCTCCCCACTCATCGCTCAGCCAATCGACGGGTGGTAAGGAACAGCGCCAGCAGCGCGAGCGTCACGAAGTAACAGATATCGGAGACGAAGACCGATCCCGTGACCATGGGTCGGAAATGCCCGATCAGCGACAGGTTGATCGCCAGCACGTCGAATGGCGGCGGCAGCAGGTAGGAAACCGAGTCGGCAAACCACAGCATCAGGGCCGTGCCGACGGTCAACGCCGCGGCGACAACCTGGTTTTCCGTCAAGCTCGACATGAAAAGCCCAATGGCAACGATCAATGCCGCGTGGCAGACGATCGCGAGATATCCGCTCGTGATCGGCCCCCAGTCGGGTGAGCCGTGCGTGTCGAGCACGATCGCGTAGACAACAGCTCCGAGATACATGCCGAGTACCAACGCGAACACGGCTAGGAATTTCGCCAGCACGATCCAGACCTCACCGATCGGCGCCGTAAGCAGGAGCTCAAGCGTATCGTTGCGCCGCTCCTCGGCGAAGGCCCGCATCGTGAGCGCCGGAACGAGGAGAATGGTCAGCACATACATCTGATGAAAGATGTAGATGAGGTTCGCGACCTTGGTCGCAAACAGCGTCAGGCTGAACGTATACCCCAAGACCAGCAGGAAGACGGCGGCAACGGTGTAGGCGATCGGCGAACCGAACGTCGCCAGCAGCTCCTTGCGCAACAGAACGCCGAGTGTCCTCATGCCAGCGACAGGAACCAGGCTTCGAGGTCCGGCGTGTCTGCCATATCACGAATGCCCTTTAGACGGCCGTCAAGCAGCACGCCGACACGGTCGGCCATTCGTGCCACTTCGCTCAGCACATGCGAACTCATCAACACGGTATGCCGGCCGGCAAGGCCGCGAATCAGGGAACGGATCTCGATGATCTGGCGTGGGTCCAGACCATTGGCCGGCTCGTCGAGGATCAGGAGCTTCGGATCGTGGACCAACGCTTGCGCGATCGCCGTACGCTGGCGGTAGCCGCGCGACAGCGTGCGCGCCGGCCGGTCGGCGACCGCGTCCAGCGCCAGCGCCGCGATCACCCGGTCGACTGCGTCAGCAACGGCCCGGCCTGTCATACCGCGCAGCCGTGCCATGAAGACCAGGAACTCGCGCACCCTCATATAGCCATAGACCGGCGCCGCCTCTGGCACGTAGCCGATCAGCCGCCGCGCCTCCTGTGGCTGTTCGACTGCGTTGTGGCCGCAAATCTCGAGCCGCCCGTCCGTCGGCAACAAATAGCCGCTCAGCAGGCGGATGAATGTCGTCTTGCCCGAGCCATTGGGTCCCAGAAGTCCGAAAATCTCGCCAGATCGGATATCGAGATCGAGCGATGCGAGCGCCAAGGTCGCGCCATAGCGCTTGCTCACCCCGCGGGCGACGACGGCGATCTCGCTCTCCTCCCCAGGCTGGGGAGGAGAGAAACGGGCATCGGCCGCCTGCACCTCAGTCGTAGAAGTCGGGTGCCTTCTTGGCCGCCTTGAACAGTTCGGCGTCATGGCCAATGAAAAGCTTGCCGTTATCCGCGTCGCGGAAGTGACGGATCTTGGCGTAGGTATTGTACGAGTCCGTCGGGCTCCAAGTGCCAGGAATTGGCGGAATCAAGTTCTTGTCCAGGCTTTCCGTCAAGTAGACGCAGTCGCTGGTCAGGATCACGGTTCCGGTCTTGGGGAGCTTCACGACCATGAATTGGCTGCCCGGCGTGTGTCCGGGCGCGCGGATCAGGCGCACTGAACCATCGTCGAACAGGTCGAAGTCGCCGGTCAGGCGGATCGTCTTCATGTTCTTGGTCTCGGCGAAATCGCCGGGGATGTAGTAGACGGAATAGCCGACGTCGGGCCACCACGCCGCTTTGAATTCGTCATCCTGCGCGATCAGCGTGGCGTTCTTGAACTGGCCGACATTGCCGCCGTGATCGAGATGCAGGTGGCCGACGGCCACGTACTTCACGTCATCGGGTTTGAGCCCGATCTTGCCGAGCTGCACGGGAATGGCGTCGTCCTTGGTCATCTTCAAGCCAAAGCCCTTGGCCAACGGCCCCCACCATCCATCGGGATCGGTGATGGTCTTGTCGTTGTTGCCGGTATCGAACATCACGATGCCTTTGGGATGTTTGATCACGTAGAAGCTGACCGGCACCCAATCCATATTGCCCTGGCCGCCCATTTGGAGCGCAGCCTTGGGGAACCCGCCGAGCGAGCCCGAAGTGAAGACGTAGAGCTTGGGACCTTCCTGCGCCGATGCGGGCGCGACCCATGCGCCGATCAAACCGAGGAAGCACGCGACACCACTCAGGCAACGCAGGAACCGGGTATCCATGGGCGCTCCTCCTGTCTCCTTAGTTATGCGACGAAGCGTCGCGCGTCGCCTTTCGCGCGTCAAGACCATGTCGCGCATATTCCGGCGCTTGCGTCAGTTGCCGCTAAGCCGCAGCGGCGATGAAAGATCAACGTCCTGGGACCGGAAATAAAGGAGGACCGGAGTCCGATCGGAGCGCCCTACGCCCGACTTCTCGGCACTGATCTGGAGCTTGTACGAAGGGTTGTTGGAGAAGCGAAAATTGCCACGAGCATCCGTCGTCACATGCTCCTTCTCCTCATAAGTCGTGAAGTTGAAGATCCAGAGCGCGACGGTCGCGTCGGCAACGGGATTGCCGTTCATATCCACTACCCGGCCGACAACAACGCCATGGTTGTGCGTCGCGACGTAGATATTCCAGACGAGAACCGCGACCGCGATGATGCCCGGCACCAGAACAAAGCGGTTGGAGAGGATGCTCTTCCATTTATTTGGACGGTTCATCCCTTGGTGGCTCCGGAGGTGAGACCCTGGATGAATTCCTTCTGCGCCATCAAGAAGAGGACCAGGCCCGGCGCCAGGACCATGATGCAGAAAGCGTAGAGCGCGCCGGTCGTGTCTTCCTGATAGGACAGGAACCGCGCCAAACCCAAAGGCAGGGTCTGCATGTCGGCCGAGCGGGTCATGATCAGCGGCCACAGGAAATTGTTCCAGGACCAGATGAACGCCAGAATGACATTCGTGGCGATGGCCGATCGCGAGAGCGGCAGCATGATGTGCCAGATGATTCGCCACTCGGGCAGGCCGTC
>Ga0310811_10002460_pt1 | contig 23196 bp, 29 predicted proteins | sample YCmetagenome_FD_207642 | JGI IMG/M metagenome (GOLD analysis project Ga0310811, IMG submission 207642) | Soil microbial communities from experimental microcosm in Duke University, North Carolina, United States - YC | ecosystem: Engineered > Artificial ecosystem > Soil microcosm > Unclassified ... | reverse complement strand
CGGAACATGTGCAGGTAGACCACGACGAAGAACATCGACGCGCCCGTCGAGTGCATGTACCGAATCAGCCAGCCCCAGGGCACCTCGCGCATGATGTACTCGACCGACGCGAAGGCGAGCTGCGAATCGGGCTTGTAGTTCATCGTCAGGAAGATGCCCGTGACGATCTGGTTCACGAGCACGAGCAGCGCGAGCGAGCCGAAGAAGTACCAGAAGTTGAAGTTCTTCGGTGCGTAATACTCGGACAAATGCGCTTTCCATGTCGACGTCATCGGGAAGCGCCGGTCGATCCATCCGGCCACACCCGTCGATTCCACTTGGTTTTCCGTCGTCGCCATTTACGCCTCTCCTTGCTCGTCTTTACCGATCACGACCGTGTTGCCGTTGTTCGTGAACATGTAGCGGGGAACGTCGAGGTTCTGCGGCGCGGGCTTGTTCTTGAAGACTCGGCCGTCCAGATCGTAGGTGGAGCCGTGGCAGGGGCACAAAAAGCCGCCCGGCCAGTTGTCCGGCAGGTTCGGTTGCGGCCCCGGCGTGAAGCGCGAGGTCGGCGAGCAGCCCAGATGGGTGCAGACGGCCACGACGACGAGGATGTTCTTGTGCTCGGCGCGCGACCGGTACTCGTTGTTGCAGTACTCGGGCAGCGGCATGGTGAACGGGTTCTTCGACTTCGGATCGGCCACCTCGCCGTCGGCCTCTTTCACCTCGGCGAGCATCTTGTCGGTTCGATTCAAGATCCAAACGGGCTTGCCGCGCCAGGAGACGGTCATCATGTCGCCGGGCTTCAACCCGCTGATGTCGACTTCGACAGGCGCGCCGCCCGCCTTGGCTTTCGCCGATGGCTCTAAGGAGTCCACGAAAGGTACGACAGCGGCTACGCCTCCAAAGCCGCCCATTACGGACGTCGCAATCAGCCAGGTACGGCGGCTGCCGTCGACGCGTTCCTCTTCTTTATCTCGCATCACACGCCCCACTTCTAAGTTGGATATTCCGTCACCGCTTTTTGCACACCGCCGCTAGTTTGCGCGAATGGAGTCGGCATTTACAAGAGCCGTCCGACAAAAAGCGTGCGAAGCGTTGATTCTTAAGGGTTTCCCCGCATCCGACAGGCGCTGTTTCGTCTCCGTTTCTCGTTAAGTACTTGCTGTATCGGCATGGTTGTTGCCTAAACGCGGTTTCGCATTAACCAAAATGCAAAAAATCGTCCGCTGCAATGCGGAAATTGCGGCGTTGCATCAAACCGGATTATCGATATCGATAAATAGATGTTCCACGTCGAAGCGCTCGGACAGATGCGCACCAAGCGCCTGAACGCCGTAACGCTCCGTCGCATGATGCCCCGCAGCAACGAATGCGACGCCGCTTTCCAGGGCGATATGCGTGGTCGGCTCGGAGATCTCGCCGGTGAGGTAGACGTCGGCGCCGGCGTCGATGGCCGCTTCGAAGTAGTTCTGCGCGGCGCCCGTGCACCAGGCGATGCGGCGCAGCTCGGCATCGAGGTCGCCCAGAATCATCGGCGCGCGGGCGAGCGTTTGCTCCACCTGCGCCCCGAAGTGCGCCAGCGTGATCGGCATCGGCAGCGTGGTCATCCAGCCGAGCCCGTCCGGGCCGAAGCGGGAATCGCCGATCAGCCCCAGCCGGGCGCCCAGTTGGGCGTTGTTGCCGACTTCGGCGTGGTCGTCGAGCGGCAGATGGTAGGCGAACAGGCTCATCTCGTTGTCGAAGAGCTGCTTGAGCCGGCGGTACTTGCGGCCGGTGATCGGCGATGCTTCGCTCCGCCAGAAATAGCCGTGGTGAACAAGGACGGCGTCGGCGCCCCACTGCGCAGCCGCCTCGAGAAACGCGAGCGACGCCGTCACGCCCGTTGCGATCTTGTCGACGCGCCGCCGGCCTTCGACTTGCAGGCCATTCGGGCAGTAGTCCTTGAAACGCCCGATATCGAGCATGTCGTTCAAGTACAATTCAAGTTCGATCCGATCCATAGAAACCTCGATTCTTCAAATGCTTAGACGCTTCTGGCTGCTGTTCGCCCAAGCGGTGACGGTGCTGCTCGCACTCATGTTCATCGTGGTCACGCTCAAACCCCAGTGGCTGCAGCGGCAAGGGCAATTCGGCAAGCAGCTCGCCTCCCCCATCGTCGCACTACGGGAAGTCGCGCCGGGCTCCGGCTCGGGGCCGTCCACGGCCTCGTATGCCGACGCGGCGCAAAAGGCGATGCCGGCCGTCGTCAACGTTTTCTCGGGCAAGGGCGGGGCGCAGCCGCCGAACCCGCACGCAAAAGACCCGCTTTTTCGTTACTTCTTCGGCAATCCTAAGAATCCGCAACAGCAGCAACCTCAAGACGAACCGGCGACGAACCTCGGCTCGGGCGTCATCGTGAGTCCGGAAGGCTACATTCTAACGAACGAACATGTCGTGGACGGGGCAGACGAGATCGAGGTCGCGCTGCCCGACGGCCGCCGCACCAACGCGAAGGTTATCGGCGTCGATCCGGAAACCGATCTCGCCGTCCTGAAAATAGGCATCCCGAACCTGCCGACGATCACGCTCGGCAGGATGGACCAGGCTCGCGTCGGCGACGTCGTGCTGGCCATCGGCAATCCGTTCGGCGTCGGTCAGACGGTCACCATGGGCATTATCAGCGCACTCGGGCGCAGTCACCTCGGCATCAACACGTTCGAGAACTTCATTCAGACCGACGCCCCGATCAATCCGGGCAACTCGGGCGGCGCGCTCGTCGACGCCAAGGGCAACCTGCTCGGAATCAATACGGCCATCTACTCGCGCTCGGGCGGCTCGCTCGGCATCGGGTTCGCCATCCCCGTTTCGACGGCGCGCAGCGTACTGGAAAGCATCATCACGACAGGTTCGGTCACGCGTGGGTGGATCGGCGTCGAGCCGCAGGACGTCACGCCCGCCATTGCCGAATCGTTCGGGCTCGAGCAGCGCGGCACGATCGTCGCGGGGGTGCTGCAAGGCGGGCCGGCAGATAAAGCCGGCATCAAGCCCGGCGACGTCCTGCTCGACGTGAACGGCGAGGAAATCACCGACACCACGCGTCTCTTGAACGTGATCGCGCAGATCAAGCCCGGCACGCAGGCCAAGGTGAAGCTCATGCGCAAGAAGAAGGAGATGGACGTCGTCATCACGATCGGCAAGCGCCCACCGCCGCCGAAACAGGCCAACACCGAGGACGACAACAACGACTCGCAGCAGGAGGAATAGGCGGAGCGGAGCGAAGCCTAGCGGGCCGCCCAGCACGGCGGCTCTAGCCCGCCGCGCCTTCCTCGTCGGCGATTGGAAGATCCTTGCCGACGATCAAGCGAGCCGCGATGATGCCGGCTTCGTAGAGAATAATGAGCGGCAGCGCGAGGATCAGCTGCGAGAAGACGTCAGGCGGCGTCACGACCGCCGCGACGATGAACGCGCCCACGACCACGTAGGGCCGGATGCTGCGCAGCTTCTTGATCGTCAGCACCTTCATGCGCACGAGCAGCACGACGATGATCGGCACCTCGAACGTCACCCCGAACGCAAGAAACATCGATAGCACGAAGCTCAAGTAATTGTCGATGTCGGTCGACATCTGCACGTCGAGCGGCGCGTTGTAGTGCGCCATGACGCGAAAGATCGTCGGGAAGACCACGAAGTAGGCAAACGCCATCCCGCAGAGAAACAGCACGTAGCTGCTGCCCACGAGCGGCGTGACGAGCTTCTTCTCGTGCTGGTACAGCCCCGGCGCGACGAACGCCCAGATTTGATAAAGCACGATCGGCAGCGCGATGACGAGGGCGACGAGCATCGTCACCTTCACGGGCACGAAGAACGAGCCCGTCACGTCCGTCACGATCATCCGCCCGCCCTTGGGCAGGTTTTCCATCAGCGGCCGCGCAAGCAGCTTGAAGATGTCCGTCGCCCAATACACGAGCGACAGAAAGACGACGATGACGGCAATGCCCGCTTTGATGATGCGGTCGCGCAGCTCGACGAGATGCGAGATGAACGACTCTTCTGTGCCTTCGTTTTGATTGTGCTTGGGGTCGCTCACGCCGGCCCTCTCGAGGAAGGAGATCGACGCGCGCCGCGTCGATGGATCGGAAGACGGAAACCGTCGATGACGGGCATGGACGGTGGGATCAAAGGAATCGCCGCGGCTTGCGCAAGCTCTCGGGCGTATAGCGCGCCACGCGCGCCGCGCCCGATTGCACGTGCGAGCGTCGGGCCGTCGCGCGCTTGTACCAGACAGGGGAGGCCGAGCGTTTGACGCGCCAGCTGACGCGCTTGACGGACGGTCCCGCCGACGCGCCGCGCCACCTGGAAGGCGATGGGCTCGACACGGCGCCCGCATCGCTCGCGGCGTCTTCCGCAGCAGCACCGCCCGCAATACTCGGCGAGACTGAACTGCCCGCGCGGAATGCATCGTTCAGTTCCGTCTCGTGCTTGCGCAGATTATCGTGGATGGTGTTTCCGACGTTGCGCGCGGCCGATTCGAATTCCGTCTTCATCCGACGCAATTCGTCCAGTTCGATCTCGCGCGTCACCTCGGCCTTCACGTCGTTGATGTAGCGCTGCGCGCGGCCGAAGAGCGCGCCGGCCGTCCGCGCGACGCGCGGCAACCGCTCCGGCCCCAGCACAACGAGCGCCACGACACCGATCAGCGCCATCTTCGTCAATCCGAGATCGAGCATGTCAGAGGCCTAGTCGTCCGTTATCGATTGTCCGCGGCACTGCCGTGCGCGCCTATAAATGGCCATGACTGTCCATACCGTTTCGTCCGCGCACCGCACCGCAGCTCGAGTAGCTTGCCTGGCGTGTGCGCGGCGCGGTTAGCGGTAGTCGTTCGAGCGAGTTTTTTCCTTCGCCTCGACGTCGATCGTGCCCGAACGCGGCAGTTCGCGCCGCTCGGTCTCGGCCGGCGTGGAGGACGAGGGGGTGTCGGCGTCTTTGACCCCTTCCTTGAACCCCTTCACCGCGCTGCCCAGATCGCTGCCGATGCTGCGTAGACGCTTCGTGCCGAACACGAGCGCGACGATCAAAAGCACGATCAACCAGTGCCAAATGCTGAATGAACCCATAAGACCCTCCCGAGCCTAACTGCCACGCTGCGTGGCGGCAAACAATACCGGCCTTGCGACCGTAATCGGGGCGCATGCGCCCCTCGTCGATCGATGCGAAACGGGTAACGTCGCGCTTTCAGCCCATCCGCTTCCATGGCCGCGGACCCGCGAGAATGTGCGCATGCAAGTGGTAGACCTCCTGCCCGCCGCCCGGCCCCGTATTGATGACCGTTCGGAACCCCGTATCGCCGCCGGTGTACGCGCAACCGAGCTGCTCGGCCAGTCGCGCCACCAGAATCATCATTTTACCAAGCAGAGGCGCATCGCTTTCGGTGCAATTAGACAGCGTTTCCACGTGTTTTCGTGGAATGACGAGCACATGCGTATCGGCAGCCGGGTGAATGTCCTTGAAGGCGACGAACTCTTCGTCCTCGTGCACTTTCGTGCTCGGAATCTCGCCCGAGGCGATCTTGCAAAAAAGGCAGTTGTCGTGACTCATGGTGTTCCTGGTTTCGAATCGGGTGCGCGGCGCGCGATCAGATCCACGCGCGCGGGTCCAGCGGCTTGTCGTCGTAGAGGTACAGCCAGCCCTTCACGATACGGTACAGCATCCAAATGAAAACGGCCGCGAGAACTGGGATACCGATGAGGACGAACATGAGCGCGCCGCCGATGATATAGCCCGCGAGTCCCATCCAAAATGTTCGAATCAACCATTGCAGGTGCTGTTCATACGGCGTGCCGACGGCGTCGTCGCGCTTCAGGTAAGCAACGATAACGCCTACGAGGATGGAGACGCCGCCCGTGAACAAATGGAGGGCATACAGCGCATAAAGGATATGCGTGAGCATGCGCAGATCGCGCCCCCGCCCGGCTTCCGGCAAAGCGTACGAGGCGGGCTCACCCGGCCGTTGGTCCATTGCGTTCTCCCTGCACAAATCGTGTGGTCGATCCTGCGGCATGACGCGTTCGAGCGCCATGCCGGCTCAGCCGCCGTTTTCTTCGCGCTCGCGACGCTTTCTGAGCGCCTTTTCCTCGATGCCCGACATGCCTTCACGCCGCTCGAGTTCCGCGATGACGTCCGCCGGGCTCAAATCGTAGTGAGACAGCATGACCAGGCAGTGAAACCAAAGATCGGCTACCTCGCCCACGAGCGCGGACGGCGCGCCGCCTTGGCGGACATCCTTCGCCGCAAGCACGACTTCGGTGGCCTCTTCGCCAATCTTCTTGAGCACCGCGTCGTCGCCCTTGTGAAACAGGCGAGAAACGTACGAAGCCTCGGGATCGCCGCCCTTGCGGCTGTCGATCACGGCGGCCAGCCTCAGCAGCGTGTCTTCGAGCGTCGATGCGGCGCTCGGTTGCGTGGATTGCGTCATCGGTAGATCTGTTCGGGGTCCTTCAGCACGGGATCGACGGCGACCCACTCGCCTTCATCGACCGTACCTTCGAATTTCTGGAAAAAGCAGGAATGGCGACCGGTATGGCAAGCGATACCCGACACCTGCTCGACTTTGAGCAGCACGACGTCTTCGTCGCAATCGAGCCGCACCTCATGAACGCGCTGTACGTGGCCCGACTCTTCGCCCTTGAACCACAACCGCTGGCGCGAGCGCGAGAAGTACACGGCCCGCCCCGTCTCGATCGTCTTGGCGAGCGCCTCGCGATTCATCCAGGCGAACATGAGCACATCCCCCGTGCTCGCCTCTTGCGCGATGACGGGCACGAGGCCGTTCGCATCCCATTGGACCTTGTCGAGCCAAGGCGTGTCTGCCGGAGCCGTCATCATTGCCTCACCGCGATGCCGCGCTCGGCCATGAAGCGCTTCGCTTCGCCCACCGTGTGCTCGCCATAGTGGAAGATGCTGGCGGCCAGCACCGCATCGGCGCGACCGTCGAGAATGCCGTCGGCCAGATCCTTCAGCGAGCCGACGCCGCCGGAGGCGATGACGGGCACGGGTACGGCATCCGACACCGCGCGCGTGAGCGCCAGATCGAACCCGCTTTTCGTGCCGTCGCGGTCCATGCTCGTCAGCAGGATCTCACCCGCGCCGTAGTCGGCCATTTGCTTGGCCCACTGCACGACGTCGAGACCGGTTCTCTTGCGCCCACCGTGCGTAAAGACTTCCCAGCGCGCCGGCTCGCCCTCGCCCGATACGCGTTTCGCATCGATCGCGACGACGATGCACTGCGAGCCGTACTTTTGCGCGGCCTCGCGCACGAGTTCGGGCCGTGCGACGGCCGACGAATTCATGCTGACCTTGTCCGCGCCCGCGTTGAGCAGCCGCCGCACGTCCTCGACCGCACGCACGCCGCCGCCCACCGTCAGCGGGATGAAGACCTGCGCCGCCACCGCTTCGATGATCGGGAGGATCAAGTCGCGCTGGTCGGAGGTGGCCGTGATGTCGAGGAACGTCAACTCGTCGGCGCCTTGCTCGTCATACCGGCGCGCGATTTCGACCGGATCGCCGGCATCGCGCAGCTCGACGAAATTGACGCCTTTGACGACGCGGCCGGCGGTCACGTCCAGGCAGGGAATGATGCGTTTAGCTAGAGCCATGATGGTGCAAATGCCACTAAATGAGCCGCTTGCTCGGATACAGGCGGCGTGAAGCCGTGGCGCTTTCGGGCGCGTTGGCCGCGAGCGACCGCTGCGCCGAAAACCGGCTGAGCGCCCTGCGGCGCGCCGCCGGTGGCGCCATGGCCGTGACGCTTGTCAGGCGTCGTCCGATTCGCGCAGCGCGTCGGCACGCGTTTGCGCCGCGGTGAAATCGAGATCGCCCGAATAAATCGCCCGCCCGCAGATCACGCCCTCGATGCCTTCGTCCTCGACCTCGCACAGCGCGTCGATGTCGGCCAGGTTCGAGAGCCCGCCGCTCGCGATCACGGGAATCTTGACGGCCCGCGCGAGGCGCACTGTGGCTTCGATGTTGATGCCTTGCAGCATCCCGTCGCGGCCGATGTCCGTGTAGATGATCGACTCGCAGCCGTAATCCTCGAACTTCTGCGCCAGGTCGACGACTTCGTGCCCGGTCAGCTTGCTCCAGCCGTCGGTCGCGACCTTGCCGTCCTTCGCATCGAGGCCCACGATGATATGCCCGCCGAAGGCCGTGCAGGCGTCCTGCAGGAAGCCCGGGTTCTTCACCGCGGCCGTGCCGATGATGACGTAGGACAAGCCGTCGTCGAGGTAGCGCTCGATCGTTTCGAGATCGCGAATGCCGCCGCCGAGCTGCACGGGGATTTCGCGACCGACCGCTTCGATGATCGCGCGGATCGCTTCCTCGTTTTTCGGCTTGCCGGCGAACGCACCGTTGAGATCGACGAGATGCAGCCGCCGCGCGCCGCGCTCGACCCAATGCCGGGCCATTGCCGCGGGATCCTCGGAAAATATCGTCGCCTGGTCCATATCGCCTTGTTTAAGGCGCACACACTGACCGTCCTTGAGGTCGATGGCGGGAATCAGCAGCATAGCAATCGCGTGAAGTCTGGAAGGTTGAATGTCGGCAGCCGCTCTCGCCGGGCGCGCAAATGCGCCCGACCTTGAGAAGCCGTGTCGGTTAGTTTAGTACAAGTCTTTGGGCTCTCCGCTCGCCCGGCGTCCCGATCGGACGCAATTTGCGAACGCGCATGCCCAGTTCATGGGTTCCAGTCGACGAAATTGCGGTATACGCGCAGCCCCGAGTCGGCGCTCTTTTCCGGGTGAAACTGCGTCGCGAAGACGTTTTCGCGCGCCACGGCCGACGTGAAGATCGTGCCGTAATCGGTTTCCCCGACGGTGTGCTCCGGGTTTTCAGGAACCACGTAGTAGCTATGAACGAAATAGAAGAACGCGCCGTCGGGCACGCCGGCCCACAGCGGGTGCGCGCGCGTTTGCCGCACGCGGTTCCAGCCCATCTGGGGCACCTTGAAGCGCGAGCCGTCGTCCTGCAGCCGGCCTTCGAGCTGAAAACGCACGACCTTGCCCGGCAGGAGGGCGAGGCCCGGCGTCGAGCCTTCCTCGCTCCAGTCGAACAGCATCTGCTCGCCCACGCACACGCCCATCAACGGCTTGTCGCGCGCCGCTTCGAGCACGGCCTCTTGCAGCCCCGATTCGCCCAGGCAACGCATGCAGTCGGGCATCGCCCCCTGGCCGGGCAGCACGATGCGCTCGGCAGCATGAATCCCTTCGGGGCGATCGACGATCGCCACGTCCGCTTCGGGTGCGGCCTTGCGCAGCGCCTGATACACCGAGCGCAGGTTGCCCATCCCGTAATCCACAATCGCAATCTTTTTCATCGCAAACAGCGCGTTTAGCGCAAATTAGGCAGCAATGCCTTCAATCCATCGACGATGAACTCCACCGCCAGCGCCGACAACATCAAACCCATGAGCCGCGTGCCGATATTGATACCCGTCTGGCCGACCCAGCGGGCGATCGGCTCAGCCAGACGGAGCGCCCCGAAGCAGATGACCGCGATCACGGCGCCGATCGCGACGAGCCCGATCCGGTCGTACCAGCGGTGCGCGTTCGCCGCATAGACGATCACCGTGCTGATCGTGCCGGGGCCGGTCAAGAGCGGAATCGCGAGCGGCACGACCGCAATGCTGTTCTTCTGCTCGGCCTCGTCGCGCTCCTCGGCCGTGGCGCGCGCGTTGCCGACTTGCGCATTCAGCATGTTCACGGCCATCAGCAGCATGATGATCCCGCCGCCGACTTCGAGCGAACCCACCGAAATCCCGAAAAAGCTGATGATCTGCTGACCGAGCAACGTCGTGATCGCGATCACGCAAAACACCGAGATCGAGGCGATGCGGATCGTGCGGCGGCGTTCCACGTCGGACTGCTCCGACGTGAGGCTCAAGAAGAACGGCACCGCGCCGACGGGGTTGATCAGCGCCAGCAGTGAAATGAACGATTTGAGAAGATCCATCGCAAGCCGGCGCCCGCATGCGGCGCGCCGGTCCGTCGGTCCAGCCGTTTTTATTAGAGACTGCCCTTGGTGGACGGAATCTGTCCCGCCGCACGCTCGTCGAGCTCCACGGCCATGCGCAGCGCACGGCCGAACGCCTTGAACACCGTTTCCAGTTGATGGTGCGCGTTCAGCCCGCGCAGATTGTCGACGTGCAGCGTCACGCCCGCATGATTGACGAAGCCGCGGAAAAATTCGATCGACAAGTCGACGTCGAACGTCCCGATCCGCGCCCGCGTGAACGGCACGTGAAATTCGAGCCCCGGCCGCCCGGAGAAATCGATCACCACGCGCGAGAGCGCTTCGTCCAGGGGAACGTAGGCATGGCCGTAACGGCGAATGCCTTTTTTATCGCCGATCGCCTTGGCCACCGCCATCCCCAGCGTGATGCCCGTGTCCTCGACGGTGTGATGATCGTCGATATGCAGGTCGCCTTGCGCCTCGATGTCCAGATCGAACAGCCCGTGACGGGCGATCTGATCGAGCATGTGGTCGAGAAACGGCACACCGGTGGCCAGCTTCTGCCGGCCGGTGCCGTCCAAATCGATCTTCACACGGATCTTCGTTTCGCTGGTATCGCGAAAGACTTCCGCTACGCGCATGGAAAACCTCGAATCAAAACTTCTTTATTTCAGCGCAAGCTCGAGCGCCGCCAGCATTTGTGCGTTTTCATCGGGCGCACCGACTGTCAAACGCAGGCAATTGACCAACAATGGGTGCATTTTACCCACGTTTTTGACCAAAACCTTGGCATTTAACAGCGCGGCGAACGCGGCATCGGCGTCGGGCAGGCGCACGAGCAGGAAATTGGCCGAACTCGGGAACACGGTCGTGCCCGGCAAAGCCTTCAGCGCAGCCGCCAATCGCGCGCGTTCGGCCCGCAATTGCGCCGCCTGCGCCTCGAGCACGTCGACGTGATCGAGCATGAATTCCGCGGCCGCCTGCGTCAGCACGTTCGTGTTGTACGGCGGACGAACCTTGTCGAATTCCTCGAGCCACGCTGGCGCTCCGGCCAGGTAGCCGAGCCGAATCCCGGCCAGGCCGAGCTTCGACACGGTTCGCATGACCACGACGTTGTCGTAGTCGAGCACGCGGCCGATCCAGCTCTGCTGCGCGAAAGGCTGGTACGCCTCGTCGATGACGACGAGACTGCTCGCCGCCGCGGCGATGATGCGCTCGATGTCGGCGTCGGGATACAGCGTGCCGGTCGGGTTGTTCGGGTAGGCCAAGTAGATGATCGCGGGCTTGTGCTCCGCGATCGCGGCCAACATCGCATCGAGGTCGAGCGTGAGATCTTCCCGATGCGGGACGCCGACGAATTCCAGCTGCGCGAATTTCGCCGACATCTGGTACATGACGAAACCCGGCACGGGTGCGAGCAGCTTGGCCCCAGGCTTCGCGCACGCGACGGCGATCATGCTGATGATTTCGTCGGAGCCGTTGCCGAGCAGCAGATTGGCGCCGGCAGGCACGCCCATCACCTGCTTGAGCTTGTCCACGAGCGCGGCCGGGCGCGGTTCAGGGTAGCGGTTGAGCGCGACGCCGGCCAGCACCTCTCCGAGCTTGGCCGCGAGCGGCGCGGGCAGCGTGAAGGGGTTCTCCATTGCGTCGAGCTTCACGTAGCCCGTCGCGTCGGCGACGGCGTAGGTCGTCATCGACAGCACGTCGGGGCGAATGATGTCTTCTGGTTTCGTCATCTCGGTAGGCCTGGTAGTCAAGCGGAGCGTGGTCGGTTCAACCGTTTTGCTTCATCCGATATTCCGCGCTGCGCGCATGCGCCGGCAATCCTTCGCCGTAAGCCAGTTCGGCCGCGATTTCGCCGAGCGTCTGCGCCCCCTCGGCGCTCACTTCGATCACGCTTGAGCGCTTGAAGAAATCGTACACGCCGAGCGGCGAAGAAAAACGCGCCGTGCGCGAGGTCGGCAACACGTGGTTCGGGCCGGCGCAGTAGTCGCCCAGGCTCTCGCTCGTGTACCGGCCAAGGAAGATCGCGCCGGCATGACGAATTTCCTTTGCCCATTGATGCGGGTCGAGCGCCGAAATTTCCAGGTGCTCGGGGGCGATTTGATTGGCGATCGCGCACGCTTCGGACATATCGCGCACCTTGACGAGCGCGCCGCGATCGACGAGGGAGCGCGCGATCACGTCGCGTCGCGGCATCGTCGGCAAAAGCTCGCCGATAGCATCTTCCACGCGTGCGATGAACGCCTCGTCGGGGCACAGCAGGATCGACTGAGCCAGCTCGTCGTGTTCGGCTTGCGAGAAGAGGTCCATCGCCACCCAGCGCGGATCGGTCGTGCCGTCGCAGAGCACGAGGATTTCGGAAGGCCCCGCGATCATATCGATGCCGACCGTACCGAACACGCGCCGCTTGGCCGCGGCGACGTACGCGTTGCCGGGGCCGCAGATCTTGTCGACGGCAGGCACCGTCTGGGTGCCGTATGCGAGGGCGCCGATCGCCTGCGCGCCGCCGATCGTGAACACGCGATCGACGCCGCCTAGCAGTGCAGCCGCCAGCACGAGCGGGTTGCGCACGCCGTCCGGCGTCGGCACGACCATCACGATCTCGCGCACGCCGGCCACGCGCGCCGGAATGGCGTTCATCAGCACCGACGACGGATAAGCCGCCTTCCCGCCAGGCACGTAGATGCCGGCGCGGTCGAGCGGCGTCACCTTCTGGCCGAGCACCGTACCGTCCGATTCGGTGTACTGCCAGCTGTGGCTGCCGCACTCGATCTTCTGCTTCTCATGATAGGCGCGCACCCGCGCGGCGGCAGCTTCGAGCGCCGCGCGGCGCTTCGGCTCGAGGCCTTCGAGCGCCGCCTCGAGCTCGCTCGCGGGCAGCTCCAGCGCCGCGACGCGCCCGGCCGACAAGCGGTCGAAGCGGTTCGTGTACTCGAGGACGGCTTCGTCGCCGCGCGCTTTCACGTCGGCCAGAATTTGCGCGACCGAGCGTTCGATCGCTTCGTCCTCGCTCGCCTCGAACGCGAGTACTGCGGCGAGGGCCGCACTGAAATCGGCGGCGCTCGAATCGAGTTTGCGAATCGTCAGTGACATGCTGGTATCCGTTTCGGTAATGCGCTTGCCGGACGGCGCGCTCGATCATCGAGGCGCGAGGGGCCCGGCCCGCGTCAGACGCTCGGCGTCGTGGGGTTGCGCGAGGCCCGCTCGAATGCGTCGAGCAGCGGCTTGAGCGCCTCGCGCTTGAGCTTGAGCGCCGCTTGGTTCACCACGAGGCGCGACGAAATCTGCATGATCTCCTCGACCTCGACGAGGTTATTCGCGCGCAGCGTACCACCCGAGCTGACGAGGTCGACGATCGCATCGGCCAAGCCCACGAGCGGCGCGAGTTCCATCGACCCGTACAGCTTGATCAGATCGACGTGCACGCCCTTGGCCGCGAAGTGCTCGCGCGCGGTCTGCACGTACTTCGTCGCCACGCGCAACCGCGCGCCTTGACGCACGGCATTGGCATAGTCGAAGCCGGCCGCGACGGCCACCGACATCCGGCAGCGCGCGATGTCCAAATCGATCGGTTGATACAAGCCGGAGCCGCCGTGTTCGAGCAGCACGTCCTTGCCGGCCACGCCGAAATCGGCCGCGCCGTATTCGACATAGGTCGGCACGTCGGTGGCCCGCACGATGATGACGCGCACATTCGGGGCGCTCGTCGGCAATATCAGCTTGCGCGACGTTTCCGGATCTTCCGAGACGTGCACGCCGGCCGCGGCCAAGAGCGGCATCGTTTCCTCGAAGATCCGCCCTTTGGACAGCGCGAGCGTGAGGGGCGTCGTGGTGGTCGTGCTCATGCGCGTTTCTCCGATGCGGCAGCCGCGGTCTTCTCGGATACACGGCGTACACGCGCGCCGATGCCCGTCAACTTTTCTTCCATGCGGTCGTAGCCGCGATCGAGGTGATAGATGCGGTCGACGAGCGTTTCGCCGTCGGCCGTGAGCCCGGCGATGACGAGACTCGCAGACGCGCGCAGATCGGTGGCCATCACCGTCGCGCCGGACAGCCGCGGCACGCCGGTCACGAGCGCGGTGTTGCCGTCGATCGTGATATGCGCCCCCAGACGATTGAGTTCCTGCACGTGCATGAAGCGATTTTCGAAGATCGTCTCGACGACTTGCGAGGTGCCTTCGGCGACCGCGTTCAGCGCCATGAATTGCGCCTGCATGTCGGTCGGGAACGCCGGATATTCCGAGGTGCGCAAGGAGACGGCCGCCGGGCGCCGCGCCATCCGCACGCGAATCCAATCGTCGCCCTCCTCGATCGTCACGCCGGCCTCGCGCAACTTCATCGTGACGGCCTCGAGCGTGATCGGCCGCACGCGGCGCAACGTCACGTCGCCGCCGGCCGCGGCCACCGCGCACAAGAACGTCCCGGCTTCGATGCGGTCGGGAATCACGGCGTGATGCGCGCCGTGCAGCTTGTCGACACCCTGGATCACCAGGCGGTCGGTGCCGATGCCGTATATCTTCGCACCCATGCGCACGAGCAGCTGAGCGAGATCGCCGACTTCGGGCTCGCGCGCCGCGTTTTCGAGCACGCTCTCGCCGTCGGCCAACACGGCCGCCATCAACAGGTTTTCCGTACCGGTGACGGTGATCATGTCGGTCATGATGCGCGCGCCCTTCAAGCGCGTGGCGCGCGCCTCGATGTAGCCGTGCTCGATGTCGATCTCCGCCCCCATCGCCTGCAGGCCCTTGATGTGCTGATCGACCGGACGCGCTCCGATTGCGCAACCGCCCGGCAACGATACCTTCGCATGCCCGAAGCGTGCGAGCAGCGGGCCGAGCACGAGGATCGAAGCACGCATGGTCTTGACGAGTTCGTACGGCGCGACCGGATTGTCGACAGCCGCCGCGTCGAGCGTGAGCTGCGCATCGGATCGCGTTTCGCGCACGCCCATCTGCGCGAGCAGCTTGAGCGTCGTGCGCACGTCCTGCAAGTCGGGCACGTTGTCCAAATGAAGCGGATCGGCCGTCAAGAGGCTAGCGCAAAGAATGGGCAACGCCGCGTTCTTCGCGCCCGAGATGCCCACTTCGCCGGCCAGCGGCCGGCCGCCTTCGATCACGAGCTTGTCCATGCTGATTTGCCCCGCTCGGGCCTCCGTGGCGGCGCCGCTGCCGGCGTCGCGTGAATCCTGTGTAATGCGCACGCTTAAGATCTCGATTTATCCGTTCTGCCATTCCGACGGCGTGAGCGTCTTCATGCTCAACGCGTGGATTTCCTGCCGCATGCGGTCGCCGAGCGCCGCATAGACGAGTTGATGACGCTGGATCAAGCGCTTGCCTTCGAACGCGTCGGAGACGATCGTCGCGAAAAAATGCTGGCCATCGCCTTCGACTTCGAGATGCCGGCAGCTCAAGCCGCCTTCGATGTATTGCTTGACCTGTTCCGGGGTCGGCAACATGGTGGACGCTCCTTCTTCCAATTCAATAGCGCAGCTTGTAGCCGGACGCGAGCAAGCGCATCGCGAGCGCGGCCATTAGCGCGAAAAATCCGCCGACGACAGCCAGGCTGCCCAGAGGGTCGATGTCGGACACTCCGAAAAAGCCGTAGCGAAAGCCGTCGATCATGTAGAAAAACGGGTTCAACCGCGACACGTGGCGCCACAGGTCGGGCAGCGTGTGCGTCGAATAAAACACGCCCGAGAGGAACGTGAGCGGCATGATCAAGAAATTCTGGAACGCCGCGAGTTGATCGAACTTTTCGGCCCAAATGCCGGCGATGAGGCCGAGCGTGCCGAGAATCGCCGAACCGAGCACCGCGAACGCAAGAATGTAGAGCGGCGCCGAGAAGCTGACCGGGATGAACCAGATCGTGACGACGAACACGCCGACGCCAACGGCGAGCCCACGCACGACCGCGGCCAGGACGTAGGCGCTGTACATCTCCCAGTACGTGAGGGGCGGCAGCAGCACGAACACGAGGTTGCCCGTGATCTTCGATTGGATCAGCGACGACGAACTGTTCGCGAAGGCGTTCTGCAACACGCTCATCATGACCAGCCCCGGGATCAGGAAGCTGGTGTACTCCACGCCCGGATAGACCTCGACGTGCCCGCGCAACGCGTGGCCGAAGATCGTCAAATAGAGCAGCGCCGTGATGACGGGCGCCAAAACCGTTTGGAACGACACCTTCCAAAAGCGCAGGATTTCCTTGTAGAACAAGGTTCGGAAGCCGCTCATGCTAACCCCTCGACCAACTCGGGGGCATTCATCAACTGAACGAAGACGTCCTCGAGATCGGCCTTGCGCACGTCGATCTCATCGAATGTACAGCCCGCCGCCCGGCATTGCGCGAGAATGCGCTCGACATCGTCATAGCTCGACAGTCGCAGCAGATGCTGGCGCGCGCCCGGCGCAGCCGGCTCGATCTCGAGCGCGCGCAGTTCCACGGGCAACACCCCTTGTGCGAAGCGCACGAACAATTGCATGCCGGCGAAGCGCTGCAGCAGCGCGCTCGTGCGATCGAGCGCGACCACCTCGCCGCGCCGTAGCATCGCGATGCGGTCGCATAGCGATTCGGCTTCTTCCAAGTAGTGCGTCGTCAATACGATGGTGTGCCCCTCGCGATTCAGACGGGAAATGAACTTCCACAGCGTTTGACGCAGTTCCACGTCGACGCCGGCCGTCGGCTCGTCGAGCACGATGACGGGCGGGCGATGCACGAGCGCCTGCGCGACGAGCACGCGCCGCTTCATCCCGCCCGAGAGCGCGCGCATATTCGCATCGGCCTTCTCCGACAAATCGAGATTGGCCATCACCTCGTCGATCCAATCGTCGTTGCGGTGCAGACCGTAATAGCCCGACTGAATGCGCAGCGATTCGCGCACCGTGAAGAAGGGATCGAATACGAGTTCCTGCGGAACGACGCCCAGCGCGCGCCGCGCCTGCCGGAAATCGGCCACGACGTCGTGCCCCCGTACGGACACACTGCCTTCATCGGCGCGCGCAAGCCCCGCGAGAATGCTGATGAGGGTCGTCTTGCCCGCGCCGTTGGGGCCGAGCAGGCCAAAAAATTCGCCTTCCTCGACCGTCAAGCTGACGCCCTTGAGCGCTTGCAGCGCCTTGTAGCGCTTCTTGACGTTGCGGATTTCTATCGCTGACATGGATGTGCGCGGCCTTGTCGACGGCGCGCCTTTGTTTAGACGTGAACCGTGCCCGATCGCGAACACGGACGGGCTTTGGCGCTTGGCCGCGCCGACGGCGCAACGCCGTGCCGATCCCATCGAGCGGCTACCCGGAAAAACGGTTGATTATAGGCTAAGTCGGGATCGCCCACCGGGGCGCCGCAAGCCGCGGGCCCGTAGGGCGCAAGGCCAGGCGCTCGGGCCGCAGCCTGGTCAGAGGGGCATGGACGCGCCGGCGGGCCCGGAGGAATGCTGCGCCGCGAACAGCGCATCGATGCCGTATACCTGCGCGAGGCTAGCGAGGTCGGCCGGCACGTTGAGGATCTCGAGCACGCGGCCTTTCGCCCGGGCCGCCCGACGCCAGGCCAGCAGCACGGCCAGCGCCGACGAATCGAATTGCCCAAGCGGCGCGCAATCGACCGCGGTTGCGCCCGCATCGATGCGAGCCAGCCCCGCCGCGAGCGCGGTCGAAGCGCTCGCGTGCGTGAGCGTCGCGCCTACGGCGAAGCGGCTAGTCTCAACGGTCATGACGGTTGCTTGCCCGCGGCGAGTTGCTCGTTGCGTTGCGTGAGGAACTGCAGCAGCCCGGCCACGCCGCCCTGGTTGATCTTTTCGGCGAACTGCTGCTGGTACGCCTGGATCAGCCACGCGCCGGCCACGTTCAAGTCATAGACGCGCCAGCCTTGCGCCGTCTTGTACAAACGGTAGTCGAGTTCGACGGGCTGGCCATTGTTCATGACCGACGAGCGCACGACGACATCGTTCGCATCCGGATCCGCGCGGAACGGCTTGAACTGAACGGTTTGGTCGCGCACTTGCGAAAGCGCGCCCGAATACGTGCGGATCAGGAGCATCTTGAATTGCTCGACCATCTGTTCCTGCTGCTGCGGCGTGGCCGTCCGCCAAGCGCGGCCCATCGCGAGTTGCGTCGTGCGGCGGAAATCGGTGTACGGCAGGATCTTTTCGTTGACGACCTGCGTGATCCGATTGATATCGCCACTCTTGATGCTGGGGTCGCTCTTGATCTGATCGAGCACCTGGCCCGTCACCGTCTTGATCATGCCGTCGGGCGAGTTCGTGTCGACGGTTTGTGCAAAGCTGCCGCCGCTAAAAGCGATCAACGAGGAAAACAACGCCATCCAAAAGAATTTTTTCATCATCGTTCCTTAAATTTCGAGGAGCCGGGGTTCGAGCACACCATGCCACGCAAGTCCGAGGCTGGTCCCACATCGGGCGGCAACATTCGTATCGAATCGTTACCGCCCCGCCTTCGTCTCGTTGCTCAGCGCGGCAGATGAAGCGACGGCAAGCCGCCGTGCGGCGGTGGGACATATTGCTGGCCCGGAACGGTCTGACTGTCGTCCTTCGAGCCGTCCGACGGCGCCGAGGCGCCAGCGGCAGGCGCCGATGCAGGTGTCGCCGCGGAGCCGGACGCCGCTGCCGCCGGTGCGGAAGCCGCCGCCGCACCCGCGGCGTCGGCGGGCGTCGAGCCGTCGTCGTATTTCGGCAACGAATCGTCGTAGTTCGGCACCGAATCGGCGCCATCCGCCCCCGAGATCAGGAAACGGCGGCGCTGCAGATAGGCGTTTCGAATGAACGAGTACTTGTCGATCGCGGCTGCCGACAGCACGTCGACCGTCGTCAGCAGGTTTGCGCGCGTGTTGACGAGATTTACGCCGTACAGCGCCCAGCTTACATTCGACGGCTCGACATAGCTAAGCGGATTGCCGTAGTAGTCGACGATAAGCCCCGTCGCATCGCGCACCGTGCTCGGTCCTAGCAGCGGCAGCACGAGGTAGGGCCCGGCCGGCACGCCGTAGTGCCCGAGCGTCACGCCGAAGTCGGCCGAGTGCTTGGGCAGCTTCGCCAGCGTCGCGACGTCGAACAAGCCGCCCACGCCGAATACGGTATTGATGACGACGCGCATGATGTCGCCCACGCCGTCGGCCACCTTCATCTCGACGATCTCGTTCGCCGCGATATAGACATCCCCGATGTTCGAGAAGAAGTTCGTCACGCTCGCGCGCACGGGCTGCGGCACCGCCCACTTATAGCCCTTGGCGACGGGCTTGAGCGCGTACGTATCGACGGTGTCGTTGAATTTGAAGACGGTCCGGTTCAGGCCCTCGAGCGGATCGCCCGGTGTCGGCGTCTGTACGGACGCACAGCCGGCCAAAGCCGCAACGGCCAGGGCAAGCGTCACGTTTGTGGCGCGCGTGGTTCGCATTATTGTTCTCCGTTGACTCACACTAACTCTCTTGAAGCGATTAGCCGCCGCTGCTCGCCGCCGCCGGTGCGCTGGCCGCCGGCGCACTCTGCGCGGGTGCGCTTGGCGCCGGCGTGGCTTTCGAGCCCCCCGCGTCGGCCGCCTTGCTGTAAAGGAACGTGCTGATCAGATTTTCGAGCACGATGGCCGACTGCGTCATCGAAATCGTATCGCCGGCCTTGAGCATCTGATCGTCGCCGCCGGCCTCGAGGCCGATGTACTGTTCGCCGAGCAAGCCCGAGGTCAGGATCTTCGCCGACGTATCTTTCGGAAACGGGTATTGCTTGTCGATGTCGATGGTGACGAGCGCTTGGTAGGTATTCGTGTCGAATCCGATCGAGCTCACGCGGCCCACGACGACGCCCGCGCTCTTGACGGGCGCGCGCACCTTCAGCCCGCCGATGTTGTCGAACTTGAGCTTGACCGGATAGGTGGGCTGGAACGACAGCGAGCTCATGTTGCCGACCTTGAGCGCCAGAAACAGCACGGCGATCAACCCCAGCAGCACGAACAAGCCGACCCAAAAGTCGAGAACAGTCTTTTTCATCGTCATTCCAAAAGACAACACAGAGTGAATTGCCGAACAGGGGCCGCGCGCGGCGGCTCGCCTCAACTGAACATCAGCGCCGTCAGCAGGAAATCGAGCCCGAGAACGGCGAGCGAAGCGTAGACGACCGTGCGCGTCGTCGCACGCGACACGCCTTCCGGCGTGGGCTTCGCTTCGTAGCCTTGAAACAGCGCGATGAACGTCACCGCGAAACCGAACACGACGCTCTTGATGACGCCGTTGCCGACGTCGCTCCAGACATCCACGCCCGCTTGCATCTGCGCCCAAAACGCGCCCGCGTCGACGCCGATCAGCCGCACGCCGACGACATATCCGCCGAGCACGCCGACCGCGCTGAAAATCGCCGCCAGCAGCGGCATGGCGATGATGCCTGCCCACATGCGCGGCGCAAGCACCGTGGCGATCGGATCGACTGCCATCATCTCGAGCGCCGTCAACTGCTCGCCGGCCTTCATGAGGCCGATCTCGGCCGTAAGCGACGTGCCGGCTCGGCCCGCGAACAGCAGCGCGGTGACGACCGGCCCGAGTTCGCGCACGAGCGAGAGCGCGACGAGCAGCCCGAGCGCCTGCTCGGAGCCGTAGCGATTGAGCGTGTAATAGCCTTGCAAGCCGAGCACGAAACCGACGAACAAACCCGACACCGCAATGATGACGAACGAATAGTTGCCGACGAACAACACCTGCTTGATGACAAGCCCCGGCCGCCGCAGCAACCCCAGGCCCTCAAGTACGACTCGCAAGAACATCCGCGTCGCGTAGCCGGTGCGCAGAATGCGGCCGATCACCCAATGTCCAAGCGCGCTGATCATGCCCCTTCCCCCAAGCCGAAATCGGCCGCGAGCGTATCGCGCGCCGGATAGTGGAAGCGGAACGGGCCGTCGGGCGCTCCATCGATGAATTGCCGCACGGTCGGATCGACCGACTCTCGCAGCTGCGCCGGCGTGCCTTGGGCAAGCACGGAACCGTTGGCGAGGAAATACACGTAATCGGCGATCGCGAACGATTCGGGCACGTCGTGCGTCACCAGAATCGATGTGGCCCCGAGCGCCCGGTTCAACGTGCGAATCAAGTTGGCCGTGATGCCCATCGAAATCGGATCGAGGCCGGCGAACGGCTCGTCGTACATGATGAGTTCGGGATCCAGCGCGATCGCGCGCGCGAGCGCCACGCGCCGGGCCATCCCGCCCGAAATCTGCGACGGCGCGAGGTCGCGCGCGCCCCGCAGCCCGACGGCGTTCAATTTCATGAGAACCAGGTCGCGGATGAGCGCCTCGGGCAGATCGGTGTGCTCGCGCAGGGCGAACGCGACGTTCTCGAACACCGACATATCGGTGAACAGCGCGCCGAACTGGAACAGCATGCCCATCTTGCGGCGCAGGGCGAACAGCCCCTCGCGCGTTTGCTTGCCGATGTCTTGGCCCGCGAACAGGACTTCGCCCCGGCTCGCCCGTTCCAGGCCGCCGATCAAACGCAAAACCGTCGTCTTGCCGCCGCCGGAGCCGCCCATGACGGCCACCACCTGGCCGCGCTCGAAGCGCATGTTCAGATTCGAGAGGACGAGGCGGTCCGCGTCGTAACCGAAGTCGACGTTGCGAAGCTCGAGAATGGGCTCGGAGGATGAAGGCGGCACGAAGCGGACTTTCCTTTTACGCGTTTACGCGGAAGCGGAATTATAGGGCCTCAGCCGCAACGCTGTCGTGACGCGGTCGTTACCGGCCGTGCAACGCTGCGTTGTCAGGACGCAAACACCCGCTGCAAGGCCGCCACGGCGCGCGCCGGATCGGGTGCCGCGGTCACGGCGCTCACGAGCGCCGCGCTGCCCGCGCCCGTAGCCAGCACGGAGGGCAGCCGGGCGAGATCGATGCCGCCGATCGCGACGAGCGGCACATGGGCGCCGAGCAGCCGCACGTACCGTTCGAGTCGCGCCAGCCCCTGTGGCGCCGTGGCCACAGTTTTCGTTTCCGTCGGGAAAACGGCTCCGAAAGCGAGGTAGCTGGGCCGAAAATGCAGCGCCCTCAACATTTCGTAGTACCCGTGCGTCGACAGGCCGAGCCGCATGCCCGATGCGGCGATCGCAGCCAAGTCGGCCGTCTCCAAGTCTTCCTGCCCGAGATGGACCCCATAGGCGCCGGCTTGCGCCGCCTCGCGCCAGTGATCGTTGATGAAGACGCAAGCGTCATGGCGGCGACCGGCGGCGACAGCCAGCTCGATTTCGGCGCGAAGACGATCGGGCGGCGCATCTTTGACGCGCAACTGTACGGTCTTCACACCGAACTCCAGCACGCGTTCGACCCATTGCGCGCTCGGCAGGACGGGATAGAGGCCCAGCCGCGAAGGGCACGAGGGGAAAGGCAGCGCCGGCGCGGGCGGCAACCCAGCGGCGCGCGGAAAGCGTGACAGATCGATCGGCCACGCATCCTCGCCGCGCATCTCGTCGCCGTCGCGCCAGGCGAGCGCGAGCACCAGCGCGTCGCACGGCTCGAAGCCGCAATCGAGGAAGGCGGCGAGCGCCGGCAGCCAATCCTCGGCGAGCGAGCCTTGCAACTCGAGCGCATGGCGCGCACCTGTAGCCATCGTCAGGGTCGTCCCAGCGGGACCGGCCTCGATCACGTCCGCGCCTGCGGCGCGCCAAGCCACCGCGTGGTCTCGATCGGCCTGCGCCCCGATGACGACGATCAAATCGCCCGAGCGGATCGCATCGGGCGAGGTCAAGCAGATGCGCCGCGCATCGCGCACCGGCGGCCAATCGCCCAGCCGAGCGCGGATGCGCTCAGCCGCTTCCAGCAGTTCATCGGCAGGCGGCCAAAAGCGGTCCGCGCGGCCCAACGCCAGCGTCCTCATGCTTCGCCCCATGCGACGAGCCCCATCGCAGTCCGGTGATTGAGCCCTCGCGGGCGTTCGGCACGCAAACAAGAGCCGGCAATCGAGTGCTTCATGCTCGGTCTTGATGCCAGAACGGCATGCCCACCACCGGCGTGCTTGCCTGCGCGCTTTCGCGCTGAGCCATGGGGCCGGCGACGTAACCGCCCCGGCCGGCTTCAACCGCCTGCGCGAACGCGCGTGCCATGTCGGCGGGAAACGTCGCTTGGGAGACGGCCGTGTTGAGCAACACGCCGTCGAAGCCCCACTCCATGACTTGGCACGCGTGCGACGGCAGCCCGAGCCCGGCATCGACGATCAGCGGCACGTCCGGCAAACGGTCGCGGAACACGCGCAAGC
>Ga0310811_10002459_pt1 | contig 23197 bp, 15 predicted proteins | sample YCmetagenome_FD_207642 | JGI IMG/M metagenome (GOLD analysis project Ga0310811, IMG submission 207642) | Soil microbial communities from experimental microcosm in Duke University, North Carolina, United States - YC | ecosystem: Engineered > Artificial ecosystem > Soil microcosm > Unclassified ... | reverse complement strand
GGCGGAAGGTTGCCGAGCAGGTAGGTGGCAGCGTGCCGGATCTCCACATCCGGGTCGTCCAGCAGCGGCAGCAACCGCCAGGTCTCCCGGGCCAGGGCCCTACGCACGCCGACGAGCACGTGTGGATCGGCGTCACCGGTCGCAGCGATCGAACCGAGCAGGAACACCAGGCCCGCGCGCCTCCGGGTGCCGGGATCGGCGGCAAGCCGGGCGACGAAGGGCACGGCCCACGGGGTCGCCGAATACAGCGTGCCCTGGTGGTAGATGCTGCCGAACAGATGCTCAGTGGCCTCCCCGGCCAGTTCCTCGTCCTGGCCGACGGCGTCCCGCAACGTCTGCGGCACGTCCGCGGCCGAGCCGTACGCGTGACCGAGGGAGGCCCAGTCGATGTCGTCGATGCCGTCGAGGGCGGCGCCCGTCATCCGTCTTCGTCCATCCCATCGTCCCGCATGACCGGCGGTCAGCCTAGCCTCGATGGCGTCGGCCCCGACGCCCGCGTCAGACGGCGGTGACTCCATGGCGGAGTAGCCGCCGCCCACAGGGTAGGTCTTGGACCGGCGCCATCCGGCTTGGGCGAAAAGAGCGTCGTATTCGTCGAATTCGCGTTCCATGCCGCACGTGACGTTAAGCATGTTCATGTCGACACGGGTGGCAGAGATCTGGGCGATGGGTCCGAGTGCCCGCCTTGGCGGAACCGGAACCGAAGGGCTTCACGGCGGGCACGAGGCTGTGGCCGCGATGCTGCCCCGCATATCGACTACCCTGAGCTGCTGCTGGAGGTACACGCCCGCACCGGCATGTTCTACAACACCGACACCGAATGACACAGGGCCAGGGCACGGGCCGGGTTGGCGACCTGGAGCCGCCGCAGATCCGCCTCGTCCACGCCCCGCTCCCTCAGCAGGGCGCGGAAACCGGTGGCGAGCCAGGCCAACCCCGGGCCGCCGCCGAGGCTGTGCCAGAGATCACGCCGTGCCCCGTCGGTGCCCAGGACGATCCTGTCTCCGTTGCCGTCCTGCAGCATCCACGCGACCAACCGTGCGGTGTCCTCCGGCCGGCGAAGGCCCTGGTCGTACTCCAGGTAGGCGCCGGTGCTCGCGAGCTCCCGGTGGTAAGCACGGTCGACGACCTTGTCCACAGCAGGATCGCACCGACCGCCTTCACCCGCCCGGCGCCAGGCCCCAAGAAGCCGACGAGGGAAGCTCAGTCCGAGCCTGGGTGACCGTTGCTGTCGGACTTTTCGGGCCGCCGAGCGGTCCGGATCAGATTAACCGCGAGGACAGCGGTCCATCCTGATCCGATCGTGGCGACGGCTCGCTCGAGCAGGCCGTGGACCGCCGCGGTCGAGTGCAGTCCGAAGGCGATGTAGGACGCCATGACAGCGACGCCGGTCAGTAGGGACGGGACGGCCAACTGCTGCCAGCCGGGCGTCTCTTTCAGGCGCCGCGACATCGGGAAGGGCGAGATGGCCAGGAGCGTGACCACAATGACGCCGCCGACCACGTCCTGGACACCCGCGAAGGTGGACATGGCCGCGTGTGTGCCGCATGCGCCCGACTGGCAGGGGATCTGAAGAAACGACAGGACGTTACCGAAGCCGAGGGCCGAGAGAGCCAGCATCCACGGAGCGTAGAAGGCGGTTCGGCCGGCGGCGCGCAGGGCCGGACGCAGTCCGAGGAGGGCGAAGACCATCGTGCCGATTCCAGCCGCGACCAGGAGGATCACCGGCACCTCGGCGTGGGGTGCCGTGCGTGCCATCAGGTCGCTGATGGTATCTCGGACGATGCTGTAGCTCTGTGGCTGCCAGCTCTCGGGGATCAGCCAGCCGGCCATGAACAGGATCTGCGAGACGACTCCGAGGGCGCCGAGTGCGGTCAGGGGCCTGCCGGACGCTGCTCGCCGGTCCGGCCGAGTCGGCTGAACTGCCTGGTCCCACTGCGGCAGTGGCGTGGTGCGTGTCATGACGTCCTTCCGTTGATCGTGTCGTGCTTCCACCACTGGTCACGCCTGTCCGGCTTGGCCTGCGTGGGCGCTGGGCCGGTCGCCCCCGCGAGCCGCCCGGCAAGGCGTGTGAACGTGCTGACCTCCTCGTCCGTCCAACCAGCGGTCCACGCGGCGAAGAGGCGGAGGCCATCCTCGACCAGGCGGTCCATCTCCTGCTCGCCGGCCTTGCTGAGCTCGACGGTGTAGCGCCGGCCGTCTGCGGCGTCCGGGTGGATCACCACGCGCCCCGACTCGCGCAGGGACTTCAGGCGGCCGGTCACCGAGGATGGCTTCGCGTTCAGTTCTGCCGCGATCTCCCCCGGCGACAGCGGGCCGCGCCGGAGGAGCAGTTCCATGATCGCCACCAGCTCGGTGTCGAAGGCTCGACCCTGCCCTCGGCGGATCACGTTCACCAGGCCCATGACGGCGCCGGCGAACGCGGTGATGTCACGTTCCTTGGCCATAGGCCCGATGGTAAAGTATTTCGTACGTCGTAGCAAATACTGGTCGGGCAGGACGAACCACCCCGCCGGGCTGAAGTCAGCTCGACATGCTTATCTGCGATAACGGGACAGGAGGGAAGCGGCTGTGGGCGAGCTTCACCGTCTGGAGCACGGCGGACGTAGCCACTCAGACCGCGGTTCGAGCATCCACGCCTGTCATGTCGGAGTGTGTGCGCGTCCTGTACGTAGCCGGTGCCGATCGTGGTGTAGTCGATCTGGGTGGCGATCAGCTCGCGCAGGTAGGCCTTGTTCGGCTCGAACGTCACCGGAGCGGGCAGCTCGGGCGCGAGCACCTGCTCCGGATCACGGCCGTCGTGCCAACGCGGCACGTGCCGGCGCCGGTAGTGTCGTCGCCCAGCGCAACTGACGTGAAACCGGACGACTCACGGGGGACTCCGACGTGAACCGCTCTTCCCTGCCCATCGTTGTCGCCCTCGCCCTGTCGGGGGGAATGCTGCTGACCGCCTGCGGCGGGGGCGGGTCGGACGACGGGGACAAGATCCAGCCGCCCGCGACGACGGCGGCCGCCCCGACCACCACGGCGGCGACGCCGTCGCCGACGGCCACTCAGGCCGCAGCGGCGAACGCTCCGAAGTTCGCACTGCCGTCGGACCTGACGGTCGACATCCAGGGTTTCGACTCGGCAGACTCCTCAAAGAAGGACCTGCTGCGCGACGCCGGATACGCCATCACCTCGCTCCTCGAAGCCGAGGCCGGTCACCAGACCACCGAGACGGCGAACTTCAAGCGGTACTGGACGGGGCCGAGAGGCGCCGAGTACGCGGACACGATTATCGCCCGGATCAAGAGCGGCAAGCTGATCACCGGCACGTACCGCTACTACGCGCCGACGGTGAAGCCGGGTGCCAGCGGTGCCCAGGTCGTGGCCTACTGCGAGGACCAGCGCAAGGCGTACGACAAGGATGCGAAGACTGGGAAGGCAGCGGTGACCACGCCCTCGCTGTCCGACTACCGCTCCTGGTCGCTGGTGATGCGTAAGGGGACCGCCGGCAACTGGCAGGTCACCAACTTCGACTGGGCGAAGGGAGCGAAAACGTGCCAAGCCATCCGGTGAGCCGTGCCGCCCCACGGCCGCCCAGCAGTCCTCCGTATGCAGGAGCAGCGCACTTCTCTGGGATGTCGTGGCGCAGCGCCTCCAGCGTCAGAGCGTCGTCGCGGGTGGTGGGCACCGCGGTGTAGTCCTCGCCGTCCAGAGGTGCGACTTGCCCGGCGGGGATGTCCAACGTGACCGTGTATGGGATATCGCCCGTACAGCACCGGGGCCGGCGCCGGTAGTGTCGTCGCCCAGCGCAACTGACGTGAAACCGGACGACTCACGGGGGAATCCGACGTGAACCGCTCTTCCCTGCCCATCGCTGTCGCCCTCGCCCTGTCGGGGGGAATGCTGTTGACCGCCTGCGGCGGGGGCGGGTCGGACGACGGGGACAAGATCCAGCCGCCCGCGACGACGGCGGCCGCCCCGACCACCACGTCGGCGACGCCGTCGCCGACGCAGACGCCGAGCCAGGCGGGTGGGCCTGGCGCACCGACGTTCGACCTTCCGTCCGACATCACGGCGGACTTCAAGGGTTTCGACAGCGGCACCAAGAACAAGGCCGTACTCCAGGACGCGAGTTACGCGGCGAAAGCGGTGCTCGAACTGGAGGCGAGGACTAACACCAAGGTCACACCGAACTTCGCGCGCTTCTTCACCGGTGAGCGCGGTGCCGCATACGCCGACTCGCTGATCAGTCAGGGCAAGGACGGCAACGTCATCACCGGCACCTACCACTACTACAAGCCCGTGGTGAAGTCGGTGGCGGGCGGCAACCTTTCGGTCCGGTACTGCGAGGACCAGCGGAAGGCGTACGCGAAGAACGCGAAGACGGGCAAGGTCAACGTGACCACGCCCTCGTTGTCGGACTTCCGGCTGTGGACGCTGCTGATGACCAAGTCATCGACCGGCGAGTGGCAGGTCTTCGACCACACCTGGGTCAAGGGGGCGAAGCAATGCGAGGTCGTGTGACGACTTTCCTCGATCTGCTGGGAGTCATTTCCGGCGCCTGCGCCGTACTCTTTGCCGCCGCCGCGCTCCTGCTCTCCTTCGCCGACGTCGTCGACGGCGGCGAACTCTTCACCTGGAACTGACCCGAGCCCCAGACCTGGCCAGAGGGTGACCTCGGCGGGCCCGTGAGGTCCGCCGACGCGATGCTCGTACGGCAAGACTGTCTCATCGCACGCGCCCGCCATGTCATCGATGACCTCTCTGGGCGGACGCTCGCCGCAACGTCGAGGCGCTTGTGGAGGGCGTCTGCGTGGAGGATCCCCGGGCGAGGCCACCGGGGACGGCCTGTCGGCTGACGGCACCGAGAGCCGTCTTCCTTGGCGCAGCGTTCGCCAATTGCTGAAGTACTTCGGGTTCGCGGGGCATCACCTGGCTGAATGCGGTGAACGACCAGGTCGCGGGCATCGGGCAGATGGTTGTGACCGGCACCCGCGCGACTCCCTGGACATCCTGGACGCTCTGCTGAACCTCGGCGGCGGGGTGAAGCCGGAGATGGTGGCCACCGACAATGCCTCGTACTCCGAGATGGTGTTCGGCCTGTTCAAGATCCTTAGCTACAACTTCAGCCCGCAGTTTCGCGACCTGGACGACCAGCGCTTCTGGCGCGCGCCTCTGCCCGGGGTGGAGACCGGCTCGTACGGGGTGCTGGAGGACCTGGCCCGCAGCAACCGCGTGAACCTGACACGCACTGGCCGGACATGCTGCGGGTCGCGGGCTACCTGGTCACCAACCAGGTCCGCGCCTACGATCTGCTACGGATGTTCGGCCGCGAGGGCCGCCCGACTCCCCTGGGGCAGGCGTTCGCCGAGTACGGGCGGATCGCCAAGACCCTGCACCTGCTCGCCGTCGTCGACCCGGTCGACGACACCTACCGGCGGCAGATGCACAAGCAGCTCACCGTCCAGGAGTCCCAAGCTCGCTCGCGACATCTGCCACGGTAAGAAGGGCACCATCCACCAGGCACACCGGGACGGCATGGAGGACCAGCTCGGATCGCTCGGCCTGGCGCTGAACGCCGTGGTGCTGTGGACGACGCGGTACATCGACGCCGCCGTCGCCCAGCTCCGCGCGCAAGGCCACGAGATCAAGGACAAGGACGTCGCCCGGCCGTCGGCCGCGGCCCCCGCCGCCGACGTAGAGAAGTTGGGGGCCGCGGCGGTGTTCGCCCCCTCACGTGATCTGGATGATGTGCTTGCCGCGGACGCCACCGGCTTCCAGGGCCCGGTGGGCGTCGGCTATCCGGTCGAGAGGGTGGACGGTGTCCACGACGGGGACGATGTCGCCGTGCTCCGCGTAACGGGTGATCTCGGTCAGCAGCTCGGTGTCGGGGTTGCCGCTGAAGACGCGTATGCGTCTGCTCCCGTGGACGGTCGAGGCGAGGATGGTGGCGAGGCTGGGGAGAAGCCTGTTGAAGTCGGGGGTGACGGCGACCATGCGCCCGCCGGGTGCCAGCAGGCGGCGGAAGCGGGACTGCTGCGTGCCGGCGGTGTCGACGATGACGTCGAAACGGCCCAGCTCGGAGAGGCGAGTCGTACGGTAGTCGAGTGCTTCGTCGGTACCCAGGCCGCGGACGAAGTCGAGGTTTTTCGCGCCCGCGAGAGCGACGACGTGGGCACCGAAGAGCTTGCCAATCTGCACCGCGACGCTGCCCACGCCTCCGCTGCCCCCGCGCACTAGGAGTCGCTCACCGGGTTTGATGACGGCCTTCTCGCGCAGGGCGGTCACCGCCGTGGCCCCGCCGGCGAGCAGTGAGATGGCCTGCACCGGGGTGAGATTCTCCGGAGCGGGGGCGATCTGGCGGGGGCGTACGGCGACGTACTCGGCCATGCTGCCCGTCTTGCGCCCCAGCAGCCCCCACACCCGGTCCCCTTCACGTACTCCAGCGACCGACGAACCGACCTCGGCGACCTCCCCGGCGAAGTCGATTCCGCTCGTCTTGGGGAAAGTATGGCCGGTTACCAGGCGCATTTTCCCGGCCCGATCGAGCAGCTCGCCACCGTTGACGCTGGCGACGTGCACCCGCACCAGCACCTCGTCGGGCGTGGGGGTCGGCGTCGGCCGCTCGCCCACGTAGAGGACCTCCGGGGGGCCGTATCGGTCGAAGAGGGCTGCACGCATGTCGCTCATCATCTCGTCCTGTGTCGCGTTTCGGAGCTGCGGAGGCGCTGTGTGCGCCCGCTGGTACGCTCACGCTAAACCTGTAAGTGGATGACATCGTCCGTTTAGCTTGAAGTGAGAGACATTGCCTGCTCAGCCATCTCACAAGCCGTCCGGGCACGTCGGCGATGTGCCCGGCGAAGCAGACCCGGCGGGCCTGCGCGCCGATGCCCGGCGTAACCGGGAACGCATCCTTGAAGCTGCGCGCGAGGTGTTCGCGGCCCAGGGCATTGACGCCCCTATAAGCGCCGTCGCCCGCCGCGCCGGCGTCGGCGTGGCCACCCTCTACCGCCGCTTCCCCACCCGCACTGCGCTTGCCACCGCTGCCTTTGCCGAGCAACTCGCCCTGTGCGCGGCAGCCTTCGACGAGGCCCTTACTGACCCTGATCCCGGGCACGGCCTGTACGCACTCCTGGAGAAGGTTTGCACCACACAGGTGACCGACCGCGGCTTCGCCACCGTATTCCTGGATCAGTTCCCCGATGCCCTTGACCACGATCACGAACGCGACTGCGCCGAAGAGGGTCTGGCGCGGCTGGTCCAGCGTGCCCGCGAGACCGGACAGCTGCGCGACGACTTCGACCCCGCCGATATCACCCTCCTACTCCTGGCCAACAGCGGCCTCGCCGGACAACCGCGAGAAACCGCCCTCGCTGCCTCCCGGCGCCTGCTCGCCTATCTCTTCCAGGCTTTCCAGGCACAGCACCCTGGCTCTCTCCCACCTCCCGCAGCGATGGAACTGCGCGAAATCCGCCAGCCACCGGGCCGCCCGTGAGCCCGATCACGCAACGTGCCGAAGGCGAGCATTCCTCACACTTGCATTAGGGGCCTCTAACAAATGACCAGTTGCGAGAGTTCTGCGAACACCCCGGAGCCGATCACGTTTCCACAGCTCGACCTGACCCAGGTCTGCAAGCGGAGGTCATAGCTCGCCACCACAACGCGCGAAGTCATGACCAGTGACACCGGCTACTGCTATCTAAGCGAACGACGGCTCGCCCGGAGGGACTGCGAGACAAAACGAGTTTCGGTGGGACAGCGGTCCCCTAGCAGCCCTACCAGGGCAAACGCAGAGTTTTGTCAGTAGTTGCGCAGGGTTTGACAGTGCAGGCGCAGGGTTATGTGAGTGGCACCGAGAGGGAGACCACTGGCCGGCAGTGGGCTCTCTGTCGCATCGGCTCTGCGTCGTGATCGATAATGCGCCTGACCACGGCGAACATCTCACGCTTGGGTTGCTGGCAGCTTGGCCCACTGACAAAACTGGGCTGAGACTCTCGGGCAGGTAGCGCAAGAACGGGCGATGCGATCTACCACTTCGGCCGATCGATCAAGGCACATCATCAGCGTGGTGACCCCGGAGCACGCACAGGTCGACCACCGCGTCGCCGGCGGCCCATGCCCGCACGCCGGGCTTCATGCCCTGGGCGGCCCACACGCGTCCTGGCGGTCACGATCGTCGCGGCCGTGGTGGCAGTGGCGGCGCGCGCCAAGGCCGACCAGTTCGCGCTCGGCACCCCCTACGAGGCGCGGAGCGCGCTGGCCGCCCTGGTCACCCCGTCGTTAGGTGGCGCACCTGTACGACATACAACGGGCCTGCACCAAGGTGGGCTGACTTCGCTGCTCCGGTGGCCCTTCCCCCGCGCCCAGTCCGAGAGCTAAGGGCGATCACCATGTCACGCCAGGCCAGGCGTGGCCCAGCTCAAGGACAGCGAGCTGCCCGCCGGCGCCGCGCGCGACCGTCGGTCTCATTCAATCTCTCGCCGGACGCGGCGAGCAGTCCGGTGCGGAAGTTGCCCGGCTCGACGATGAGCACGGTTACGCCCAATGGGCGACCTCGGCCCGTAGCGCTTCGGAGAAGCCTTCGAGCGAGAACTTCGTCGCGCTGTAGGCGGAGATTCCCGCGAACGACAATCGTCCTCCCATGCTGCTGACCTGCACGATCGCGCCGGACCGCCGTGCCCGCAGGTGGGGAAGGGCGGCGCGGGTCAGCGCGGCGGGGCCGAAGAAGTGGACCTCGAACAGGGCCCGCTGCTCGGCCTCGCCGGTTTCCTCCACGGCACCGACGTGGCTACGTCCGGCGTTGTTCACGAGGATGTCGATGCGACCATGTCGAGCGATGACCTCGGCCACTGCCTCGTCATGGTTCGGGTCTCGGGGAGGGCGCTAGCTTCTGCGCGGATCACGCCTGCTTCATGCTGATCTGCTTGAGCACGGGCGGCGGACCTGTCGCAGCAATTAGTGACCTCGTTCCCGGCCGAGGAAGCACGACAGGAGTCGCACGAAGTCGTGCGGGTGCTCGAGCGCCGGCACGTGCCCGCATCGGCCGAGCACGTGCAGACGGACATCGGCCAGGTGTTCGAGCAGGGGCAGGGCTGCCGTCCCGAGCGGGGTGACTCGGTCCTCGGCGCCGTGGACGAGCAGCACGGGCGCGCGGACCCCTGCCAGCGTTTGCGCCGAGAGGGTGAGCTCGTCGGCCCAACGTGCCCTAGGCGGAGGGAACAACGACGCGAATGCGGCCGCCCCCGCTCGCATCGCAGCTGCACGGGCAGCGACGGCCGACTCGGTCACGAGCGCTTGGTCGAGGACGAGGCGACTCAACATGTCTCGTGCCCCGAGCGGGCCGGCGGGGGCGGCCCAGACCGCGTCGAGCTCGGCGGACAGCGGCGCCCCGGGGGCGCCCATCGTCGAGACCGCCACGACACGGGTGACCTGCTGGGGACGCGCGGCCGCCAACGCCAGCGCCACGGCACCGCCCATGGAGTGGCCCACCACGGCGTAGTGCTCGACACCGAGAGCATCCATCAGGCCCGCGGCCTGCTCCGTCCACAGCCGGAGCCCACCCCTGGAGCCCGCCGGGATTGGTGTACGGCCGAACCCCGCCTGGTCAGGAGCCACCAGGTGCCAGGACGTGCCCAGCGCCTGTGCCGTCGTTGCCCAGGCGCCGGATCCGGTCGTACCGGGTCCGGAGCCGTGCAGCATCAGCACCGCGGGCCCGGTGCCGCTCTCCAGGACGTGGACGGGAGAGCCGTCGACTGTGACGGTCCGAAGTGCCGTCACCGAGACAGGCCAGGTGTGCTCATGCCGATGCGGAGTCACGTGCGGCACCTACCGATGGTTCGTCGATGATCATGAGAAGGTCGTGCATAAATCCGCGATAGTGGTGCGCTCCAGCGTCAGCGCGGCGGGGGCGGCGATCCACCGCCCCCGCCGCGTGAACGGGTCAGCGGTTGAGGTTCTGCATCCACTCCCGCAGCGCGCGCGCCTGCCGCGCGAGCTCGGAACGCGCCGCAGCGTCGCCGGAGGCCTTGTCCTTCGCCAGGGCGCCGATCGAGTTCAGCGCCGGGATGGCGGTGGTGTAGTTGGTTGCCAGGTAGCTGTCCCGCGCGATGTCCAGGGCGGCACCGGCGGCGTCCGCGGCGGCCGCGGTCAGCAGCCCGGCCGCTCGGTCGGCCTCGATCAGCAGGCTGGTCTCGCGGTAGGACGAGCAGTTAGCGCCCTTGCGGTCGGCGGTCGTCTCGATCCCGCCGAGGATGATCCGCATGAACGAGTCGTCGTAGTACTGCGTCCGGAAGTGGCCGAGGATGGTCGAGAACGCCTTGCCACCGTCCCAGTTCTGGCACCACGCGATCGGGTGGTCGCCGTTCATCAGCTGCAGCGGGTTGGTGGCCGCGTTGCCGCTGTTGAGGCTGCGCTGGTAGCTGTCCTCGTTGAGGCTCAGCAGCGTGTGCACGTCGGCCCGCATGTTGCGGTCGAAGTTGTAGAGCTCGTCGACCGTCATCCACCGGGCAGGGAGATGCGCGGTCGCCGGGTGCGTTTTGTCCTCGGTCACCACCTCGGTGTGGATGCAGCTGCCGCACTGGCCGAACCCGTTCTGGCCGTTCGGATGGTTGATGAAGAACCCACCGACGAGGTTGCCGTACCACGGCCAGGTGCCGATCTCGAACGAGTCGGCGGCGCCGTGGATGCCGACATAGCCGCCGCCCTGGTGCATGTAGGCCTCGAAGTTCGGCTGCTCGGTGATCGGATCGAGCGGGCCCGGGTGCCCGACGTTGGAGTCGAAGACGATCGTGTCGTACTGCTTGAGCGTGTCGAGGCTCAGGAACGGGCTCGTGGGCAGCGTGACGGTCGAGAGTTGCGGGTCGTAGACGTCGACGTTGAAGTTGTGCGCGATGCCGAGCTTCTGGATCGCGGCCACGGTGTGCGGGATGTGGTCGTGCCGGAAGCCCGTCGTCTTGGAGAAGACCAGGACGTTGTAGTCGGCGTGCGGGTTGTGCGGGAGCGGGGCGAGCACCGGGTCCGGGATGAACTTCGGGCCCTCCGCGGGCTCAGACTTGAGGCCCGTCGCGGGCTCCGGCGCGAGCCGGCCTTTGAGCTGGTCGATCAGGTAACGCGCATCGCCCACGAGTGTGCTGCGGACCGAGCCGTGCGCGATCCGGTCGCCGGCGATCGAGACGAACTCGTTCAGGACCTGGCGCGCGGGCTTGGCCGAATCGGCGTCGGCGAGCGCCTTCGCCTGGTCGAGCTTGGCTTGGAGCGCCGCGCCGACCTCCGCCGGGACGCTGCCGGCGGTCACGAACCGGGCGATCAGCGTGCCGACGTCCGCGAACGATGTCGTCACGATGAACGTCTGCGTGTACTTCGCGCTGTTGGAAGCAGCGTCAGAGAGATGCACCGCGAGCGTGTGCACGCCGAGCGACAGGTCGGAGGTCTGCACCGGCAACGGCGGGACCAGCTTGCCGTCGAGGTACATGTTCAGCACAGCCACTCCGCCCGAGCCGGGGGTGGGGTCCGTGCGCGTCGGGATAAGTGTGGCGACGTGACCGACGTGACCGTCGGTGATCGCCGGGTACGACGCAGCCGGCACGCGCGTGTCGATCCGGACCGAGATCGAGCGGAACGCCGCGACGTTTCCGGACGTGTCGACCGCGCGGTACCGGACGCTGGTGTTGCCCTCCTGCGTGATCACCGCCGACGCCGTGGCCGACGCCGGCGCCCCCGCGACGGGCACGTCGATGTAGGCGGCGCCGCCGTTGAGCGAGTACTGGAACTTGTCGATGCCGACGTCGTCGGTCGCCGACATGTTCAGCGTCACCGAGTCGCGGTACCAGTTGTTCTGGCCGGTCGGCGCAGAGGGCGACAGCGTCGCCACGTTGATCGTCGGCGGTGTCGTTTCCTGTGCCCACGACGGTGCCGCGGGGATGAGTGCGGCCGCCGTCACGCAGGCGGCCACTACCGATGTGCGAAATCTTCTCCGCATGAGTGTCTTCTCTCTCTTGCCGCTATACGGGCGGGTTCGCTAGCTGCCGATGCCCGTGCCGACGAACTCGGCCCAGTTGAGGTTGAACAGGTTGCCGCCCGTGGCGCCACCCGTGACCGAGCGGAACACCAGGAACAGCTCATGCGTCCCGGACATCGAGACCGGGATCGTCTGGCTCGTCCAAGTTCCCGTCCCGCCGGTGGACACGAGGTTGGCCGTCGTCAGGATCGGCCCGGTGATCGAGTCCTGACGGACCTCGATCGCCGCCAGCGGCGACTCGGGCGTGCGGCCGGTCGTCGCGTCCGCCACGCGGAACGTGATCGAATCGATGTTGGTCAGGTTGAATGGGCCGTTGAGCTGGAGCCAGTCGCCCGAGCCCAGGCTGCCGCGGTGCACGCCGGCGCCGCCGTCGCCGCCGTCGGTGTTGGTCGCCGTGTTGGTGCCGGACTGGTTGACGACGAACTCCACCTCCTGGTGCTTCTGGCGGATCTGGTGCTGGCTGGTCGTGGTCAGCTGTGGGACGCCGCCCGGACCGCCGTGGTCGGTGTAGCGCGCCTGGATCACGCCGGAGACGTTGCCGCCGTGTGAGACGTCGTCGGCGATCGTGTGGAGCACGCCCGAGCAGCCGTTGACGGACTCCTCGGCGTGGCCGTGCGTGTCGTGGCCGAGCACGAACGTCACCTGCACCTCGGAGCAATTCACCGTCCCGTCCTCGGGGTCGGTGACCGTGACCGAGAACGGGATGTCGTCGCCGAACGCGAACGTCCCGCCCTCCACCGGCGTATTGACGACCACCGTCGGGCTCGTGTTGCCCACGGTGATCACGGTGCTGGTCGAGGTTTGCTTGCCGGACGAGTCGAGCACGGTCAGCACGGCCGTGTAGCGGCCGGACTGCGTGTAGGTGTGTGTCGGGTTCGGGTCGGTCTCGATCGCCGAGCCGTCGCCGAATTTCCACTCGTAGCGGATCGAGTCGCCGGGATCCTCATCCAGCGAGCCGGCGCTGGAGAAGTTCACGGTCAGCGGCGTTGAGCCGTCGGTGCGGTCCGTGGTGAGCACGGCCTTCGGCGCGCGCTTGCCCTTGACGTACTCCCACTTGTACATGCCCGCGTCGGGGCTGATGACGTTGAACCCGTTGCCGTAGGTCAGCATGTAGAACGCGCCGTCAGAACCGAACTGCACGTCCATCGGGTTGTCGCACTCGAACCGGAACCTGCCTGCCCCGGCGTTCGCACGGCTGCCGCAATCCAGGAAGTTGTTGATCTTCTGGACGTGGTTGTTCTGCTTGTCGAGCTTGACCTCGCGCAGCGTGTCCTGCGTCCACTCGCTGATGATCACCGAGTCGTCGTAGTACGGCGGGAACTTGTTAGGGTTCGGGTTCTTCGCGTCGTAGTGGTACTTCGTGACCCCGTGCGGACCGACGCCGCCGGTGTAGAGCTCGGGGAACAGCCGCGGGCATTCGGTCGTCGAGCCGGGCGCGATCGGGCCCGGGGTCGGCGCGTAGTAGGCCTCGCACGGGGTGCCGAGCGGCGCGTTCGTGTTGTTGTCGCGGTAGGAGTACCAGATGTCCGGGTCGCTGACCGGCGGGACGTCCCTCAGGCCCGGCTCGACCGACGGACCGCCCTCAATGTTCCACAGCGAGTCGTTGCGCTGGGTCGGCCCGTCGCAGTCGAACTTCCGAGGCGGGTTGTTCAGCGGCGTGCCCGCGGTGGTGGTGCCGGGCGCGAACTCGTGGAAGTTCCACTCGTAGTGCGCGAGGTCGCGCTTGTAGCACGTCGGCCAGCCGTAGTTGGACGGCTTGCGCACGATCTCGTAGCGGCCGGTGCCCGACGGGCCGTGCGAGCGCTGCGGTGTCTGGGCGTCGGGCGAGTAGTCGCCGATGTAGGCCACGTCGTTCTCGTCGACCTGGATCCGGAACGGGTTGCGGAAACCCATCGCGTAGACCTCCGGCCGCGTCTTGTCCTGCGGCGCGCCCGCGACCAGCGGGAACAGGTTGCCCGACGGGATCGAGTAGGCGCCCGTGCCGGAGCCGAAGTCGACCTTGTTGGCGTCGGCGGCGGAGATGTTGCCGTCCTTGACCTTGATCCGCAGCACCTTGCCGCGCAGGTCGTTGGTGTTCAGCGCGCTGCGGCGCGAGTCACCGGTGAGCCGCTGATACCAGCCGCCCGCCTGCGCCGTGTTGGTGGCGATCGCCGGCGTGGCGGTGCCGGTCAGGCCGGCGCCGTCGGCGGTGATCTGCGGCTGATCGGACTGCTGCTTGCCGCGGCGGAAGAACACGTTGACGTTCGACGTGTTGACCGGGCCGCCGCTGGTCTGGATCTCATCCGCCTCGATGTTCGAGAGCGCCTCGAGCGCCGCGTCGATCGCATTGCGATCCGCGTTCCACGCGATCGGCTCCGTCGTCTGGCCCTCGAAGGTCAGCGTGAACGTGCCGCCCGTCGCGTTGGTGACGCGCACGGTCTGCTGCTCGTCGGTCTTCTGCGAGTTGTACGGCCCGTAGCCGCCGCCGTTGATGCCGCCCGCGGGCGTGTCATCGCCGGTGACCATCCAGAGGTTGCCGTGCTTGTCGAAGTCGATGTCGCCCGCGACGTGGCAGCACTCCTGGCGGTTGACCGGCACGCGCATGATCTGCTGCTCGGAGCCCATGTCGAGGTGCGCCGGCGTGCTGTCGGTGGCGTCGACGAACTTGAAGCGGCTGAGCTGGAAATAGCCCACGTACGGATCCCACGCGGTCTTGGACGCCGCCACGTCCGGCGGGGTGGTGTTCGGCGTGATCTGGGTGACGACCGATCCGTCGCTCAGCTTGACGTCGGTGACCTCCTTCGCCGAGTAGTAGAGGTAGACCCACTTGTTGGTCGCGAAGTTGGCGTCGACCGCCGGGCCATAGAGCCCGTCCTCGCCCGCGGAGTAGATCTGCTGCGTCATCGGCAGGCTCGGATCGGCGAAGTTGGCGACGACCGTGGTGACGCCCGTGGTCGAGTCGTGCATGCGCAGCGAGCCGAGGCGGTCCGTCTGCAGAACGCGGCCGTCCGGCAGCTGGTCGAAGCCGATCGGCTCCTGCAGGTTCGGCGGCGAGCCGATCTTCGTCTGCTGGTAGTTGGCCAGCACGGTCGCGCCGCAATCGCTGTAGACCGGGTCGGCCTGGCCCGCGGCCCAGCCGATCGCGCCCTTGAGGTGCTTGGTGAGGCCGGCGTCGAAGCTCGCGGCCGTGTTGCCCAGGCCGGTGTAGAACGAGCGGCCGCCCTGGAAGTCCTTACACCACGAGACCGGGTGATCGGCGCCCATCGTGCCCCCGGCGATCCCGTCGAGGTTGGCGCCCTGCGGCTGCGGCCCGAACGGGTCCTCGACGACGGTGTCGAGGACGTGTGACACACCGCGGACGTTCTTCGTGAAGTTGTACCAGTTGTCGGTCCGCGGCCAGAACTGCGGCAGATCCTTGCTCGCGTCGTGGACGCGGTCGGCGACCTTCACGACACCCGATTGCACGTCGGTCCTGCCGGACGCACGCGTCCCCAGGATGTCAGTCAGGAACGACCAGGACTCGTCGGTCTCGACCGCCGAGCCGACGCCGACGAAGCCGCCGCCGTCGCGGAAGTAGCTCTCGAAGTTCGCGCGTTGCGCGTCTGTGAGCGGGCTCGCGAGACCCGTGTCCAAGAACACGACCGCGCGGTACTGCTCCAGCTTCTTCTCCGTGAAATGGTCGCCCACGTCAGCGGGCCCGGGCGCCACGACCTTGAAATGACCGGTTCTGGCCGCATCCCGGATCGCGGCCAGGCCGGCCGACGACACCGCGTCCTGGGTGCTGCGCACCACGAGCACCTTGAAGCCGGCGTCTGGTGGTGCGGGCTTGGCGGCAGGCGCGGACGGCTGCAGCAGCGCCGCTGCAGCGACCTTGAAAGCGGGCTCAGCCGCCGTGGCGGCCTCGGCGCTCACCGGCGTCGCGAGGAGCGTGATGAAAGGGGCGATGAGGGCTAAGGCCATCGTGGTCGCGGTGCGACGTCTCGTGCGTCGTCCGTTTTCTGGCAGGGCTGCGTCGAGCAGCCTGGCCCACGTTCGATGACGTGGTGACATGAAAAGCCCTTCCTGACTGGGGGGATGTCAGGCAAGGCGCGCGCCGCCGCGCTTATTGCCACTTGGTGGTAGCGGATATTGCGGTTGCTGGAGGGTGCCGTCTCCAGGTCTGTGGGGCCGTCAGTAAGGTGCCGGCCTGGGTAAATCCATGATCGTGGTCGAGTCGTCGATGATGTGATTGATCACCATGCTCGCCGCGCCACGGGAGGCGGCGCCGAAGCCGAGCGTGGAGGCGACGAATCGGCACTGGGCGGCTGGAGCTGCCACCACGAGCCGTTGCAGCTGATCTTGTGCGTGTGGCAGCAGCCACTGGGCCAGCGAGGCGAAATAGCCTCCGATGACGATCACTCGCGGGTTGAACAGGTTGGCCAGGATCGAGCCACCGAGCCCGAGCCACTCGCCGACCTGTGCCACCGCCATCGTCATGCGCCGGTCGCCAGAGGCCAGGCCTCTATTGGTGTACGGCCGAACCCCGCCTGGTCAGGAGCCACCAGGTGCCAGGACGTGCCCAGCGCCTGTGCCGTCGTTGCCCAGGCGCCGGATCCGGTCGTACCGGGTCCGGAGCCGTGCAGCATCAGCACCGCGGGCCCGGTGCCGCTCTCCAGGACGTGGACGGGAGAGCCGTCGACTGTGACGGTCCGAAGTGCCGTCACCGAGACAGGCCAGGTGTGCTCATGCCGATGCGGAGTCACGTGCGGCACCTACCGATGGTTCGTCGATGATCATGAGAAGGTCGTGCATAAATCCGCGATAGTGGTGCGCTCCAGCGTCAGCGCGGCGGGGGCGGCGATCCACCGCCCCCGCCGCGTGAACGGGTCAGCGGTTGAGGTTCTGCATCCACTCCCGCAGCGCGCGCGCCTGCCGCGCGAGCTCGGAACGCGCCGCAGCGTCGCCGGAGGCCTTGTCCTTCGCCAGGGCGCCGATCGAGTTCAGCGCCGGGATGGCGGTGGTGTAGTTGGTTGCCAGGTAGCTGTCCCGCGCGATGTCCAGGGCGGCACCGGCGGCGTCCGCGGCGGCCGCGGTCAGCAGCCCGGCCGCTCGGTCGGCCTCGATCAGCAGGCTGGTCTCGCGGTAGGACGAGCAGTTAGCGCCCTTGCGGTCGGCGGTCGTCTCGATCCCGCCGAGGATGATCCGCATGAACGAGTCGTCGTAGTACTGCGTCCGGAAGTGGCCGAGGATGGTCGAGAACGCCTTGCCACCGTCCCAGTTCTGGCACCACGCGATCGGGTGGTCGCCGTTCATCAGCTGCAGCGGGTTGGTGGCCGCGTTGCCGCTGTTGAGGCTGCGCTGGTAGCTGTCCTCGTTGAGGCTCAGCAGCGTGTGCACGTCGGCCCGCATGTTGCGGTCGAAGTTGTAGAGCTCGTCGACCGTCATCCACCGGGCAGGGAGATGCGCGGTCGCCGGGTGCGTTTTGTCCTCGGTCACCACCTCGGTGTGGATGCAGCTGCCGCACTGGCCGAACCCGTTCTGGCCGTTCGGATGGTTGATGAAGAACCCACCGACGAGGTTGCCGTACCACGGCCAGGTGCCGATCTCGAACGAGTCGGCGGCGCCGTGGATGCCGACATAGCCGCCGCCCTGGTGCATGTAGGCCTCGAAGTTCGGCTGCTCGGTGATCGGATCGAGCGGGCCCGGGTGCCCGACGTTGGAGTCGAAGACGATCGTGTCGTACTGCTTGAGCGTGTCGAGGCTCAGGAACGGGCTCGTGGGCAGCGTGACGGTCGAGAGTTGCGGGTCGTAGACGTCGACGTTGAAGTTGTGCGCGATGCCGAGCTTCTGGATCGCGGCCACGGTGTGCGGGATGTGGTCGTGCCGGAAGCCCGTCGTCTTGGAGAAGACCAGGACGTTGTAGTCGGCGTGCGGGTTGTGCGGGAGCGGGGCGAGCACCGGGTCCGGGATGAACTTCGGGCCCTCCGCGGGCTCAGACTTGAGGCCCGTCGCGGGCTCCGGCGCGAGCCGGCCTTTGAGCTGGTCGATCAGGTAACGCGCATCGCCCACGAGTGTGCTGCGGACCGAGCCGTGCGCGATCCGGTCGCCGGCGATCGAGACGAACTCGTTCAGGACCTGGCGCGCGGGCTTGGCCGAATCGGCGTCGGCGAGCGCCTTCGCCTGGTCGAGCTTGGCTTGGAGCGCCGCGCCGACCTCCGCCGGGACGCTGCCGGCGGTCACGAACCGGGCGATCAGCGTGCCGACGTCCGCGAACGATGTCGTCACGATGAACGTCTGCGTGTACTTCGCGCTGTTGGAAGCAGCGTCAGAGAGATGCACCGCGAGCGTGTGCACGCCGAGCGACAGGTCGGAGGTCTGCACCGGCAACGGCGGGACCAGCTTGCCGTCGAGGTACATGTTCAGCACAGCCACTCCGCCCGAGCCGGGGGTGGGGTCCGTGCGCGTCGGGATAAGTGTGGCGACGTGACCGACGTGACCGTCGGTGATCGCCGGGTACGACGCAGCCGGCACGCGCGTGTCGATCCGGACCGAGATCGAGCGGAACGCCGCGACGTTTCCGGACGTGTCGACCGCGCGGTACCGGACGCTGGTGTTGCCCTCCTGCGTGATCACCGCCGACGCCGTGGCCGACGCCGGCGCCCCCGCGACGGGCACGTCGATGTAGGCGGCGCCGCCGTTGAGCGAGTACTGGAACTTGTCGATGCCGACGTCGTCGGTCGCCGACATGTTCAGCGTCACCGAGTCGCGGTACCAGTTGTTCTGGCCGGTCGGCGCAGAGGGCGACAGCGTCGCCACGTTGATCGTCGGCGGTGTCGTTTCCTGTGCCCACGACGGTGCCGCGGGGATGAGTGCGGCCGCCGTCACGCAGGCGGCCACTACCGATGTGCGAAATCTTCTCCGCATGAGTGTCTTCTCTCTCTTGCCGCTATACGGGCGGGTTCGCTAGCTGCCGATGCCCGTGCCGACGAACTCGGCCCAGTTGAGGTTGAACAGGTTGCCGCCCGTGGCGCCACCCGTGACCGAGCGGAACACCAGGAACAGCTCATGCGTCCCGGACATCGAGACCGGGATCGTCTGGCTCGTCCAAGTTCCCGTCCCGCCGGTGGACACGAGGTTGGCCGTCGTCAGGATCGGCCCGGTGATCGAGTCCTGACGGACCTCGATCGCCGCCAGCGGCGACTCGGGCGTGCGGCCGGTCGTCGCGTCCGCCACGCGGAACGTGATCGAATCGATGTTGGTCAGGTTGAATGGGCCGTTGAGCTGGAGCCAGTCGCCCGAGCCCAGGCTGCCGCGGTGCACGCCGGCGCCGCCGTCGCCGCCGTCGGTGTTGGTCGCCGTGTTGGTGCCGGACTGGTTGACGACGAACTCCACCTCCTGGTGCTTCTGGCGGATCTGGTGCTGGCTGGTCGTGGTCAGCTGTGGGACGCCGCCCGGACCGCCGTGGTCGGTGTAGCGCGCCTGGATCACGCCGGAGACGTTGCCGCCGTGTGAGACGTCGTCGGCGATCGTGTGGAGCACGCCCGAGCAGCCGTTGACGGACTCCTCGGCGTGGCCGTGCGTGTCGTGGCCGAGCACGAACGTCACCTGCACCTCGGAGCAATTCACCGTCCCGTCCTCGGGGTCGGTGACCGTGACCGAGAACGGGATGTCGTCGCCGAACGCGAACGTCCCGCCCTCCACCGGCGTATTGACGACCACCGTCGGGCTCGTGTTGCCCACGGTGATCACGGTGCTGGTCGAGGTTTGCTTGCCGGACGAGTCGAGCACGGTCAGCACGGCCGTGTAGCGGCCGGACTGCGTGTAGGTGTGTGTCGGGTTCGGGTCGGTCTCGATCGCCGAGCCGTCGCCGAATTTCCACTCGTAGCGGATCGAGTCGCCGGGATCCTCATCCAGCGAGCCGGCGCTGGAGAAGTTCACGGTCAGCGGCGTTGAGCCGTCGGTGCGGTCCGTGGTGAGCACGGCCTTCGGCGCGCGCTTGCCCTTGACGTACTCCCACTTGTACATGCCCGCGTCGGGGCTGATGACGTTGAACCCGTTGCCGTAGGTCAGCATGTAGAACGCGCCGTCAGAACCGAACTGCACGTCCATCGGGTTGTCGCACTCGAACCGGAACCTGCCTGCCCCGGCGTTCGCACGGCTGCCGCAATCCAGGAAGTTGTTGATCTTCTGGACGTGGTTGTTCTGCTTGTCGAGCTTGACCTCGCGCAGCGTGTCCTGCGTCCACTCGCTGATGATCACCGAGTCGTCGTAGTACGGCGGGAACTTGTTAGGGTTCGGGTTCTTCGCGTCGTAGTGGTACTTCGTGACCCCGTGCGGACCGACGCCGCCGGTGTAGAGCTCGGGGAACAGCCGCGGGCATTCGGTCGTCGAGCCGGGCGCGATCGGGCCCGGGGTCGGCGCGTAGTAGGCCTCGCACGGGGTGCCGAGCGGCGCGTTCGTGTTGTTGTCGCGGTAGGAGTACCAGATGTCCGGGTCGCTGACCGGCGGGACGTCCCTCAGGCCCGGCTCGACCGACGGACCGCCCTCAATGTTCCACAGCGAGTCGTTGCGCTGGGTCGGCCCGTCGCAGTCGAACTTCCGAGGCGGGTTGTTCAGCGGCGTGCCCGCGGTGGTGGTGCCGGGCGCGAACTCGTGGAAGTTCCACTCGTAGTGCGCGAGGTCGCGCTTGTAGCACGTCGGCCAGCCGTAGTTGGACGGCTTGCGCACGATCTCGTAGCGGCCGGTGCCCGACGGGCCGTGCGAGCGCTGCGGTGTCTGGGCGTCGGGCGAGTAGTCGCCGATGTAGGCCACGTCGTTCTCGTCGACCTGGATCCGGAACGGGTTGCGGAAACCCATCGCGTAGACCTCCGGCCGCGTCTTGTCCTGCGGCGCGCCCGCGACCAGCGGGAACAGGTTGCCCGACGGGATCGAGTAGGCGCCCGTGCCGGAGCCGAAGTCGACCTTGTTGGCGTCGGCGGCGGAGATGTTGCCGTCCTTGACCTTGATCCGCAGCACCTTGCCGCGCAGGTCGTTGGTGTTCAGCGCGCTGCGGCGCGAGTCACCGGTGAGCCGCTGATACCAGCCGCCCGCCTGCGCCGTGTTGGTGGCGATCGCCGGCGTGGCGGTGCCGGTCAGGCCGGCGCCGTCGGCGGTGATCTGCGGCTGATCGGACTGCTGCTTGCCGCGGCGGAAGAACACGTTGACGTTCGACGTGTTGACCGGGCCGCCGCTGGTCTGGATCTCATCCGCCTCGATGTTCGAGAGCGCCTCGAGCGCCGCGTCGATCGCATTGCGATCCGCGTTCCACGCGATCGGCTCCGTCGTCTGGCCCTCGAAGGTCAGCGTGAACGTGCCGCCCGTCGCGTTGGTGACGCGCACGGTCTGCTGCTCGTCGGTCTTCTGCGAGTTGTACGGCCCGTAGCCGCCGCCGTTGATGCCGCCCGCGGGCGTGTCATCGCCGGTGACCATCCAGAGGTTGCCGTGCTTGTCGAAGTCGATGTCGCCCGCGACGTGGCAGCACTCCTGGCGGTTGACCGGCACGCGCATGATCTGCTGCTCGGAGCCCATGTCGAGGTGCGCCGGCGTGCTGTCGGTGGCGTCGACGAACTTGAAGCGGCTGAGCTGGAAATAGCCCACGTACGGATCCCACGCGGTCTTGGACGCCGCCACGTCCGGCGGGGTGGTGTTCGGCGTGATCTGGGTGACGACCGATCCGTCGCTCAGCTTGACGTCGGTGACCTCCTTCGCCGAGTAGTAGAGGTAGACCCACTTGTTGGTCGCGAAGTTGGCGTCGACCGCCGGGCCATAGAGCCCGTCCTCGCCCGCGGAGTAGATCTGCTGCGTCATCGGCAGGCTCGGATCGGCGAAGTTGGCGACGACCGTGGTGACGCCCGTGGTCGAGTCGTGCATGCGCAGCGAGCCGAGGCGGTCCGTCTGCAGAACGCGGCCGTCCGGCAGCTGGTCGAAGCCGATCGGCTCCTGCAGGTTCGGCGGCGAGCCGATCTTCGTCTGCTGGTAGTTGGCCAGCACGGTCGCGCCGCAATCGCTGTAGACCGGGTCGGCCTGGCCCGCGGCCCAGCCGATCGCGCCCTTGAGGTGCTTGGTGAGGCCGGCGTCGAAGCTCGCGGCCGTGTTGCCCAGGCCGGTGTAGAACGAGCGGCCGCCCTGGAAGTCCTTACACCACGAGACCGGGTGATCGGCGCCCATCGTGCCCCCGGCGATCCCGTCGAGGTTGGCGCCCTGCGGCTGCGGCCCGAACGGGTCCTCGACGACGGTGTCGAGGACGTGTGACACACCGCGGACGTTCTTCGTGAAGTTGTACCAGTTGTCGGTCCGCGGCCAGAACTGCGGCAGATCCTTGCTCGCGTCGTGGACGCGGTCGGCGACCTTCACGACACCCGATTGCACGTCGGTCCTGCCGGACGCACGCGTCCCCAGGATGTCAGTCAGGAACGACCAGGACTCGTCGGTCTCGACCGCCGAGCCGACGCCGACGAAGCCGCCGCCGTCGCGGAAGTAGCTCTCGAAGTTCGCGCGTTGCGCGTCTGTGAGCGGGCTCGCGAGACCCGTGTCCAAGAACACGACCGCGCGGTACTGCTCCAGCTTCTTCTCCGTGAAATGGTCGCCCACGTCAGCGGGCCCGGGCGCCACGACCTTGAAATGACCGGTTCTGGCCGCATCCCGGATCGCGGCCAGGCCGGCCGACGACACCGCGTCCTGGGTGCTGCGCACCACGAGCACCTTGAAGCCGGCGTCTGGTGGTGCGGGCTTGGCGGCAGGCGCGGACGGCTGCAGCAGCGCCGCTGCAGCGACCTTGAAAGCGGGCTCAGCCGCCGTGGCGGCCTCGGCGCTCACCGGCGTCGCGAGGAGCGTGATGAAAGGGGCGATGAGGGCTAAGGCCATCGTGGTCGCGGTGCGACGTCTCGTGCGTCGTCCGTTTTCTGGCAGGGCTGCGTCGAGCAGCCTGGCCCACGTTCGATGACGTGGTGACATGAAAAGCCCTTCCTGACTGGGGGGATGTCAGGCAAGGCGCGCGCCGCCGCGCTTATTGCCACTTGGTGGTAGCGGATATTGCGGTTGCTGGAGGGTGCCGTCTCCAGGTCTGTGGGGCCGTCAGTAAGGTGCCGGCCTGGGTAAATCCATGATCGTGGTCGAGTCGTCGATGATGTGGTTGATCACCATGCTCGCCGCGCCACGGGAGGCGGCGCCGAAGCCGAGCGTGGAGGCGACGAATCG